>JAESFG010000644.1_pt1 | contig 12376 bp, 11 predicted proteins | sample 9269371 | NCBI WGS metagenome assembly JAESFG01 (sample SAMN14506227, study PRJNA617093) | algae metagenome | isolation source: Aetokthonos hydrillicola CCALA 1050 (B3-Florida) and co-occurring... | place: USA: South Carolina | collected 2013-01-01 | reverse complement strand
GGTGATGCGGCGGGAGATCCTGCCCAACGCCCTGCCGCCGATGATCGCCGAGTTCGGGCTGCGCTTCTGCTTCAACTTCCTCTTCGTCGCGGGGCTGAGCTTCCTCGGCCTCGGCATCCAGCCGCCTTATGCGGACTGGGGCGGCATGGTGCGCGACAACGCCCAGGCGATAACCTTCGGCCTGTTCGCGCCGCTCTGGCCCGCGGTCGCCATCGCCATCATGACGATCGGCGTGAACCTGGTGGTGGACTGGATCCTCTCCATCAACTCCCGCCCGACGGGCGCCTCGCCCGACATGTGATCCGGAGCCTGTCATGAAAGCCGCAGTCTGCCGCGCCTTCGGCGAGCCTCTCGTCGTCGAGGATCTCGAACTCGCATCGCCCGGCGCCGGCGAGATCAAGGTTTCTATGCGTGCCTGCGCCATCTGCCACTCCGACATCTTCTACGCCGACGGCGCCTGGGGCGGAACGCTGCCCGCCGTCTATGGCCACGAGGCCGCGGGAGTCGTGGCCGAGGTCGGGCCGGGCGTGACCCGCCTCGCGCCTGGCGACCACGTTGTCGTCACCCTGATCCGCTGGTGCGGCGAGTGCCAGTCCTGCGCCAAGGGCTTGCCCGTCTTCTGCGAGGAGGTGTTCCCGCTGGACCGGCACACGCCGCTCCGCGACAGGACGGGCGCAGAGGTCGTCCACGGCCTGCGCACCGGAGCCTTCGCCGAGGAAGTCGTTGTGGACGCCTCGCAGGCGGTGAAGATCCCGAAGGACATTCCCTTCGCCAGCGCCAGCCTCATATCCTGCGGCGTGCTGACGGGAGTCGGCGCCGTGCTCAACACGGCGGGCGTGCGGGCGGGCGAGAGCGTCGTCGTCATCGGCTGCGGCGGGGTCGGGCTCAACAGCGTGCAGGGCGCCCGTATCGCCGGAGCCTCCCCCATCGTCGCCGTCGACATCGCCGACGACAAGCTGGAGGCGGCGCGGGGCTTCGGCGCGACGCATACGATCAACTCGAAGGCCGAGGACGCCGCGGGCCGCGTCGCCGAGATCACCGGCGGGCGCAAGGCGGACTGGGTCTTCGTCACCGTCGGCGCCAAGGCCGCCATCGACCAGGGCATCGGTCTGATGGGGCGCGGCGGCTCGGTCGTCATCGTCGGCATGCCCGCCTCTGGCGTCACCAACGCATTCGACCCCGGCTGGATCGCGGCAGACGGGCAGCGCATCATCGGCTCGAAGATGGGCTCGGCCCGCCTGCCCGTGGACGTGCCACGCTTCGTGCAGCTCTACCGCGAGGGCCGGCTGAAGCTCGACGAGCTCGTCACGGCGACCTACCCGCTGGAACGGATCAACGAAGCCATCGCCGCCGTGAAGCGCGGCGAGGCGCTGCGCAACGTCATCGTCTTCGGGGATTCATGACAATGAAGGTCACCGGCCTCGAGACCTTCGTCGTCGGCAACCCGCCGCCCTACAATGGCGGACGCTACTTCATCTTCGTGAAGCTGACGACGGACGACGGCATCACCGGCATCGGCGAGGTCTACAACGCCACCTTCGGCCCCCGCGTGATCGAGGGCATGGTGGCGGAGATTTTCGAGAAGCACGTGCTGGACACGGACCCGTTCCGCATCGAGACGCTGTGGCGCAACGTCTACGGCCGCGGTTACTCCATGCGTCCGGACATCACGCTGATGGGCGTGCTGAGCGGCCTCGAGATCGCGCTGTGGGACATCATCGGCAAGGCAACCGGCAAGCCGGTCTACGAGCTCCTCGGCGGCCGGGTGCACGAGCGGCTGCGCACCTACACCTACATCTACCCGAAGCCCGGCCGCGGACACGCCTATGACGATGTCGACGGCGTTTACAGCAAGCCCGACGTGGCGGCCGAGCGCGCGCTCGACTATCTCGCCATGGGCTTCACCGCGCTGAAGTTCGACCCGGCCGGGTCCTACTCCACCTTCGACCCGCGCCAGCCCGACCTGGAGTCGCTCGCGGTGAGCGAGGCTTTCTGCCGCGTGCTGCGGGAGGCGGTGGGCACGCGCTGCGACCTGCTCTTCGGCACGCACGGCCAGTTCACGCCGTCCGGAGCGATCCGCCTCGCGCGGCGGCTTGAGCCCTACGACCCGCTCTGGTTCGAGGAGCCGACCCCTCCCGAGCTGCCGGAGGAGATGGCCAAGGTGGCGCGCCAGACGACGATCCCGATCTCGACCGGGGAACGCCTGGCGACCAAGTACGAGTTCCAGCGCGTGCTGGCCCTGCAGGCCGCCTCCATCCTGCAGCCGGCCCTTGGACGCGTCGGGGGGCTGCTGGAGGCCAAGAAGATCGCCGGGATGGCGGAGGCGCACCATGCCCAGATCGCCCCGCACCTCTATTGCGGGCCGGTTGAGGGGGCCGCCAACGTCCAGCTCGCCGCATGCACGCCGAACTTCCTGATCCTGGAGAGCATCGAGCGCTGGGAGGGCTTCCACGCGAAGCTCCTGAAGAAGCCCATCCGCTGGGAGGACGGCTACGTCCTCCCGCCGACGGAGCCCGGCCTCGGCATCGAGCTCGACGAGGAGGTCGCCCGCGCCCACCCCTGGACCGGGACGATGCTTCACCTCAACCCCACCATGCGGCCGCTCTGAGGGAGCGCAGCGAGGGTCCCATGAAGTACGGTTTCGTAGGCCTCGGCCATCTCGGGGAGAAGCTCGCGGGGAGCCTGCTGCGCGAGGGCTTTTCGCTCACCGTCACCGACCTCGACCGCCGCAACGCGGAGAAGCTGCTCGCGGCCGGCGCGGCCTGGGCGGCGAGCGCGCGCGAGGTGGCGGCCGCGTCGGACGCGGTGATCACCTGCCTCCCCTCCCCCAAGGTCTCCGAGCGCGTGCTGGCCGGACCGGACGGCATCCTGGAGGGGCTGCGCCCGGGCGGCACCTGGATCGAGATGAGCACCAACGGGCGCGACGAGATCCTGCGGCTGTCCGCCCTCGCCGCCGCGAAGGGCGTGCGCGTGCTGGAGAGCCCGGTGACGGGCGGCGTCCACAAGGCGGCGGCGGGCGACATCACCGTGCTCGTCGGCGGCGATGCGGAGACCTTCGCCGAGCACAAGCCGGCACTGGAGGCGATGGGCGGCGCCATCTTCCATATGGGCCCCATCGGCTCGGCCTCGGTGATCAAGGTGATCACCAACATGCTCGCCTTCATCAACCTCGTTGCCGTGGGCGAGGCGCTGATGCTGGCCAGGAAAGGCGGGCTCGACCTCGCCCAGTCCTTCCACGCCATCGCCGCGAGTTCCGGCACGAGCTTCGTGCACGAGACCGAGGGACAGGTGATCCTGAACGGCAGCTACAACATCAACTTCACCATGGACCTCGCCTGCAAGGACCTCGGCTTCGCCATGAACTTCGGGAGGGAATTCGGCGTGCCGCTCGACCTCGCCGGCATGACGGAGCAGACCTTCATCCGCGCCCGCGCCGCCTATGGCGGCGGCGCGTGGTCCTCGCAGGTGGTGAAGCTGCTCGAAGACGCCGTGGGCACGGACCTCAGGGCCCCGGGCTTCCCGGCGGAGCTGGAATAGCGATGCTCCCGGTCGACCCGGGCTCGGCGCCCCTGCTAGAACCGCCGGACGGCGGAGATTCGCGATGGACTGGTCGCCCCAGCAGGACGAGGCGCTCAGGCAGGTGTCGGCCTGGCTGAAGGGGCGGCGGCCGCAGGTGTTCCGCCTGTTCGGCTTCGCCGGCACGGGCAAGACGACGCTCGCCCGTCATTTTGCCGAGGGCATCGATGGCGAGGTCGCCTTCGGCGCTTTCACGGGCAAGGCCGCATCCGTGCTCCGCGCCAAGGGTTGCGCCGGCGCCACGACGATCCACAGTCTGATCTACCGGCCCAAATCGCTGGATGCCGAGGAGCCCTCCTTCGTCATCAACCGGGACGGCGGCGCGGCCAAGGCCGACCTCATCGTGATCGACGAATGCTCGATGGTGGACGAGGATCTCGGCCGGGACCTTCTCTCCTTCGGTGTGCCGGTTCTCGTGCTGGGCGACCCGGCCCAGCTGCCTCCGGTGAAGGGTGGCGGCTTCTTCACCGAGCACGAGCCCGACATGATGCTGACCGAGGTGCATCGGCAGGCTCGCGACAACCCGATCATTCGCATGTCGGTGGCCGTGCGCGAGGGTGACCATCTCGGCTATGGCGACTATGGCGAGAGCCGGATCATACGTCGTCCTGACATCGACGCCGACGCGGTGCTGCGCACCGACCAGGTGCTGGTTGGGACCAACAAGACGCGCCGGCTCTACAACCGCCGGATCCGCGAACTGATGGGCTTCCGCGACGCCATGCCCGCCGCCGGCGAAAAGCTGGTTTGCCTGCGCAACGACAAGAAGAAGGGCTTGCTCAACGGCAGCGTCTGGACCGTGGCACGCCTTCGTGAGCCGCTGAAGGGCCATGTCCGCATGGAGGTGACGCCGGACGAGGCGCCCAACGCCAAGCCCGTGCGAGTCCGCGTGCTGCGGGAGTTCTTCGACGGGGTCGAGGACATTCCCTACCCGCTCCGCCGTGACAGCGACGAATTCGACTACGGTTACGCCCTCACCGTCCACAAGGCGCAAGGCTCCCAGTGGGACGACGTCGTGCTGTTCGACGAGAGCTGGGCTTTTCGGGAGCACCGCGACCGCTGGCTGTACACCGCGGTGACCAGGGCGGCCAGGCGGATCACGGTCGTGCGGTGAAGGCCGGAGCGGCGCTCACGATTGAGCAGGGGCCGTCGTTTAAGATGATGTTTATGAGTGATTGATACACCCACCCTGCGGGGTGCAGAGAGGTCCGGGAGCATAAGGATCCTATGGCAGCCGCTTGTTAAGGCCGGGGGAATCCTGCACTTGACTCCCAAGCACTTAGCAATTTAGCTTTGTAAAAATTAAAGAAGAAGTTTATAGGCTTCCGGCGGCGACGGCGGCGCAACGCCGCGCACATGGTTGTAGGGACGCGTTCGAATGTTCTCCATCGTCATTCCCCTCTACAACAAGAAAGAGCTCGTCGAGTCGTCGATCCGTTCCGTCCAGCAGCAAACCTTTCGGGACTTCGAGGCGATCATCATCGACGACGGATCGACCGACGGAAGCGCCGAGGTGGCGCAAGCCGCGATCGCCGGCGACGAGCGTTTTGTCATGGTGCGACAGCCGAATGCCGGCGTATCGGCGACGCGGAACCGCGCCGTCGAAATGGCGTCGCGCGATTGGATCGCCTTCTTCGACGCCGACGACCTGTGGAGCGAGGATCACCTGGCCGTCGCGGCGAACATCCTCGCCCGGCACCCCGACACGAGTTTCTACAGCTCTGCCTACCAGATCGTGAAGCGGGACGAGGTCTTGTTCGACAGCACCCGCTCGGCGCCACTCGGCGCATGCCGCGTGAACGAAGGCTTTTTCGAGAACTGGATCAGGCTCAACGAGTCACCCGTGGCGACCTCGTCCACGATCGTGAGCCGCCTGCTCCTCATTGCCGCCGGCGCTTTCCCAACCGACCTCGCCTTGGGCGAGGACCTGCTGACCTGGATGAAGCTCCTGGAGTGCGGCAAATACATCCTCAACAACACCCCGACCGTCCTGATGCGGCACGATGATTCCCATTCCCTGTCGAGGGCACCGTCGATCGCGGCGATCAAGGGCCACAACCGGCTCATCGAAGTCCTGGAGGATATGGCGGAGAAGCGCACTGAGCTGAATGCCATCGCCCGCAGACATCGCCGCATCCATTGCTACATGCTCATGCAGAGCGGCAACCGGCGCGAGCTCATGCGCTTCCTGGCCAGCTACGCCCGCGAAATGGATCCACGCACGCTGGCGATGGCGACCCTGGAGCTGGCGGGCCTTCGCTCCAGGCTGCGCGAAGCCTACAGAAGGTTCGGTCAGTTGAGGCTCAGGCCGACGACCTAGACCACGGGCGCCGCCCCAGAGACGGGAATACGTCCCGGTTTGGTACAGCGAGATCGGCGATTGGCGCTCCGGGGACCGCGTCGCAGTGCCGAGGGTGAACGCCGGTTTTGTTTACGAGCAAGTGTAGGTTGGCTCGGGACCGGCCCCTTCCGGGTGCCGTCTACCGCCCGGTGCTGTTCGCGGCATTGGCGCAGTTGGCCGCGAAGCTTATGCGAGTTGCACGGCGGGTCAGCTGCCGTAGAACGGGGCGAAAGGTCCGATGAGAGATGGCCTGCGCGGCACAGGCGGCCGGGTGGCGGAGTGGCAGGCGGGATCGAGCAGCCACAAACTCATGGGCAGCGCCATGGTCGCGAGACAATGTCCGCCATTTCGCGTCATATCGTCGTCACCGGGAGCGGGAACGCGCGTGGGGCTTCCAGGTGGCTCGCCCGGCACGGGCAGCGCCGGCGTCCTGCCCGCCAACGGTGTTGCGGGGTCGCGTTCAGCCCTCGCTCGCGATCTGGAGGAGGGCCCTTCCGTATTTGGTCTTGCCGAGTTTTTCTCCGGCGCGGGCGAGGTCGGCGCGCGACAGCCAGCCCTGGCGGAAGGCGATCTCCTCGGGCGAGGCGATGAGCTGGCCCTGGCGCGACTGCAGCACGCGCACGAACTCGCCCGCCTCCAGCAGCGCCTCGTGCGTGCCGGTGTCGAACCAGGCGAAGCCGCGCCCGAGTTGCTCCACCTTCAGCCTGCCGCGCTGCAGATAGACCGCGTTGAGGTCGGTGATCTCGTATTCGCCGCGCGCCGAGGGCTTCAGCGCGCGTGCGATCTCGGTGACCTCCGCGTCATAGAAATAGAGCCCGATCACCGCCCAGGAGGATTTCGGCCGTGCCGGCTTTTCCTCGATCGACACGGCCCGCCCGCGCCCGTCGAAGGCCACCACGCCATAGCGCTCGGGATCCTCGACGCGGTAGGCGAAGACGCTCGCCCCCTCCGGCTGCGCCCCGGCGCTGGCCAGCGAGTCCGTCAGCCCGTGGCCGTAGATCAGGTTGTCGCCCAGCACCAGGCAGCTCGGCCGTCCCTTGACGAAGCTCTCGCCGATGACGAAGGCCTGCGCCAGCCCGTCCGGGCTCGGCTGCACCGCGTAGTCGATGGAGATCCCCCACTGGCTGCCGTCGCCGAGCAGCGTGCGGAACGCCGCCTGGTCGTGCGGCGTCGTGATGATCAGCACCTCGCGGATCCCCGCCAGCATCAGCGTCGTCAGCGGATAGTAGATCATCGGCTTGTCGAAGACCGGCAAGAGCTGCTTCGACGTCACCAGCGTCAGCGGGTGCAGCCGCGTCCCCGAGCCCCCCGCCAGGATGATGCCTCTCCGATTGTCGCTCATGACGCCCTCGCCGCGATGGGTTGTCCTGCGAGCGCGGCCACCGTCTCGGCCACGCGCCCGCGCCAGTCGGGAGCCCGCCAGCCGAAGGCGGCGGCAAAGGCGCCCGAGTCCAGTTCCGAATTGGCTGGCCGGCGCGCCGGCGTCGGGTACTCCGCCGTCGTGATCGCCGTCACCGCAGGCCGCCGCCCCGTGAAACGCGCCTGCTCGGCGACCGCCTGCGCGACGAAGCCGTGCCACGTCGTCGCCCCCGTCCCCGCCAGGTGATACGTGCCCCACGGCGCGTCCCCCGACGCCAGCCGCGGCGCCACGGCGAGGATCGCCTCGGCGAGGTCGCGCGTCGAGGTCGGGCAGCCCCGCTGGTCGGCCACGAAGCGCAGCTCGTCGCGCTCGCCCGCCAGCCGCAGAACCGTCTTCAGGATGTTGCGCCCGTACCGGCCATAGACCCACGACGTGCGCAGGATCAGGTGGCGTGGGTTCTGCGCCCGCACCGCCTCCTCGCCCTCCGCCTTGGTCCGCCCGTAGACGCCCAGCGGCGCCACCGGGTCGCTCTCCACATAGGCCCCCGCCTTGCTGCCGTCGAAGACGTAGTCGGTGGAGACGTGCACCAGCGGCAGCCCCGCCGCCGCCGCCGCCCGCGCCAGCACACGGGGGCCCTCGACATTGCCCAGCCGCGCCGCCTCCGGCTCGCTCTCGGCCGCGTCCACCCCGGTGTAGGCGGCCGCGTTGACCACCAGCGAGGCCCCCGCCACGCCGCCGAGCGCCGCGCGCACCGCCGCGGCATCGGCGATGTCGACCTGCGCCCGCCCGAAGGCGGCGACCTCCACCCCCGTCTCGCCCGCCAGCGCCGCGATCTCCTGGCCGAGCTGCCCGCCAGCCCCGAACAGCACGATCACGCCACCACCCCGAGCCGCTCGCCGCGATACACGCCCGTGCGGATGCGCTCCCACCAGGAGCGGTTGTCGAGATACCAGCGCACCGTCGCACGAAGCCCGCTCTCGAAGGTCTCCCGCGGTTCCCAGCCGAGCTCGCGGCGGATCTTGGAGGCGTCGATGGCGTAGCGCCGGTCATGCCCCGGGCGGTCGGCAACGAAACGGATCAGGCCGCGCCGCGGCCCGATCGAAGCGTCCGGAGCCAGCTCGTCCATCAGCGCGCACACCGCCTCCACAACCTCGATGTTGCGGCGCTCGGCATTCCCCCCGACATTGTAGGTCTCGCCGGGAACCCCCGTCTCCGCGATCAGACGCAGCGCCCGCGCGTGGTCCTCGACATAGAGCCAGTCGCGCACATTGTCGCCCTGGCCGTAGACCGGCAGCGGCTTGCCCTCCAGCGCGTTCAGGATGATCAGCGGGATCAGCTTCTCGGGGAAATGGCACGGCCCGTAATTGTTCGAGCAGTTGCTCGTCACCGTGGGAAGCCCGTAGGTGTGGTGCCAGGCCCGCACCAGATGGTCCGACGCCGCCTTCGACGCCGAATAGGGCGAGTTGGGCTGATACGGCGTCTCCTCCGTGAAATAGCCCTCCTCGCCCAGCGAGCCGAACACCTCGTCGGTCGAGATGTGGTGGAACCGAAAGCCCCGGCGCGCCGGCTCCCCCAGCCCGCGCCAGTACTCCAGCACCGCGTTCAGCAGCGTGAACGTCCCCACGACATTCGTCTGGATGAACTCCCCAGGCCCGTCGATCGAGCGGTCGACGTGGCTCTCGGCCGCCAGATGCATCACGACGTCGGGCCGGAAACCCTCCAGCGCAGACCGAACCGCCGCAACGTCCCCCACATCCGCCTGGACAAAGGAATAGCGCGCATCCCCCGACACCGCCGCCAGCGAGTCAAGGTTCCCCGCATAGGTCAGCTTGTCCAGAACAAGCACACTGTGCGCCGTCTCCCGAACAAGCTGCCTCACAACCGCCGACCCGATAAAGCCAGCCCCTCCCGTCACAAGATAGCGCCTGGGTATGCTCGTTGCTGCGGTCATGAATGTCCTCGTTGCGACGGCCCGACTGGACCTATGCTGGTCTATTCAACAGACAGTAGGAAAGGCGCCCTACCCGACGCTGAAGCGAGGGCCGTAATCTTCCAATCAAAACGGCAATAATTTTGACGATGTACCACAGGCGGCATGAGTCAGCGAGCCCCGGCGCCGGGGATCACCGGCGCGCGAGGCCCGCTGCGTCTCGCGGAGCCGCGACCGGCCCCGAACGAATGTTTCAACCGAACAGAAGAGCGACTACCGGCGCTGCGAGGATGGCGACGCCGGCGCCGATCACGGCGACGGTACTGACATGGGCGCGCGGCTTGGCGATCCGCCTCACCCCGCGCGCCACCTTGCCCGACGACATGCTCCATCCATTCAGGCACGAGCACATCAGGCGGTGGGCATCGTCCTCCGAGATTTCGAAGAACGACATGCCGTCCCCCAGGCGATCGCTGGCCAAGCCCGCGCTGCGCAGCACGGGATCATCGTACGCGACGGTCAGCGGGGAATCCGGCGAACGCATCAGGAGGCGCTCGGCCGGCGTCCTCGACTCGATCTCGCCCAGGGAGCGAAGCCGCCGGGATGGTTCCCTCTCCAGCAGCTCGGCCCAGCGTTCAAGGCGCTCAGCCCGGCTCAGTGTCGTTCGCGCCTCTTCGTGCAGGTCGGCGACCTCGTGGAGGACGTCCAAGCTCTTGTATTGCATCGAAACCTCTCCTTGCCGGCGAGGATCGGCCGTCAGGTCTCTCCGACCCTCGATCACAATCAACCCGCAACCCGGCCAAGAGATCCTTTTGCGGCGTTAACGATGTTGGGGGCGGTCCGCGCAAGCAATGGCCAGGACGCCACCGCCGGGATGCCCGGTGGCCGGGAGCCTGCGCGAGCAGGCACGGAGCCGCCCCTTCAGCGCCGGCGCCGAGCCAGTGGCGCCGCTATGTCGACGGGAGCCGATTGCCCGCGGCGATGCGGCGGTACATGCGACGCAGTCCAGTGCGAACACCGGCGAGCTCGAGGAGCGCCATCGACCATGTCCGGAGGTCGAGAGCACCTGAATGCGACCGCAGGAACTGGACGAGATCGCTGCGCGAGCGGCATTCCATCAGCATATGGCAGTGAATCCGGTTGTGCTTGCGCGCAATCACGCCGAGCTCCGCCCGTTCAGATGCCATGGCGGTGAGGACGTCGATCAGGCGTTTGTGACCCTCGATGGCGGCCATCGACGGCGCCCTCGACAGGGAGTGGGGATCGTCGTGCCGCACGTTCACCGTGGGTGTATTGACGAGGACGTAGGTCGAGCGCTCGATGATCTTCAGCCAGGTCAGTAGGTCCTCACCCAGTGCCAGGTCGGCTGGGAACGCCCCCGTCTCCACGAGCAGTTTCCGGTCGACGATCGTCGACGAGGTCGCTACCGGAGTCTCGTCCATGCTGATCCAGGCCTCGAAGAACCCCTTGTTGACAAGGCACCGCCCCTGGGGAGCGAAACGGGTGCTGTCGAAAAGGACCTCGTCGCCGCGGACAATTCTGTAGCCGGAGCTGTAGAGCCCGGCATCGGGATGCATCCGCAGCACCTGGGCGGCAAGGCTCAGATGATTGTCGGTCCACAAGTCGTCGGCATCGAGGAATGCGACGTAGGGGCGGGTCGCGATCCCGATCGCCCTGTTGCGGGCAGCAGAGACCCCGGAATTCGCCTGGGACACGATGACGAAGCGCGCATCTCCGGCGATCGCGGCCCGCGCCACCGCGCCGCTTCCATCCGTGGAGCCGTCGTCCACAATCACGGCCTCGAAGTCCTCGTGTTTCTGGGCTCGCAGAGTGGCGATGCAGGAGGTGACGTATTGCCTCTTGTTGTAGAGGGGTATTACCACGCAAAACATTGACGCCTGCCTCTGCCGGTGGTTTGTGGCACTCCACTCACGCGGCATTTTTCTCCACTAGCCGCAACGTGAAAAGAATGGATTCGTCGACCGCAGTCCGACGCGACCAACACGTAAGGGATCTGGTGTGACGTCCGTGAAACACCTTCTGGCGAGGGCCTCGGCCCCAAATCGGGCGGCCATTGCTCGACGGCTTTCGAGATGCGCGCAAATGTCATTGGCGTCGGTCACAGGGTGCCGAAAATTCTGCAAGGTTGGGCGTCGCCTCGATAAGCTTGATCAGCCCATCAGTAATTATAGCATCGGTCGCTGGCGTGAAGTGCCCGTCCTCCACGAAGTTGGCAGGATCACTGGGATCTACCACGTCGGTCGTGTCGACAAATTCTATCTTCTCCGTTGCCAGCACCGGCCGCGGGAGTTGGTTGAGCACGCCTCCTTGCCGGCGATCCTCGATAAGCAGAACGATCGGCCGTTCGCCACGCTGGCGCGCACTGACCGCGAAATCCCGGACAAGTGCCAACGCAACCCGCCCGGCATCACGGGGATCGGATTGCCCCTCGGCGCCGAAGAGATGCGCTGTTCGCTCCCGAATGCTCCGGCCACAGTCGAAGCAGAGGGACAGTCCCTGCGGCTGCTTCGAACCGTCGCCGATTCGGAAAGCCCAGCCAAGGCTCAGGTCGGCGATCACCGGGGTAGCAACCGTCCAAAGGAGGATCGCGCTGATCCTGTGTGCGACCATCAATGACCTTCGAACTGCCACTGATCTTCCCGGAAGGAGATAAACTGGGCGGGCCTATTGCTGAGGCCCATGGCGATCACGAAAGCGCGAAGAAGAACGCGACCTGCAGGCCGAAGGTTGCATGGCTCGCCAAGGCACCGCCCCAGGGGAAGCGAGGAACGCCACCGCCGAACGCGCAGCCACGGGAGCACCCCGGACCCGTGCGGCGAGGTCCTCGCCCACCTTGGACAAGCAGAGGAGAGCACCCTGGTATGCGCCCCATAAGATGTAGTTCCACGCAGCCCCATGCCACAGCCCGCCGAGCAGCATCTTCAGGAAGAGGTCGACATAGGTGCGGCCCGGGCCTTTCCGATTGCCACCCAAGCTGATGTAAAGGTAGTCGCGAAGCTAGAAGCTGAGGCTGATGTGCCAGCGTCGCCAGAACTCGCTGGGCGACCTGGACACATACGGAATGCTGAAGTTGAGGTTCAGCTCACTCCCGAAAAGACGCCTGACGCCGCGCGCGATGTCGGTTTAGCCTAAGAAGTCGCAGTAGATC
>JAESFG010000643.1_pt1 | contig 12426 bp, 10 predicted proteins | sample 9269371 | NCBI WGS metagenome assembly JAESFG01 (sample SAMN14506227, study PRJNA617093) | algae metagenome | isolation source: Aetokthonos hydrillicola CCALA 1050 (B3-Florida) and co-occurring... | place: USA: South Carolina | collected 2013-01-01 | reverse complement strand
CGAGCCCGTTCATCGCCATGGCGCGCCCCCGGCGGCGGCGTCAGCCCACCTTGGCATCGTCGGCCACCTCCATGGCGTCGAGCGCGGCTGCGAGCCGCTTCTCCTCGCCGTAGTAGCGGGCCCGCTCCCACATCCGCGGGCGCCCGATGCCGGTGGAGGCGTGGCGGCCGATCAGGCGGCCGTTCGCATCCTCGCCGGTGATCGAATAGACGACGATGTCCTGGGTGATGATGGTGTCGCCCTCCATCCCCATCACCTCGGTGACGTGGGTGATGCGGCGTGAGCCGTCGCGCAGACGGGCGGCCTGCACGATGACGTCGACGGAGGACACGATCATCTCGCGGATGGTGCGCGAGGGCAGCGAGAAGCCGCCCATGGTGATCATCGATTCGATACGCGACAGGGCCTCGCGGGGCGAGTTGGCGTGCAGCGTGCCCATCGAGCCGTCATGGCCCGTGTTCATCGCCTGCAGCAGGTCGAAGGCCTCGGGTCCGCGCACCTCGCCGACGATGATGCGTTCGGGGCGCATACGCAGGCAGTTCCTGACGAGGTCGCGCATGGTGACCGCGCCGGAACCCTCCAGGTTGGGCGGGCGCGTCTCGAGGCGCACCACGTGCGGCTGCTGCAGCTGCAGCTCCGCCGCGTCCTCGCAGGTGATGATGCGCTCGTCGTCGTCGATGTAGCGCGTCAGGCAGTTGAGGAGCGTCGTCTTGCCCGAGCCCGTGCCGCCGGACACGACGACGTTGCAGCGCACGCGGCCGATGATCTTCAGGATCTCGGCGCCCTCGGGCGAGATCGAGCCGAAGCGGGTGAGCTGGTCGAGCGTCAGCTTGTCCTTCTTGAACTTTCGGATCGTCAGGGCCGCGCCGTCGATGGCCAGCGGCGGCGCGATGACGTTGACGCGGGATCCGTCCGGCAGGCGCGCGTCGCAGATGGGCGAGCTTTCGTCGACGCGCCGGCCCACCTGGCTGACGATGCGCTGGCAGATGTTCATCAGCTGCCCCTGGTCGCGGAAGCGCACATTGGTCAGCTGGATCTTGCCGGAGACCTCGATGAAGGTGCGGTCCGGCCCGTTCACCATGATGTCGGCGATGTCGTCCCGGGCCAGCAGTGGCTCCAGCGGCCCGTAGCCAAGCACGTCGTTGCAGATGTCGTCGAGCAGTTCCTCCTGCTCCGAGATCGACATCACGAGGTTCTTGAGCGCGATGATCTCGTTGACGATGTCGCGGATCTCTTCGCGCGCCGCGTCCGTCTCCAGCTTCGACAGCTGCGAGAGGTCGATGGCCTCGATCAGGGCGCCGAAGATCGTGCTCTTGGTGTGGTAGTACTCCTCGGACTTGGCACGGTCCTGCGTCGTCGGGCGCGGCGCGGCCTGCGACACCGCGGCGTGCGAGGCCGGCGGGGCGGAGGATACCGGGTCCGGCGCTCGCGCGGGGGTCGGCGCGGGTGCGACGGCGGGCGCCGCCGCGGGAGGCGGGGCGGCGGCCGATGTGGCCGGAGTGACCTGGGTGCGCTTGCCGAACATGCGACTCTCTAGCGTATCCGCGCGATCCTGCCGTCGCAGCCTTGCGAAGCGGTGAACGTCACGCCTTGCGGCGCAGTCTGTTCACCAGCGGCGCAAGGATGGAGCGGCTGGCTTTCTTCTCTTCGCTTCTTCCGATCAGCGTCCGTGCGACATGGAGGAACGACTCCGTGATCTTGCCGTTGGCCTGGATCTCCGCGATCATCTGTCCGTTGTTCGCGGCGGTTCCGAAGAGCTGCGGATCGAACGGGATGATGCAGGACGCCTCGCAGTCGAGCGCCTTGGCGAAATCGGCCGGCGGAATCTCCGGACGCTTCGGGACCCCCTGCATGTTGAGGATGAGCTTCGGCCTGCGGTCGTTGGGCCTGGCGGCGCGCAGCACGTCCATCATGCTCTTGGCATTGCGCAGATTGGCGAGGTCGGGCGCCGCCACCAGCACGATGTCGTCCGAGCCGATCAGCACGCGCCGCGACCAGCCGGTCCAGACATGCGGCACGTCGAGGACGATGCACGGCACCGAGCCGCGAAGGATGTCGATCACCTGGTCGAACGTCGTCTCCTGGAAGTCGTAGAGCCTGTCCAGGGTCGCCGGCGCGGCCAGCAGCGACAGCGTCTCCGAGCATTTGGAGAGCAGGCGATCGAGGAAGTTCTGGTCCAGCCTGTCGGGCGCGAACACGGCCTCGGCGATGCCCTGCGGCGGATCCTGGTTGAAGTCGAGTCCCGCGGTCCCGAAGCCGAGGTCGAGGTCGGCGATGACGGTGGAGACGTCGAGCCCGCGCGCGATCGCCCAGCCGAGATTGTGCGCCACCGTGGACGCGCCGACGCCGCCCTTCGTTCCCACCACGGCGATGGTGCGGCCGAGCGGCTCGGCGCCCGGCGAGGTGTAGAGCTCCGCGACGCCGCGGATGAAGGAGACCGTGTCGAGCGGCGTGATCAGGTAGTCGCTCACGCCGCGGCGCATCAGCTCGCGGTAGAGCAGCACGTCGTTGACGTGGCTGACGACGATCACCTTGGTGCCCGCGTCGCAGCTCTCCGCCAGCTCGTCGAGCGACGACAGCAGCTGCGCGCCGTCCCCGGCCGAGAACTCCAGGACGATGACGTTGGGCGTCGGCGCGGTGCGGTAGACCTCGACCGCGGCCGGGGCCCCGCCCATCTGCACCTTCAGCATCGCCTTGTCCATGCGCCGGTCGGCGCTGGCGGACTCGATCACGGCGGCGACTTCCGGCGTCTCGCAGAACGCCTGGATCGTGATGCGTGGGACGGGCGGAATGTGCGTCGACGACATCTCCACGGCCGGCTCCTGCGGGCTGGGAACCCCTGCTCCCTGCGTCATCAGTTTCCTCCACTGCCGCCGGAGCCGCTGACGGACGCCGTGCCGGTCTTCCATGCCGTCGACGGGTCGGTCGCCTTGCGGGCGTCGTCGAACACCTTCATGCGGCGGTTGACGTCGGGCGGCGTCTCGGCGCGCGGCCGGACGAGATCGATCGGATCGTCCACCTGGTTGGCCATCATCGTCTGGTAGGAGCAGCCGAAATTGTAGTAGGGCCGGTTCTGCCAGCCCTCGAGCGAGGCGGCGTTGCCGTTGATGTCCTCGGGCCACTGGCCGCATTTCGTCAGCACCTTGGCCTGCAGCTTGGCGTAGCTGAGGCGGATCGGCGCCGCGAACGGGCCGGCATCCGTGCGGTAGGTCGAGACGCGCACATTGCCGCCGCCGATTCCGTGCTCGGCCAGCGCGGCGCGCACCACGCGCTCGCCGCCATGGCCGCTCTGGCCCGAGGGGACCATCATCTGCAGCGGGCCGCGTCCGTTGCGCAGGTAGTCCTCGGCGAAGAGGTCGAGGTCCTTGCCCTGCCGCTCGTCCAGCCGGCTGTCGTTCCGGGTCAGGAAGAGGTCGAGGTCGGTGGGCGCGTTGACGAGGCCGATCGGGTGGCGGACGCGGTAGTCGACCGTCGACGTGGTCACGGCCTGCTCGGTCGTCTTGCACCCGGCCATGGGAAGCGCGGCGATGCCGGCCAGCAGGAGGAGGGCGGCGCGGGCTCCGGGACGGAGCGCGGCGGAGAACGGGGTCATGATCGCCTTACTCCACGATGAAGCCGGCACGGCCGCGATAGGTGGATGCAGTGGACTGGCCTGTCTGGCCCTTGCCGTAGATCCGGTTGAACCGGCCGATCAGCACCGCCTGGGGATCGCTGGCGTCGGCGAAGCCGTCGTCCGGCCGCGCCACCTGCGACGGGGCGCTCGGCTTGGCGATGTAGGGCGTGACGCTGATCAACAGCTCGGTCTCGCGGCGCTCATAGTCGCGCGAGCGGAACAGGGCGCCGAGGACCGGCAGGTTCATCAGGCCCGGAAAGCCGTTCACCACCTGGCCGCTGGCCTGCTGCATGAGGCCGGCGGAGACCAGCGAGGCGCCCGACGGCAGCTCGACGGTGGTGTCCATCTTGCGGGTCTTGAAGGCCGGCGCCGTGCTGCTCGTCGCCTTCAGCTGGTTGTCGTAGTCGAGGTCCGTGACCTCGGTGGAGACGTGCAGGCTGATGCGGCCGTCGTTCAGCACCACCGGCGTGAAGTTCAGGGCCACGCCGACATTCTTGTAGACCACGCTGACCACGCAGGAGTTGCGGCCGAAGAGGTCGGTGGAGCAGGACTCGCCGCCCGGCACCGGGATCTCGCCGCCTGCCGTGAACTTGGCGCTCTCGCCGGAGATCGCGGTGAGGGTCGGCTCGGCCAGCGTGCGCATCACGCCGGCGCGCTCGGCCGCACGCAGCACGACGTTGGTGGAGCTGCCCACGCCGCCGCTGATCTGCGAGTCGGCCAGCACCTGGCGCGACAGGGTGAAGGGCGTGAAGATGTCGGCGGCGCCGCTGAGATTGCCCACCTGCCAGGTGCCGGAGGTGTTGACCCCGAGCTGCTTGAGGACGGCGCGCTGGATCTCGGCAACCGTCACCTTCAGCATCACCTGGTCCTTGCCCTTCACCGCGAGCGAGTTGACCACGGTCCCGGCGACCGCCTGCTGGCCGACCGCGCTGGTGGAGACGAAGCCCTTGGCGATGTCCATGGCCTGCAACGCGTCGCCGGCGGAGGCGACGGTGCCGGTGAGGACGATGGTGTCGCCGACGGGCACGATGTTGATGGCGCTGGTCGGCATGGCGGCCTTCAGCGTGCGCCGCAGCAGGTTCAGGTCGCGCCCGATATTGATGTCGAGATTGGCCACCTGGCGGCCCTCGGCGTCGAGCACGACGACGTTGGTCTGCCCGTCCGCCTCGCCGATGACGAAGATCTTGCGGGTGGAGCGGACCACCGCATTGGCGACCTTCGGATTGGCGACGAAGACCTCCTTGGCGTCGCGCGGCAGGTCGACGATGACCGCCTTGCCGATGCCGAGGTCGAGACGCCGCGCGCGGCCCGATTCGCTCTCCGTGACGCTGATCTGCGTCGGGGTCGCCGACTGGGCAAGGGCCGTGGCCGAGCCGGCCAGGCCGGCCGACAGCGCGGCGCCCGCGAAGACGGCGCCGCGGAGGGCCCTGGCGGTGGGGAGAGCGAAGCGCATCATTCGGATGGTCCTTCGTGCGGTGTCCGTCAGCGCTGCGACGCCGTCCCGTAGCGGACGATGGTGAGCGTCGTGTCGTCGTTGGCGGACAACTGCTCCTCGGTCTTGTTGATGTCCTGGATGCTGCGCAGCGACAGCGAGAGCTGGCCGAGGCGCTGGGCGAGCGCGATCACCTCGACCTGGCGGGGATCGAGCTCGAGCGTGGCGGTCTCGCCGACCACGACCTTCTCGCCGTTGCGCTCCTGGATGTTCTGGCCGATGGCGAGCACGCGCACGTTGCGCAGAAGCGTCTCGCTGACGATCACCTCGCTGCCCTGCACCTTGCTGGCCGCCTCGTCCCGGAAGGTGCGGATCACGTCCACATGGTCGTTGGGCAGGATGAAGCCGCCCGCCGTGTTGGCGCCGCGATTGTCGATCGTGATGGCGATGGCGCGCGAGCCGGTGGGCAGCATGGCCGAGAGCACGCCGCCATTGGCCGACTTCACCACGCGCTCGACGCGGATGGGCTCTCCCTGCAGCATGGCGACGCGCGCAATGCCTCCGGTGAACTCCTCGATGCCGTTGGGTTTCTCGGTCTTCAGCACCATGCCCGGCGCCGTGGCGTCGGCCGGCCAGACCTGCCAGCGCAGATCCTTCGGCGCGACCGTCGTGCCGAGCGGGATCTCGCCGGCGGCGACGAGGACCTCCGTGGTCTTCACCGCCTCCACCTTCTGCACGGGCGGCGGCGGCGCTTCGGTGGGCTGCGATGCGAGATAGGCGGCGATGCCGCCAGCCGCGAGCGCGACCCCAAGGACGAGAATACGAGCGAGCTTCATGCCGACACACCCACACTGACCGGTCCACGGACGACCGGATCACATGGGGATTATTCGTCAGCGTATGGTTAAATTTTCGTTTGCATTTCGAAGGTTGAGCTAATGTCGCTCAAGATACATGAAAATGCCGGGTCTCAGGCGGCGCGGCGGAGGGCCTCGTCGGCCGTCAGGCGCGTCTCGCGCGTGCCCGACACGATCAGTTCAAGCACCTCGTGCTCGCTGGTATGGGCGACGTAGCGCTCGCCGACATTCTCGCCGCGCTTGAGGACCATGACGCGGTCGCCGACCTCGAAGATGTCGGTGAGGCGGTGCGAGATGATGATCTGGGCGACGCCCTGCTTCTTCAGCTCCGCCATGGTTTCCAGCAGCCGCTCGGTGGCCATCACCGACAGGTTGGCGGTGGGCTCGTCGAAGATCACGACGCGCGGATTGAAAGAGATGGCGCGGGCGATGGCGACCGACTGCTGGCGCCCGCCCGACAGGCTCTCGACCTTCTGGAAGACGGAGTTGACGTCGACCTTGAGCCGCTTGAGCACGGCCTGCGCCTCCGCATACATGCGCGGCCGGTCGACGAAGAAGCCCTTCCGCGGCCAGCGGCCGAGGAAGATGTTCTGGCCGATGTCCATGTTCCCGCACAGGGCGAAGTCCTGGTAGATCATCTCGATCCCGACGTCGCGGCTCTCCTGCGGGCTCCTGAAGTGGGTCGGCTTGCCGTCGACCAGAACCTCGCCCCCGTCGCGCTGGTAGGCGCCCGTCATCACCTTCATCAGGGTCGACTTGCCCGCCGAATTGTCGCCCACCAGCCCGACGATCTCGCCCGGCATCAGGAAGAAGTCGACATTGCGAAGGGCGTGCACGGCGCCGAAGTGCTTCTCGATGCCGCGCATCTCGATGATGGGCGTCGTCATGCGTGTCCTCCGTGCGGGCCCCGCCGCCTGAACGAGCGGGAGAAGCGTTCCATGATGTTCTCCTGCCGGATCCAGATGTCGCCGACGACGGCGCAGATGAGGATCAGGCCGATGAACACGTTCATCCAGTGCTGCGGCATGACGAAGGACGAGCCGTCGGGAAGGATGAGCTGCAGGGAGAGCAGCGAGCGGATGAGCGTGATCGCCGCCGCCCCCGCCAGCGCCCCGATGATCGTCCCGTAGCCGCCGAAGATGGAGCCGCCGCCGATGATGACGGAGGCGATGCCGTCGAGCTCGCGCCCCGCCCCCGCCGACGGGTTGAAGGAGCGCAGATAGGCGACGTAGATGACGCCCGCCGCCGCCGCGCATCCCGCCGAGAAGACGAGCGACCAGAACCGCACGGCCTTGGTGTCGATGCCGGCATAGCGCGCCGCCCGCTCGTTGCCGCCGACGGCGTAGACCATCTGCCCCCACACGGTCCGCCCGAGCACGAGGCCCGCCACCAGCGCCACGACGGCCATGAACAGCGTCTGCGCGCTCACCGCCTTGGCCAGTGCCAGGGCGAAGCCTCCGCCCGGCGCGATGCCCATCCAGTCGAGGATCTCGAAGACGTTGCGCCCCATCAAATTGTAGCTCTCGGGGAAGCCGGACAGCTGCCGCCCGGCGACCAGCCAGGCGGCGAGGCCGCGGGCGATGTAGAACATGCCGAGCGTGGAGACGAAGGCGGGCAGGCCGAAGCGCACGGTCAGCCAGCCATTGACCACGCCGCACAGGATGCCGCCCACCATGGCCACGGTGACGGCGAGCGCGGGGTCCGCGCCCATCTCCTTCATCAGGAAGGCCGCCGTCGCGCCGGAGAAGGCCAGCACCGAGCCGACCGAGAGGTCGATGTCGCCGTTCGCGATGACGAAGGTGAGGCCCAGCGAGACGAGCGCGATCTCGGTGAAGGCGAGCAGCAGGTTGAAGCTGTTGTCGAGCGAGCCCCAGAAATCGGGCCGCAGCCACATGCCGATGGCCCACAGGACGACGCTGAGCATGATCGCCGCGGCATCGCGCCGCGCCAGGAAGGCACTGATGCCGCGCGCCCCGACGCCACGCGCCTCCGACGCGGCGCCGCGCGTCTGCACGCCGACGATGGCGGCCTCGCCGCGGTCGGGCGGGGGAGGGGCTTCGTGGCCGCGCAATCGCGCCCAGATGCGGGCCGCGCCCCCGCCCTTGATGGCCCAGGGCTCGACCAGCACGGCGACGAGGAGGATCACGCCGAGAAAGGCCGGCACGGCGCCGGGCGGCAGCTGGGCGAAGGCCTGCACCTCCATCTGCACGTCGCCGACCTCGACCATGCGCGTGATCGGGATACCCTCGCGCAGCACCTTGTCGATGAGCACGACGAGGAGCGCCCCCATGCAGGCGCCGAGAACCCGCCCGCGCCCGCCGGCGATGGAGGCGCCGCCCACGATGACGGCGGCGATGACGATGAGTTCGGCGCCCTGCCCGTACTGGGAGGTGATGCCCTTGTCCTGCGCCACGTTCATCAGCCCGGCGAGCGTCGCCGTGAGAGCCGAGAACAGGTAGGCGCGCATCCGCACCCACTTCGAGGGGATGCCCGCATAGGTGGCCGCCTGCTCGTTTCCCCCGACAGCATAGGTCTCGTAGCCCACGCGCGTCTTGGCCAGCAGGATCATGCCGAAGAGGGCGACGACGATGAAGATGACGATCTGGCTGTTGAAGCCGAGCGCGTTGGTCTCGCCCCAGCCGAAGAACCAGCCGTCGGCGGCCGCCTTGCGCTCATAGGCGATGGTCTTGCCGCCGGTGAGCCCGAGCACGAGGCCCCGGCCGATGAACAGCATGGTGAGCGTGGCGATGAAGGCCGGCACCTTCAGCCGCGTCACGAGCAGACCGTTGATCAGCCCGATGGCGAGCCCGATCACCACCCCGCCGAATACGGCCCAGCCGACCGGCAGGTCGAAATGGGACGGGGCGTAGAGGATCGAGAAGACGGTGGCGACCAGGCCGAGGATGGAGCCGACGGAGAGGTCGAGCTCCTTGTTGACGATGACGAAGGTCATGCCGACCGCCATCACCCCGAAGCGCGCCGTGTCGCGCAGCACGGCGGAGAAGGCGTCGGTGGAGCCGAAGAAGGCGGGGTTGATGTAGACCCCGACGAGGTAGAGCAGGACCATGAAGACCAGCAGCCCCACCTCCCAGCCGCCCACGAGCTGGAGCGGCAGCCGCATCCGGCTGCCGTCGGCGGCGGAGGGGGTGGCGATGCTGGTCATGCGGCGGCCTTCTCTGGAAGGTGCGATGAAGAGCCTGGAGCCCTCCGCTTGTCATCCCCGGCGGCCCGCAGGGCCGGGAAGGGGATCCACGGCCGGCGCGCGTCCGCTCCTGGATCTCCTTCCCCTTCGCCGCTACGCGGCTCCGGCCGGGGATGACAAATCCCCGGCCGAAAGAGGGACAGGCCCTCAGTTCTCGAAGCGCTTGCCGATCTTGTCGACGTTGTCCTTCGTCACGAGCTGGGCGCGCGTGTCGAGGTTGGCGGCGGAGATGCCGCGGTCGATCTGCAAATAGAGCTGCATGACGGGCCAGAAGCCCTGCAGGAAGGGCTGCTGCCCGAGCGAGCCGGTGAGCGCGCCGGTCTTGAGAGCCTCCTGCTGCTTCGGGCCGAGGTCGAAGCCGAAGGCGCAGATCTTGCCGTTCTGCTTGAGCTGGGCGATGGCGTCGCCGAGGGCCGGCGTCACGAAGCCGTTGGCGGCGAAGGCGCCGACGACGTCCTTGCGGCTCTCGATCAGCGACACCACCGAGTTCACGATGTTGTCCTTGTCGACGTCGATGCCGATGTTCTGCGGGCCGGCGTCGACCTTGAAGTCCTTCAGCTTGCCGGCGGCGTTCAGCGTCTTCACCGTGGCCTGGAAGGCGGCGGTGACGCGGCGGTTCACCTCCTCGTTGCCGAGAGTGGTGGTGTTCGGGAAGATGATCGACCCGCCCTTGACGTTGTTCTTGATCAGGCAATTGGCCAGAGCCTCGCCGCCGATCGCCGCGGCCGATGATTCCTGGCCGGTGTGCGAGATCGAGGACCGGTTGAGCAGCTTGGGATCGAACGAGTTGGTCGTCGCGATCGGGATGCCCTTCTCGGTCAGCTTCTTGACGAGGTCGTCATAGGCGCCCGACTGCGGGGTCGTCATGATGACGCCGTCGATCGTCGGGTCCTGCACGATCTGGTTGAGGATCGCGATCTCGCGCGGGATGTCGTCGACCGGCGCCTCGGAGCCCAGCATGATCAGGTTGATGCCGAGCGCGTTGGCCGCGACCTTGGCTCCGACATAGGTCGGGTCGAAGAAGCCGTTGCCGGCGGTGTGGGTGACGATGGCGAAGGTGAGCTTGCCGTCTTTCGAGTTGAAGTCCTTCGTCGTCGGCGCCTCCTTGGCGGCCTCGTCGAAGGTGTAGCCGCCGACGGCTTTGTTGAGCACGCCGGACTGGGCGAAGGCGGCGCCCGCGGTGAGCATGGACACGCCTGCGGCGAGCGCCGCGAGGCGAATGATGCGCGTCATGGTGTTCCCTCCCTAGGAACGGTTCCGATGATCCCGCCGGCTCCCCGGCCGGCGGTCACGGCCGAGGCAGCGTAATGCCGCCATGGGGGGAATCAACCCCTTCTGACGTGCGCCACACGGCTGGGCTCTCGTTTGGCGCGCAATGGTTTGTACGCTCTCGTTTTTCCTCCTGAGGTGCGCACATCTGCGGGACGCCGTGTCGCTTGCATGCCCGGTTGCAGGGCGTGTATCGATGGACAAACACGAGAGCCGTGCGGGCGGCGACAGGGAGGACTCCATGGCAGGCGCGATCTATCCGGACCTCGAGGGCAAGGTGGTGCTGATCACCGGCGGCGGCAGTGGCATCGGCGAGGCCATCACCCGCCATTTCGCCCGCCAGAGGGCCAGGGTCGGCTTCATCGACATCAATGCAGAGGCATCCGCCAAGGTCGTGCGCGAGCTCGAGGCGCAGGGCACCCCGGTGGTCTTCGTCAGGGCCGACCTGACGGACATCGCCGCCCTCCGCGAGGCCGTGTCCGCCGTCCGCGCCAAGCTCGGGCCGATCGACGTCCTGGTGAACAACGCCGCCCATGACGAGCGCCACGCCACCCCGGACGTGACGGAGGAATACTGGGACGGCCGCATCGCGGTGAACCTGAAGCACCAGTTCTTCGCCGCCCAGGCGGTGCTGCCGGACATGAAGGCGAGGAACGCCGGTGTCATCATCAATTTCGGCTCGACCTCCTGGATGGTCGGCCAGGGCGGCATGGCGGCCTACACGGCGGCGAAGTCGGCCGTGCTCGGCCTCACCCGTTCCCTCGCCCGCGACTACGGCCCCTACAACATCCGCGTCAACGCCATCGCGCCCGGCTGGATCATGACCCAGCGCCAGATGGACCTCTGGCTGACGCCGGAGGCGGAGAAGGAGCTGTTTCAGCGCCAGTGCCTCAAGCGCAAGCTCTATCCCGACGACATCGCCAAGTTCACGGTGTTCATGGCCTCCGACGAGTCGAGCGGCTGCACGAACCAGCAATACGTGGTCGACGGCGGCTGGGTCTGATAGCCTCCGCCGCCCCGGGCCGGCCGGCGCTGGCCGGCCGCTCCGGAGTGCGCAATCCATGACGTCACCCAGGCTGATCGCAGTCGACTGGGGCACCACCCGCCTGCGGGCCTGGCTTGTCGGCGCGAACGGCGCCGTTCTCGCCCGCGTCTCCGGCGACGACGGGATCATGTCCATCCCCCCGGGCGGCTATCCCGCGACCCTTCGCCGGCATGTCGGCGCCTGGCTCGTCGAGCACGGTCCGCTGCCGGTCGTCATGGCCGGCATGGTCGGCAGCCGCAACGGGTGGGTCGAGGCGCCCTATGTGGAGTGCCCGGCCGGCTTCGACGCCGTGGCCGCCGCGCTCGTGGCAGTCGATCTCGGCGAGGGTCTTTCGGCCCGCATCGTGCCCGGCCTCAGCACGCGCGACGCCGACGGCGTGCCCGACGTGCTGCGCGGCGAGGAGGTGAAGCTCGCCGGCGCGGGCATCGCCGACGGCACGGTCGTCACCCCCGGCACGCACGGCAAATGGGCACGCCTGTCCGCCGGACGCGTGGTCTCCTTCGCCACCTTCATGACCGGTGAGTTCTACGGCGCGCTGAGCGGCCACACGATCCTCGGCAAGCTGGCAGAGGGGCCGGAAGACGAGGCGGGTTTCGCACGCGGGCTGGAGGCGTCCGGGCGACCGGGCGGGCTGACGCACCAGGCGTTCTCCGCGCGCTCGCTCGCGCTGATGGGCGACCTTCCGCCACAGCAGGTGGGGCCGTTCCTGTCGGGGCTCCTCGTGGGCAACGAGGTGCGCCACGGGCTTGCCATGCAGGAGGCGGGCGAAACCGTGGTCGTCGCCGACGGCGTGCTGGCCCGCGCCTATGGCGCAGCCTTCGCCGCCGCCGGCCATCCCGTCCGGATCCTCGATCCCGACGCTGTGTTCCTGCGAGGCCTGACGCGCCTCCTCGACCTCTCCGGCGCCTGAACGGAGCTTCCGATGTCCCATCTCGCCGAGTTCGACGCTGCCTTCACCCGCTGTCCCCTCATCGCCATCCTGCGGGGCCTGAAGCCCGACGAGGCCGT
>JAESFG010000642.1_pt1 | contig 12430 bp, 14 predicted proteins | sample 9269371 | NCBI WGS metagenome assembly JAESFG01 (sample SAMN14506227, study PRJNA617093) | algae metagenome | isolation source: Aetokthonos hydrillicola CCALA 1050 (B3-Florida) and co-occurring... | place: USA: South Carolina | collected 2013-01-01 | reverse complement strand
ACTTCTGTTTTTGATATTGAACACACTCGCCATCGAAAGCCGGTCAATGCAGTTACTCATTTGTTTGCCGGTTTGATTGCCTATTGTTTTTATGAGAACAAACCTGCTCTCTTCATTCCTCAACAACATCACCTGATTGCTGCTTAATCCATAGTTCACGTTAACTACTTATTATCCGAATTTGGAAACACATCACTCCTTTTTTAAAGAAAAGCCTCCACTGAGTTAACTCAACAGAGGCAATAATATGAAATAACGTGTATTAAATTTAGGTATAGTTTATAAAAGAAGATGCTTCTTCTATTGCTTCATCCATGTTACTTACTACGCTATAATCGTAAGGAGGTCTGCTTAATAAAAAAATCCCCTTCAAAATAACTCTCACAAAAGAGTTAGGTATAATAAAGATGGCTTTCCTAATAGCTTTTTGAATCAATTTACGATTTTTTTCAATCCATTTGCTCTGTTTTATTCTTAAATCAGCCTGCATATTTTTAGCTAATGAGGCATTAAAAATTATAACTAAATCAGACCCTTCTTCACAAAGTCGCTTATATGCCTCCAGATATTCGTCAAAGACTACTTCCATTGGATTATCTTCATGGTAAGTTGTAATTACCAGTGGCTTATTGCTTACATCAATTGTTACAAAAGAGCTGTGATAAAACATAAGCAACCATGTATTTACAAATCAATCTTTATTATACCCTATAACATGTCAAAGCGTTTTAATTTTCAGATTGCGAAACTCCACACGATGGTCATGATCCTGAAAAGCGATTTTTCCTTTGGTATGTGGAGTAGCATAAGCCCATTTAGTAAATTTGCTGGCAGCCAGTTGTTTTTTCCATGTATCGCTACCGTACTCATACTCTACTACTTTTTCACCATTCAGCCAATGTTCTACATGATTTTTATTGACAATCAGCTTGCCTTTATTCCAGGTTCCCGGCGTATTGGCAGCAGCTTTAGAAGGTGCCTGCATGTCATAATTAGCCCCTGATTTCTGTACATCTTTCAGTTTATCAGGGTAGCCTTCATCGTCGATAATCTGGTATTCGGGTCCACTTTCATAAGTGTTCTTATATTTTTTATCTTCAATTACTTTGTAAATTAATCCACTATTTCCCTTTGGCTCTACTTTCCATTCAAAACTCAATTCAAAGTTTTCATATTCCTCATTCGTTACCAAATCAGCACCTGTTTTACCCGGGCAAACTATGGCTTCGTTTTCTACTATCCAGCCTGTTGCACTGTCTTTCAAATAACTATGAAAACCTGTAAGGGTTTTTCCGTCAAAGAGTAATTTATAACCTTCCGACTGTTCAGCAGCTGAAAGCACATTATACTCTGGCTTCATCATCATTACAGCATTGGTATCAGTTTTGGTAGTATCGGTAGCGGTTTCTGTCTCCTGCTTGGGTTTAGTATCGCAGGCAAAACACAGGGAAGTTAATACTAATCCGGTTAAGGTTTGTTTTAAAATACTCATAGAATTTAAAAAAGTTTTAGTTGTATTTTTTGTGCTCTAAATTAAGATTTTGCTTGTAATTTTTTATGGTAAATCTCAAAATTCTCCTCATCAAAACAAACAAATAGTATATTCTCAAAGGCATCAGGATTTTGCTTTACAAAATCTGAAACTGTTTGAATAGCAATATCAGCTGCGGCTTCTTTCGGAAAATTATAAATACCTGTACTAATATTTGGAAAGGCAATTGTTTTTAATTGATTTTCTTGTGCCAGCAACAGACTGTTATAATAAGCATTTTGCAAAAGCTGCTTTTCATTCTTTGTACCACCATTCCAAACCGGACCTACAGTATGTATTACAAATCGGGCAGGCAGTTTTCCGGCAATAGTTATTACCGCTTCCCCGGTTTTGCAGCCGCCTTGTTTTGCTACTATTTTCCGGCATTCTGCCAAAATTTCAGGTCCGCCTGTTCTGTGAATGGCTCCATCTACGCCACCTCCACCCAACAACGAAGTATTAGCAGCGTTTACAATAGCATCTGCCTCGATTTTGGTTATATCGCCTTTAATAACCGAAAGCATACAGATTAATTTTTCAGCTTTTCTATCTGTGAAATCTTACCTGTTTTTTTGTCTTTCAGAATCACTTTATAATCACCGTTAGGTAACACTTCTTCTTTAATCAGGTAGTTGTTTTCGTCGTATTCTACCAAGCCGGAAAGCTTAGGAACACCTGTTTGTCCACGCCATACATCAAGTTTCACGGGTTCCCATTTGCCTGACTGGGCAGAAGCATAGGCAGCATCAATAATGGCATTTACTACATATCCGTCATAAAAACTTTCAGCAGGCTCGGTTTTTCCAGCTTCCAAAGCATTAAACATATCTGTAAACATGTTGGTATAACCCAGCTCGTGTACTTCGTCCCCTACCGGAAATAACCAACCGTTGGCAGACTCAGCTTTTTCGGCTACATATCCGTCACTTTTGCCTGTAGTAAACATCTCAAAACCTGTTCTCAGGAAATTATTGACCCAAATAGTGCCTTCGCTTCCCATCACCTCGTCACGCAAATCCATGCCACCCCGGAAAGTCCAACTGGTTTCAAACTGACCAATTGCCCCGTTTTCATAACGAACCATACCGATGGCGTGGTCTTCGGCATCAATGGGTTTTACCTGTGTATCCATCCAGCAGAAAACTTCAACGGGCTTAATGTCTTTTCCAATAAAATTACGAGCTATTTCTATACAATGGCAACCCAAATCCAGAATGCAGCCGCCACCTGCCATTTCTTTATCCCAGAACCAGTCAGAGTGAGGACCAGGGTGTGTTTCTCTTGATTTTGCCCAAAGAATTTTACCGATAGAACCAGCTTTTACACTTGCCAGTGATTTCAAAAATTTGGGAGTGTAACACAGGTCTTCCATATAGCCTGCAAAAATTCCGGCTTTTTCTACAGCTTCCATCATTTGTTTGGCTTCGGCTGCATTTCTGCCAAGTGGTTTTGTACACAATACTGGCTTTTTGTATTTGGCACAAAGCAAAACAGCCTCTAAATGCAGGTTATTGGGAAGGGCTACAATGACTGCCTCTGTTTCGGGGTGGCTAACAGCCTCTTCCATATTGGTTGTCCAGTGAGGCACTTTATAATCTTCTGAAAAACGTTTGGCAGTTTCCTCACGACGGGCATAAACAACAGAAACGGTATCACGGTTACGTTGTCCAAGCAGAGACTCAGCATAAAATCTGCCGATAAAACCTCCGCCTAATACGGCTACTTTTTTGCTCATTTTGATATTGGTTTTTGGATATAAGGTTATTGATTGTTTTTATTTGCCAGCAATAGCCGGGCTACTGTTTTGGCTTCTGTAATATACTCAGAAGTTTCATCTGCAATATGGCTTAGCTGAGTACTCGTATAATTCTCATACTTCTTTTTTAATATTTCTCCGGTTTTATCTGTCTTTTTCTTTCCGGTAAGCCACTTATAAAGCAAAACTGGTATTGATATGGGTAAAGTAATGATGATAAGCAGAATGATGCCTGCCCATTGTAAAAGCGATTGAGACTTCTTTTTGCTTTTTTCGGTAAGCACCCGCCAAACTTCGTCTTTTTTGTCATCATAAAGCAGTCGAATATATTCTTCTACTTCTGCCACACTTGCCCCTACCTGAAATACAGGTTTTTTCGGATGAGTTATCAAAACAACATCTGCCATTGTATTGTAAGTAAAATTGAATGTGATGCTTGTAGTAGCATCTATGATGAATGCAATGAGGGGATAAAAAGGGGTTTTATAGCCTTCTGCCTCAGCTATGGTTTTGGCTTTCTGGTATTCCTCCTGATGTGGGAAATGTTTAAGAATATGCAAAGCCGACTCAAGACTTACTTCCTCAATTACCTTAAACTGATCAAAGGTTTCGGCATATCGGATTTTGCAGGTAAAAGTATTCATTACAAACTCGCTTTTTAGAATCAGCCATAAAACTAATGACAAAACGTGAAAGTTATAATTTTTGGAGTGCTTTTGTGAGAGAGGAAGAATAATAGAGAAAGAATGACTTGGCAAGTTTTAAAACTTACCAAGTCTAAAAATGGTAATTCTTTAATCAATACCTAAGTCATTAGTCAGACTATGTTCTAACTTTAATTCATAAATCGGGATTCCTACCTTTTCACTGATAAGTGCCATTAAAATTCTTTCTACATCTTCTTTAGAAGTAAGTTGTTTGGAATCGAAAAATCTTTCATAATTCGAAGATAAAACCCAGTTTATCAAGCTTCTGACGCTTGCTTCGGTGATGGGATATTTTACTGAAATATTATATGCATATACTGGAACACCTAAGAATTTAACTGATTTTCTTTCATAATCCCTTAATGCTAAAGTAAAAAAAGGAGGAAGTTTTAAATCCAAATCCTCCTGCATTTTCACCCAGGTTTGATAACCTCGCCCTTCAGGAGACATATAAATAAAATCGGATGTTAAGGTTTCCGGGAAGAACTTGTCTCTTTCAAATCCTAACGTTTCGACAGCATATGTTCGGAATCTATAAAAAAGTGCCTGACTCTGGCATTTCCCATTTTTAACTGGTGTAATGTACCGATAAATGCAGTCAGCAAAATCCTGAATAGTAATTACATTTGGTGCTTCCGAGTCTGGAATAATAATGTCAAAATATTTTTCCACTTCCCAGAGCAATTCTACACTATCAAGTCCCATAATTTTAAAGATTTTATTTCAAAACTGGATGTTTCAGGTGAAAATCGGTGGCATTCTGATAGGCTTTTGACAAAGCCAGCAGTTTGCCTTCGCCGAAGAGTTGTCCCATAAACGTAATACTGGTCGGAGTGCCGTCTGCCCGGAAACCATTAGGCAACACTACGCAGGGATGACCCGTCAGGTTAGTCAGAGTTATATTGCTCCCTCCAAAAGCTGGAGCAATATACATATCAATATCTTTGGTTTTGGCATACATTTCTTCAATCAGTTTTTTACGCAGCCGGTTTGCCTGAATGTACTCCACTGCCGGAATAAACCGGGAAGCCCTGAAGGAGTTGGGCCAGGCATTTTTTACCTGTCTTACCATCAAATCGTCTTTGCCATTTCGGGTAAGTTCGTCAAAAGCAGCAGCAGCTTCCGCATTCAGAATGATAGTCATATCACCCACCGGGTAGTCAGGCAGTTCCAGCGGGACAAGTTCTACACCTAATTCTTTTAATTTTTGGAGGGTAAGCGAATCGGTAGATTTATTGCGATAGTTTTTTTCAAACTCACTTTTCAGGTAACCAACACGCAGTTTTTTTATATCTGTTTTGGAAGAATAGCTGAATGGAGCTTCTACTACATGCGAATCTAAACCATCAGCCCCGTAAATGGCATTGAATACAATAGCACAATCTTCTGCATTATGGCACATCGGTCCTATTTTGTCCATCGACCAGCTCAAAGCCATAGCCCCATACCGGCTCACCCGCCCGTAAGTCGGACGCAAGCCCGTTACACCACATACCGACGAAGGCGACACAATCGAACCCAGCGTTTCTGTACCAATGGCAAAAGGCAATAAACCTGCTGAAACCGCCGAACCAGAACCCGCTGACGACCCACTTGAGCCTTGTGCTGTATTCCAGGGATTACGGGTTTTGCCATTAAACCATACATCGCCCCAGGCTAATTCACCTAAAGTCAGTTTGGCAACCAATACGGCTCCGGCTTGCTCTAATTTCCTGATTACAGTAGCATCCAAATCTATCACCTGCTCTTTGTAAGGTACAGAACCCCAGGTAGTTTTATAGCCTTTTTTGGCAAGCAAATCTTTAGCTCCGTAAGGTATGCCATGCAAAATACCTTTGTATTTACCAGCTTTGATTTCGGCATCTGCCTGACGGGCTTGCTGTAAAGCAAGGTCTTCGGTGAGGGTAACCACACATTCCAATTTAGGACTATATTTTTTTAATCTTTCCAGAAAAAAGGTGGTAAGTTCTAAAGAAGTAATTTTTTTGGTACGAATCAGTTCTGCTAGTTGTGGAATTGTATAAAAAGCAAGTTCGTCACGATTTTGTGGCAAAAACACATTTTTTGGCGTATTAATCTGAAAAACTCTTTTACTATTATCAAACACAAAACCTGTTGGAACAGGATTAAACTCCAAAGCCGGAGCTACATCATTAGGCAAACTTATTTTTCGCATTTTTTCATACCCACTCAGGTTGTCTTCTACATCATTAAGCATCGAATCTTTTTCTGCCTGCGAAAATTCAAGTCCTATGAGTTTAGAGGCTTCTTCTATCATCTGAGTAGTAACAGCCTGACGGTTGGGGGCATTCAGGAAAGCTCCTAATACAAAACTGCCGAGACAACAGATTGGCAGCAATAAAAACGTTTTGAGAGAAAAGTGTTTCATAGAATTAATTCAGAAGTTTGGAAAAGAATATTCTTCTAAATTAATTCCAATACCTTTGATTACAAAGAAAATTTATATCTTCTTTATATATTTGAAATAGGAGAATATTGAAAAACTGTTAACCTTCGTTTTTCCTAAAATAGTTCAGGAAATCAAAAAAAGGAGATAACCGCGACAGCATATAAGCACCCACAAAGCCGGCACCACCTGCTATCAAAAACATCTTGAATTTTTCGAACCAATCTATCTGATTTGCAGCTACCACTATTCCTATTGCACCACCAATAAGCCCGGCAGCCAGCAGATTTAGATAATCTCCCTGCCTGCTTCGAATAACTGCAAAATTTTCCGGATTGGCATCTTCAAATTTTACAGTAACTGTTTTATTGAGGGTGTAGAAATCTTGTGGATGTTTGAAAATACTGGTATTATAATAATACTTCAAAGCAACCTCTTTGTCTTTATGGTTGAACTTTATCCAGACAAAATTGGGGTTCAATCCATCCTGTGCTTCGTATAATGAAAATTCTACAGAAGCTTCTTTGGTGAGATTCCTCTTGAGAGCAGTATTAAAGACTAAAAAAAGTCCAAGAAGTATTGATGACCCCACTCCAATAATAAGAATTGTAAGCATAGTAAGTATAGTTTATTTGATTCTTTCGGAAGTTACCCATTCATCCCAGCTACTGCTGTAACCAGCATAATGAATTTCATATTGCCCACCACTGATTTCAAGAATTTCGGCATTATAATAGCTCGAGTTCCACAGTACCTGTACTTTATCTCCGACTTTCAGGGATGTATTTTTAGCAGAAGCCGGGGTTTGAATCTCAGGATAATTAGAATTTGTATTATAAGTAGTGGTTTGAGGGATTAGAGTAAAAACAATAGCAGCTAACAGCAAAACAAGTGCCCCTCTGAAAGTCCATTTAAAAATCTGGTTGGCGGGTGAACCCAAAATCCTGTATTCACTAATCCATTCATCCGAATTTTTATCATAGCCCGAATAATGAATTTTATATTTTCCATCTTGTATGGCTGTAACAGTAGCATCATAATATTTCCCAAACCAATAAACTCTGACTGTATCTTGTATTTTGTAGTGTTTATTGGTGGAAGTGCTTATTTTAGAAGTTATTTTTTTAACAGGTGAACTTTCTTCATATTTCAGATAAGAAATAATCTTATAAGCATTTTTCTCCTCCGGATTAATTTTTATAACCTGATCTGCATAATAGACTGCCTCTACCCGGAGTTTGTCATCCTGTGATGCCTGCCAGAGATGTTGCAGAGTTGTAGCAATGCCTAAAAGGACTTCCTGAAAGTTAGGCTGTAAAATAATCGCTTCATCAAATTCTTTTTTGGCATCTTCATAATTATGAAACTCCATAAAGTTTTTGCCTCTGGTATAATGTTCCTGAGCTTTATCTTTAATCTCTGCCGGGTCTATTTCCAGTTCTATAGCAATATTATCCAGTTCGGCTTCTGAGAAAAGCTGATTTTCCTTCTCTTTTTCTTCTTTCAGTTCCAGTACTTTCTGAATAAAAGAAGTAAGGTTGTCGTTTTGCATAGTCGATTGAGACTGTTATGAAATTACTCAAAAATACATATTTTCAGATTATTTATAACGTTGAAAGACAGTTTTTTAGAATTAAAAAATTATGGTGTTTTAATGACCCTTACAATTCCCAAATCATCCGTAGGCTTCAGGTCAAAATCTCTTTCCAGTATTCTCACTTTACTTTTCAGCATTTCGGCATTATTATCTCCTGTTTTATCTCTCAGAAGAAAATCTATCGAATCAATTTTAGAAAAGGTATTTTTAGGGTTTTGCCGCTGAAAAGTAAAGATTCCATCCGTGGCAATGCTGATATCAGCAGCATTGTCGAACCATATTTTCTGATTTTGTCTGGCAAACCATTCCTCAAAATCTTCATTGAGATGATAACCTAAATAATCAGGTTTGTTGTCCTGCTCAAATTCTGTGATGTTTCCATCAATACATACTACCCCATCCCCTATTACCAATACCATTCCATTACCGGTTTTCTCATTAATCAGTAGCAAAATAAGTGTAGTAAGCAATTCATTCGTTTCCAGAAAAAGCTGATTCTTTATTATTTTCAATTCATTAAAAAGTGCCTGAAGAATAGCTTTAAGTGTAATTTCCACAGTCACATTTTCAGGCTGAATAAATGCCTGATAATAGTGTTCTTTGGCTATTTTGCGTAATATCTTTCCAGCAAGTGTGGCAGCAAAATAACTCTCTTTACCCATCGTACAACCATCCATTACAGCACAAAGTCTCAGGTCATTTCCAGCTTTTTCAATAATATAAAAATCTTCACAATGATTGATGTGAAAAGTTCCGATTTGTAAAACATGATATATTTTCATTTCCATAGCCAATAACATATAATTTCCGGATATGAGCAAGTTCTGGTAGAAATAGCTTCCTTCCGTCATAAACTGATTTGCAGGATTTTGAAATTTTTGTAGCTTGCATAACTTGTTTTAGTCTATTATTTCTTAAAATTTTCATAAACACCTAAATCTTGTTTGTATGGCAACTTATAACCTGACCATCAACAATAAAAAACAGACCGTTAATGTTGAACCTGATACTCCTTTGCTCTGGGTAATTCGTGATGAAATAGGTCTGACTGGTACAAAATTTGGCTGTGGTATGGCTCTCTGCGGAGCATGTACCATTCATCTGGACGGCAATCCGGCAAGGGCTTGCCAGACTCCGGTTTCTTCGGTGCAACCCAACCAAAAAATTACGACCATCGAGGGGATTTCAGCTGCTACAAATCATGTTGTGCAACTTGCCTGGATAGAAGAACAAGTGCCTCAGTGTGGCTATTGCCAGTCCGGGCAAATAATGACAGCGGTTGCTTTTCTGAAAAAAAACCCTAATCCGACAGATGAAGATATTGACAATGCAATGTCAGGCAATCTTTGCCGCTGTGGAACCTATCCCCGCATTCGCAAGGCTATAAAACTGGCAGCCAAAATGCTTCAGGAAAAGACTAAAAATGGAGCATTGCCCAAGAAATCTTCATCTAAATAATGGTAATTACTACAGAAGAAATCAATTTACTTATAAAAGCTACCCGGTTTAGTGTCACATATTTTATAGAATTGGCACAACGGGAATCTGAGGGAGAAACGATTGAAGAAGACTATGACCCCAATGATGTGATGGTGATAGATATAATTACCTCACAATTGGAAGAAGCTCTGGAAATTGGGCATTTTGAAACGGCAGATGTTGTAAAGGGAGAAAGTTTTCTGACATATCCTGTGAGTATTTATATTTCTGAAAAGGTCGGAGAGTTACCTGAAAAAGAATACACGGCTCTGACTCATTTATTCCGAAAATTAAAGTTGTCTTATATAGAAAATTACCGGAATATGATTCCACCCGAGCATTTACACGAAAATATATCCCGTATAGAGGGAATGAAAAGTAATCTGGAAAATATACTCAACTACTGGGAAACCCAAAGAATTAATTAAACTGACGTTTCCCTGCGAACCCAAAATATGTATCATGGAAACCCTTGAAACAACCCCAAAAACTTCCCGACGTAATTTTTTGAAAGCCACAGGCTTACTTGCCATTGGCTTTTCATTGCCGGGGTCGGCTGCTAGTCTTATCGAAAAAATAGACCCTGCTGCCGTTGAACTGGAACTCACACCGTTTATTCTAATAACGAAAGAAGGCAAAATCACGATTTTCAACACCAGTCCTGATATGGGGCAGGGAACCTGGCAGGCTGTACCGATGCTGCTGGCAGAAGAGCTGGAGGTGAAACTGGAAAATGTTGAAATACGGCAGACGTATGGGGCAAAAAAACACAAAATGCAGTTTTCGGGAGGGTCGAGTTCTATACGCATGCAATGGGAGCCTTTGCGTAAAGCTGGGGCTGCTGCCCGTGAAATGTTGATAAAGGCTGCTGCCCAAAAATGGAAAATAGCTGAAGCAGACTGTTATGCCGAGAACGGAAAAATTATCAATAAAACTACCAAACAGGCTCTTCCTTATGGAGAACTCGTAGAAGAAGCATCCAAGCTGGAAGTACCTAAAGAACCAAAACTTAAAGACCCCAAAGATTTTAAACTACTTGGTAAAGCCAACAAACGTCCTGAAATTCCTTCTAAAGTAAATGGAACGGCTGTTTTTGGACTGGATGTAAAAGTACCAGGTATGTTGTATGCCAGTATGGAACGTTGCCCTGTTATTCATGGAAAAATAGTAAGTATTGATGATTCGGAAACAAAAAAAATAGCAGGTGTAAAACAGGTTATCAAGTCTGAACGCAAAATGCCTCATAAAACCGTTGAAACTGTAGCAGTGCTTGCAACCAACTACTGGGCTGCTCTGAAAGGCAGGAGGGCTTTAAAAATTAACTGGGATAACACAGGTTTTGACAAGACATCTACCGATGCTTATTTTACTCAGCTTCGTGAGAAAGTAAAAGAAACGGGTAATGAATTTAAAGATAAAAAAGGGGATATTGAAAAAGGGCTTAAAGAAGCCGTAAAGAAGATAGAATCACAATATGAAACACCTTTTGCTGCACATGCCATGATAGAACCCGAAAATGCAATTGCGTATGTGCAGGGTGATAAAGTAGAAATCTGGGCATCTAACCAATCGCCTGACTGGCTGATTACCCAAACGGCGGAGTATCTCAAAATTCCTGTTGAAAACGTAAAAGTGAACACTTATTTCATGGGTGGCTCTTTTGGCAGAAAAGCCTATTTTGATTTTGTAATGGAAGCTATAATGCTTTCTAAAAAAGCTGGAGTTCCTGTAAAACTGGTATGGACCCGTGAAGATGATCTTACTCAGGGACCTTACCGTCCCGGTATGCTGAGTGCCATGCGAGGTGGACTGGATGCCAATGGAAATTTGATAGCTTTTGAACACAAAATCATTGGAGCTTCTATACAGGGGCAAACCAATGGCAAAGACCTCTCCAAAGAAGCTGATGACTGGATGGGTGAAGTGATGAGTGAAGAAGATAGTCCGTATGCTATTCCTAACCGCCGACATGCTACTATTGTGGTGCCGACTGATATTCCAATCGTATGGTGGCGTTCGGTTTACAGCTCTACAACAGGCTTCGGACATGAGTGTTTTGTTGACGAACTGGCTGCTGCTGCCGGAAAAGACCCTCTGAATTTTAGATTAGAATTACTTAAAGAAGCCCCCCGCTTTGTAAATGTATTGAAATTTTTAGCTGAAAAGGCTAAATACAGACCCTTGAACAGTAAATTACATATCGAAAATCAGGCAATGGGTATAGCTATTACACGCTCGTTTGGCTCGATTGCTGCTTATTGCATTACAGTTTCCAAATCCGGCAACGGTGTGAAAATTGACAAAATAGTAGGTGTGATTGATGTAGGAATGACTGTCAACCCCGATACAGTAAAAGCTCAGACAGAAGGAAATGTGGTAATGGGATTATCTGCTGCCCTCAAGCTAGGTATTACTTTTAAAGACGGACAATCTGAGCAAACTAACTATCACCAATACCAGGTGTTGCGTATGAATGAAATTCCGCCTGTTGAGATTCATGTAATGCCAAGTACCGAAAAACCAAGTGGAGCCGGGGAACCCGGTCTGCCTCCTGTAGCTCCGGCTCTTTGTAATGCTATTTTTCTATTGACAGGCAAAAGAATCAAAAAGCTACCTTTCGATTTATCTGAAATCGGGTGAGTTACTATTTTTTAGCTATAGTTTAAATTTGTAAAAAACGAATATGATGAAGGATATATTTTCTAAAATATTCGGCTTCGGCAAGGAAGAAAAACCGACAAATGTATCTGATGAGAAAATCTTAACATGCATATTTCATGCTTCTCAAATCGACATTGAGAGCTGGATTAAAAATCCAAAATTCAGACTAGTGTTTTAGCAATTTAGTTTTGTGTATTAATTTTACTAATTTCATTATACCGATTTTTGAGTTTTAGCCGAGCTTTCTCAGTGGTAAACGACCAATTGACTTTTACAGCTTTTAGATTGCGAT
>JAESFG010000641.1_pt1 | contig 12484 bp, 10 predicted proteins | sample 9269371 | NCBI WGS metagenome assembly JAESFG01 (sample SAMN14506227, study PRJNA617093) | algae metagenome | isolation source: Aetokthonos hydrillicola CCALA 1050 (B3-Florida) and co-occurring... | place: USA: South Carolina | collected 2013-01-01 | reverse complement strand
AATTTTTTAATCACTTGTTTTTTTCCCAATAACCACAGTATGAGAACGCACCAAATTTTTCTTTTTCTGCCTGGTAAAACTGTAGTCTAAACGCCCCAATTGTATGCCTGCCCATCCCACCTGATTCACGACTGTATTGCCTCCCCGCTTGTTGGTGTACAAACGCGGCTCCTCAAAAAAACGGTGTGTATGGCCGCCTATAATCAGGTCTATATCGTAGTTCTCTTTGGCCAGTACTTCATCACTCACTTTGCTGTCATTATATTTATCCCCAAGGTGTGACAGGCAGACAATCAAATCACATCCTTCTTTCTTTAATACATCGGCTGTCTCATTGGCTTTTTGCACAGGGTCGTAATACAGTGCTTTTCCAAAAAGGTTATCGGGCACCAGGCCTTTCATTTCAATGCCTACACCCAGCACACCAATTTTTAAAGAGCCCTTGTTAAAAATTTTATAGGGTATGGTTTTGCCTTCCAGCGGGGTATCTTTTAATCCATAGTTGCATATAATGATGGGAAAGTTTGCATGCTGCAACTGCGTGGCAAAATTTTCCATGCCGGCATCAAAATCGTGGTTACCCATTGTAGCGGCATCATACCCCATCAGGCTCATGGCCTTAATTTCCGGCTCGCCTTTATATATATTAAAGTAAGGTGTGCCTTGAAAAATATCGCCGGCATCCAAAACCAGCACATTGTTTACCTCGCCCCTTATTTGCTTAATCAAAGCAGCCCTGGCAGCCACACCACCCAGTCCGGCATTTTTGCTGCCATCCATAGGAAAAGGCTCCAGCCTGCTGTGCACATCGTTGGTATGTAAAATGGTCAGGGTTTCCGTTTCATCGGCTGCAGCAACACCGGTAAAAGAAGAAAACAAAATAGCCCCGCCGGCCAGGGCCGTATCCTGTATAAATTTTCGCCTGTTCATAATGTAAAGTGCTTTGTTTATTGGGCAGTTTTTACCCTGCCTTCCAGGTTCCAGTCAATGGTTTTACCTTGTTGTTGTAAGGTCGTAACATATTGTATCAATGCATCCCTAAATAAATAGCCCTTGTTTATTTGAGGAACGTCCCGCAGCATAAAGCAGTCATCGCCGCCATTGGCAATATAGTCGCTGTTGGCTATGGTGTATTCCGCTTCGGGTTGTAAAGGCTTACCATCTATTAATATGTTAGTGGCTTTTCCGTCTTTTAGTTGCATGGTTAGCCCGCTAACAGGCCAGCCACCTTTTTCTGCTGTACGGTTTAAAAACAGTTGCAGCACGTTACCTTTTACTTTTTGCAGTACAATCAGGTTATCAAAAGGCATCAGTTCATAAATATGGCCCGTAGTAATGGCTCCTTTGGGCAGGTAAGAGCGTATGCCACCATAGTTTACAAAAGCAGCGTCTACACGCGTAGCAAATGTTTTTTGTGCCATTTCACGCATACAGTCTGCCATAAAGTTGCCCAGGCCGCTTTCGGGTTGTTGTTTGTTTAGCCCGTTTGCCGATGTACCAATCACCTTATTCATCACCTTATTCACACTATCCTTATAATGCGTAAACCATTGGGCAATGGCTGTGTCTTTAACCCTGGATTTTTCTATGCGGTAATCTTCAAACTTCAGTTGCAGTGTTTGCTGCTGTTGTACAGGCTTGCACGAAACAGTATAGATCAGCAGGCTGGCGTATAAAATGCGTTGTAGTAACATGGGGGTAGTAAAATTGGAAATTACGATTTTAGGTTTGGGGCAAAAAACATTTTTTACCGGCTACACTTTTCCTTCATGCTTTAAGCGAAAAAGGGCTGCAAGATAACTTTTTGGGGCTTTCTGCAACAGAACAAATGGCAGCTTTGTTCCGGCTGTCCGTTGCTACTCCTCGCGGCCGCCACCCTGCGGGATGCCGGCCACTGCGGGGTATCCACTCCCATCCGGCAGCCATTGGACTATAGTAACACAACTCAACTGTGCTTATTGAGTGGTTCCCTGTTTTGCCTCTCTTTTTTACTTGCCGGGGGCAAATATTTGCTGTCCCGCAACAGCAGCATAACAGGCTTTGCAAACACATACACTGTACAAAACCTGCTAAAAGCGTTTGTCCCAATTGCCATATTCAAGCTTTTTGTTGTAATCAGCAAAGCTGCAGCCTTTGAAAAAAATTAAAATCTCGCGTTCTTTAATTAAAAATGAAGTTTCTGCAACGGCTATTTAACCATTCCATAACCACACTTCTATCCTACCCTTTATTGTTCTATTGCGGGCTTTTATTTTGTAACGCATTTAATCTGTAGGCAAGGCTGTAGTTTACCCATGCATAACCACTATTTTTGCGACAATTTTTAAATACAATACAATGAGTTACGAGATTACCGGTAAACTGGTGGCCAAATTTGACATCGTGCAACGCACAGAAACTTTTAAGACCCGTGAGTTCGTTATTGAGAAAACTGAAGAAGTTGGGGGCAGAAGCATTACCAATTATGTTAAGTTTCAATGTGTGCAAGACAAAACAGCCATGCCAGACCGCTTTAACATAGGCGACGATGTAAAAGTGCAGTTCAATATAAAGGGTACCAAATGGACCAAAGACGGCCGCGAAAACTACATTACCAACCTGGATGCATGGAGGATGGAAACCCTTAAACTGGGTGGCGAAAACCAGGCCGATATGCCCCCTGCTTTCATACCCGATGCAGCACCTTCCGACAACGTGGACGACCTGCCGTTTTAACATTTCATATACATATTAAACAGCAATTAAAAAAAGACAAACATCTTTTTTCGATACGCATCCCGCTATTTTTGCAGGCAAAACCAATCTTATGAAGAAAGTTTACCTTGCCTTGATAGCGGGCGTATTGGCTATCACAGTAAATGCTCAGTCTAAAGCAGACAAAGCAGTTGAGTTCGGTGCAAAACTTGGCATTGCCACTACCAATCAAAGCATTGGGCTGGGCGGATTGTTGAATGTTTCTGCCTCCAGCAAAACAGGTTTTACATTAGGCCTTGTTTCGCAATTGAATGTTTCCCCAACATTTGCCATCCAGCCTGAACTTAATTTCCTGAGTGCCGGTTCAAAATCTGAAGATTTAACTGGTGTTGTTACCACCAACCTTAGCTATGTTACGCTGCCTATCCTGGCTAGGTACAGCTTTTCCGAAAGCGGATTTGCTTTGTTAGCAGGCCCTCAGTTAGATTTCCTGCTTGCTGCCAAAGCAAAATCCGGCAGTTCATCCGAAGACCAGAAGGGTTCTTACAAAAGCACGGGCTTTAGCGTGGCTACAGGTGCTTCTTACAGGTTCCCCTTCAAACTGTTCGTAGATGTACGTTACCAGGCCAGCCTGATGAGCGTTGCCAAGGCATCAGACGGTTCATTGAAAAACAGGGCTTTTATTTTGTCTGTAGGCTATTTCTTCTAACGGCTTCACACAACTATCTTTGCAGGGAGGTTCTACCATTGAACCTCCTTTGTTTTTTAGGATAATACCTGACAACATGCAAAAAGACATCTCCCTTAAGCTGAAGCCCGCAGAGGCAGCAGACCATGAAACCATCCTTACCTACATTGCCGCCAGCACCTGCTGTAAGCTAAAAGACATTACAGGTTTTTACCGTTTAAAGCAAAGCATTGATGCACGTAGCCGCCAGCAGGTATGGATTAACCTTACCGTTAAAGCATTCATCAACGAACCTTTTACCAACAGGCCTGCAGAACACCTGCATTTTAAAGATGTACAAAACGCCCCGCACAGCGTAATTGTAATTGGTGCAGGCCCAGCCGGTTTATTTGCCGCCCTTAAACTGATTGAACTGGGTATAAAACCTATTGTTCTGGAACGTGGCAAAGATGTTAGGGCAAGACGCCGCGACCTGGCAGCACTGAACAAAGACGGCATTGTTAACCCCGAAAGCAATTATTGCTTTGGCGAAGGTGGTGCAGGCACTTACAGTGATGGCAAACTGTATACCCGCAGCAGCAAAAGGGGCAGCATCAGCCGTATACTAAACCTGTTTGTGCAGTTTGGTGCAGAGGATAAAATTCTGTACGAAGCCCACCCGCATATAGGTACCAATAAACTTCCTCAAATCATTACGGCCATGCGTGAGCAAATCATTGCCTGCGGTGGCCAATTGCTGTTTGAACACAAGGTTTCCGGTTTTGTGGTAGTAAACAATGTATTGAAAGGTGTTACCACCGCTAATGGACAAACACTGCATGCCCATGCTACCATATTGGCTACCGGCCATAGTGCAAGGGACATATTTACATTGCTGCACAAGCAACATATTTTAATTGAGGCAAAGCCTTTTGCCCTGGGCGTTCGTATAGAACACCCGCAAGCCATTATTGATGCCTGCCAGTACCACGCCTGGCAAAGGGGTGAGTTTCTGCCACCGGCATCTTATAGTTTGGTTGAACAGGTAAACGGCCATGGTGTATTTAGTTTTTGCATGTGCCCCGGTGGTATTATTGCCCCCGCTGCTACCGACCCCGGCGAGCTGGTGGTAAATGGCTGGAGCCCCAGTAAACGCAATAACCCTTATGCCAACAGCGGCATGGTGGTAAGCGTTGACATGAACGATGCCTTACAGGCTTTGCAAAAAAACAAATTACCTGCACAGGCCAATGACCCGTTACTGTTGATGCAGTTTCAGCAGATGGTGGAAAAAGCGGCTTTTGATGCAGGCGGCGGCAAATTCGTTGCACCCGCACAACGTGTGGTTGATTTTTGTGAAAACAAGGTTTCTGCTACTTTGCCGGATTGCTCTTACCTGCCGGGCATTAACAGTACACGTATGCAGCAGGTGTTGCCCGGCTTTATTGCCCAAAGCCTGCAAGGCGGCATTAAGGCATTTGGTAAACGCATGAAAGGCTATTATACCAACGAGGCCGTTCTTGTAGCTACAGAAAGCCGTACCTCATCGCCGGTTAGGATACCCCGCAATGCCGATACTTTGCAACACCCGCAAATAAGCGGCTTATACCCCTGCGGCGAAGGTGCCGGTTATGCCGGCGGTATTGTTAGTGCCGCTATGGATGGTGAACGCGTTGCCACCATGATTGCCCTTCAACTGCAGGCTTAACATATATCTTTTTCTCACGCTAATGGCCAGGCTTTTTTTTGAAACCCGGCTGCAGGACTACTATTAAGCACCGGTTGCGTCGCACACTTGTACTGCAGTTGCCTGGGCATCTGCAAGTCAGTAAGTCAATAGTCATTAAGGTTAGGTGTAAGCATATTATGTTCTACTTATTAACTTACTCACCAATGACGATATGACTTTCTTATGTATAATCATCCATGAAGCCTGCTACACACAGGCAAATGAAGGAGGAGGTTCTTCCAGAGGAAGTTTTAGGCGGCGTTTATATGGTTACGCACCTACGGAGCTTGTTTGCTTTTGTGCTTGGTATGCTATTAATATATCGCCACGCTGTGGCTTGTACTCATGGCTAACCACGCCATCTGTTTTTAAGCCCTGTAAGGGCGTAACATTAATAGTTGTGTAGTTTAATGGGCTTGATAAAGCTCCGTAGGAGAGTAACAAAAAATCTTATTGCTCTTTCTTTGTGCCTCCGTGGCTTCGTGGCTGAGTATTGTTCCTACAGTACAATCCCCCATGAAGCCTGCTACACACAGGCAAATGAAGGAGAAAGTAACTTCCATCTTGTCTGCCGAATAATATTATTTGTGCCTATGTGCCTTAGTGGCAGAGGAAGTTTATTCGTCCATTAGTTTATTGGTTTATCGGGAGATGCTCTTTGCTGCAAACCTAATTAACGCATAAACCAATAGCCCAATAAACTTACTACAGTACAAGTGTGCGACGCAAGGGACGCCCAATAGCATTCCTGCTGCCGGTTACCCATAAAGGCAGCGTGTAACAACCATAGGCTGCTACAACAAACAAAGCTTGTAATAAATTTTACTGGTTGATTTTGGTAGGTACCAGCCTGCCGCCTTCTTCTGCACCGCGTGCACCGCTTTCGTGGTATTCTGCGTCCTGGTTTACATTCCACACATCGTAAAGTTGCTTACCGGCAATAATGTTTTGTGCGGCCAGCATGGCAGTCATCATGCTATGGTCCTGGTTATTGTATTTGTGCATACCGTTACGGCCCACCAGGTATAAACCTTTGTAAGGCTCTAAGCCTTTGCGTATGGTAGCCACATGCTCTTTATAATGATGGTCGTACACGGGGTAGGCCTTGGGTTGCCTAACCACATACCCATCGGTAACACTCTCTTCTTTCAGCAGGCCTATCTGTTTCATTTCGCGTTTGGCCTGGTCAATCAGGTCGGCATCTTTGCTGGTCCACAAACCATCCCCCTCAAAGCAAAAATATTCAAGCCCATAACAAGCCATAGAGGGGTCGGGCACCATATAAGGGCTCCAGCTTTTAAAGTTTTGTATACGCCCCACTTTAACAGAGGGGTCATGGATGTATATCCAGTTATCGTTGAAAGCATCATCGGCTTTACAGATAAGCACAACGGTAAGAAAGTCGCGGTAACCCAATTGTTGGGCGGCAGCAAGGGCCGTTGCATCGGGGGCAGGGTGTATAGCCTGTACCAACTCACGCATAGGGGCAGAAGAAAGCACATAATCAAACCCCTGCTCGGTAGTGCCCTGTGTAGTGGCAACAGACCATTGGCCGTTGTGGTAATACAGGCCGGCAACACCCGTGTTCATTTTTATCTGTACGCCCATGGCCAGGCATTTATCGCGGCAAACTTCCCACATCATACCCGGGCCTTTTTTGGGATAACGGAATGAGTCAATAAGTGTTTTGATAACCTTTTCCTTGCTTGCGTTACGGGGTTTGAACAGGGCATTTTTAATAGCACTGCTTAAAGACAGGCCTTTGATACGCTGGGCCGCCCAGTCTGCCGATATTTCCTTGCAACTAATACCCCAAACCTTTTCGGTGTAGGTTTTAAAAAATATGCGGAACAACCTTTTACCAAACTGGTTGCTTACCCAGTCTTCCAGGTTATCGGGGTTTTTAATGGGGGCCACTTTGGCTTTCAGGTAGCTTAGCACACACAGGCCAGATTCGATAATGCCCAGTTTTTTCAAAGCTTCAAAAGCAGCCAGCGGATAGGAGAAAAACTTTTTGTTGTAATAAATGCGTGAGCTGCGGGGCCTTTCCAGCATTTCGTCGTTCAGAATTTCAGACCAGAAATCTTCTACCTCGCGGCTTTTAGAAAAGAAGCGGTGGCCGCCAATATCAAAATGATAGCCTTTGTAGTTTTCTGTACGGGAGATACCGCCCACATACTGCGGGTCTTTTTCAAAAACCGTTACATCAACACCCGCTTTACCTAATATATATGCTGCAGTAAGCCCGGCAGGGCCTGCACCAATAATTGCTGTTTTGTTACTCATGAATATTCAACCGGCAGTTTAAAGAGGCGTGAATGTATTAATGAAACACCGAGAAAAAAAATTTAACGCAGGCAGCACCCGGCTATAATAGTGAAAACGTTTGCACCCATATAGCGTTCATAACCATCATTGACCACTTCATCACCCTCAATAGCCCTTACAACACGTTAACCTGCTACCGCACAGGGCAAACGCTTATCTTTAAACCACTTTCAAGCTTTGTATATGTACCATCTGGAGATTTTTAAAGACAAAGACCAGACCCAACTGCTGGATTTTATGCACCAGCACCCGTTTGCACTCATCACCGGTGTAAGCAGTTTACAAACACCCGTAGCCACACAGGTGCCTGTACTGGTTAAACCCCGTGCAGACGGACTGTACCTGCAAGCCCACATCATGAAACATACCGACCACCACCTGGCTTTTGAACAAAACCCCGAGGTATTGGTGGTTTTTACCGGGGCCGACACCTATGTAAGTGCATCCTGGTATGTTAACCCGCAACAGGCCTCTACCTGGAACTACCAAAGCGTACATGCCCGCGGCACCCTGCGTTTTTTAAACGATGCCGAACTGTTGCAGGTGCTGGAAGAAACCACTACCCGCTTTGAAAACAACCCCAACTCCCCCGCTGCCTTTAACCGCCTGTCTGAAAACTATGTGCAGCGGCTTAGCAGGGCCATTATAGCACTGGAAATAAAAGTTACTGCCTTAGACCATATTTTTAAGCTAAGCCAAAACAGAGACCGCCAAAGTTTTGAAAACATCATCGGGCATTTAGAGCAGGGCAATGCAAACCAGCAGGCCATTGCACAGGCCATGCAGCAAAGAAAAGAAACCCTGTACGGCACCTGACCTTTGCAGTAACACCTATTGCCCCATAAACCAACACTAACCTATGAACACAGCTTTAACCCGGCAAAGGATTGCCTCTATAGATATACTCCGCGGCATTGTAATGATTATTATGGCATTAGACCACACCCGCGATTTCTTTCACGAGCAGGCCATGGTGGCAGACCCCACCAATTTAGAAACCACCACCCCCGCCCTATTCTTTACCCGCTGGATTACCCACTACTGTGCACCCGTGTTCATTTTCCTCTCGGGCGTGTCGGCCTATTTGGGCGGACAAAAAAAGACCAAAGCCCAATTGAGCCGCTTTTTATTTACACGCGGCCTGTGGCTGGTAATTGCCGAAGCCACCATCATTAGCCTGGGCTGGACCTTTAACCCTTTTTTTAATTTTACCGGCCTGCAGGTAATATGGGCCATTGGTTGCAGTATGTTGTTATTAAGTGTGTTGGTGCTGCTACCCTACCGTATTATTGCCCTTGTTGGGGTATTGCTGTTTTTTGGCCATAACATTATTGACCATTTTACCAACCCGGCTAAAGGCACCCTTGGCGATATGTTGTTCAAGGTGTTGCTAACCGGCTCGGGCGATTTGTATGCCTATGCCAACAACCATTTCATTGCCATTTTTTACGCCATATTGCCGTGGACGGGCACCATGGTAATGGGGTATGTGTTTGGCAGGCTGTTTACACCCGCTTTTACCGGGCAACAGCGTAATAAACTATGCCTTTTTACAGGCCTGGCCCTTATAGCCTTGTTTGTAGTGTTACGCAGCGGCAATTTTTATGGCGACAATAACCCCTGGCAACCGCAACGCAATACATTGTACAGTGTATTGTCGTTCATCAATACCACCAAGTACCCGCCTTCTTTGTTATACCTGTGTATGACGTTAGGCCCAGCCATTGCATTGCTACCCCTGCTCAACAAACTGGGCGGCTGGCTGGCCAATACGTTGCAGGTGTATGGCAGCGTACCTTTTTTCTATTACATCTGCCATATATACCTTATACACATTGTTTGTGTGCTATTGTTTTTTACCACCGGCCATACCACCGCCCAAATTGTGGGCGAGCGTACACCCTTTTTGTTCAGGCCCCAAAACTTTGGCTTTGCCTTAGGCACCGTGTACCTTTTATGGCTGTTGATAGTAGCCGCACTATACCTGCCCTGCCACTGGTACAGCCGCTACAAACAAACCCATAAGCATTGGTGGCTTAGTTATGTATAAAAAGGGCGTAGCCTGCCGCTTTGTTTGGCCATAATGTTGCCCGGCACCCAGGTTACTTTTACCCACTGTTTGTTGTACCCGCTATCTTTTTGGGTAACCCTCAGCAGGAATACTATTGGGCACCGGTTGCGTCGCACACTTGTGCGGTAGTAACAATACGCAGCAACGAAGGCAAAACGCTGAATGGAAAATGGAGAATGGAGAATGCATAATGGAGAATGGAGAATGAAGAATGGAGAATGGAGAATGAAGAATGCACAATGGAGAATGCTGAACGCTGAATGCAGAACGCTAAACGCTGTAATACCGCATTTTTCTGTGGAAGAGGTTTGAGGCTTGAGGCGTGTTATAACCATTTAATTACTCAGAGGAACAGTTTTATTGTTGTTTAGAACAATTAAATACTCAAAACAGGGTATTAATTGCTTTATAAAGCAATTAAATGGTTGCCCACAGGCATTTAATTACTCATAGGAACAGTTTTATTGTTGTTTAGAACAATTAAATACCTCAAAACAGGGTATTAATTGCTTTATAAAGCAATTAAATGGTTGCCCACAGGCATTGATTGCTTCAAAACAGCCTATAAAAGCCTGTAAAAAGCCATCAAAACCCTGTTTTAAGGGTTTAAAACCCTTCCCGAAGCCCCAATTACCACTTTGGCAAAGGTTATAAACCAGTCCGGAAGCGGTAAAAACCAGTCCGGAAGAGGTAAAAATCAGTTCGGAAGGGGTAAAAACCACTTCGGAAGGGTTTTTGGGGTCAGTAGTTAGTGAATGAATAGTCAGTAAATCAGTGAGTGAATAGTCAGTAAATCAGTGAGTGAATAGTCAGTAAGTCAGTGAGTGAATAGTCAGTAAGTCAGTGAGTGAATAGTCAGTAAATCATTAAGGTTAGGTGTAGGTATTCTGCATTATCCATTATCCATCATCCATCATCCATTATCCACTATCCATTATCCACTATCCACTATCCACTATCCATTATCCATTATCCATTATCCATTATTCATTCTCCATTATTCATTCAGCGTTTTGCCTTCGTGGCTGAGTATTGTTCCTACCGTACAAGTGTGCGACGCAACCGGTGCCCAATAGTATTCCTGCTGCCTGGTTCATAATCCTTCTTACCCAATAACCTAATAAACCAATTTCCCAATTAACCAATTAACCACTCCCTGTTGGATTATTAAGATAAAGTTTGGATATTGACAAGCAAACAAGACCAATGAAACTGCTATTGCCTGTTTTATTATTGCTCAGCCTCAATGCACTTTCGCAAGACTCGTCTTTTACCAGAACTTACGCCTGCCGCTGCGATAGCCTGATACACAGGCCTGCACTGCAAAACCTGATGAAAGGGAAAGGGGTAAACTGTGACATTAACGCTGCCGGTATTTTCAGTAACGACTTTCACGATATAACGTCTAACAATACTTCTAAAGCCATTATAGACGCTTATGCCAACATACGCCTGCAGTTTAAACTGCATATAACCTGCAACAACAACGGCCTTAAAGTACAGTTGCTTTTTAAAGAAGGACGGCCCGGCACCACAGTATGGATTAATACACTTACTGAAAAGGGTAAAGCTTTTGCCCAACGGGTGTTTGATGAATGGTTGCCTCAAATTACCAAAACCGCTTGTTTGCCATGAACCTTTCCAAACTAAAACTCATCATTTTTTACGGTGTACTGGCAGCTTTTGTAGCCTGTGTTGTTGTGTTGTTTGTATTGTACCGGCCGTATGTTTTTCATGGCGAAGTTGCAGAAGCACCCAACCAGTTTACGCCTTTGCTGATAAAAGTAATTGGTGTTTTTGCCGTACACATTGGTGTTATGGCTTCGGGTTATTTTAGTTCGGGTTATCAGAATACATCCAACAGAGCCACTGAGCAGCATTATATTGCCTTTTCGCTGATAGCCTTATGGCTGGTAGGCTTCCTGGTTTTTATACTGCTTAACGGGTTAAACATGAAAACCGGCGAAACCACCATTGAAGCCTTTAACAAAGACATAGATACCGTTAATGCCTCTATCAATTTCCTTATAGCCGGGGCACTTGTATTTTTGTTTGTAACACCTAAAAAGGAGTGATTAATAAGAAGATAATGACCACAAAAAATTGGTTTACCCATTGATTAGCTGGAGATAACTTTTGCTACCCTCACCTGATAAATGAATAAACCAATATTGCCTTTAAACAAGCCAGTTACCTGTTGTTGGCCTTTCCTGTTACTTTGTATTGAATGATATTGTTGCTGATGACTTCTTCGTAATAGGTATCGTTTGTGGCAACGTAATATTTTTTGCCGTCAATTACCACCGTCTTACAATCTTGTGGCAGTTGGTCATACACCTGGCCTAAAACGGGCATAGCAGGTTGCATGGGTGCAGGCGTAGGCTGTACATAGGTTTCAGTATTCAATACGCCGTGTTTGCCTACAACGGTGTACCAAAGCTCACCGCTGCCGCGTATTTCTTCCTTATAATAGGTGCCATTCAGTTCATAAAACTTTTGATTGTTTATGACTACCGCTTTAGCACCAGATGGCAGATCAGGTACAGATGCACCTTCGGGTGCGTTCACCACTTCATAGTCATTGTAATTGCTGCGGTTTCTGTAATACACACCGTTGGCATAATAATAAGGCATGCCCGCCGCATACACGGTTCTGTAACCCACAGGTAAAATACCAATGTGTATACCAACAGGTGGTACCACTACCTGGAAGTAACTGCCGTAAGGGCGGTAAAATGCACCGGAAGCATAATAGTAATTGATGCCTGCATAAGGTACCATTACATGAGGGCCGCCAATACGTACCAGACGATGGCCATAACCATAAGCGGGCCTTACCACTACTGGTGGCCTTACAACTGTTACAGGCCTTACAACTGTTACAGGCCTTGTATGATGGTAATGATGATACCTGCCTGGTTGTGCCTGTACCTGGGTAATACCGGTACCTACAACAGCTGCAGTAGCTAATGCGGAGTAAAGAATGGTTTTCATG
>JAESFG010000640.1_pt1 | contig 12530 bp, 13 predicted proteins | sample 9269371 | NCBI WGS metagenome assembly JAESFG01 (sample SAMN14506227, study PRJNA617093) | algae metagenome | isolation source: Aetokthonos hydrillicola CCALA 1050 (B3-Florida) and co-occurring... | place: USA: South Carolina | collected 2013-01-01 | reverse complement strand
GGACGGAAGCAGCGTCACCACGTTCTCGACGGACGTGCCAGCCGCCTGCAGCAGTTCGTCGAAGACCCAGCGCATCGTGAGGACCGTCGGGCCGGCGTCGATCAGGCTGCCGGCCACCGGAAGCTCGCGCATCTTGCCGCCCGGCTTGGCCGCCCGCTCCACCACGGTGACGCCGACGCCGCGCGAGGCCAGCGCGATCGCGGCGGAGAGCCCGCCCATCCCCGCACCGATGATCACGACGCGCTCGGACGCCACCGCCCCGTCCTCCGGACCTCGCACCGTCACTATCCGCGAACGCTCGCGAAAGTCAAAACAGATTGACAGTCAGAACAGTAAGACTAGCCTGACATCCGGGAGCCTTGGCTTCGTCGGAGGGTGCGCCATGGAGACCAGGTCACGCATCGAGCTGGCACTCGAGAGGGCGGTCGGGCGGGCCTGCGGCCCGAAGGCCCCCCCGCTGATCGCGGAGGCCGTGCGCCACGCCGTCTTTCCCGCGGGCGCGCGGGTGCGGCCACGCCTCTGCCTGGCCGTCGCCGAGGCCTGCGGGGACGACCTGCCGGCGGTCACCGATTCTGCGCTGGCGGCGATCGAACTCCTGCACTGCGCTTCGCTCGTGCACGACGACATGCCCTGCTTCGACGACGCCGCGACGCGCCGCGGCCGGCCCTCGGTCCAGGCTCTGTTCGGCGCACCCCTCGCCCTGCTCGCGGGCGATGCCCTGATCGTCATGGCCTTCGAGACCATCGCGCTGGATGCGATCGAGGCTCCGGCCCGCATGGCACAGATCGTCACGACGGTCGCCCGCGCGGTCGGCATGCCTTACGGGATCGTGGCCGGCCAGGCGTGGGAGGCCGAGAGCGAGATCGACATCGAGGTCTACCACCGCGCCAAGACGGGCGCCCTGTTCACCGGCGCCGCGATGGCCGGAGCTTTGGCCGCCGGGGCAGATCCCCATCCGTGGCGCGAGTTCGGGGAGCGCCTTGGTTCCGCATACCAGATCGCCGACGACCTGCGCGACGCCTTCGCGTCCGAGGACGAGATCGGCAAGCCGGTCGGCCAGGACATGTCGCACGCGCGGCCGAACGCGGTGACGCGGTTCGGGGCCGGCGAGACCCTGGCGCGCCTGCAGGCCTGCGTCGCGGGCGCGATCGCGGCAATCCCGCCCTGTCCGCGCGCCTCCGAACTCGAGGCGCTCATCCGCAGCGAGGCGCGCCGCCTCGTGCCCAAGGACATCGCACTGACGGCGGCCTGACCGGGCTCGCCGTCCGGAACCGGGGACGGCCTTTCGTGACCATGGCGGACAAGTTGCCGGGAGCGGGCGCGCCGCGCGGCCGGCTGCAACCCTCGGACTGGTGGGCATCCTGGCGCAACCGCCTCATCCGCAGCCAGGGTTTCCAGCGCTGGGCGGCCTCGTTTCCCCTGACGCGGGGCATTGCCCGCAAGCGGGCAGGCGAGCTGTTCGACCTCGTCGCCGGCTTCGTCTACTCGCAGGTCCTCGCCGCAACCGTCCGCCTGGATATCCTCGAGATGGTGGCGCAGCGACCTTTGCCGCTCGACGTGATCGCCGGCCGGACGGGGCTGCCGGCCGAGGCGGCGAGGCGCCTCTGCGTAGCCGCCGCCGCGCTGCGTCTGCTCGACGACCGCGGCCAGGGCCGCTTCGGACTCGGCGATCTCGGCGCCGCGCTGCTCGGCAATCCCGGGATATCCGCGATGGTCCGGCACCATGCCCTGCTGTACGGCGACCTGAGGGACCCCGTGGCCCTTCTGCGCGGCGAAGCGAGCAAGACGGACCTGTCCGCCTTCTGGGCCTATGCGAGCACGGCCCAGCCGGGTGCCCTCGGTGCGGACGAGGTGGCCGAGTACAGCCGGCTGATGGCGGTCTCCCAGGAGTTCATCGCGGGAGAGATCCTCGACGCCTACGATGTCTCCCGGCACCGCTGCCTCCTGGACGTCGGCGGCGGCGAAGGCGCCTTCGTGCGGGCGGCGGCGGCACGCGCCGCGCGCACGCGGTTCATGCTGTTCGACCTGCCGGCCGTCGCCGAACGCGCCACGGCGGCCTTTGCGGCGGCAGGACTTTCGGCCCGTGCCGAGGCGCATGGCGGCGATCTCTTCTCGGACGCGCTGCCCCACGGGGCCGACGCAGCGAGCCTCGTGCGCGTCCTCTACGACCACCCCACGCCGCGGGCCCTCGCCATCCTGAAGGCGGTGCGGGCGGCGCTGCCGCAGGACGGCACGCTGCTCGTCGCCGAGCCGATGGCCGGCACCGGCGGGGCCGAACGCATGGGGGCTGTCTACTTCTCCTTCTACCTGCTGGCCATGAGGGGCGGGGACTCGCGATCCGCCGGCGAACTCACGGACCTTCTGACGCAGGCGGGGTTTTCCCGCGTCGAGACGGTGCGCACGCGCCGCCCGCTTTTCACTGGATTGCTGGTCGCCAGGCCCTGAGGGGTCCGGTTCATGCCGCGGAAGCAGGCACGGTCTGCCTGCATCGCATGCACGACACACCCCCGAAAGTGTAAAGACCAATTGACAGTCAATAGTGTGTGGTTACAGTGACGTTCGGGGTGTTTCAGGATCCTCTGAAGGCCCCGAGTCGGATCAACCCCGACGGAAGCGAGGACGCCGTGAACGCGACCGCCGTGATCCTCGAGAGCCCTGAGCACTTGATGCTCGGCGAGGTCGGCCTGTCGCCTGCCGGCGCAGCCGACGTCGTGGTGGACGTTGCCTTCAGCGGCATCAGCACCGGCACCGAGCGGCTGCTCTATTCCGGCCGCATGCCGCCCTTCCCCGGCATGGGATACCCGCTCGTTCCCGGCTACGAGGCGGTCGGCCGCATCACCGCGGCGGGCCCCGAATCGGGCCGCCGGGTCGGCGAGACGGTCTTCGTCCCCGGTTCGCGCGCCTTCCAGGGCGTGCGCGGGCTCTTCGGCGCGAGCGCTTCCCGCCTCGTGGCCGATGGCGGGCGCGTGGTGCCCGTCGATCCCGCCCTGCGCGAACGCGGGGTTCTGCTGGCCCTTGCTGCCACGGCCCACCATGCCGTCGCGGCCGGGGAACTGCCGGGACTGATCGTCGGCCACGGCGTGCTCGGGCGCCTGATCGCCCGCATCGCCTGCGCCCTCGGAGGTCACCCGACGGTCTGGGAGAAGCTCGAGTCACGGCGCGCCGGAGACCACGGCTATCCCGTCGTGTCTCCCGAGGACGATCCGCGCCGCGACTATTCCGTCATCTGCGACGCCAGCGGCGATTCCAGGCTGACCGACACGCTCGTCGGACGGCTCGCGCATGGCGGCGAGATCGTGCTGGCCGGCTTCTACGAGGACCGGGTCAGCTTCTCCTTTCCGCCGGCCTTCATGCGCGAGGCTCGCTTCCGCATCGCGGCCGAATTCACGCCGGCCGACCTCGCCGTGGTCACGTCGCTGGTCGGTGCCGCCCGACTTTCGCTCGACGGTCTCGTCACCCACCGGCGTCCCGCCGCCGAGGCGCCGGAGGCCTACCGGACCGCCTTCGGCGATCCGGGGTGCCTCAAGATGGTCCTGGACTGGAGTACAGGCGCATGAATGCGACCCCCCGCAACATCGATGCCCTGAAGAGCCGCGACGAGGCCCTGCGCGCGGAGGCGGCGCTCGGCCCCGATCCCGTGCCGACCGGCGATGCCGGCCGCAAGACCCAGGTCATCGCCATCTACGGCAAGGGCGGCATCGGCAAGAGCTTCACCCTCGCCAATCTCAGCTACATGATGGCCCAGCAGGGCAAGAAGGTGCTGCTGATCGGCTGCGACCCGAAGAGCGACACGACCTCGCTGCTCTTCGCAGGGCGCTCCTGCCCCACCATCATCGAGACCTCGTCGAAGAAGAAGCTGGCCGGCGAGGACGTGCGCATCGGCGACGTCTGCTTCAAGCGCGACGGTGTCTTCGCCATGGAGCTCGGCGGGCCGGAGGTCGGCCGCGGCTGCGGCGGCCGCGGCATCATCCATGGCTTCGAGCTTCTGGAGAAGCTCGGCTTCCACGAGTGGGATTTCGACTACGTTCTGCTCGACTTCCTCGGCGACGTGGTGTGCGGCGGCTTTGGCCTGCCGATCGCCCGCGACATGTGCCAGAAGGTCATCGTCGTCGGCTCGAACGACCTGCAGTCGCTCTATGTCGCCAACAATGTCTGCTCGGCGGTCGAGTATTTCCGCAAGCTCGGCGGCAATGTCGGCGTCGCCGGCATGGTTATCAACAAGGATGACGGCACTGGCGAGGCGCATGCCTTTGCCGAGGAGGTCGGCATTCCGGTGCTGGCCGCGATCCCGGCCCACGAGGACATCCGCCGCAAGAGCGCGAACTACGAGATCATCGGCCGTCCTGAGAGCGAGTGGGGACCGCTGTTCGAGGCCCTCGCCCAGAACGTCGCCGATGCGCCGCCGCGCCAGCCGACCTCGCTGAACCAGGACGCTCTTCTCGCCCTGTTCTCGGGCGAGACGGTGGGCCGCCACGTGGTCCTTGAGCCCGCGACGGAAGCGGACATGCGCGGCCTCTCGGTGGTCGAGAAGCCCTCCCTCGAAGTCGTCTACGAGAGCGTGTGAGCGCGGCCATGGACGATCGCCCCACCGACCTGCTTCTCGTCGATCGCCCGGTCGATGCAGCCCCCGCGGCGTCCGCGACGGGCGGCGGTTGCCATGCCGGGGCCGCCGAGATGGAGCGCGCGGCACGGTCCGCCGGCCAGTCGGAGACGCTGGACCGCTACGCCCGCGACTATCCGAAGGGCCCGCACGACCAGCCGCAAAGCATGTGCCCGGCCTTCGGTTCGCTCCGGGTCGGGCTGCGAATGCGCCGCACCGCGACCGTCTTGTCGGGTTCGGCTTGCTGCGTCTACGGCCTCACCTTCACCTCGCACTTCTACGGCGCCCGCCGGAGCGTGGGCTACGTCCCCTTCAACTCCGAGACGCTGGTCACCGGCAAGCTGTTCGAGGACATCCGGGAGGCGGTGTACTCGCTCGCCGACCCCGCGCTCTACGACACGATCGTCGTCACCAATCTCTGCGTCCCCACTGCCTCCGGCGTGCCGCTGAGGCTGCTCCCCAAGGAGATCAACGGGGTGCGGATCGTGGGCATCGACGTGCCCGGCTTCGGCGTTCCCACCCATGCGGAAGCCAAGGACGTGCTTGCCGGCGCGATGCTGAACTACGCACGCCTCGAGGCCGAGCAGGGGCCGGTTCAGGCGCCCGATCGTCCGCGTTCCACGCTGCCGACGGTCACGCTTGTGGGCGAGATGTTCCCGGCCGATCCGATCGGCATCGGGCGCATGCTGGAGCCGATGGGCCTCGCGGCCGGTCCCGTCGTGCCCACGCGCGAGTGGCGTGAGCTCTATGCCGCGCTCGACTGCGCGGTCGTTGGGGCGATTCATCCCTTCTACACGGCCTCCTTCCGTGAATTCGAGGCGGCCGGCCGTCCCATCGTCGGGTCCGCCCCGGTCGGCGCCGACGGCGCGGATTCCTGGCTCGACTCCGTCGGGACCGCGGCGGGTGTCGGCCGTCCCGTCATCGACGCGGCCCGCAATGCGACCCGACGCGCCGTGGCGGGGGCGCTGGCCGGCGCGCCCGTGAAGGGCCGCATCACGCTGTCGGGCTACGAGGGCTCCGAGTTGCTCGTCGGACGGCTCCTCGTCGAGAGCGGCGCGGACCTGCGCTATGTCGGAACGGCCTGCGGGCGCACGCCCTGGTCGGAGGCAGATCGCGACTGGCTGGAGAGCCGGGGCGTCATGGTGCGCTACCGCGCCTCGCTGGAGGACGACCTCGCGGCCTTCGCCGAGTTCGAGCCCGATCTGGCCATCGGCACCACGCCGGTGGTGCAGAAGGCGAAGGAGAAGTCGGTTCCGGCGCTCTACTTCACCAATCTCATTTCCGCCCGTCCGCTGATGGGGCCTGCCGGCGCGGGCTCGCTGGCGCAGGTGGTCAACGCCGCGCTCGGCAACCGCGATCGCTTCGCCGCCATGACCGAGTTCTTCGACGGCGTCGGCACCGGCCACGCCGCCGGCGTCTGGGAGGACGTGCCGCAGGACCGGCCTGAGTTCCGCAAGAAGCACGCGGCGCGCAACCGCAAGGCCAACGCCGTCGACAACGGGGAGGCCGTGGGATGCTGATCCTCGACCACGACCGTGCCGGCGGATACTGGGGCTCCGTCTACGTCTTCACGGCCATCAAGGGGCTGCAGGTCGTGATCGACGGCCCGGTCGGATGCGAGAACCTGCCGGTCACCTCGGTGCTGCACTACACCGACGCCCTGCCGCCGCACGAGTTGCCGATCGTCGTCACCGGGCTCGCCGAGGAAGAGCTCGGCCAGAACGGCACCGAGGGCGCGATGAAGCGCGCCCACGCGACACTCGATCCGGACCTGCCGTCCGTCGTCGTGACGGGTTCGATCGCCGAGATGATCGGCGGAGGGGTGACTCCCGAAGGCACGGGGATCCAGCGCTTCCTGCCGCGCACCATCGACGAGGACCAGTGGCAGTCCGCCGACCGCGCGCTGCGCTGGCTGTGGACGGAATACGGCGCCAAGGGCGGCCGCATGCCGAAGGCGCGTGCTCGCAAGGATGGCGAGAAGCCCCGCGTCAACATTGTCGGGCCGATCTACGGCACCTTCAACATGCCCTCGGACCTGGCCGAGATACGGCGGCTGGTGGAAGGTATCGGCTGCGAGGTCAACATGGTCTTCCCGCTGGGAAGCCATCTCGCCGACGTGCCGCGGCTCGTCGATGCCGACGTCAACATCTGCCTGTATCGCGAGTTCGGGCGGCTGCTGTGCGAGGATCTGGGCAAGCCCTACCTCCAGGCGCCGATCGGCCTGCATTCGACCACGCGCTTCCTGCGCACGCTGGGTGAGCTGACGGGCCTGGACCCCGAGCCCTTCATCGCGCGCGAGAAGCACACGACGATCAAGCCGCTCTGGGACCTCTGGCGGTCGGTGACGCAGGACTTCTTCGGCACGGCGAGCTTCGGCATCGTCGCCGGCGAGACCTATGTGCGCGGCGTCCGCAACTTCCTTGAGGAGGATCTCGGCCTGCCCTGCACCTTCGCCGTCGCGCGCCGGGCCGGGCAGAAGACCGACAATGTCGAGGTCCGCCGCCTGGTGCGCGAGAAGACGCCGCTGGTGCTCTTCGGCAGCATCAACGAGCGCATGTATCTCGCGGAAGCCGGCGGGCGCGGCACATGGATCCCGGCCTCGTTCCCGGGCGCCATCATCCGCCGGCACACCGGCACGCCCTTCATGGGCTATTCCGGCGCGACATACATCGTCCAGGAGGTCTGCAACGCCCTCTTCGACGCTCTCTTCTCCATTCTCCCGCAGTCGCAGCAGCTCGACGCCGTCGAGCCAACCCGTGCGCGCCTGCTCGAGGACCTGCCCTGGGACGCCGAGGCGAAGGACGTCCTCGACCGCATGGTCGAGGCCGAGCCGGTGCTGGTGCGCATCTCGGCGGCCAAAAGGCTGCGCGACGCGGCCGAACGCGCGGCGCGCGCAGGCGGCGAAAGCCGCGTCAGCGCCGACCGCGTGCGCAACACAGGACGAATGCTCGTGGAGGGACATGCAGCATGACCAGCGCTTTCGTGATGCAGGACGCCGTCGCCGACGGGCACCGCGCTCCGGCCGCTCCCGCCGGCTCCCAACTGCACCGCACCTGGGAAGCCTCGCTGGCGAGGGCCGCCTTCGCCGAGCGGCGCAGGGCACGCAAGGCTGCGGAGCGCGAATACCGCGTCGTCAGCGCCGCCGTCTTTCCCGTTTTCCTCGTCGCAGCAGCGGGGCTTCGCCTCGCTCCCGGCCTGCGCCGCAGCGTCTGCGGGGAGGAGCGCCGCTCCGTTCTCGGCGATGCCCGGGCCATGGCGGCCGCCACGCTGCCGATCGCCTTCATGGCGTGAGGCGACGCCGCCGGCTTCGGCCGGTGGCACCAGGTTCCGCCCGGACGGGGCGGCCCGGGTCCTCTCGGCCCGGCGATCCGTCCAGGCGCACGTGTTCGTCCGGGGCGACCCGGATGAAATCCGTCGCGGCCCGCAAGGCCGCGGCGAACTCCGCCGCACGGGTGGTGTGCGGTAACAGCCGTAAGGCTCGTCAGTCGGAGGGCAATCGATGGCTGATAGGAACGCGTCCTGGACAGGCTTGTCCGACCAGGAAGCCGAGGAGTTCCACAGGTACTACTTGCAGGGTCTGTATCTATTCGTCGCCGTAGCCATCGTGGCTCACATCCTGGTGTGGTTCTGGCGGCCGTGGATACCTGGACCTGCAGGTTACAAGGCCTCGGCGCTCGAAACCTTGACCACGGTGGCCAGCACTGTGCTGCCCCATTTCACGTGAGGTAGCCCGTCATGTGGCGCATCTGGAAAGTGTTCGACCCGCGGCGGGTTCTGGTGGCGCAAGGCGTCTTCCTGTTCTCGCTCGCCGTCCTGATCCACCTGGTCCTGCTCAGCACTGAGCGGTTCAACTGGCTGATCGGGGCTCCGCTCAAGTGAGGCGGCAATACGCCCCCGGGTTCCGGTGACCCCGCGAGGGACCGCCGGACGCCCGGGGGGCGCAAGACGGCGGGCGCAGCCGAGGAGGCGCGCGCCCGCCGCCAGCCGGTCCTTCCCCGGGGGTCGGCGCATGGGTCCGGGGTTCGAGGGAGGGGCGCATGGCCTTGCTCAGTTTTGAACGCAAATATCGGGTCCGGGGCGGCACCCTCATCGGTGGCGACCTCTTCGACTTCTGGGTCGGACCCTTCTATGTCGGGTTTTTCGGCGTCACGACGGTGTTCTTCGCCTTCGTCGGAACCGCGATGATCCTTTACGGGGCCGCGATGGGCCCCACCTGGAACATCTGGCAGATCAGCATCGCCCCGCCTGACCTCAAATACGGCCTGGGCCCCGCGCCGATGCTGGAGGGTGGCCTGTGGCAGATCATCACGATCTGCGCGCTGGGGGCCTTCTCCTCCTGGGCGCTACGCGAGGTCGAGATCTGCCGCAAGCTCGGCATCGGGTACCACGTGCCCTTCGCCTTTAGCGTCGCGATCTTCGCCTATTTCACGCTTGTCGTGATCAGGCCGGTGCTGCTGGGCGCCTGGGGACATGGTTTCCCCTATGGCATCTTCAGCCATCTCGACTGGGTGTCGAACGTCGGCTACCAGTACCTGCACTTCCATTACAATCCGGCGCACATGATCGCGGTGACGTTCTTCTTCACCACGACACTCGCGCTTTCGCTCCACGGCGCCCTCGTCCTGTCCGCGGTCAATCCCGGGCCCGGCGAGGAGGTGAAGACGCCGGAGCACGAGGACACCTTCTTCCGCGACACGATCGGCTACTCGATCGGTACGCTCGGCATCCATCGTCTCGGCCTGTTCCTGGCGCTCTCCGCCGGGTTCTGGAGCGCGGTGTGCATCGTCATCAGCGGGCCGTTCTGGAACCGCAGCTGGCCGGAATGGTGGAACTGGTGGCTGAAGCTGCCGATCTGGTCATCCTGAGGAAAGGGCCCCGCCATGTTCCTCCCCGAATACCAAAACATCATCACGCGCGTTCAGCTGCGCGGCGCTCCCGAGATCGGAGTCCCTGTCGAGAACGGCGATTTCGAGCGCATCGGGACACCCACCGCGAACTACTGGATCGGCAAGTTCGGCAACGCCCAGCTCGGCCCGATCTACCTGGGCACGCTGGGGATGCTGTCCCTGATCACCTTCACCCTCGGGTTCGTGATCATCGGCCTCAACATGCTGGCCTCGGTCCACTGGGATCCGATCCAGTTCGTCAGGCAGCTGCCCTGGCTGGCGCTCGAGCCGCCGCCGCCGTCGCAGGGGCTGAAGATCATCCCGCCTCTCAACCAGGGCGGCTGGTGGAACATCGCCGGCTTCTTCATCACCGCGTCGATCCTGCTGTGGTGGGTGAGGACCTACCGCCGGGCGCGCGCCCTCGGCCTGGGGACGCATGTGCCGTGGGCCTTCGCCTCGGCGATCTGGCTCTACCTGGTGCTGGGCTTCATCCGGCCGGTGCTGATGGGCAGCTGGAGCGAGGCGGTGCCGTTCGGCATCTTCCCGCACCTCGACTGGACCACGGCCTTCTCGATCCGCTACGGGAACCTCTACTACAACCCGTTCCACTGCCTCTCGATCGTCTTCCTCTACGGCTCCGTGCTGCTCTTCGCCATGCACGGCGCGACGATCCTGGCGGTGACCCGCTATGGCGGCGAGCGTGAGATCGAGCAGATCGTCGACCGCGGCACGGCTTCCGAGCGCGCCGCCCTGTTCTGGCGCTGGACCATGGGCTTCAACGCCACCATGGAATCCATCCATCGCTGGGCCTGGTGGTTCGCGGTGCTGACCACGCTCACGGGCGGCATCGGCATCCTCCTCACCGGCACGGTCGTCGACAACTGGTATCTCTGGGGCATCAAGCACGGCCTCGTGCCGCACTACCCGGACGTCTATGGCGGGACCGTCGTCGATCCCTCACTTGCGGGAGCCAAGCCATGAAACTCTGGGTTCCGGTGACGGGAGCAATCGCCGTCCTCCTCACCGGCTGGATGCTGGGCACCGCGGGCTGGAGCCTTCCGCCCGTGGTCAAGGACCAGACCGGCTATCGTGGCACCGGCATGGTGGTGATCCACGACAAGAACAGGCAGGAGAAGCTGGTGGCGCTGAACACGGCGCCCCCGCCCCCCTACCAGTCGCAGCCCAACGGCCCTCTGGCCAAGGAGCTCTACCCGAACCTCCAGGTCCTCGGCGATCTCCACGAGGACCAGTTCAACGGGCTCATGGCCTCCATGGCCGAGTGGGTCGCCGCGCAGGGCGTGCCCGACGACCAGGCGGGCTGCGCCTACTGCCACAACACGGAGAACATGGCGGACTACAGCAAGTACACGCTGAAGGTGGCCCGCCGCATGATCCAGATGACGCGGTCGATCAACTCGGACTGGAAGACGCACGTCGCCCAGACGGGGGTGACCTGCTACACCTGCCATCGCGGCAGGCCGGTCCCGGCCAACATCTGGTTCAAGGAGAACGGCCCCGGCCCCGTGGACGGAGCGGGCGAGTCGGGATGGATGGGCTATCGCAACGGCCAGAACGTCGTGACGAAGACGTCCAATTCCACCTCGCTGCCTTACGACTACATGAGCGAGTTCCTTCTCGGCGACCGCAACATCCGCGTGCATAGCGCCACCGCGCTGCCCACGGGGAACAAGGCGACGATCATGGACACCGAGCACACCTACGGGCTCATGATCCACATGTCGAATGCGCTCGGGGTGAACTGCACCTTCTGCCACAACTCCCGCGCCTTCAATGCGTGGGACCAGAGCCCGCCCCAGCGCGTCCCCGCCTGGTATGGCATCAGGATGGCCCGCGCGGTGAACCACGACTACCTGGAATCCCTCCAGGGCGTGTTCCCGCCGAACCGGCTGGGCCGCACCGGTGACGTGCCGAAGGTGAATTGCGCGACCTGCCATCAGGGCGTGAACAAGCCGCTGAACGGTGTGAGCATGCTCAAGGACTATGTCGCGGAGCTCGGCGGTCCCAATCCGCCTGCCCAGTGAGCCGGGCATGTCCGCAGTCGAGAGCGAGGGAGGGGGCGCGGGGGACCGCGCCCCCTTCGGCGTGACGAGGCCGACCTTGGACTGGAGCCGAGACGGCCGCGACTGGCCGAACCGCGAGCACTGTTTCTTCGTCCGCGCCGCGGGCCTGCGCTGGCTCGTGCTGCGGGTGGGGCAGGGGCCCGTCTGCCTCCTGCTGCACGGCACCGGGGCCTCCACCCACTCCTGGCGGGATTTCGCGCCACGGCTCGCGCGCCACTTCACCGTCGTCGCGCCGGACCTGCCGGGCCATGGGTTCACCGAGGGCGCGCCATCCAGTCAGCGGTCGCTTCCCGGGATGGCGGCAGCCGTCGCTGCTCTCCTCGCCGAGATCGATGTCCCGGCTCCCGCCTTCGCGATCGGCCATTCAGCCGGGGCCGCCATTCTCAGCCGGATGACCATCGACGGGCTCATCGCGCCGAAGGGCATCATGGCGCTGAACGGTGCCTTTCTCGGCTTCCGCGGCGCCGTCGCCCAGTTCTTCTCACCGCTCGCCAAGATGCTCGTGCTCAATCCGCTGACACCGTCGCTCTTCGCGTGGCAGGCCGGCCAGCGCCGGGTCACCGACCGCCTGATCGGCGAGACGGGGTCGCGACTCGACGAGCGCGGCCTCGAGCTCTATTCGCGGCTGGCAGGCGACCGGGGCCATGTCGCGGGTGCGCTCGGCATGATGGCGGCATGGGATCTCGCCCCTCTCGAGCGCGACCTGAAGCGCCTGCCCGTGCCGCTCTACCTGGTTGCCGCCGCCGACGACCGGACGGTGCCGCCGGAGCAGGCGGCGCAGGTGCGGCGCCTCGCGGCGGATGCGCGCGTGATCCGCGTCGCAGGGCTGGGGCATCTCGCGCACGAGGAGAAGCCCGACGATCTGGCGCGCCTGGCCTTCGACCTCGCCCGGCGCTGCGGCGCGTTGCCTGCGAGCGGAGACGAAGCAGGAACGGAAACGGCCTGAACCGCGTCAGATCACCA
>JAESFG010000639.1_pt1 | contig 12538 bp, 9 predicted proteins | sample 9269371 | NCBI WGS metagenome assembly JAESFG01 (sample SAMN14506227, study PRJNA617093) | algae metagenome | isolation source: Aetokthonos hydrillicola CCALA 1050 (B3-Florida) and co-occurring... | place: USA: South Carolina | collected 2013-01-01 | reverse complement strand
CATGCAGGATCATCAGTCGCCCGCCCTGACGGCGGTAGGCGGCGAAGACCACCTGGCCGCCGACGTCGAGCTCGAAGCGGCCTCTGTCCATCGCGTCGCGCACGGCGTTCATCATCGTCTCCCGGCAGCCCCTCTCAGGAAATGGCGATGGCCGGCGGGCGTTCCCAGAGGGGTCGCCGCAACGTGATGCGTGGGGACGTCACGCCGGCTGCGGCGGGGGTCGCCGGCTCACCGCGACGAAGACGCTGGCAAGCATCAGCAGCAGCGCGATCCAGAACACGGCCGGAGGATGCTCACGGAACAGCAGCATGCTCCAGGCGATCCCGGCAACGATGGCGACATAGTTGAAGGTCGACATGAAGGTCGGTCCGGCCCGCCGGACGATCTCGAAATAGAGCAGGAAGAAGACGATGTTCACCGCCGCCGCGATCAGCAGGGGAAGGAGCGCCGCTCCCCACAGTGACGGCGGCAGGAGGGCGGGATCGGCGAGCAGGGCGACTGGCGCCGCGACGATGGCCGCGCCGCCCAGCATGCCGGAGGCCATGGTGGCGGTCGTCGTCGCGGGTGGCCTGAGGATGCTCGCCGCGACGTTGCAGGCCGCGAACATCACGGGAGCCAGGAGCGCGAGCAGGAACCAGCCGGTCGCGCCTGCCTCCAGACCCTTCGAGCCGGGCCAGGCGATGAGCGCCACGCCGCACAGGCCGAGGAAAACGGCGAGCAGCGTCCTCGCCCGGAAGGCCTCGAGACGCAGCAGCGTGGCGAAGGCCAGCGTGAAGACGGGCGACAGCGCGAGGATCAGGGTCAGCGTCGAGGCGGGCACGTGCGAGGCGGCCTTGGCCAGCAGGCCGACCGGCAGGCCGATCGCGAGCGCCCCGAGCACGAGGAACGCGACCGCATGCCGGGTGCTGGGCACGAGTTGGCCGCCGCGCGCCAGCACATAGGCGGCGATGACGGCGAAGGCGACGAGCGCCTGGAAGAACGCGAAGGACACGGGCGGCCACCCCGCCTCCGCCGCCATCCTGTTCACGGGGAAGATGAGGCCGTAGGAGACGCCGGCGCCGACCAGCATCACGATGTTTGCGATCATTCCGGACGGCACCAAGGGCCTCCCATGCCGGGCCTCCGCGGGTCCGGGCTGACGGCGGAAGGCTTCCATCGGCGGGCTGCACCGGCGCCGGGCGTTACGCCCGATGGCAAGCGGCCGGTCAGCACCACGGGTCACCAACTTGCAGGCCTGCATCTTATTTGGGCGCCGGGGACGGTCAAGCGCCGCCCGGCGCGACAGGGTCGCGCCCGGCAGGCGTGGCCGGCCGCCCCTGAGCGCTGGCCCGAAACTTGCTGACTTTGCACGACGGCATGCCATGCCGATCGCCCCGGGGGGATATCGCGATGACGCTCCGCTCGCTCGCCCGAACAGCCGCGGCGGAACCGCGCGCGCAGGCACGCGACGGGGCTGAAATCGGTCGGGCGGCGGCGCAGCTCGTGCCGGTCCTGAGGGACAGGGTCGAACAGGCCGAGTCCGTCGGCCGCATGCCCGACGCCACGGTCTCCGACATCAGGCGCCTGATGCTGGCCCGCATTCTCCAGCCTGCGGTCTTCGGCGGGCTGGAGCTGCCGCTTTCGTCCATGGTCGACGTCCTGGTGCCGGTCGCCTCCGGATGCGGGGCCACGGCGTGGAGCCTCGCCCAGTACATCATGCACAACTACATGCTGGCCCGCTGGCCGGCGGAGGCCCAGAGGGCGGTCTGGGGACCGACGCCGGACGCGCTGCTCGCGGGCATCCTGATCCCCGGCCTCGGCAAGGCGCGACCCGTTCCCGGTGGCTATGTCGTGAGCGGTCGCTGGCCCTTCGTCACCGGGGTCGATACCTCCGACTGGTGCATGCTGTCGGCGATGAGCGAGGAGGCCGGGGGCGAGGCGCGCCGGGAGCTCTACTTCGTCGTCCCGACCGCCGATCTCGCCATCCACCCGACGTGGACGGGATTCGGCCTCGCCGCGTCGGCGAGCAACGACATCGAGGTGCGCGACATGATGGTGCCGGACACGTTCACCGTGTCCATCGACGACCTGAAGGGCGGCGACTTTCCGGGCAAAGGGCTGCATCCGCAGCCGCTCTACGCTCCCCCGGTCTATATGTGCTTCGGCATCCTGCTCGCCAGCGCGGTCCTCGGCATGGCGAGGGGCATGCTCGACGACTATGTCGGACAGGCCCGGCGCAGGATCGGACTGATGTCGGGCAAGGACGTGGCCGGCTTCGCCACGCAGCACGTCAAGATCGGCGAGGCCGCGAGCGCACTGGACGCCGCCGAGGCGGTGCTGCGCCGCGACTGCGACAGGATCCACGCGCTGGCGGACACCGGCGTGATGCCGGACGACGCGACGCGCACGGGGTTTCGTTCCAACGCGACCTTCGCCGGCAACCTCGCCTGGCGCGCCGCCAGCCTCGTGTGGGACGTCGCGGGAGCGCGCGCGGCGTATGCGCACGATCCCATCGGGCGAGTCTACCGCGACATCGCCGTGGCGACACGCCACGTGACGCAGAACCCCGACATCAACTGGACCGAGCACGGCCGCGCCCGCCTCGGCCTTCCCATGACCAACCCGTCCCTATGAGCCTGCGGCCCGTGTCGTTCCTCGGCTCAGGGAGCATTCGCCGGCAACCCGGCGGGTTGCAGGTGCTCCTGGATGAAGTTGCCCGCCGTCAGCACGTCGCTGCGGATGGCGTCCCGCGCGCCGGCCGCGTCGCCGCCGCGCAGCGCCTCCAGCGCGGTGCGGTGATAATCGGTCAGCTCGCGCACGAGCGCGATGTCCTTGAAAAGGATGCGCAGCGACGGGCCCGCCTGCAGCCACAGGGCCCGGATGTGCCGGTCGAGCAAGGGCGAGCGCGCGGCGGCGTAGAGCGCGAAGTGAAACTCCTCGTTGGCGGCCAGATAGGCCTCGGTGTCCTGCGCGTCAATGGCGGCGAGCGCGCGGCGATTCGCATCCTCCATGCGGCTGAGCTCGTCTGCAGTCACCTGCCCGGCCGCCTTCTCGGCGGCGAGCCCCTCCAGCGCGGCCCGCACCTCGCGGATCTCCACGAACTGCTCGCGCATGAGTTCCGGCACGCGGAAGAAGCGATTGGGCTCGGCGGTCAGGGCACCCTCGGCCGCGAGCATCTGCAACGCCTCCCGCACCGGCGTGGTGCTGACGCCGAGCGCGGATGCGAGGCCCCGGACGGTGAGGGATTGCCCCGGGCTGAACCGGCCCCGGGCGATCGCCCGGCGCAGCTCCTCGTAGACCCGCAGCCGCAGCGTTTCCCGCCCGATCGGAGACAGGGCGGGAGCAGGGCCGCGGGCGGCAGGTGCCTTGACCGGGGCACTCACCGGTCGCGCTCCATCGAGCCGTCCCGGTGTGCCCGAACGCAAGAGGAGCCGTCTGGGACCGCCATCGCCAAAGCCGATACCGTCATCGCTGGAGATACCTTTCCGTCAAGTCGAGTTCCGACTTGCATCAGCGATGTATGTGATATCATTCTTGCGCCGGGGTGTCTCGGCGGAGCACTTCCTGGCCGGTCCGTCATCACGCCGCAGCCGCGGCGCCCGCACCCCGATCCGGGTGCGGACGGGCCAGAACCGTTCAGAATCTGCCTTGGGAGAGGGAAGTCATGACACTCAAGAGCTTGGCCTTCGCCGCCACCTGCATGACCGCGCTCGTCGCGGGATCTGCCGCCAATGCCGAGGACAAGTGGTGGCCGCTCGGCGTCTTCGACGCCAGCAGCGGCAAGCCCACGCCGACGAAGTACGAGCCGCTGGACAAGGCCTCGAAGCCCTACAAGCTCTGCGTGCTGTTCCCGCACATGAAGGACAGCTTCTGGGTCGCCGTCGCCTACGGCATCGTCAAGGAGTCCGAGCGCCTCGGCGTCAACATGAACCTCTTCGAGGCCGGCGGGTACGAGAACCTGCCGCGCCAGCTGTCTCAGTTCGACGACTGCCTCTCGGGCGGCTACGACGCCATCGTCATCGGCGCCATCTCCGAGGCCGGCCTGACCCAGAAGTTCGCCGAGGCGAAGAAGCGCGGCATTCCGGTGGTGGGCGTCGCCAACCCGACCACCAACGGTGCGCTGCCCGCGATGGTCTATGTCGACTTCAAGGAGATGGGCAGGATGACGGGCCAGGCGCTCGTCGACAACCTCGGCGACAAGAAGGCAAACGTCGTGACCTCCCCCGGACCGGCCGGTTCGGGTTGGGCCGAATCCTTCAACGACGGCTTCAAGTCCGCCCTCGCCGGCAAGGCGAACGCCAAGGTCCTCGGCGAGAAGTTCGGCGACTCCGGCGTCGCCGTCCAGCTGCAGCTCATCCAGGACGCGCTGCAGGCCTATCCCGACATGAACGTGATCTGGGGCACGGCACCGACCGCCGAGGCCGCCGTGGGCGCGGTCTCCGAGGCCGGCAAGCAGGGCGAGATGATGATCATGTCGTCCTACGAGAACCAGGCCATGCTGGACTCGCTGAACCGCGGCGACATCATGGGCTTCGCGACGCAGTACCCGGTCGCCGAAGGCCGCATCTCGATCGACCAGGCGGTCCGCATCCTCGACAAGAAGCCGGTCATCTCATTCGTGCAGCCCATGCCGGACGTGGTGTTGAAGAACACCGCCGGCAAGCTCAACATGGGCCTCGTCCTGGCACCGACGGACTGGAAGCCGGTCTACAGCGTCAAGAAGTGATCCCACGCTCAGCGGCAGGAGCCATGCTCGAGGCAACCGCCCCCTCACTCCAGCCTTCGGCCGCCGGGAAGAACCCGGCGGCCGGGGTGGAGCCGATCCTCGAGATGCACGGCATCTCCAAGTCGTTTCCGGGTGTCCGCGCTCTCGACGGCGTCGATTTCGACGTCCGCCGGGGCGAGCTTCATGTCCTGTTCGGGGAGAACGGGGCCGGCAAGTCGACGCTGATCAACGTCATTGCCGGCACCTTCCCCCCGGACGAGGGCACGTTCCGTTTCAACGGCGAGGAGGTGAAGGGTCTCACGCCGCACCGGGCGCGCGCCATCGGCATCAGCCCGGTCTTCCAGGAATTCTCGCTGGTCTCGTCCCTCACCGTGGAGGAGAACCTCTTCCTCGGTCGCGAGGTGTCGAGCGCGGGGATCCTCAATCCCCGCCGCATGCGCAAGCAGGCGCTCGACCTGATCGAGGAGCTCGGCTTTGCGCTGGAGCCGCGCAAGCAGGTCGGGAACCTCTCGCGCGCCCACCAGCAGATGGTCGAGATCGCCAAGGCGCTGCTCAGCGACGTCCGGCTCCTCATTCTCGACGAGCCGACCGCCTCGCTCACCGAGCGCGAGACGGGCCGCCTCTTCGAACTCATCGCCAAGCTCAAGAGCCAGGGGGTCGGCATCATCTACGTCTCGCACCGTATGCGGGAAATCCGCTCGCTGGCCGACCGCATCACGGTCCTGCGCGACGGCAAGCTGATCCGGACGCTGGATGCGGGAGATGTGAGCGACGGCGAACTCGTCGAGCTGATGACCGGCCGCAAGATCGACGTCCTGTTTCCGAAGATCGCGCACAAGCCCGCCGGCGTGGCGGTCGAAGCGATCGGCGTCAGCGTCGCCGACGGCAGCGTGAAGTCCGTGAACTTCCACGCCCGGGCCGGCGAGATCACCGGCATCGCCGGGCTGGTCGGGTGTGGCAAGTCGGAACTGGTGCGTGCCATCTACGGCATCGAGCCGATTGCCGCGGGCGAGGTGCGCATTCGCGACGTGCCCTACGAGAAGCCGGGCCCTCATGCCAGCCTGCAGCGGGGCCTCGCCTACTTTCCCGCAAACCGCGTGTCGGAGGGTCTCGCTCTCGGGCGGCCCATCCGCGAGAACGCCTCCATGGCGGCACTCGACCTCGATCGCTTCGCCCGCAAGGGCATCCTCGACATTCGCAACGAGCGGTCCTTCGTCCGCACTATCGTCGACAAGCTCAAGCTGCGCCCGCCGGACATCGAGCGCGCCGTGGGCAACCTCTCCGGCGGCAACCGGCAAAAGGTGATGCTCGCGCGCGCCCTCACCCGCGACCTCTCCGTCTTCCTGTTCGACGAGCCCACCGTCGGCATCGACGTCGGCGCCAAGGTGGAGGTCTACGAGTTCATGAAGGACCTCGTCGAGGCGGGAGCGGCCGTCGTGGTCGTCTCCTCCGAGCTGCCGGAGGTTCTGAACCTCTCCAACCGGCTCTACGTGATGCATCACGGGGAAATCGTCGCCGAACTGAAGGGCGCCGACATCAACGAGCAGAACGTGCTGGCGAGCTTCTTCGAGCACCGCGAGGGGGAGCAGGCGGCATGAGCCAGGCGGCCGCACCGGCTTCTTCGCCCGCAGGCGGGTTTCGCGTCAGCGACCTTCTTGGCAAGATCGGCTTCCTGCCGCTGCTCCTGATCCTCGTGGTCGTGCTGATGTCCATCGTGGAACCGAAGTTCTACGGGACCAGCAACGTCATCAACATTCTGCGCCAGGCCTCGTGGCTGGCGATCATCGCCTGCGGCCAGGCGCTCGTGATCATCGTCGGCGGCTTCGACCTCTCGGTCGGCGCCACCGTCGCCCTGGCCAGCGTCGCGATGGCCAAGACCATGGCCGCGCTGGCGGCCGCCTATCCCGACACGCCCGCCATCGCGGTCACGATCGGCCTTCTCGTCGGGCTCGGCAGCGGCGTGGTGGTCGGCATCGTGAACGGCCTGTGCGTCGCCTATCTGCGCATTTCCGGCTTCATCGTCACGCTCGGAACCATGTCGGCGGCGCTCGGCGTGGCGCTGATCCTGACCAACGGCATCCCGGTCTACGGCATGCCCGACGGCTTCGTGAAGGAATTTGGCCGCGGCCAGTTCCTCGGCCTGCCGCTTTCCATCTACGTGGCGCTGATCGTCATCGCGCTGGTCGTCTTCCTGCAGCGCCGCACGCTGCTCGGCCGCTACATCTTCGCCATTGGCGGCAATGCCCAGGCGGCGACGGTCTCCGGCGTCTCGACGCGCGGCTACCTGATCACGACCTACGCCATATCCGGCTTTCTCGCGGCGCTCACGGGCGTGCTTCTCACCGCCCAGGTCGGCTCCGGTCAGGCGAGCTTCGGCGGCGACCGCATGATGCTGCAGTCCATCGCCGCGGCGGTGATCGGCGGCGTCAGCCTCCGCGGCGGCATCGGCAAGGGCGAGATGGTGGCGCTGAGCTCGCTCTTCCTCACCATCCTCACGAACTCGCTGAACCTGCTGAAGGTGAACAGCAAGATCCAGCTGATCTTCCTCGGCATCATCATGGTCGCGGCCGTGGCGATCGACGAAATCGGGACGCGGAGGGCGCGCAGTGCCGCCGGCAAGTGAACAGGCCGTCCCGCTGGGGACGGGACGTCTCCACCTGCGCTGGAACAACCTGATGAAGGCGGTTCTGCCCGCGGCGCTGATCGTCCTCATCCTGGGCTTCAGCCTCGTCGACGCGCGCGTGCTGTCGCCCGAGAACCTCGTCAACATCCTGCAGCAGACGAGTTACCTCGCCATTTTCGCCATGGCGCAGATGGTCGTGCTCGTCACCCGCGGCTTCGACCTCGCCCTCGGCCCGGCCGTGTCCATGGTCAGCGTCGCGGTGGCGCTCGCGATGGCCGCACTCACGGCGGCGGGCGGCTATCCCCCGGTCGTGATCCTGCTGGCGGGGCTTGCGACCGGCTTCGCTTTCGCGCTCGGGGTAGGCCTCTTCAACGGCCTCATCGTCGCCATCGTCGGGGTGAGCCCGTTCGTGACGACGCTCGGCAGCTACAACATCGCGCTCGGCATCGCCACGACGCTCTCGGACGGTCGGCCCGTGCAGGGCGTGCCGGAGATCTACTCGACACTGCTCTACTCGGGCACCGTATTCGGCATCCCGGCCGCGCTCGTCATCGCCGGACTCATCGCCGTCGTCCTCCATCTCGTCCTGCGCTACACCGTCTTCGGCCGCGCCCTCTACATCATCGGGACCAACGAGCGCTCGGCGGTGGTCGCCGGCATGCCGACGCGCCGCATCCTCGTCACCGCCTATGTGCTGAGCGCGCTGCTCACCGCGACCGGCGCCATGATGCTGACGGCCCGCACCGGCTCGGGCGAGCCGAACCTCGGCGGCTCGCTGTCGCTGCAGGCCATCGCGGCGGCGGTCGTGGGCGGCGTCAGCCTCGCCGGCGGCTCGGGCGGGGTCGGCACGGCCATCCTCGGCGCGCTGTTTGTCACGATCCTGTCGAACGGAATGAACCTCGCCCGGATCGACGGCTACGTGCAGATGATCGTGCTCGGCGCCATCGTCATCCTGGGCGTCGTCCTCGACAGGCTGCGCCTGCGCGCCCAGGGGCACTGAAAGCGACGTTCACTTCGCGAGGTAGCCGCCGTCGATGACGAGCTCGGTGCCCGTGATGTAGCTCGACTCGTCGCTCGCCAGGAACAGGCACCCGTCCGCAATCTCCCGGGTCGTGCCGCCGCGGCCCATCGGCGTGGCGGCGATCACGGCGTCGGTGATGTCCTGGGCCTGGACGCGCGTCAGCGGCGTGTCGATGAAGCCGGGCAGGACGGAGTTCACGCGGATGCCGTCTTTGGCATAGGTGACGGCGGCGTTGCGGGACATCAGCACCACCGCGCCCTTGGTGGCGTGGTAGACATGCGCGCCCGGAACGGCCGCCTGGCCCCAGATCGACGAGATGTTGATGATGGAGCCGGAGCGCTGGCGCAGCATGGCCGGGATCACCGCGCGCATGCCGAGGAAGACCCCGGTCTGGTTCACGGCCACGACCCGGTTCCAGTCCTCCACCGAGAGCTCGTGCAGCGCGTCGTAGAGAACGATTCCGGCGTTGTTGACCAGCACGTCGATGCGCCCGTGTCGGGACAGCGCTCCCTCCACCGCCCGGCTCCAGTGCTCCTCCCTGGCGACGTCGAGGGTGATCCCCTCCACGCCCGGCGGGTAGAGTCCGGGCGGATTGGAGGAGCTGCCCGCGACCACGATCGCTCCCTCCTGCGCGAAGCGCTCGGCGATGCCGAGCCCGATTCCGCGCGACGTCCCGGTCACCAGCGCGACCTTGCCCTTCAGTCTCATCGCCTGCCCCCGTCAGTGTCGTCCCCGTCCTACTCCCGTCCGATCGAAAGGAGCCCGTCCACCGTGACGCTCGCCCGGTCGCCGGCGGGGACCACGGTGGTCGTGGTGTCCTCCTCGACAAGAGCCGGACCCGCGAAGGAGAACCCGGCGGGCAGGTCCTCGCGCCGGTAGACGGCCCACCCGCCGGCCCCGCGGCGCGGCTCGGGCGCAGCGCCTCCCTCGGCCCGCGGCAGGCCGATGAGGGCAACCTCGCGCTCGGCCGCGACCGACGCGTGGGTGATCTCCACGGCATGGCCGTCCAGGCGGAACGAATAGCTGCGCTCGTGCTCGGCATGGAACCGTGCCGCCAGCGTATCGACCTCTTCGCCCGGAGTGCAGGCAACGGTGACGCTGTGCTCCTGTCCGCGATAGCGCATGTCGAGGCTGAACCGGACGCCGATGCGGTCGCCGCCGCCGAGCTTCGACCGGGCCTCCCGGGCAAGCTCCTCCAGCATCGCCCCGGCCGCGGCGGACGCCCGCGCCGCGAGCGGCAGGAAGGTCGTGCGCCGCTCCTCGGCGCGCGGCCGCGCGGCCAGCATGCCCCAAGCCGAAAAGATCCCCGGCCAGGGCGGGATCACGACCGAGCGGGTCCCGAGCGCGCGGCCCAGCGCGGCGGCGAACAGCGGCCCGGCGCCCCCGCTCACAACGAGGTGGAACCTGCGGGGGTCGTGCCCGCGCTGGACCGTCACGAGCTTCAGCGCGTTGATCATGTTGGCGGACGCCACAGCGAAGGCCGCTTCCGCGGCCCCGCCTGCATCCAGGCCGAGGCCGTGCCCAAGCTCTTCGTAGACGCGCCGCGCGCCGTTCCGGTCGAGTTGCATCGTGCCCGCGGCGAAGGTCTCGGGATCGACATAGCCCAGCACCACGGCCGCGTCGGTGAGCGTGGCCTGCGTGCCGCCACGGCCATAGCAGACCGGACCCGGATCGGCCCCGGCGCTGTGCGGCCCGACGCTCAGGCGGCCCTGCGCATCGACGGCCACGATGGAGCCGCCGCCCGCGCCGATCTCGACGATGTCCACGACAGGCGCCTGCACCGGGTAACCGGGCCAGAGCCGGGTCTTCTCGACGTGGTAGAGATGCGTCGTCTCCGGCCCATCCGGACCGACGAGGCAGCACTTGGCCGTCGTGCCGCCGACGTCGAGATAGATGACGCCGCCCGTGCCGAGCGCGCGGGCGATGCGCGCCGCCCCCGCCGCCCCGCCGGCCGGGCCGGACTCCAGCAGCGTCAGAGGCTGCTCCATGGCCTGCGCGAAGCTCGCCACGCCGCCACTGGAAAGCATCGCATGATGCGGCGGCGCGACGGAGGCGGCGGCGAGCCCCTCCGCGAGGCCCGACAGGTAGCGGCGCACGATGGGCTGGACATAGGCGTTCAGCACGGCGGTGCTGCTGCGCTCGTATTCCCGCCACTCGCGCGAGACCTCGTGGCTGGCGCACACCGTGACGCCCGGCAGCGCGGCGCGCAGGAGGTCCGCCACCCGCCTCTCGTGATCGGGCGCGCGGTAGCTGTGCAGGAACACGACGGCGACGGCCTCCACCGCCGCCTCGCGACAGGCCCGCGCGACCGCCGCGACGTCGCTCTCGTTCAGCGGCACGACCACGCTGCCGTCCGAGGCGACGCGCTCCGTGACCTCGAAGCGCAGGGACCGTGGCACGAAGGCCGGCGGGGTCCGCGAGCGCAGATTGTAGAGGTCAGGCCGGTTGCCGCGCCCGATCTCCAGAACGTCGCGGAAGCCGCGCGTGGTGACGAGCGCCGTCCTCACCCCCTTGCGCTCGGTCACGGCGTTGATGACGGCGGTGCCGCCATGGACGAAATAGGCGACCGCCGCCGGGTCGAGCCCGTGATTCTCCGCGGCCAGCCGGATGGCGGCCAGCACGCCCTGCGACTGGTCGCGGGGCGTGGTGAGCGTCTTGGCGGTGAAGACGCGCCCGGTCGCCTCGTCGAAGGCGACGAGGTCGGTGAAGGTCCCGCCGACGTCCGTGGCGAGGCGGATCACCGGCCGTCCTCCACGCGAATGCCGTAGAGGCGCCGCGCCTCCCCGGGGGCGAGCAGCCCGTCCGCCACGTCGCGCGCCACCTCCTCCACGGGCCGCCCGGCAGGGTCACCCCAGCCACCTCCGCCGCCGGTCGAGATGCCGACCACGTCGCCGGGAGCCAGGTCGAAGCGGGCGCAGCGGGCCAGGCGCCGCTCCCCTCCTCGGGCGGCGTCGCGCAAGGTCAGCGCATTGAGCGTGCCTTCATGCCCGCCCCCGACGCCCCAGGGCGGCGTGGCAGTGCGGCCGAACCCGCAATAGCCCCATGCCTCGCTCGCCAGGATCCTGTAGTCGCGCACCAGCCCGTAGCCGCCGCGATAGCGCCCGGCGCCGACGCCCGCCTCCGCGTTGAAGCCGTAGCGCTCGACGAAAAGCGGGTATTTCGCCTCGATCAGCTCGACGGAGTAGTTGAACGTGTCCCCGTCGGTCAGCGAGATCAGGCCCGACGAGCCGTCGCGGTCGCGGCATGCGCCCCAGCCGCCGTGCTGCGGCTCGATGTGGACGAACTCGGCGCCGTCCGCGTCCTTTCCGGTGATGTAGGTGACGCAGAGGCTTGCATAGGATCCGGCCGGAAAGCGGTCGGGCGCGACCGGCGCGAGCGCCTTCCAGACGAGCTCTGACGCATGCACCGAGCCCTCGTAGTACCAGCCGGTGGGGGCAGGTTTCTCGGCGCTGAACACCGTGCGCGGTGGCAGGACGACCGTGAGCGGCCGGAACCAGCCCTCGTTCGACGGGTCCTGAGGCCCGACCAGCGCCTTGAACACGGTCTTTACGGCCGAGCGGGTCGCCCCGGCGGAACAGTTCACCGGCCCCGCCGCCGTCGGCGCGCAGCCGGTGAAATCGACGGTGAGCGTGCTGCCGCGCTTGCTGACCGTGCAGCGCACCGGGATCGGCGTATCGGTCACCCCGTCCCCGTCGATGACGTCGGTCGCCTCGAACACCCCGTCGGGGAGCGCCTCCAGGGCCGCGCGGCTGCGCCGTTCGCCGTCGTCGAGGATCGCGGCGCAGCACGCCTGGAACGTGTCCAGCCCGTAATCGGCGACGATCTCGGTCACGCGGGCGGCGGCCCGGCGGGTGGAGGCGAGCTGGGCATTGAGGTCGGCCATGGCCAGCAGCGGCAGGCGGACATTCTCCTCGACCAACCGCGTGATCTCGGGAAGGATCCTGTCGTCGCGAGTGACGCGGAAGCCGGACAGGCGCAGCCCTTCCTGGAAGACGGAGGTCGCGTCCGGCGGCAGGCTGCCCGGCACCGCGCCACCCACGTCGAGCCAGTGCGCGACGTTGATGGCGTAGGCGATCACCCGTCCGGCGTGGAAGAGCGGCGTCACGATGGCCATGTCGCAGGCATGCGTGCCGCCGTGATAGGGGTCGTTGGTGACGAAGCTGTCGCCCGGCCGCATCTCGCCAGCGAA
>JAESFG010000638.1_pt1 | contig 12574 bp, 11 predicted proteins | sample 9269371 | NCBI WGS metagenome assembly JAESFG01 (sample SAMN14506227, study PRJNA617093) | algae metagenome | isolation source: Aetokthonos hydrillicola CCALA 1050 (B3-Florida) and co-occurring... | place: USA: South Carolina | collected 2013-01-01 | reverse complement strand
GCGACTGGAACATCGCTTCAGCCGATTCCATCGTCGGCGGCTCGCCCGGACGCATCACGCGGTAGATGTCGAACAGAGCGTCCTGACGGTTCTCGTTCTTGTCCACGGCGAGCGTGTTGCGGATATAGGCGCCGACATTGATATGGTCGATATCGAGGACCGGAATCTCGTCGAAGCCGGCGTCGAGGATGACGGGCAGCGTCTTCTCGTCGATCTCGTCACCCGCCTCGAGATAGATCTCGCCGGTGGCCGGGTTGACGATGTCTTCGGCGAGATAGTTGCCGTAGAGCTCGTCGTCGGTCGCGCGGAGAGCCTTGAGGCCCTTCTCGGACAGCTGCTTGAGCAGGCGCGGCGTGAGCTTCTTGCCGGCCTCGACCACGACTTCGCCGCTGTCGGCGTCGATCAGGTCGGTGATGACCTTCTGGCCCTTGAGCGAGTCCGGCTGGAACGGCACGCGCCAGCCCTTGCCATCCCGCTGATAGACGGAATGGGTATAGAAGGTGGACAGGATGTCTTCGCCGTCCATGCCGAGCGCCATCAGCAGTGACGAGACCGGGATCTTGCGGCGACGGTCGATACGCGCGTAGACGATGTCCTTTGCGTCGAACTCGATGTCGAGCCACGAGCCGCGATAGGGGATCACGCGGGCGGCGAACAGCAGCTTGCCGGACGAGTGGCTCTTGCCCTTGTCATGGTCGAAGAAGACGCCCGGCGAGCGGTGCATCTGCGAGACGATGACGCGCTCGGTGCCGTTGACGATGAAGGTGCCGTTGTTGGTCATGAGCGGCATGTCGCCCATGTAGACCGACTGCTCCTTGATGTCCTTGATCGACTTGGAGCCGGTATCCTCGTCGATATCGAACACGATCAGCCGCAGCGTCACCTTGAGGGGCGCGGCATAGGTCAGGTCACGCTGGCGGCACTCGTCGACGTCGAACTTCGGCGGCTCGAACTCGTAGTTCACGAATTCCAGCATCGCCGCGCCCGAGAAGTCGGTGATCGGGAACACGGACTTGAAAACGGCGTTCAGGCCCTCGTCGGGACGGCCGCCTTCGGGCTCTTCGACCATGAGGAACTGATCGTAGGACGCCTTCTGAACCTCGATGAGGTTCGGCATTTCTGCGACTTCGGGGATCTTTCCAAAAAACTTGCGTACGCGCCTGCGACCATTAAACGAAAGGGTCTGAGCCATCGTCGCTCCTTATCAATCTGCATCCGGGCCTGCCAATGACGGAACCTGCTGGCCAGGCGGCTCCGTCTATCATGGATCTTCAATCTCGTTCGTCGTCCGTGTGAGAGGCCGGATTGCCTGGTCGCACGGAGGAGAACCATCCTCTTGAAGAACCCATTACCCAAGAGCCTCATTTCAGGCGCTTGGGTAACAGGTACTCTAGAAACGGACAGTGGGAGGTCGCGAAACCGCGGCCTCCCCCCGTCTTGAATGTCCAAGAATTACTTGAGCTCGACCTTGGCGCCGGCAGCTTCAAGCTTCTTCTTGATGTCTTCGGCTTCAGCCTTGGACACGGCTTCCTTGACGGTCTTCGGAGCGCCGTCGACCAAGTCCTTGGCTTCCTTGAGGCCGAGGGAGGTGATCGCACGGACTTCCTTGATCACGTTGATCTTGTTGGCGCCGGCATCGGCGAGAACGACGTCGAATTCGGTCTTCTCTTCAACGGCAGCGGCCGGAGCAGCGCCACCGCCGGCAGCGGCAACGGCGACCGGAGCAGCAGCGGAAACGCCCCACTTCTCTTCGAGAAGCTTGGAGAGTTCTGCGGCTTCCAGGACGGTCAGGGCCGAGAGGTCTTCAACGATCTTTGCGAGATCAGCCATGTGTGTATTCCTTGTTTAGGTTCGAACTTGGGTTTTCTGTTGACAGCGAAGTACCGCCTTATGCGGCTTCGTCCTTCGTGGCATATGCCGAGAAAAGGCGAGCAAGCTGAGCTGCCGGCGCCTGAACGACACCTGCGATACGGGTAGCCGGGGTCTGGATCATACCAACCAGCTTCGCACGCAGTTCGTCCAGCGACGGGAGGGTCGCCAGTGCCTTGACACCGTCGGCATCAAGAGTTGTCGAGCCCATGGCTCCGCCGATGATGACCAGCTTGTCGTTGGTCTTGGCGAAGTCAGAGGCGATCTTCGGAGCCGTCATCGGGTCATTTGCGTAGCAAATGAGCGTCTGACCCTTGAAAAGATTGTTGATCTTTTCAGACTCCGTGCCCTGAAGAGCGATCTTGGCCAGGCGGTTCTTCGCGACTTTAACGGTGCCGCCGGATGCGCGCATCTTGGAACGAAGATCGTTCATCTGCGCGACCGTGACGCCGGAATAGCTCGCCACGACGACTGAGCCCGAAGCCTTGAAGACTTCGTTCAGTTCGGAGACGAATTCGCGTTTTTCCGCTCTATCCACTGTCTCACTCCAGTTGGCAGGGCCGAAATCGGACCCTGCCGGGTTGCCTTTTGCCGCATGGGATGTGATCCCAAGCGACGCTTGAGGATCCTGCCCCCTCGCGCCTCACTTACGTGAAAACACAAGGCATCCAAGGTTCGAACCGTTCTTTGCGGACATCGTCCGCGGAAACCGGTGCTCACCCGTCTCATGCAGGCCAAGTGATTAAGGTCAAACCACCTGCAATCTCGGACAGGAATGACGGGGTATCCCGTCATTTTCCCGGACCGAAATCCGGGAAACCAGGAACGGAAGCCTCGTTTCGGAGGCTCCCGATAATGTCAGATCAGGCCGAAACCGTCGCCGGATCGATCTTCACGCCCTTGCCCTGGGTGGACGAAATGGCGATCTTCTTGAGGTAGTTGCCCTTGGCGCCTGCGGGCTTCGCCCGGATCACGGCATCCGCAAACGCCTTGATGTTGGCTTCCAGAGCATCCGCACCGAACGAGGCCTTGCCGACGCCGGCATGCACGATGCCGGCCTTCTCGACGCGGAACTCGACGGCGCCGCCCTTGGACGCCTTGACGGCGCCGGCGACGTCGACGGTCACGGTACCGACCTTCGGGTTCGGCATCATGCCACGCGGGCCGAGAACCTTGCCGAGTCGGCCGACGAGCGGCATCATGTCGGGCGTGGCGATGCAGCGATCGAAGTCGATCTTGCCGCCCATCACGGTGTCGAGCAGGTCTTCCGCACCGACGATGTCGGCACCGGCGGCCTTGGCTTCGTCAGCCTTGGCGCCACGGGCGAAGACGGCGACGCGGACATTCTTGCCCGTGCCGTTCGGCAGGTTGACGACGCCACGGACCATCTGGTCGGCATGGCGCGGGTCGACGCCGAGATTCATCGCGATTTCGATGGTCTCGTCGAACTTGGCGACGGCCCGTTCCTTGACCATCTTGATGGCTTCAGCGAGCGCGTAAGACTTGTTCGGATCGACGCCTTCGGAAATCTTCTGGATACGCTTTGCGATCTTCGGCATGTCGATCAGCCCTCTACCGTCAGACCCATGGCGCGGGCGGAGCCCTCGATCATGGCCATTGCGCCTTCGATGTCGGCGGCGTTGAGATCCTTCATCTTGGCTTCGGCGATCGACTTGATCTGAGCCTTGGTGAGCTTGCCGGCCGAGGCACCCTTGCCCGGGGTCTTGGAACCAGAGGTGATCTTCGCTTCCTTCTTGAGGAAGTAGCTCACCGGGGGCTGCTTCATCGCGAAGGTGAAGGACTTGTCCTGGTAATAGGTGATGACGACCGGGATCGGCATACCCTTTTCCATTTCCTGCGTCGCCGCGTTGAACGACTTGCAGAATTCCATGATGTTGATGCCACGCTGACCAAGTGCGGGGCCGATCGGCGGGGACGGGTTCGCCGATCCTGCCTTGACCTGCAGCTTGAGCTGGCCTGCGACTTTCTTAGCCATTTCTCTGCCTTTTCAAGACGGTCCTCGCTGCGTCGCCAGGCGACGAAGTCCGGAACCGATGAGAGCCGGTTGCCCGGCCCGAATGCCGGCCAAGGCCGGCGGCTGCGGTTGCGTGGTGCGGCGCCTCTCGAAGTCCGGCTGAGACTTCACGCCTTCCACGCGGGATATGGCGGCCCCAGGCCGCCAAAGCCTGGTCAGACCTTTTCGACCTGACCGTATTCCAGCTCGACCGGGGTCGCCCGGCCGAAGATCGACACTTCGACCTTCAGGCGCGACCGCTCGTCGTCGACGTCCTGCACGATGCCGTTGAACGACGCGAACGGACCGTCCGCGACGCGCACCTGCTCGCCGATCTCGAAGGAGATCGAGGGCTTCGGATGCTCGACGCCGTCCTGTACCTGGTTGAGGATCCGCTCCGCCTCGATATCCGGGATCGGCACGGGCTTGGAGTCGGAGCCGAGAAACCCGGTCACCTTGGGCGTGTTCTTGATCAAGTGATAGGCTTCGTCGGTGAGCTGCGCGCGCACCATCACATAGCCCGGAAAGAACTTGCGCTCGCTGTCGACCTTGCGGCCGCGCCGCACTTCGACAACCTTTTCGGTCGGCACAACGATCTTTTCGAAGAGATGGCTCAGGCCCTTCTGGCGCGCCTTCTCTTCGATGGACTCGGCGACCTTCTTCTCGAAGTTCGAATAAGCGTGGACGATATACCAGCGCGCAGCCATGTTCGTCTCCGCCCTATCAGATGCCAATGTTGAGGATCAGGCTGATCGCCCAACCCATCAGCATATCGGCTGCAAAGAAGAACGCAGCAGCCAGACCCGCCATGATGAACACCATCGCGGTCGAGATCATCGTCTCGCGCCGCGTGGGCCAAGTCACTTTAGACGTCTCAGAGCGAACCTGCTGCAGAAACGTGAACGGATTTGTTTTCGATGCCATTGACTGCTCACGCAATATCGGCGCGTAAAGCTGACCCTGCCAGCCCCACGCACCGCGTGTCTGATTTTTGCTCTACATAAACTCCGATTCCCCTTTTCACAAGGGGCATTCTGGAGCTTTTTGACAGGTCGGATGCAAACGCCATGCCTGACCCGCCGGATGCGCCAGGAAAACTGGCAGGGGCAGAGGGGCTCGAACCCCCGACCTGCGGTTTTGGAGACCGCCGCTCTACCAACTGAGCTATACCCCTTCGCCTTGCCCTTCGGGCCTGCGATGCGCGGAACCCGAACGGCAATTCTTCGCGCTTGTTATTCAATACGCCTGGAAAAGACAAGCACTTCGTCGAAGAAAAATGTCCGGCCACCACAGGATGTCGGATAAGGCGCGAGACGGCCGGGATCGTCGTCAATTACGGTCCTCAGATTTGCGACGCGACGACACCTGCCCCGGTCTCGGACGAAGTCATGGATTGCCGGCCCGCTGCGCTGCCAGCGCCGGCAGATCGGCATTGCCTTCCTGCCAGGCCGCGGCGAGCGTCAGCGTCGTGATCTGCCAGACGCCGTCTTGCTTCTCGATCTCCCAGACATAGCGTCCGCCCACAATCCAGGACCGCCCGCCGATCACCGAAGGATCGTCAATGAAATGGTGCGCTATCACGGGCGCAGTGGCCACCGCCCTCGCCCCGTCGATCGCGATCGACGGGATTCCGATCGTGTGCTGGGTCCGGGTGAAACCCGGCACGAGCGCCTTCCAGCTGCCGATCAGCTCGGACGCACTGAGCGTGGCGGACCCGTTGCCCCACAAAGACGAATAGTCGACCGTCACCCGAGCGGCGAACAGCGCCTCCAGCGCCTCCCAATTCCGCCCGTCGACGAGCGCACCCATCGCGGCCGTCAGTTCAAGAATGGCCAATCTGTCTTCAATCATCGCCGCATCTCCGCCTTCGCCGCCACCTTGAATGGCAGCGCCTACCACTCAAGGTAGGCGGGCGGAATACCGCATCGCAACAGAAAAGATCGATCCCGTTCGCCGATGTGTTGCCGAATCAGAAAGGCGGGGAGAGCGCGCGCCGACCCCGCCTTGGATACTCCGAAAAGCCGCGTCTTAGTCGATATCTCCGACGTCGGCATTGGGCTTGCCGCTGATGCGGTGCGCAAGCGCCGCCTCCATGAACGGGCTGATCGCACCGTCGAGGACGTCACCCGGTGCCGTGCTCTCGACGCCGGTGCGCAGGTCCTTGACCAGCTGGTAGGGCTGCAGCACATAGGAGCGAATCTGGTGGCCCCAGCCGATATCGGTCTTGGAGGCCGCCTCGGCATTGGCAGCCGCCTCGCGTTTCTCGAGTTCGACCTCATAGAGCCGGGAGCGCAGCATTTCCCAGGCCTTCGCCTTGTTCTTGTGCTGGGAACGCTCCTGCTGGCAGGCGACCGCGATTCCGGTCGGAATATGGGTGATGCGCACGGCCGAGTCGGTCGTGTTGATATGCTGGCCGCCGGAACCCGAGGCGCGATAGGTGTCGATACGGCAGTCGCTCTCGTTGATCTCGATGTTGATCGAGTCGTCGACGACAGGATAGACCCAAATCGACGAGAACGACGTGTGCCGCCGGGCGTTCGAATCATAAGGCGATATCCGCACCAGGCGATGCACGCCCGACTCGGTCTTCAGCCAGCCATAGGCGTTATGGCCCTTGATCTGGATGGTGGCGGACTTGATGCCGGCCTCTTCGCCGTCGTGCATTTCCAGCACTTCGACCTTGTAGCCCTGGCGCTCAGCCCAGCGGGTATACATCCTGAGCAGCATGTTGGCCCAGTCCTGGCTTTCGGTGCCGCCGGCGCCCGAATGGACTTCGAGATAGGTGTCGTTGCCATCGGCTTCACCCGACAGCATCGCCTCCACCTGCTGCCGGTTGACCTCCGTCAGCATGGACTTGAGCGCTTCCTCGGCAACCTGGATGATCTCCTGGTCGCCCTCCATCTCGCCGAGTTCGATGAGGTCGATATTCTCCTGGAGGTCCGCCTCGAACTTGCGAACGCCGTTTATGCCGTCGTCGAGCTGCTGGCGCTCGCGCATCAGCTTCTGCGCTTCCTGCGGATCGTTCCAGAGATTGGGATCTTCGGACTTGTTGTTCAGCCAGTCCAGGCGCCTTACAGCCTGATCCCAGTCAAAGATGCCTCCTCAGCAGGGTTACGCCCTGCTTGATTTCATCGACTACATTCACGATTTCGTTGCGCATCCTGCCATTCCATATGCAAAACCGGGCCCGTCAATAGTGACTGCCCGGCTCCATGTAAAGTCGTGTGCCGCTGATTTGCGAGGCAACCACCCTCCTCAGAAGAGGCCGCCCTGCCCGCCTTCCACCGCGTCCTTCGCCTGCTGCGAGGAATTGAGAATCTCCTCGGGAGAGGCGAATTCCTCGCCGCCGATGACGGAGAACACGTCGGCCGGACCGGTACCCGGCTTGAAGGCCTCCATGATCGTGTCGGGATCGCCTTCCATCGCCTGCATGCCGGTCTTGCGGTTGACGGCGATCAGCTTCATCCCTTCGGGCAGGATGAATTTCGCGGGCTTCTGGTCCTTGAGCGCTGCCTGCATGAATTCGTTGAACAACGGCGCGGCGAGCGAGCCACCGGTCGCGCCGCGGCCAAGCGGCTTGGGATCGTCGAAGCCGATATACAGGCCGGCGACCAGGTCCGGCGTGTAGCCGACGAACCAGGTGTCCTTTTCGTCGTTGGTGGTCCCGGTCTTGCCGGCAACGTCGCTGTCGAGCTTGATCTTGCCCGCCGCTGTGCCGCGCAGGATGACGCCCTGCATCATCGATGTGATCTGATAAGCCGTCATCGGGTCGAGCACTTGCTCGCGATTGTCGACCACTTCGGGCTCATCCTGCTCCGTCCAGTCGTCGGCATTGCAGGCCTGGCATATGCTCTCCTCATGCTTGAAGATCGTCTTGCCGTAGCGGTCCTGAATACGGTCGATCAGCGTCGGCTTGATCTGCTTGCCGCCATTGGCGAGCACCGAATAGGCCGAGACCATCCTGAGCACCGTCGTCTCGCCCGAGCCCAGCGACATCGAAAGCACCGGCTGCATTTTGTCGTAGATGCCAAAGCGCTCGGCATATTCGGCAACGACGTTCATGCCCATGTCGTTCGCCAGCCGGACCGTCATCAGGTTGCGCGACTTTTCGATGCCGAGGCGGAGCGTCGACGGGCCCGCGGCGCCGCCGCCGTAGTTCTGCGGCCGCCACACGGTGCCGCCGCTGACGATTTCGATCGGCGCATCGAGCACGACGGAGGCCGGCGTGTAGCCGTTGTCGAGTGCCGCCGCGTAAACGAAGGGTTTGAAAGACGAGCCAGGCTGGCGCATCGCCTGGGTCGCCCGGTTGAACTCCGACTGGCTGTAGGAGAAGCCGCCGACCATGGCCAGCACGCGGCCGGTATGCGGATCCATGGCGACGAAGCCGCCCTGCACCTTCGGGGGCTGGCGCAGGCGGAACGTGCCCGGCGCGTCGGCGATCGGCTCGACATAGACGACGTCGCCGGTATTCAGCACACCGGTCGGGTTCTTTGCCGACTTTCTATCGCCGGCTGCCGAGCGGTAGGCCCATTTCATCGCCTTGGCAGGAATGCGGCCGGTTTCGCGGGCCTCGTCGATCTTGCCGGCGGCATCGACGGCCGGACGGATGCCGATATCCACGCCTTCGTCATCGGTGGCGAGCACCACGGCGAGCTTCCACTCGGGCACATCGGCAAAGGGCTGGACCTTGGACAGCGCCACACCCCAGTCGGCCCCGATGTCGATCGTCGAGATCAGCCCGTGGAAGCCGCGGGTCTCGTCATAGCTGATCAGGCCGTCCTGCAGCGCCTGGCGCGCGAACCGCTGCAGCGCCGGATCAAGAGAGGTCCGGACGGACAGGCCGCCCTCGAAAAGCGCTTCTTCGCCATACTTCTCGATGATCTGCCGGCGGACCTCGCTGGCAAAATACTCGGAGGCGAAGAGATAGGAATTGGCCTTCCGCGGATTGACGCCGAGATCGGTCTTCTTTGCTTTGTCGCCGTCTTCCTGGGTTACATAGCCGTTCTCCACCATGCGGTCGATGACCCAGTTGCGGCGCTCGAGCGCGGCGTCGTGATTGCGGAACGGATTGTAATTGGAGGGCGCCTTGGGTAGGGCGGCGAGATAGGCGGCCTCGGCGATCGTCAGTTCCGTGACCGGCTTGTTGAAGTAGGTCAGCGCCGCACTGCCGATGCCGTAGGAATTGAGGCCGAAGAAGATCTCGTTGAGGTAGAGTTCGAGAATCCGGTCCTTCGAATAGGCCTGCTCGATGCGGAAGGCGAGGATCGCTTCCTTGACCTTGCGGTCGATGGTCTGGTCGGCCGTGAGAAGGAAGTTCTTGGCAACCTGTTGGGTGATCGTCGAAGCGCCCATCGGCCGGCGTCCGGAACCCATATTCTGCACGTTGACAGCCATGGCGCGGATAAGGCCTTGGAAGTCGACGCCGGGGTGCTGGTAGAAATTCTTGTCCTCGGCCGAGAGGAAGGCCGCCTTCACCCGGTCGGGAATCGCCTGGATCGGCAGGAACAAGCGCCGCTCGTGCGCATATTCGGCGATCAGCGAACCGTCGTCGGCATGCACACGCGTCATGACCGGCGGGGAATAGCTCTCGAGAACCTGGTAGTCGGGCAGGTCGTGCGTGACCTCATCGAGATAGGCCGAGACGACAAGCGCCACACCGAGATAGAGCACGGTGCCCAAGCCGAAGAAGTAGCCGATCAGTCTTATCATTTCGCTCTTCCGCGGGACTGTCCCGCCACTGCCTTACGGGCCGGATTCGACCTATACCGAATTTACGGCCCTCACGAAACGTCCATGCCCGTCCGAATGTGAGGAAAATAGGGCCGCTTCGTAGCGCGGGCGCCACAGCCGGCGCCCGACAGTCCGCTTCAGCCGCCGCGCGGCACGCCGGTGCTGTCCATGTACCGGCCTACTGCATGCGTCAACCGCTCAACGACACGGTCCCGCCACTTCGGATCCGTCAGCAGGCTTTCGTCCCGGGGATTGGACAGGAAGCCCAGTTCGAGAAGCACCGACGGCACATCCGGCGCCTGCAGCACGCGGAAACCGGCATGCCTCAGTGGGTTGTTGATCAGACCGATCTGGCCCTCGAAAGATTCCAGTACCGTTTCGGCCATCCGTATGGAAAACGCCTGCGTCTCGCGACGGGTGAGATCGAGCAGGATGTCGGTCACTTCGGCGGGCTCGTCCTTGATCTCGATACCCGCAATGCCGTCCGAGAGATTTTCGCGTTCCGCGAGGCCCGCGGCCAGCGCGTCGGATGCCTTGTCAGAAATCGTATAGACGGTCGCCCCCCGGATATCCTTCTGCCGAAGAGTGTCAGCATGGAGCGAAATGAAGAGCTGGGCGCCGCGTTGCCGGGCGATCACCACGCGTTCTGAGAGCGAGATGAACTCGTCCTTGTCCCGCGTAAGAAAAGCCTTGACACCCTTTTCCTTGTTGAGCCGGTCCACGAGTGCGCGGGCGAAATCGAGCGTGATCGTCTTTTCCTCAACGTCCGTTGTGGCGCCCTTGGCGCCGGCATCGATCCCGCCATGGCCGGCATCGACCGCGACCACGAAGCCTGCCTCCGTCGCAGTCTGATCGTCAGTGGCGACCAGCCGGTCGGTCTTGCCGCCGGCGACCTTCTCCGAGCCCGACCATTCCTGCTTGTTGAGAAGATCGACATAGTTGCGGGTGGTCACGACCTCGCAATCGATGACCAGCCGGTAACCTTTCCCGGCTCCGTTCTCCTGTACCTCGACGAGAGCAGCGCGCGCCTGCGTCTTGGCGGTCAGCACGATGCGCGACGCGCCCTCCCCCATCCTGCCGTAACGGATGTCGCTGAATAGGCCGGTCGCGGCCAGGTCCTTATCACCGAAGCCGAATTCGGTCTCCGGCACGTCGACGATGATACGGTTTGGATCGGACGTGTAGTGGAGCGCAAAATCCGGCTTGCGATCAAAATCGATGACGATGCGCGTCCGGCCGTCGTCGCCGGCGATACGCGCCGCATAGGCGATCAGCGGCTTCACCGGCTCCTCGACCGCCTGCGCCCCCGTTGCCGCCCAAAGAAGAACGGCCGTCGAAAGGATCACGTCGCGGAGCGCACGCGCGGTCCGCGCCGATAAAGCTCGCCCGAACAAGCGTGAGAATGCCGTCACGTCGCTTCCGTCCTTCCGTCCGGCCGCGATTGCCGCGCCCGCCGCATCATAATGCCGCCACTCCGACCGAATGGCCACCCGCGGCACCGTCAACACGATTCGCCGCCGATCCCGCAAGGTCCGTCGCGGGTCGAACATCTGCCCGAAGAGGCAGGCCTTGACAAATCAATGGGTTCCCCGCACGGGCACAAGCAGTTGATCAGCAATGTGACGGATTTGCGTCACCTCTTGATATTCAACAGGATAAACCCTAGAAGGGAGACGAGGTGAAAGGCGATGACGGGATTAGAGTCGCTTGGAGGCCGCCATCCTATGCGATCGGCGCCATGTTCGCGACATCATCTGCCGTCGGCACGTGCTCACCCCAAATGGTCTCTCCCATGAGGTTCGCCTCATGTTTTGAAACTGGCGGCTTGCCGCCGACCGCCCGGTCTCGGGCAAATTCATTGGACCTCCCGAGGTCTGAAACATTGGCTTTCTCGCTGGTATAGGGCGTTGTCACACGGATTTTCGACAGTCGCGGCATCAAGTGAGCGGATTTCCTTTCCGCCTTCGCGCCGTGTTCTGCGTGACCCCCGCCTCGGCTCGGCGAGACCTGAATATGTCGGCCCCTCCCGTTTGATCCACCGTCCTCCGCCTGCGGACGACGGCGGCTATTCACGCGCCAGTGGCCGAGGAGTAGTGGTTACATGGCAGACAAGATGCTTATCGACGCGTCTCACGCAGAGGAGACGCGCGTCGTTGTCGTTCGCGGCAATCGCATAGAAGAATTCGACTTCGAATCGCAGCACAAGAAACAGATCCGCGGCAACATCTATCTGGCGAAGGTGACCCGCGTCGAACCCTCGCTGCAGGCCGCCTTCGTCGACTACGGCGGTAACCGGCACGGCTTCCTCGCCTTCGCCGAAATTCACCCCGACTATTACCAGATCCCCCTCGCCGACCGTCAGGCGCTTCTCCGCGCCGAAGCTGAAGAGCATCGCCGCGATGACGATTTCGAGCCGGTGAGCACGGCCAACAGCGCCGCCGAGGAATGGCCGGTGACGCCCGACCAGACCGACGAACCGGTTGTTGCCACACCATCAGAGCCGGAGGCCGCCGAGGCCGAGGCACCGGCTGCAGACGAAGCATCCGCCGAGGCCCTCCCTGCCGAGGAAGCGGTGGTCGAAAAGCCGAAGAAGCCGCGCAAGCCCCGTGCGCCCCGCGCGAAGAAGCCGAAGGCGGGCGAGGCCGAGGCCGAGGCCGCTGCGCCGGAGACGTCCGGCAGCGACGACGACGGTTCGACGCCCCCCGCCATGGCGATGGCCGCCCATTTCGACGAAGTGTCCGAAGACGCACCCCGGCGGCGTGGCGACGACGATGACGACGATGACGGCCACGAAGAGCAGGAAGTCATCGAATCGGTCGGCGCAGAAGACGCCCTGGAAGAGGTTCCGGACCGGGTGCAGCGAAAGCCGCGCAAGCAGTACCGTATCCAGGAAGTTATCAAGCGTCGCCAGATCCTGCTTGTGCAGGTCGCCAAGGAAGAGCGCGGCAACAAGGGCGCGGC
>JAESFG010000637.1_pt1 | contig 12595 bp, 9 predicted proteins | sample 9269371 | NCBI WGS metagenome assembly JAESFG01 (sample SAMN14506227, study PRJNA617093) | algae metagenome | isolation source: Aetokthonos hydrillicola CCALA 1050 (B3-Florida) and co-occurring... | place: USA: South Carolina | collected 2013-01-01 | reverse complement strand
CGGCGCGCCTCTCGGGCTCGCCCGACGACAGCTTCGTCCTCGCCAATGACGGCTCGCTGCGCTGGCAGGGCGAGGTCGTTGCCAAGATCGCGGCCGGCGACAAGCTGCTTGAGCCGCGCGTCCGCCTCGTCGCGGACGAGCACCTCAGCGGCCCCGCCCGCGACCAGGTTCAGGCCCGCCTCGACCTGTGGCTGAAGGCGCATGTCGAGAAGCTGCTCGGCCCGCTGCTGAAGCTGGAGGCTCCGGACCAGCTCAACGGCATTGCCCGCGGAATCGCGTTCCAGATTGCCGAGGCCCTCGGCGTGCTGGAGCGCTCTAAGGTGGCAGAAGAGGTCAAGGCCCTCGACCAGGACGGCCGCGCCGCGCTGCGCGGCTACGGCGTGCGCTTCGGCGCCTACCACCTGTCCGTCCCCGCGCTGCTGAAGCCGGCACCGCGCGCCCTCGCCGCGCAGCTTTGGGCGCTCAAGCACGGCGGCCCGGAGGTGAAGGGCCTCGACGACATCCTGCATCTCGCCGCCTCCGGCCGGACCTCGATCCCGGTCGACAAGGACGTGACGCGAGGCCTCTACAAGGCCGCCGGCTTCCGGGTGTGCGGCGAGCGCGCGGTGCGCGTCGACATCCTCGAGCGTCTTGCCGACCTCATTCGTCCTGCCATCCAGTACCGCCCCGGCGTCACGCCGGGTACCCCGCCGGCGGGTGCGGCCGATGGCGAGGGCTTCGTCGTCACCACGGCGATGACGTCGTTGTGCGGCTGCGCTGGCGAGGATTTCGCCTCCATCCTGCGGTCGCTGGGCTATGTCGTCGACAAGCGACCCGGCCCTGCGATCACGCTTCCCCTGCTGGAGGCCGCGCCCACGACGCCGGCTGCCGTCGCCCCCGCGGCCGAGCATGCGCCATCGGAAGCTCCGGCCGCGGCCGCGGAGGCGTCGGAGCCGGCGGCGAGCCCTCTCCCCGACGCGACGGAAGCCGTCGTCGCCCCGACCGCTCCGGAGAACTCCTCCCCCTCCGAACTGCTGCTCGCCGACTTCGCCGCGGGCGAGGCCGTGCCCGTGCTCGACGCGACAGCCGAGCCCGCGCCGGACAGTTCGGCCTCGCCCCAAGCCGATGCGGCATCGTCGGCGGAGATCGCCGATGCACCGCCGGCCGACGCCGTCGCCGAGCACACGGCAGAGGGCGCGGAGGCCGGGGCGACTCCGGAAGGCGCCCAGCCCGCAGGAGAGGCGGAGATCGTTCTGATCGAGGTCTGGCGCCAGCACCGGCACCAAGGCGGGCGGCACCATCACCGCGGCGGTGACCGGCGTCCCGGCCGCCAGGCCGGACAGCCCGGCCAGGAGGGCCGACGAGAGGGCGGGCGGCGCCCGGACAACCGGCCGGGACGGGGCGGCGAGGTCGCCGCGTCGGGCGCCCCCCAGGGCGAGCGTCAGGGCGGTCACGGAGAACGCCATCGCCGGCCGGAAGGTGCCGAGGCCCGCGATGGTCGACCGCCCCGCCGCGACGATCGCACGGGGCGCGAGGAGCGCTTCGGCCGGGGAGGAGCCCAGGGCGGCAAGGGACCGCGTCCCAACGGGAAGCCGGGCGGCGGCCGCCCGGACCGCGCCGGAGGCTGGACGGACCGGCCCGCCCGCGAAAAGCAGCCGGATCCGAATTCGCCCTTCGCCAAGCTGCTCGCCCTGAAGGCCGAGCTCGAGGCGAAGCAGGGCGACAAGGGCTGAGGCACGGTGGCAGGCCGTCGCGGTCCCCGCGAGGAGGAGGACGGCGCCCAGGAGGAGGCGCGCCAGCGGCTCGACAAATGGCTGGTCTATGCCCGCTTTGCCAAGACCCGCAGCGTGGCGAGCGAGCTTGTCGAGAACGGTCGCGTGCGCATCAACGGCGTGCGCACGACGAACCCGGCCCGTCCGGTGGTCCCCGGCGACGTACTGACCTTGGCTCTGCCGCGCGACACGCGCGTGGTCCGCATTCTGGGGGCCGCCGACCGAAGAGGGTCGTTTTCGGTCGCGCAAGGCCTTTACGAGGAGATTTCGCCCGGATCCGGCGACCGCTGAGCCCTGCACAGGGCAGATCCAAGCCATCTGCAGGGCGTTTGCTCTCCGGTGGGACCGGCCGCCGCCTTGCAAGGCCAGGGCTTCTCGGCTAGGCAATCGACCCGGCAGCGTGCTTCGGAGTTCACCTGCAAGCCGGCCTTGACCCGGCCCGGGAGCGTGTCATGACCTATGTCGTCGTCGAGAACTGCATCAAGTGCAAGTATATGGACTGTGTTGAAGTCTGTCCTGTGGACTGCTTCTACGAAGGCGAGAACATGCTCGTCATCCATCCCGACGAATGCATTGACTGTGGCGTGTGCGAACCCGAGTGCCCTGCCGAGGCAATCAAGCCGGATACCGAGCCTGGCCTTGAAAAATGGCTCGGGCTGAACGCCGAATACGCGAAGTCCTGGCCGAACATCACGGTCAAGCGGGATCCGCCCGAGGACGCCAAGCAGCACGACGGAGAGGACGGGAAGCTCGAGAAGTACTTCTCACCCAACCCCGGCGAAGGCGACTGAGACCGCTTGGGGAGAAGGCGGCGGGGCGGCTGACGCTTGCCCGTCGCTCACATTGCTTTTGATTCGTGCGACCCGTTGTGCTATTGTCACACCCGTGGTCGATGACATCCAGCGCGCTTCGCACTTCCCCATGACATCGCTCGATCTGGGCGTGGGACAGGCGGTCTCCGGAGATATGAACCGGAACCGGGTGGACGGGGCGTTTCTTGATATCGGCTGAAGAGAACAGCGCGGTTCTGACGACGGGGCACGCCGTCTGAGCCGTGGCTTGGTGTGTCGCGCCGTCCGCGTCGCGGGCGGCGTTCTGCCGGACGACGGTCCGGCATCCGGGAGAAGTGCGAGACCATGACGAACGTGAAGAAGAGCACCGCGAACCGGCAGGGCTACAAGACCGGGGAATACGTCGTCTATCCGGCGCACGGCGTGGGCCAGATCGTCGCCATCGAGGAGCAGGAGGTTGCCGGCTTCAAGCTCGAGCTGTTCGTCATCGCTTTCGAGAAGGACAAGATGACCCTGCGCGTCCCCACCGCCAAGGCGGCGACCGGCGGCATGCGCAAGCTCGCCGAGAACGGCCTTGTCGCGAAGGCGCTGGAGACCATCACGGGTCGCGCGCGCATCAAGCGCACCATGTGGTCGCGCCGCGCCCAGGAATACGAGGCCAAGATCAATTCGGGCGACCTCATCGCAATTGCCGAGGTCGTGCGCGACCTGCACCGCTCCGATGCGCAGCCCGAGCAGTCCTATTCGGAGCGCCAGCTCTACGAGGCCGCGCTGGACCGCATGGCCCGCGAGGTGGCGGCCGTGAACCGGCTGCACGAGACCGAGGCCCTGAAGCTCATCGAGGCCCAGCTCGCCAAGTCGCCCAAGCGCACCAAGGCGACCGACGCCGCGGCGGAGGCGGATGCCGAGGTCGACGAGGATCAGGACGAGGCGGCCTGAACCGCTATCCGTGAGGATTGGGAAAAGCCCGGCGCGTGCCGGGCTTTTTCGTTCGTCCTAGCGCAGCTTGTCTTTCAGGAACGCCACCGTCCTGTCGAAGGCCAGCGTCGCGGCTGCCCTGTCATAGCGCTCGGCGCTCGTGTCGTTGTGGAAGGCGTGGTTCACGCCGTCGTACATGTGGAGCGTGTAGCTCTTGCCGGCCGCCTTCAGCGCCGCCTTGTATGCCGGGATGCCGGCGTTCACCCGCTGGTCCAGGCCGGCATAGTGCAACAGGAGGGGGGCGCGGATGTTCGGCACCGCCTCGGCCGGGGGCGCCACACCGTAGAACACCACGGCAGCGTTCAACTGCGGGTCGCGCACCGCCAGGATGTTGACCATGCCGCCGCCCCAGCAGAAGCCGACCGCGCCGACCTTCCCGTTGCCGGCCTTGCGCAGCCACGCATCGGCGGCGAGCCCCTGGCGCACCACGTCGTCGCCGCCGAGCTTGCCGATCAGGTCGCGCGCCCTGTCGGCGTTGGCGGGCGTTCCGCCCAGCGGCTTCAGGAAGTCCACGGCGAGCGCCAGAAACCCCTGTGCGGCCAAGCGCCGCGCCACGTCCTCGATGTGGGCGTTGAGGCCGCGATTCTCGTGCACGACGATGACCCCCGGATAGCGCCCTTCCGCCTTCGGTCGCGCCCAGTATCCCGAGAGCGGGACGCCGTTCACCGTCTCGTGGAGGCGTCCGGTGGCGAGCGACGGGTCGTCGGGGGGAACCAAGGCCGCGCGGGCATAGTTCGGTTCCAGGACAGCGAGGGCCGCCGCAGCCGCGGCGGGGCCGCCGGCCAGCGCGGCCAGTCTTTCGAGGAAGCTCCGGCGGGGCAGGGGTCGGTGCGTGTACTCGTCGTAGAGGTCGATGATGCGCTGGTCCAGGGCCACGGCCGGTTCTCCTTCGATGCCCCTTCGGTGGAAATCGGGACTTTCCCGCTGGCGTCAAGGACGCCCGTGATCCGCGAGGCCGGCCGGCGCGTAAACCGGCCAACGACGTCAAGGAGACGGTCATGGGCGAAGTTGCGGGCATGCGCCGGACATTCGTGAAGGCCGCGATGGACGCGCCTTTTCTCACGCGCGAGGCCGAACACGAACTCGCGGTCCAGTGGAAGGAAAAGCGCGACCAGGTCGCGCTTCACAAGCTCGCGAGCGCGCACATGCGCCTCGTCATCGCCATCGCTGCGCGCTTCCGCCATTACGGCCTGCCGATGGCCGACCTGATCCAGGAAGGTCATGTCGGCCTGCTCGAGGCCGGAGCCCGGTTCGAGCCGGACCGGGAGGTTCGCTTTTCCACTTACGCGACGTGGTGGATCCGCGCCTCGATCCAGGACTACATCCTCCGCAACTGGTCGATCGTCCGGGGTGGCACCAGCTCCGCCCAGAAGGCCCTGTTCTTCAACTTGCGGCGCCTGCGCGCGCGGCTGGCCCAGACCGCCGCCGCCGATGCCGGGTTCGATGTTCACCAGGAAATCGCAACGGCCGTCGGCGTGTCGCGGGCGGACGTGGCGCTGATGGAGGCCCGACTCTCCGGGTCCGACATGTCGCTCAACGCGCCCCTCGTGGAGAGCGAGCAGGGCGGATCCTCCGAGCGGATGGACTTCCTTGTCGACAATGCACCGCTGCCGGACGAGGCCGTGGGCGAGGCAATCGACTCGGAGCGTCGCGTGAAGTGGCTTCGTTCCGCGTTGACCGTGCTGTCGGACCGCGAGCTGAAGATCCTGCGGGCCCGACGCCTGTCGGACGAGACAGCCACGCTGGAGTCCCTCGGCGAGGGCCTCGGGATTTCCAAGGAGCGCGTGCGACAGATCGAAAGCCGCGCCATGGAAAAACTGAAGCGTGCGCTCATCGAGCGGCACCCCGACGCGGCGACGGCCCTCGTCTCCTGACGCTACTCGACCACGATCTTGTAGAGCCCGCCGGCCTTGACGGGCGCTGACCTGTCGAGCCCGTTGAGCACCTGGAACCTCTCGGCGGGGCGGTCGCCGATGCTCGCCATGCGGGAGGCGAGTGCCTCCGCGCCCTCTCCGGCCTTGGCCGTCACCACCGCGATGCGCAGCGGGCGTACCGCCTCGGCCTCCTCCTGCGTCAGCAGTCGAAAGCTTTCGACGCTCTGGCGCATCGCCCGGTCGATCTCGGGCGTCATCGCCTTCGTGGCGAAGATGAAGCGGTAGGTGGCCCCGCCGGACTGCACAGCCGCCATGCGGAAGGTCCATTCCTCGCCCTGCGCCTGCGCCGTGACGGCCGGCAGGCCGTTGACGGTGATCTCCTCCACGTCGCCGGTCGCCACCCCCTCGATCCACCCCGACTTGAGGTAGGAGGCGAGCGTCGAGCCCGCCGGAAGCTTGACGCTGTCGAAGCGCAGCGCCTGCGCCCCGCCCGGCGTCACGCCGACCACGGCCGTGGCGGAGTTCTCCAGCACGAAGCCGTTGGGCGCGGTGAAGGTGAAGCCGAGCTGCGGGTGCACGAAGCGCTGGCCGCGCACCATGCCCTCGCTGGGGTCGTCGCCGAACGCGATCCCGTCGATGGCGGAGAGGTACTTCTGCCGGTCGCTCTCCCCGATCCCCGGCCCCGCGATCTGGCGCGCCGCCATCAGCGCTCTCGAGACTCGCTCCGGCGTCGAGGGGTGGGTGGACAGGAAGTTCATGTTCTGCTGGCCGGGCTTCTCGCCCAGCAGCGTCGCGCGCATCGCCGATTGACGCCCGAGGGAGGCCAGGAAGCGTGCCGCGCCATAGGGGTCGTAGCCCGCCTTGGCGATGGTGCGCACGCCGATCTCGTCGGCCTCGAGTTCCTGGGCGCGCGAGAAGCTCGCCAGGGAGAACTGGCTCTTCACCTGCACGGCAGCACCGGCCACGGGGTCGTCGAGTACCTCGGACACGACCCGGCTGACGATCTCCGACCGGCGCTCCAGCTCGGCCCGCTGCGTGGCATGGCTCGCGGTGACATGCGCGATCTCGTGCGCCATCACCGCGGCAATCTCGGCCGTGTCGTTGGCCAGCGCCAGCAGGCCGCGCGTGACGTAGAGATTCCCGCTCTGGAGCGCGAAGGCGTTGACGACCGGCGAATTGAGGACGGTGACGCGATAGGTCTGGTCCGGCCTGTCGCTGGCCAGCGCGACGCGGTTCACCACGTCGTTCAGCATCTTCTCGGCCTGGGGCGCCTTGTATTCGCCGCCGAACATGGCGACGAGCTTGCGGTGCTCCCGGGAGCCGTTTGCATCCTGGCCGGCCGTGCGCGGCACGGCGGGCGGCAGCGGCACCTGCTCCTTGGCGGTCGGGATGCCCATGCGGTCGGCGGTGCATCCGGCCGCGACGAGCAGGGCTAGACCTGCCGCGAGCCGCCGCAGCCACAGCCCTGCGGAATGCCCTGCCTGCACCGACACGCTCACCTTCGTCCGCCCAAGGCGACCCCTAATCGAGACGCTCGATCTCCTCGGGGAGCGCCACCTCGACGCGGGGACCCCCTTGCCCGACAACGACGCCCCGGACCCTGATCCTGCGGCCCTCGAGCGTTACCAACCTCATGCCCGAAGCCTCGAACTTCTGCAAGGCGCGCGTCGGCACCGACACGGCGAAGCTCTGGCCGCGGATCCCGCCGAAATTGAGGTAAAGCCGGCTGGATGTGCGTCCCAGACCGGTGACGCGACCCTCGGCCAGCACGAAGCGCCCCTCCAGCGCAGCAAGCGCCCGGCCATCCGCCGCGTCGAGCACGCCGCCCGCCGCCCAACGCCCGCGGCCGGCCCTGCGTGCCTGGTCCTCGATGCCGAGGAGGGAGCGCGTGCAGGCCGCGGGCAGTTCGCCCGGCCGGACGGCGGCCTGCCCGTCGCTGAGGAGTGCGGCGGCGAGATGCACGCCACCGGCCACGACCTCGACCGGGAGCCGGCCCCAGCGATCCTCGCGTCCCGCCGCCGCGCGGGCCTCGGCCGGCATGGCCGCGAGGAGGCGCGCGAGGGCTGCGGCGTCGACGGTGGACGGAGCAAGCCCGGCGAGACGGCCCGCCGCCCCTCCTGCGAGCGCGATGTCCCCCGCAGCGGTGAGCGTGCCGGAGGGGGCTGGCGCCGGCGCCCCGCCGAAGCAGCCGGCCGGCGTGCGCTGAGGCGGTTCGGCCCGGGCCCCGTCCGTCACGCCGAGGGCGAGGAGTCCCCCGGCGATCATGCCGATGACGCCCCCGCGTCCCCGCCGCCGCCCGTCCCGCGCCCCCCCGGCCTCTGGATCGAAATCCGCCGCCATGCTATCTCCCCGCACGCGCGGTTCCGTAGCTCAGCAGGATAGAGCAGCGGTTTCCTAAACCGAAGGTCGGAGGTTCGAGTCCTCCCGGGACCGCCATCGCGCTTTTTTCACGTGTGTTTTCAACAGGGTTGCCAATCTGATCCGGTCAGGTTTGCCAATCCATAATGCCGCTTCGTTCTTCAGACGGGCTATGCCGCTGTCCGCGAACCGCTTCTGATCGGCAGCCGTGATGTACCTCTCGACCTCGCTGAGGCTGCGGTGGCCAAGCACTGCGGCAATCGCCTTCGAGGTCGCCCCGGCCTCCGCCAGACGACGCCCCGCGGTCTTGCGCAGACCATGGCAGGACCAGCGTTCAGGCAGCCCCGCTGCGCGGCACCAATCCCGCAAGACATTACCGAGGCCAGCAGCCGAGAACGGCTTCCCCTGTCCAGTGACGACGATGGCGGCGGGGTCGCGCGTAACACCCTCGAGCACCGCGGGCAGGCGGCCGTGCGGGCGATGGGTGACATCGGCCGGTTTCTTTCAGGATCGAGGAGCGCGGTCCCGGCCGGCCGGCATTAGGTGAAGCAGGGAGCCGATGTGAGCGCCGGCTTGCGCCAGAGGCCATCGGAAGGCCGCCTGGCGGGCCAGGCCCCAGCCAGACTGCCACGTTCGCAAGGCATGGGTTCCATGCGAGCCGGTCCCGTCGAGACGGTTTCCGGGAGCCCCCTGTGCATTTAGGCCGGCCGAGAATGGACCAGGCTTGCAGCCGTTTCCGCATCGTGCGACTTGCGTGATCGAACAGCCTGCTTGCAGCATCCTCCCGTGCAGGCATCGCTGCCCGAGCGATCAGTGCCGCTTGACGATGGACCCGGTTGGTCCTCGTGCACAGGGCATGAGGCCGGGATGATGCAAGACCCAGAGATGCGCGCTCATGGCCCAGCACGAGGATGCATTGCTCGACCAAAACAGCAAACCGGCAAAAAGCATGACTTCCGGGCCGGCGCCATCCGACATCATCGCCCTGATCCTGGATCGCGAGCCACGCCTGTCGCGCACGAACCGCAGGATTGCTCAGGCCATCCTGACCGATCCCAAGGGCTTCGTGGAGAAGCCGGTCGAGGAACTCGTCGGCCTCCTGAACGTGTCCGCTCCGACGATCACGCGCTTTGCCCGCTCTGTCGGCTGCGAGGGTCTGCGGGACCTCAAGCTGAAGGTCATGGGCTCGATGCGGGTGGGGATGCGCTACCTCGAGCCGGCGACGCCACCGGCGTCCCTGGACGAGGTGGGTGACAGAGTTGTCCAGCGCGCCCAGCGCGCCATCGCGAATTGCCACCAGGGATTCGATGCTCGGCAGATCGAGAAGGCGATCGAAGCGATCGCCTCCAGTCGCACGGTCTATGCATTCGGGACCGGCGGCGTGTCGTCCTGGCTCGTGCAGGAAATCCAGAACCGCTTTTTCCGCCTCGGGATGCGGGTCATCCCCTCCAGCGACCATCAGATGCAGATGATGCTCGCGGCGACGGCCGAGAGGGGTGACGTGCTGCTCTGCTGCTCCCTGAGCGGCTACAACCCTGAATTGCTGCGCGTAATCGAGATCGCCCGGGGCTATGGCGCCAAGACGATCGGGCTGTCGAAGCCCGGGACCCCTGTCGCGGAAGCGGTGGAGATCCCCGTTCCCGTTCATGCCGTCGACGACGGCGACGTCCTCGGCCCGACGTCGATGCGCTACGCGTTCATGATCGCAATCGACGTCCTCGCCTACGGCACGGCCATTCGCGGCAGCTCGGCGGCACGCGAAAAACTGAGGCGGATCAAGCAGCAGTTCACGAATTTCCGCGACATCGACGATTCACAACCCATGTGCGACTGAACCGGCGCGACCCGCGCCAAGCGACAGTTTTTTCGAAAAACGAAAATTCCGGCGACCGGCCTTGTGCTGGCTCTCTGGCTTGCGGCGCAAAATGACAGAGAAATGAAATTTCCCTTTGCGCCGACGCTTTTTTTACCCATACTCTCTCCAATGCGAAGTTCTGCCCGTATAGGGCTGAACGCATAGTACTTCGAACCTCGACAGCGTGATGCCGGAACGTCACGCAGCAATGGCTGCGTGCGACAGGCAGTTCTGTGCCCAATTTCGCATCCAACAACGATCTGAGATCTGGAGGGGGCTCACAATGACGACCAAAACAACCTATTCCAATCTGACGCGCCGGCATGTTCTTCAGGCCGCAGCCGCCATGTCGGCTGCGGCCGCCTTCCCACGCTCGGGATATGCGGCGCCGTCCACGCCGATTACATTCATAGGCTGGCAGTATCAGCCTCAGATCGTGGAAGAGAACGTCAAGACGTTCATGAAGCTCTACGATGAGAACGTGAAGTACGAGCTCGTGACGGGCGACTACCATCCCGTGGCCGAGACGAAGCTGACGGGCGGCCAGCATATCGACATGCTGTATTCGGAAGAGGATCGTATCGCGCGGTGGCATACCGCGGGATGGGTGCGCGACCTCGAGGGCCTTCCCGGTATCGACCAGATCAAGGCGAGCATGTTCCCGGTCAGCGTGGAATCCCTGTCGCTGACCAACGGAAAGCTCGTCGGCCTTCCCTACTACGCCGGTTTCAACGCCTTCATCTACAATGAGGAGCATCTGTCGAAGGCAGGGCTTCAGGTTCCCCAGACGTGGGACGACGTTCTCGAGGCCTCGCGCAAGCTCAAGAAAGACGGTGTCTCCACTGCGCCGTTCCATGGAGCCTGGGGCCAGAAGTGGGCCGAACTCTCCTGGTTCCTCTTCGCCTGCTGGTACTCGGAAGGCGCGAAAGTCTTCGACAAGGACGGGAACTTCGTCGACGACCCCGCCTTGCGCAAGGTCCTCTCGACACTGCAGACGCTCTACAAGGAGCGGCTGGTTGCCGAAGACATCATGACGCTGCCGGGAGAAGGCGTGCCGAGCTACTGCACCGGCATGCACACATTCATGGTCCTGCACGACTACGACCAGAAGGTCACCAACGACCCGTCCGTGTCGAAGGTCGCCGGCAAGATCAAGAACGCCCTCATGCCGGGAGCGACGCACTCCACGATGGCATGGACCGCCGCTTACCTCATGGGCTCGCAGCCGGTCGACGTTGATCGCGTGTTCAACATGTTGAAGTTCTTCGGCGGGAAGGCCAAGGATGGCCAGTATCACGTCATAAAGCGCTGGGCCCTGGAGTTCGGGCTCGGGTCTGCCTACAAGGAAGTGATGGCCGATCCCGAAGTGGTGGCCAGCTTTGCCAAGTGGCGGAACATCGACATCGCCAGCAAGCAGCTGGAACTCGGCACGGCGAGAAAGATCGGAAAGACGATCTGGTTCCCGGAATGGGACCTGTTCATGATGCAGCGCGTGCAGGAATACCTGCGCGGCGGCATGACGACCGATCAGATCGTCTCCGAGCTGGCCAAGAAGGCTTCGGACCTGAAGACGCAGTACCAGTAAGCAGAAGGAGGAACGCCAGGCCTCCTGGCGTTCCATTCATGTCGGCTCGGGAGCGTGCGCTTGTCGACATCTATCAGTGACATGGTCATCCAGAGCGAGACCTTACGGCGCAGGGCCAAGGGTGTTCCCGGCTTCTTCTACGGGGCACTCGCGCCGACGCTCGTCGTCGTCTTCGTCGTGGTGGCCCTGCCGCTGCTGTTCAGCCTGTACCTGTCGTTCAACGTCACGAACCCGATCACCAAGCGATGGGCCTTCGTCGGGCTCACGAACTACGTGAAGCTTCTCGGAAGCGCGGAGTTCTGGGACGCCTACGGCCGCACCGCCTACTTCGCGACGCTCACGGTCGGCGGCACGACCCTGCTCGGGACGCTGATCGCTCTCGTCCTCAACCAGACGTTCCCTTTCCGGGGGTTCCTGCGCAGCGTGGTCCTGGTGCCGTGGGCGATGGCGCCCGTCTCCATCGGCGTGTTGTGGTCCTTCATCTTCGCCGGCAATGTCGGCCTGCTCAACGGCCTGCTGAACGACCTCGGATTGCAGAGCCTCGCAACGGCGTGGCTGGGGAACGGCTTCCGCGCCCTCAATCTCGTCGCGCTGACGAACATCTGGAACCAGGCCCCGCTCACAGCGCTCCTGCTGCTCGCCGGCCTGCAATCGATGCCGGCCAATCTCCACAAGGCGGCCATCCTCGACGGTGCCGGCCCGGTCCGCCGCTTCTTCGCGATCACGCTGCCCTGGCTGAAGTCGAACTACCTCTTCATCACCGTCATCGCCACGATCAATGCGCTGATGACATTCGACATTCTCTGGATCATGACCCGCGGCGGTCCCGGAAACGCGACCACCGTCCTGTCCTGGCTCGGCTACATCCAGTCGTTCCAGTTTCTCCGTTTCGGAGAAGGAGCGGCGACCCTCTACGTCCTGACACTGACAAGCCTGGGCCTCGCGGCGCTCTACTTCTTCGCCTTCGGGCGGCGCCGGTCGCGGGCGGCGGCGAGCGTGTCCGACGCGGATGAGGGCCATCACTTCAGAGGATCTCGGCGCAATCCGATGGCCAGCCTGCCCCCTTACAGGGCGCGCCGGTGGTTCTCGGTCTCGACGCAGCGGAGGGTGGGCGGCGCGGGTTTCGCCGTCCTGTGCTTCCTGATCTTCCTCTGGTCGGCGGTACCGGTGCTCGGCCTCGTGCTGATGAGCCTCACGCCTCCGACAGACCTCATCAGGACGCCGCCTTCGGTCGTCCCGTCCACCTTCACGCTGCAGAACTATGTCTCGGTGCTGGCGGCGGAAGGCGAGACGAGCAGCGCGCAAGCCAAGCGGGTCCCGCTCTCCCTGATGAACAGCCTCGTCGTCGGCGTCGTCGTATCAGTGGTCAACGTGGCGCTGGGTACGCTCGCGGGATATGCCTT
>JAESFG010000636.1_pt1 | contig 12757 bp, 10 predicted proteins | sample 9269371 | NCBI WGS metagenome assembly JAESFG01 (sample SAMN14506227, study PRJNA617093) | algae metagenome | isolation source: Aetokthonos hydrillicola CCALA 1050 (B3-Florida) and co-occurring... | place: USA: South Carolina | collected 2013-01-01 | reverse complement strand
GATTTGAGCTACAAGCGGATCAACCATCCGGGCGAGATGATCAACATCGGCGACACCGTCCGCGTCCAGATCATCCGCATCAACCGCGACACGCAGCGCATCAGCCTGGGCATGAAGCAGCTCGAGAGCGATCCGTGGGAAGGCGCGTCGGCCAAGTACCCGATCGGCGCCAAGCTGCACGGCCGCGTCACCAACATCACCGAATATGGCGCCTTCGTCGAGCTGGAGCCGGGCATCGAGGGTCTGGTCCACGTCAGCGAGATGAGCTGGACCAAGAAGAACGTCCACCCCGGCAAGATCGTCAGCACCAGCCAGGAAGTCGACGTCATGGTGCTCGAGGTCGACGAGGACAAGCGCCGCATCAGCCTCGGCCTCAAGCAGGCGCAGAACAATCCCTGGGAGAGCTTCGCCGAGCGTCACCCGGTCGGCTCGACCGTCGAGGGCGAGGTCAAGAACGCCACCGAATTCGGCCTGTTCATCGGCCTTGACGGCGACGTCGACGGCATGGTCCACATGTCGGACATCGCCTGGGGCATTTCGGGCGAGGACGCGCTCAACCTCCACCGCAAGGGCGAGACGGTTCAGGCGGTCGTGCTCGACATCGACGTCGAGAAGGAGCGCATCAGCCTCGGCATGAAGCAGCTCGAAAAAGGCGCGCCGAGCGTCGGCGGCACCGGCGGCCTCAAGAAGAACGCCACCGTCACCGTCACCGTGCTCGAGGTTCGCGACGGCGGGCTCGAGGTGCAGGCGGGCGAGGATGGCGCGACCGGCTTCATCAAGCGCAGCGACCTCGGCCGCGACCGCGACGAGCAGCGCCCCGACCGCTTCCAGGTCGGCCAGAAGTTCGACGCGATGGTCATCGGCTTCGATCGCAGCAAGAAGCCGAGCTTCTCGGTCAAGGCACTCCAGATCGCCGAGGAGAAGCAGGCGGTGGCGCAGTACGGATCGTCCGACAGCGGCGCGTCGCTCGGCGACATCCTGGGCGAGGCGCTGAAGGCCAAGAGCTGATCGCTCCGGCCCGAAGCACGGCATGAAAGGGCCGTCCGGCGCGCAGCCGGGCGGCCTTTTCCTTGCCCCAGGGTGTCAGGTCTTGCCCTTGCGCCCCGCGCGGTAGCGGCGAAACCGGCGCGCGCCGAACCAGATGATCGGCGGCACCATGTCGCGCAGCAGGCTCTTGGCCTTCCGCCGCGCCGACAGCGACCGGACCGGGTCCGCCTTGCCGGCGGCCGGCAGCGCGGAATGGCGCAGGTCGGCCAGGAACAGCGAGGAGCGGAAGCTGGCGCGCTTGTACTTCGCCAGTTCGTTCTCGTAATAATAGACCGCGATCGACTTGCGCGTGCGATCCTCGGGACAGGCGAGCGGCTCGGGATGGCCGTGGAAGCTCGCCTCGCTATGGCCCATCAGCACCGTCGTTCCAAACAGCGGCGGCACGCTCGTAACGCAGCGCCGCGCGCGCGCGTCCCACAGCTCGAGCGCGCCGCCATACTCGTCCGGCCAGTCGCGGTTGAGATAGGTGATGAGCACCATCCGGTTGGCGAGCAGCGTGCCGCGATGCAGGTTGAAATCGCGGTGGATACCGAACCGCCCGCCGCGCCTCGTCTCGTGCAGCCCGCCGCCGAGCAGGCCATGGTCGACGAGGAGATGGTCGATCCCCGTCACCGCCGACACGAACCGCATGAAGCGGTGCGAATGGACGAGGTTGATGTAGGTCTGCGCCGCCGGCCCGAGATCCGTCGCGGCGACCGGCCGCAGGGTCGATTCATGCGCGCCCTGCACCGGCCGCATCGCCCGCCGGCCGAACTCCTCCACCACAAGGTCGAGCAGCCGGTCGTCGAACAGTCCGCCGATGACCAGATGCGGAAAGGGCTTGGCCTCGTGATAGCGCGCGCGCTGCGCGGCGACGAAATCGGGATTGTCGAGTGCCTGCGTCAGGAGGTCGTCGAACGGCAGCAGCCGGCCGGCGATCAGCACGCCATCGCCGCGGCGATCCGTCTCCGGCACGGCCGTGGCACGTCCCTGCGGCATGGCTGGCTCCCCCTGACCCGTTCCGTTTCCCATGGCGACTTTAGCAAACAGGGATTAAGATTGCATTGGAGACGATTGGCCGCCCGGTCCGGCCCCCCAAGGCGGCGCAGGCGCGCAAGCTCTGGACAGGGCGCCCTTCCCATGTCACCGTGAGCGTAACGACGCCATTGCGGTAAGCGCTCAAATCGTGAGGAAAATGGATGATCCGATCCGAACTGGTCCAGACACTGCTGAGCGAAAATCCGGGCCTGACCCTTGCCGATGTCGAGAAGATCGCCGATCTGGTGTTCGGCGAGATCGTCGAGACGCTGGCCGATGGTGGCCGCGTCGAGCTGCGCGGCTTCGGCGCCTTTTCCACCCGCCAGCGTGACGGGCGCACCGGCCGCAACCCGCGCACCGGCGAGGCGGTGACGGTGACGCCCAAGCGCGTGCCCCATTTCAAGCCCGGCAAGGACATGCGCGAGCGCCTCAACGCCCGCTGACCGGCCCCGCACGGCGCTTGACGGCACCGGCGCCCTTCTCCACTGCACAGGGCCATGGCCCGGCAAGGTCCGGGACGGGGCGCGGACGTGGCGAAACGGGTAGACGCAGCAGACTTAAAATCTGCTTCTCCTGCGAGAGTGCGGGTTCGAGTCCCGCCGTCCGCACCAGCCGCGCGGCGATGGCGCTGGCTGCTTCTGCCCGCGCTGCTCGCCGGCTGCGGCCCGGCGCGCGACGAGGGGCCGGTCGATGTCGACATCATCGGCACGCGGGCCGAGCTGTTCGAGCCGCTCGCGCACATCACCCGCCCCCCGGCGCAGGTGGCGCTCGCCGCGACCGCGCAGGGACTCGTCGCCTTCGACGCGCAGGGCGATATCGTGCCCGCGCTCGCCGAGCGCTGGATCGTCGAGGATGACGGGCAGAGCTACATCTTCCGCCTGCGCCGCCTGCGCTGGCCCGACGGGTCGCCGGTGCGCGCCGCCGAGGTCGCGCGGCTGCTGCGCCAGCGCGTCGCGGCCAGCCCCCTGCCCTTTGGCCCCGTGACGCTGGACATCCGCGCGATGACCGACCAGGTGATCGAGATCCGAACCGCCTCGCCGCAATCGCATCTGCTCCAGCTCCTCGCCCAGCCGGTGATGGCGGTCGCCAGCCGGCGGGGCGGCACCGGCCCCTATCGCGCCGCGCGGCGGCCAGCGAGCCTCTATCTCACGCCGCTGCCCGATCCGATGGTGGCGGACGGCGAGGATGAGCGGGACACGCGCACGATCGAGCCGCGCGACAACCGCATCCTGCGCGCCCAGCGCGCGGCGATGGCGATCGTCCGGTTCCAGCGTGGCGCGGCCGATGTGGTTCTCGGCGGGCGCTACCAGGATCTGCCGCTGCTCCAGGCCGCGCGGGTGCGCGTGTCGGCGATCCGCCCCGATCCGGTCAACGGGCTGTTCGGGCTCGCCCTTGTCGGCAAGACAGCGCTGCTCGACAAGCCGGACGTGCGCGAGGCGCTGAGCATGGCGATCGACCGCGAGGCGCTGACCCGTCGGCTCAATCTCGCCGGCTGGTCGACGGGAGCGACGATCCTGCCGCGGGCGCTTGACCTCTCCCGCCCCGCCGCGCAGCCGCGCTGGAGCGACCTACCGCTCGCCGAGCGGCGCCGCTTCGCCGCCGCCGTGATCGCCCGCGCCGGCGCGTCGGCGGAGCCGGTGCGAATCGCGCTGCCGGCGGGATCGGGCAGCCTGCTCCTTTACCGCTCGATCGCCTCCGACCTCGCCGCGATCGGCGTGCCGACGCGCCTCGTCGGCTGGGATGCACCGGCCGAGCTGCGCCTCGTCGACGAAGTGGCGCCCTATGACAGCGCGATCTGGTATCTGAGCCGCATCGGCTGCCGCACCCTTCCCTATTGCAGCGCGGATGCCGACGCGCGGCTGCATACCGCGCTGACGACGGCGGACGACGGCCGGCGCGCCGGGCTGCTGGGCGAGGCGGAAGTGCTGACGCTGGCCGCCGGCGGCTATATACCGCTCGGCAATCCGGTTCGCTGGTCGCTGGTTTCGGGGCGGCTCACCGGCTACCGGCCGAGCCCGCGCGCGCGCCACCCGTTGAACGAACTGATCGCCGACCCTAACTGAACGGTCATGCCCGGCCCCGCCCCTCGCCCTGCCCGCATGGATGTCGCGGGGTCGCTGCTCGGCCGCGATCCCGCCGCGGTGCGACTGCGGATCGAGGCGATGGAGCGCCTGCTCGAGGGCATCGCCGTCATTCCCGGCACGCGCCGCCGCATCGGGCTCGACGCGCTGCTCGGCCTCGTGCCGGTCGTGGGCGACGTCGCAAGTGCGGCGCTTGGCGCCTATATCGTGTGGGAAGCCGGCAATCTCGGCCTCTCCCGCTGGCAGCGAGCGCGAATGATGGCCAATATCGGCCTCGACACGGCGATCGGCGCGATCCCGCTCGTCGGCGACCTCTTCGATCTCGCATTCCGGTCGAACAGCCGCAACCTGAAGCTCATCAGGCGCCATCTCGACCGGCATCACCCCGCCGCCGTCACGATCGAGCGCTGAGCCGTCATCGCCCTGTCACGGGGCACCGCTTGAACAGGCGAAAACAGGAGGCCCGAGATGCGCGCAGTCGAAGTCCAGCAGCAGGGCGGACCACTGGTCCTCGTCGAGCGGCCGATGCCCGAGCCGGGCGACGGGCAGGTCCGCATCCGCGTCCACGCCTGCGGCGTCTGTCATAGCGACTCCATTACCGTGAACGGGCTGATGCCGGGCATCACCTATCCGCGCGTGCCGGGGCATGAGGTGATCGGCGTCATCGACGCGGTCGGCCCGCATGTCAGCGGCTGGACGACCGGCGTGCGCGTCGGCGTCGGCTGGAACCCCGGCCATTGCGGCCATTGCCGCCAGTGCCGGCGCGGCAACGCCTTTGCCTGCGAGAACGTCCATGGCGCGACCGGCGTCTACACCGACGGCGGCTATCAGGATTACATGATCGCCGATGCCTCGGCGGTGGCGCGGGTGCCCGACGGGCTCGACAGCGTGGCCTCGGCACCGCTACTCTGTGCCGGCCTCACCACCTTCAACGCGTTGCGCCACAGCGGAGCGCGACCGGGCGACACGGTCGCGGTGCTCGGCGTCGGCGGGCTCGGCCATCTCGCCGTCCAGTTCGCCAGCCGCATGGGCTTCCGCACCGTCGCGATGAACCGCGGCACCGACAAGGAAGCGTTCGCCCGCGAACTGGGCGCGCACGACTATGTCGACAGCGCGGCGCAAGACCCGGCGGACGCGCTGCTCGCCATGGGCGGCGCGCAGGCGATCATCGCCACGGCGACCAGCGGCGCGGCGATGCAGGCGGCGGTCGGCGGCCTCGCGCCCACCGGCACGTTCATGGTGATCGGCGCGGTCGAGCCCTTCTCCATCGACGCGCTCGGGCTGCTGACGAAGTCGGCGTCGGTGAAGGGCTGGTATTCGGGAGTTGCCGCCGATTCGGAGGACACGCTGGCGTTCAGCGCGCTGACCGACGTCACCTCGATGAACGAGGTCTATCCGCTGGAGGACGCGCAGGCCGCCTATGACCGGATGATGAGCGGCCAGGCGCGGTTTCGCGTGGTTCTTGATTTGCAGGGTTAGGTCGGGCTCGGCGTTGCCGGACGATCCCGTCAAGAACGGCCCAGGCGATGCCGATCAGTGCTCCAACCACTGCGGCACCAGATGCCAAACTGGGTCGACGGCACGCCCGCGAGGCACGACATTGCCACGATGAGGAGTTTGTTCTTCATTGACCCGGCTCATGGCACGCCGATCGGCAGACGGACATTCACCCCTCCGCCTCGCCGCGGCCGAACATGCGCTTGATCCCCCGCCACAAGGCCGCCGCGCCCACCGCGACCAGCACGAGCAGCTTCTTGCCGAAGCCGAGCGCCAGCGCGAGCAGTCCGGCCTTCTTCGCCACCGCCATGCCCGCGCCCGCCGCAACGAGGCCGGCGATGCCATAGCCGGCCTTCTTGTCGACATCGGGCACATAGTCGGCATAGCGCGACCCGCTGTCGAAGCTCACCGCCTGGCCAAAGGCGCCCGCCGCCCGGCGGACGCCGTCGAGCTGCGACATGCCCGAGATCATGTTGAGGCTCAGCACGCCGTTACGGCCCAGGAGGCGCACATCGTAGTTCAGCGTATGCTGCGGCGCCCCGTCGACCTGCAAGTCGCGCGCCCAGATGACGCTGTGGCTGGCGCGGTCATAGGTCGGCCGTTGCGCCCAGCCGGCGAGGTGCATCCGGGGATAGCCCTGCTTGCTGCGCTCCTCGTTCGCGCTCTCCTCGCCCTCGCGCATCGAATTGAGCAGTTCGGTATAGTCGGCCGATGCCGCGTCGTCGTCGGTGACATAGCCCGATGGCTCATAGGTCAGCACCGCGCCCCAGCCGTCCGCGTCCATGAAGGTGCTGCCGGCCGGAAACACCATGCCGAGCACGCCGTCCGCCGCGCCCGGCGGGTTGTTCCACGCATCGACCAGAACCTTGCGGCTGTCAGCGGCGTCGAGGAAATAATATTTGTCGCCAAGATGGAGCGTCGCCTTCGCCTCGGGCACCGCGACATCGCCGGTCTGCCTGCGGAGGCTGGCGAGGAGCGTGCTCATCTTTTGCTCATAGGCCGCCTGCGCCGCCTCGGGCGTCGCCGTCGGTTGCGCGATCGCCGACCCCGGCAGTCCGGCGACCGTCGCGCCCATCCCCGCACACAGCAGCAATGCCGCCAGTCGCATCGTCCGCATCGCTCGTCCCCCTCCGCCGCGTGCCAGACGCCGAAGCTGACGCAAGTCGGGCCGGCTGGCAAGAGCGGGATCAGCAATCGTTCTCACTCGACGCGCGCCAATTTTGCTGACAGGACGTGCCGACCATGACCCGTTCTCTCCTGCTCGCCGCCGGTGGGCTCCTCCTTGCGCCCGCCGCCGCACCGGCGCAGGACATGACGGGGCACGGCCACCACCCGCACGAGGCGTCGGCCGATCACGCCGGGATGGCCGACACCGCCTCGCCGGCCGAAGGCTCCGGCACCGCCCGCCTCCCCGCCGCCGAGGGCGGGATGCATGGCCTTCACCTCATGGCCGGCGACTGGATGCTGATGGCGCATGGCGCGCTCTGGGGCGTCGTCACCGACCAGACCGGGCCGCGCGGCGACAGCGAGGTCTATGCGCTCTCGATGCTGATGCTCGAGGCGCAACGCGACACCGGCTGGGGCCGCATCCAGCTGCGCTCCATGCTGAGCCTCGAGCCGCTGATGAAGGCGCGCGGCTATCCCAACCTCTTCGCCACCGGCGAAACGGCGGGTGGCGCGGGCCTCGTCGATCGCCAGCATCCCCACGACCTGTTCATGGAACTCGCCGCGCGCGTCGATGTGAACGTCGCGCCCGGCGCGCGGCTCTTCGTCTATGGCGGGCCGGTGGGTGAGCCCGCGCTCGGCCCCTCCGCCTTCATGCACCGCGCCTCGGCCGCCAACAATCCCGAGCCGCCGATCACCCATCACTGGTTCGACTCGACGCATATCACTTATGGCGTCGTCACCGCTGGCCTCGCGACGAACCACTGGCAGCTCGAAGCGTCGGCCTTTCGCGGCCGCGAGCCCGACGAACATCGCTGGGACATCGAGACGCCACGGCTCGACAGCTGGTCGGCGCGGCTCAGCTGGACCCCGAGCCCGCGCTGGGCGCTGAGCGCGAGCCATGGCCGGCTGAACGAGCCCGAGGCGCTCCACCCCGGCGAGAACGAGCATCGCACTGTCCTCGCCGCCCATTATGCCGATGGCCATGGCCTCAGCGCCACCGTTGCCTTCTCGGCCAAGAACCGCAACCCCGGCGGCACGCTCACCGCCTGGCTCGCCGAGGCGAACTGGGACGTGACGCGCCGCCACAGCCTGTTCGGCCGCATCGAAAACGTCCGCAATGACGAGCTTTTCCCCGATCATGACGATCCGCGCCACGACATCGGCTATCGCGTGACCAAGCTGCAGGCGGGCTATGCCTATCATCTGCCGCTCGCCGGGCCGCTGGCGCTGACGCTCGGCGGATCGGTCGCGGGGTTCGTCAAGCCCGGCGCGCTCGACAGCGCCTATGGCCGGAACCCGATGAACTACACGCTGTTCGCGAAGTTGTCGCTCGGCCTGTAGGACGACCCCGCACGGTCACAAAAGCGCCCTAGGACCAACACCATGTTCGATCGCAGACAGCTGATCGCCGGCGCCGCCGGTACCCTGCTCGCCGCCCCCGCCATTGTCCGGGCACAGAGCTGGTTCACCGCCTATCCCTTCGCGCTCGGCGTCGCGGCGGGTGATCCGGCGCCCGACGGGTTCGTCATCTGGACCCGCCTCGCCCCCGATCCGCTCGCGCCCCATGGCGGGATGCCGCAATCGCCGCTGCCGGTGCAGTGGGAGGTGGCGATCGACCAGAAGTTCGCGGCCATCGTCGCCAGGGGCGAGGCGCTCGCCCGGCCCGAGGTCGGCCACAGCGTCCATGTCGAGGTCACGGGGCTCCAGCCCGAGCGCCCCTATTGGTATCGCTTCACGATCGGGCGCGACCGCAGCCTCGCGGGCGCCGCGCGGACCCTGCCACCGGCGGGCGCGAGGGTCGACAATGTCCGCTTCGGCCTGTGCGGTTGCCAGCATTACGAGGACGGCTTCTACACGGCCTACCGCCACCTCGCCGCCGAGGACGACCTCGCCTTCGTCTTCCATTATGGCGATTTCATCTACGAGTACCGGCAGGACTACGAGTTTGACAAGCACGGCCTGCCGGCCGCGCCAGTGCGCCGCCATGCCTTTCGCGACCTCTACGCGCTCGACGACTACCGCCTCGCTTATGGCCAGTATCTGAGCGACATGGATTTGCAGGCCGCGCGTGCCCGCCATGCCTTCCTCCAGACCTTCGACGATCACGAAATCCGCAACAACTGGGCCGGTGAAGTCGATCAGGACGATGTCCCGCCCGAGCTGTTCGCGCTGCGCAAGCAGGCCGCGCTCCAGGCGTGGTACGAGCATATGCCGCTGCGCCGCGCCCAGTTGCCGCGCGGGCCGCAGATCGCGGCCTATCGCCGGATCCGCTATGGCGACCTGCTCGCGATGAACCTGCTCGACACCCGCGACTATCGCACCGATCAGCCGTGCGGCGACGGGTTCAAGCCAGCCTGCCCCGACGTCGCCGCGCCGCGCGCGCAGATGATCGGCAGCGCGCAGGAGGCGTGGCTCGACGCCAATCTGCGGCGGGGCGACGCGCGCTGGCAGTGCCTCGCGCAGCAGGTGATGATGATGCCGCTCGACCGCCGCCGCGCCGACGAGCCCGCCAAGATCCTCAACCTCGACAGCTGGGCCGGCTATGACGCGCCGCGCGAGCGGCTGATGAAGCGGCTGCGCGGGCTCGGCAACGTCGTCGTGCTGACGGGCGACGAGCATCAGAATTTCGCGGGCCTCCTCCTCGACCGCGACCAGCCGGTCGCCGTGGAGTTCGTCGGCACCTCGATCTCGAGCGGCGGCGACGGACAGGACGTGCGGCCGGGCAGCGACCGCCTGCTCGCGAACAATCCGCAGCTCAAATTCGTCAACGACCAGCGCGGCTATGTCACCTGCGCGGTGGGGCGCGAGAGCTGGGCGACCAATTTCATGGTCGTCGACCGCGTCTCGACGCCCGGCGGCGCGCTCAGCAAGCGGATGACGGCGACGGTGGCGCGCGGAGCGCCCGCGATCGCGCTGGGGTAGGCGCTCAGATCGGCTCGCTCCCGAAGTTGAGCCGCCGCGTGACCGTGTAATCGAGCACGCCGACGAGCAGATAGCTCACCCACCAGCGCAGCCTGGCGACCGGGCCGGCCATCGCGCGGTGGGCGGCGCGGTCGATCGTGCGGCTGTCGGCGAGCACCCGGCCCACGCAGGCGCGCGCCTGCTCGGCGAACGCGGCATCCTCGACACGCAGCATCAGCTCGACATTGATGAACAGGCTGCGCTTGTCGAAATTGGCCGAGCCGACATAGACGATATCGTCGACCACGATCAGCTTCATGTGCAACATGCACGTCTGGTACTCGTGAATGTGCGTGCCCGCGCGCAGCAGCCGCGCGTAGAGATAGCGCGCGGCGCCGACCGTCACCATGTTGTCGGACTTCGACGCGACGATCACATGCGCCTCGCCGCGCCGGGCGATGCGGCGGATACGGCGGATCATGCCGCGGCCCGGCGAGAAATAGGCCGCGACGAGGTGCAGCCGGCGCCCGGTCTGGAGATCGCGCCGCGCCTGCCGCGCCCAGCCGCTCAGCAGCCGCGTCGGCCCGCCCATCGTCCAGCGCAGCGCGCCCTCGCCGTCGTTCCAGTGACGCACGAGGCGGCGCAGCGCGCGGAAGGACTGGCGCTCGCTCAGCACCCAGGCGGCGAGCCGCCCGTACCAGTCGCGCAGCCGCGCCACCGCCGGCCCCTCGACGACGAGGCCGATGTCGCACCAGCCCGGTTCGCCCGGCGCCGCGAAATAATCCCGCTCGACGTTGAAACCGCCGATCAGCGCCTGTTCCCCATCGGCGATCGTCATCTTCTGGTGATTGCGGATGAGGTAGCGGCTGGAATGGCGGCGCCCGAACCAGCCGAAGCGCCCCCCCGCGTCGATCAGCGGCGCGAACATCTGCGGCCGGCTGGTGGCCGATCCGAACGCGTCGACGAGCAGCGTCACCGCGACGCCGCGCGCACGGGCGGCGAGCAGGCGGTCGAGCACCGCCCGCCCCGCCGCGTCATCGGCGAAGGTGTAATAATAGAGCAGCAGTTCGCGCGCCGCGCCGTCGATCACCGCGATCAGCCGGTCGAGCCGCTCCGGCCCCTGCTCGACGAAGCTGAGGCGGTTGCCGTCGACATCGACGGGGGCCGCGGCGGGACGCTCGGCGGGGGCAGCGGCGGTCATGCCGGCGTCATGCGCCTTTCCTCGCGCGCTGCCAACCGGAAGGCGCGGTCGGCGGCCGGAGGGCGGCTCAAAGCGTCGCGGTCCGGTGTCGTCGGGCAAACATGCTGATGACATGTCCGGTCGCGAGACAGATCGTTCCGACCTCCATCATCGCGCCGGCGCCCGCGAGGCGGCCCCTTGCCCCCGTCAGGAGCAGCGCATCACCCCTCGCCCCCTCGCGACGCCGCGCCGTCGCACCTCAGCGCCTACCACGAGCGCCGGCAGGATGCTCAGGCCCGCCATGAGCGCGACGACCAGGATCGGGCTCATGCCCCTTCCACACCTGCCGGCCGGCGCGATGCGGCATCGCGCGATTCAGGACCGAAACGCAACCGGACCGCCACTTTTGTTGACTTCGGCCTCCCGGCCGCCTATCTCGCCGGCTTCCCCGAATAGGACTGGACAGGAACACCGCATGGCGCGCGTCACCGTCGAGGATTGCATCGACAAGGTCACCAACCGTTTCGATCTCGTGCTGCTCGCGGCGCAGCGCGCCCGGCAGATTTCGGGCGGCGCCGAGCTCACCATTGATCGCGATCGCGACAAGAACCCGGTCGTGGCGCTGCGCGAGATCGCGGAGGAGACCATCCTGCCCGACGATCTCCAGGCGGACCTCATCGGCTCGCTGCAAAAGGTCCAGATCGACGACGACGACACGCCCGACGAAATCGGCTCGCTCGCCGCGTCGGCCGAGGCGCTCCGCCTCACCGCCGCCACCCCGCCGCGCAATCAGAATATCGGCGGCGACTACGACGTCTGAGCGGGGGCGCTCCGATCGGGGCAAGGGAAGACGCCGGCGCGACCAGCTTGCCGCGCCGCCGATGCGCATCGGCGACACGTTTCCGACGGTTCGCGAACGTTCAAACGCCGGTCGCCGGGATAGGCGAAAATAGGCCTGGCCGTCGCGTCACGGCAACGATCGCCGGGGCGAGCGCCGCATCGCTATCGCTGCGTCGCTATCGCCGACCTCGATCCCCGCGAGCGGCGGCCAGGTGGCATGGTCGCCGCCGCCACGGCCAAGATCGGTGCCCCCAATCGCTGCCTTCCCGCGACCGTGGCCGTATGATCGGCCCGAAATGATCGGGCCAGAACGGCGCCAGCGCCCAGCCGAAGGCGTTCTGGAAGACGCGCGCGCTGGCACGCGGGTTGGCCGGCCGCGCCGCCGCCTCAAGCTCGACCGAGGCGAGCCGCCCGCCCATCGGCGCGCTGCCAGTGGGGGACGGCGCGGCGGCCATGTCAGGCGTCGTCGATGTCGCCGGCGTCAGGCCCGCTCATCATGCCCTCCGCGACCGATTCGGTCTGGGCACGGATCGCGGCCTCGAGGCGGTTGGCCATTTCGGGATTCTCGCGCAGGAAGCTCTTGGCATTCTCGCGCCCCTGGCCGATCCGCACCGAGTCGTAGGAGAACCAGGCGCCCGATTTCTCGACCACCCCGGCCTTGACGCCGAGGTCGAGGATCTCGCCGATCTTGGAGATGCCCTCGCCATACATGATGTCGAACTCGACCTGCTTGAAGGGCGGGGCGACCTTGTTCTTGACCACCTTGACGCGCGTGGTGTTGCCGACGATCTCGTCGCGGTCCTTGATCTGCCCGGTGCGGCGGATGTCGAGCCGCACCGAGGCGTAGAATTTGAGCGCGTTGCCGCCCGTCGTCGTCTCGGGATTGCCGTACATCACGCCGATCTTCATCCGCACCTGGTTGATGAAGATGACCATGCAGCGCGAGCGGCTGATCGATCCGGTGAGCTTGCGCAGCGCCTGGCTCATCAGCCGCGCCTGGAGGCCGACATGGCTGTCGCCCATTTCC
>JAESFG010000635.1_pt1 | contig 12882 bp, 11 predicted proteins | sample 9269371 | NCBI WGS metagenome assembly JAESFG01 (sample SAMN14506227, study PRJNA617093) | algae metagenome | isolation source: Aetokthonos hydrillicola CCALA 1050 (B3-Florida) and co-occurring... | place: USA: South Carolina | collected 2013-01-01 | reverse complement strand
GGACACAGCCGTCCGCGCTTCTCTTCCTTCCTCTGCAATTGTCAAAGAGCCAGCATCATGACGATGCACGGCAACCGGCAAACATCTCCCGGACCCGACCACACGGCCGGGCGGCTCACGCCCGATCTGCCAGAGATGCAAACCGGCCCGGAAGCTCTCGCAACCGGCGCCGTCGATGGCCGCTATATAGACCCCGCCACTTTTGCCTGTCAACACCACGTCATGAAAAAAAGCAGCATGCTGAGATTTCGTGCGCGCGCTGCTGCCAGACCGTTCATGAGGCGGGGGCGTGTCCCGCCGTGACCCGTCAGGCGCGGCCCGCGGAGCGCGCCCGGGCGGCGTCGCCGAACGCCGAAAAGATCGCCTGCGAGAGCGGATCGTCCCAGAAGCGCCACTCCGGGTGCCACTGCACGGCGAGCGCGAAATCCGGCGCGCCCTCGACCCGCACGGCCTCGACGAGCCCGTCCGGCGACGTCGCCTCGACAGCGAGGCCCTGCGCCAGCCGGTCGATCCCCTGCCCGTGCAGGGAATTGACTCGCGCCGTCCCGCGGCCGGCGAGGCGCGCCAGGATCCCGTCCGGCGCAAGCGCCACGTCGTGGGCCGGGCCGTATTGCTCCTCCAGCGGTCTCTCCCTGTCCTCGCGATGGTCGGCGAAGCCGACCTCGTGCACATGCTGGTGCAGCGTTCCGCCAAAAGCGACGTTGAGCTCCTGGAACCCCCGGCAGACGCCCAGCAGCGGCACGCCGCGCGTCACGGCGGCGCGGATCAGGCGCAGCGAGAGATCGTCGCGGTGCGGGTCGAGCAGCGTGTCTTGGCGCTGCAGACGGCCGGAATAGTGCGACGGGTCCACGTTCGAGGGACTTCCCGGCAGGAAGAGCCCGTCGACCAGCGCGAGAATCCTGTCGATGTCAGGCCGGGCCGGACTGGGCGCGCCCTCGAGCCCGTTGATGCGGCCGGGAATCACCAGCGGCAGCGCGCCGGCTCCGCGCGCCACGGCAAAGAGATACTTCTCCGTGACGGAGTGGATCATCTGCCCGTTCAGGGGCTTGATGTCGGCCACGACGCCGACGACGGGATGCGCGAGGCTCATGCGCGGCCCTCACAGATAATAGTCGAATTCGCGGGGCACGGGCGCGGCGAACATGTCGGCGAACTCCCCGAGCTTCAACTCGCGATAGAGCGCGGGATAGCGCTCGGGGAAGTAGCGCGACAGGATCGGGGCCTCCGCGAAGCGATCCAGCGCCTCGAAGAAGGTGCGCGCCAGCGGCAGCGCATCGCCGTCATGCGTGGCGCCCCTGGCCTCGGGGGTGGGCCGCAGCCGTTCGGCGATGCCGTGATGCATGCCGGCGAGGATCGCGGCGAGCGCCAGATGCGGGCTCGCGTCCGCCCCGGCCACGCGGTGCTCGACGCGCCGCGCCGGGCCCTCGCCGAGCGGAATGCGGAAGGCGGCGAAGCGGTTGTTGTGGCCCCAGGTGCCGCCGAGAGGCGCGAACAGGCCGGGCTGGTAGCGCCGGAAGGCGCTGAAGTTCGGCGCGAACACCGCGAGCGACTCCGGCAGCGTCGCCTGCAGGCCGGCGATGGCGGACCCGATCAGTTCCTGCCCGCCCTTGGCCGAGAACAGGTTGGTGCCGTCGGCCCCGGTCATGCTGACATGGACGTGCAGGCCGCTGCCGGGCTGGTCCATGTAGGGCTTGGCCATGAAGGTGGCGTCCTGGCCGCGGCCCCGCGCCACGCCGCGGATGATGCGCTTCAGGAGCACGGCGTGGTCGCCGGCCAGCACGGGGTCGGCGACGTGGTGGAGGTTGATCTCGAACTGGCCGAGGCCGTACTCGGCCACGGCCGTCGTGGCCGGGATGCCCTGTGCCTGCGCCGCGTCGGCGACCTCGCGCACGAAGTCGGCATACTCCTCCACCTGCTCCACACTGAGATTGGCCGGCGAGCGCGGCGGCTCCCCGGTGCGCTTCAGCGGCGCGGGGCGGATGCCGCCTTCCGCGGTGCGCTTCCCGTCGATGAGGTAGAATTCCAGCTCGCAGGCGACCACCGGATGCAGGCCGTCGGCCCGCAGCCGGCGCGTGATCCCGGCGAGGATGGCGCGCGGGTCGAACCAGACCGGCTCGCCCGTCTCCGCGTCGCGCATGTCGAGCACGCATTGCGCGGTCGGCATGGAGGCCCACGGCACCGGCACGAGGGTGCCCGGCACCGGCCGGCCGATCGCGTCGGGGTCGCCGTCGTCGCCGCCGATTCCGAAGGCGTTGCAGCCATGGCCGTGCACGTCGAGCACGGCGGCGCAGGAGGAGAATGTGACGCCCGAGCGGAAGATGCGCTCGAGATCCGAGGCGGACTCGCGCTTGCCGAGCGCCATGCCGTTCAGCCCGATCATGAAGGCGTCGACATAGCGGGTCTGGGGGTGGCGCGCGAGGAAGGCGCGCCACTCCTCGGTCGGGGCGGCGGTCATCGGAAGCTCCATCGGGTGGTGTGGCCGTTCGGCATGGGAGCGGGCCCCGTCACAGCCGGTCGCGCAGGGCATACCAGGTCATGGCGAGCACCAGGGTGGGATGGCGCAGCCAGACGCCGCCGGGAAAGCGCGGCGCCGGCAGCGCGGCGAAGACGTCGAAGCGCTCCTGCTCGCCGCGGATCGCCTCGGCCAGCAGCTTGCCGGCGAAGGTGGCGGTGCCCACGCCCTGTCCGGAATAGCCGCAGGCCGTGTAGAGGCCCGCGCGCAGGCGGCGCAGATAGGGCAGGCGCTTCAGCGTGACGGCGAGCGTGCCGCCCCAGGCGAAGTCGATGCGGGCATCGGCCAGCTGCGGGTAGATGCGCAGCATGTGGCCACGCACGAAGCTCTTGAGGTCGGCCGGAAAGCCGCGGCCATAGCTCTCGCCGCCGCCGAAGAGCATCCGCCCGTCCGGCGAGAGCCGCCAGTAATGGACGACGAAGCGGCTGTCGGCGACCGCCTCCCAGCCGGGGATGAGCGCATGGGCGCGCTCGTGCAGCGGCTCGGTGGCGAGGATGTAATTGTGGATCGGCATCACGCGCGCCTCGGTGTCGGGCTCGAGACCGCGCAGATAGCCGTTGCAGGCGAGGATCACGTCGCGGGCGCGCACCGTCCCTCGTGCCGTGCGGACCTCCCGGACACCGCCCTCGCCGAGGGAAAGAACGGCGCTGTCCTCGAAGAGCCGTGCGCCGGCGTCCTCGGCCGCGCGGGCGAGGCCGAGCGCGTAGTTGAGCGGGTGGAGGTGCCCTGCCGAGGCGTCGCGCACGCCCCCGAAATAGACGGGCGTGCCGATGGCCGACGCGAGTTCGTCGCGATCGAGCAACGAAAGGCCGCCCATGCCGTAGCGGTCCTGGAGGTGGCGGACCTCGTCGCGCATCTCCGGGACGTAGCGCGGCTTGTGCATGGCGTGGATCAGGCCGTCGCGCCAGTCGCAGGCGATGGCGTGCCGGTCGATGAGCCCCTTCACCGTCGCCTTCGCCTCCTCGGCGAGGTCGAAGAGCTGGCGGGCGCGGGCCTGGCCGAACCAGGCCTCGAGCGTCGCCTGGTCGCGGCGCTGGCCGGAGTGGAGCTGGCCGCCATTGCGCCCCGAGGCGCCCCACCCCAGCCGGTTGGCCTCCACGAGCACGACCGAGCGGCCGTGCCCGGCGAGATGGAGCGCCGCCGAAAGTCCGGTATAGCCGCCGCCGACGATGCAGACGTCGGCCGTCACGTCGCCGTCCAGCGACGGCCGGGACTGCGCGCCGACGGCCGTCGCGGCATACCAGGAGGGCGCGTGGGCCTCGGCCCCCTGCCCACCCGGCGCGCCGGGCCAGTGCGGTTGCGCGGTCATGGCGCTCTCAGCCCACTCGGCCGGTGCGCTTCAGCTCGGCCCAGGTGTCGTCGAGCGTCTTGCGGGCGAGCGCGACCAGCTCGTCGGCCTCCTCGTGGGTGATCACCAGAGGCGGCGAGATGATCATGCTGTCGCGCACGGCGCGCATGATCAGGCCGTTGGAGAAGGAAATATCGCGGCACAGCGTGCCGACCTGCCCGGTGGGAGCGAATTTCTCGGTGCGCGACGGCTTTGCCGGCACGAGCTCGAGCGCGCCGATGAGGCCGGTCATGCGGGCCTCGCCGACCAGCGGGTGCTCGCCGAGCGCCAGCCAGCGGTCCTGGAGATAGGGACCGATGTCGGTGCGCACCCGCTCGACCAGACCCTCGTCCTCGATGATCCGCAGGTTCGCCAGGGCGGCCGCGGCGCAGGTGGGATGGCCGGAATAGGTGTAGCCGTGGAAGAACTCCTCGCCCTGGTCGACCACGACCGAGGCGACGCGATCCGACACCATCACCCCGCCGATCGGCAGATAGCCCGACGACAGGCCCTTGGCGATCGGCATCAGGTCGGGCCTCAGGTCGTAGAGATGCGAGCCGAACCAGTGGCCCGTGCGGCCGAATCCGCAGATCACCTCGTCGGCGACCAGCAGGATCCCGTACTTGGCGCAGATGCGCTTGATCTCGGGCCAGTAGGTCTCCGGCGGGATGATGACGCCGCCGGCGCCCTGGATCGGCTCGGCGATGAAGGCGGCAACCGTTTCCGGGCCGAGCTCCTCGATCTTCGTCTCCAGCTGGCGCGCGGCCCACAGGCCGAAATCGGCCGGGCTCATATCGCCGCCCTCGCCGAACCAGTAGGGCTGCGGGATGTGGACGATACCCGGGATCGGCAGCCCGCCCTGGCCGTGCATCGGCGCCATGCCGCCGAGCGAGGCGCCGGCCATGGTGGAGCCGTGGTAGCCGTTGACGCGACTGATGATGACGCTGCGCTGGGGCTCGCCCCTGAGCGCCCAGTAGTAGCGCGCCATGCGCACCACGGTGTCGTTCGCTTCGGACCCCGAGCCGCAGAAGAACACCCGGCTCATGCCCTCCGGCGCCAGGCGGGCGAGGCGCTCCGCCAGATGGATCGCGGGGGCGTTCGTGGTCTTGAAGAAGGAGTTGTAATAGGCGAGCTCGCCCATCTGGGCCTGCACGGCCTCGGCGATCTCCGGCCTTCCATGGCCGATATTGGTGCACCACAGCCCGGACATGCCGTCGAGGTAGCGGTTGCCCTCGCTGTCCCACAGCCAGACGCCGCGGCCCTTGACCATCACCCGGCTGCCTTCCTTCGCCAGAGCGCGGAAGTCGGTGAAGGGGTGCATGTAGTGCCGCGCATCGGAGGCACGCAGCTCGGACGTCGGGTACAGGTTCGAGGCGGACATGGCGAAACCTCCGGGATGCGCGGCGCCGTGCGGCGCGGCGCCCGTCGGGACGATCTGGCTAGACGTTCAGCAGCAGGTATTCGCGCTCCCACGGGCTGATGACCCGCATGAACGTCTCGAACTCGGCCTGCTTGATCGCGCGATAGGCGGACACGAAGGACCGGCCGAAAATGTCGGCGAGTTCCTCGCATTCCTCGAACAGGGCCACCGCCTCGAGCAGGCCGCGCGGCAGGCCGAAGTCGAGATTGTAGGCGGAGCCCTCGATCGGCTCGCTCGGCGTCGACTGCTCGATCATGCCGAGATAGCCGCAGGCGAGCGACGCGGCGATCGCGAGGTAGGGATTGGCGTCGGAGGACGGCACGCGGTTCTCGACCCGCCGCGCCTCGGGCGAGGAATGCGGGACGCGCAGGCCGACGGTGCGGTTGTCATAGCCCCAGTGCACGTTGATCGGCGCCACGGAGCGGCGCATCAGCCGGCGGTAGGAGTTCACATAGGGCGCCAGGATGCACATCACGTGCGGCAGGTAGCGCTGCTGCCCGGCGATGAAGGCGAAGAACTCGGGCGTCGGCGCGCCGTCCGGCCCGGAGAAGATGTTGCGCCCGGTCTCGATGTCCACCACCGACTGGTGGATGTGCATGGCCGAGCCGGGCTCGTTGGCGATCGGCTTGGCCATGAAGGTGGCGTACATGTCGTGCTGCAGCGCCGCCTCGCGGATCGTCCGCTTGAACAGGAAGACCTGGTCGGCGAGCGCCAGCGGGTCGCCGTGACGGAGGTTGATCTCCATCTGGGCGGCGCCCTCCTCGTGGATCAGCGTGTCGATCTCGAGGCCCTGCGCCTCGGAGAAGTCGTAGATGTCGTCGAAGAGGTCGTCGAACTCGTTGACGGCCGCCATGGAGTAGGACTGCCGGCCCGTTTCCGGCCGGCCGGAGCGGCCGACAGGCGGCTTCAGGGGATAGTCGGGATCCTGGTTTCGCTCGACGAGGTAGAACTCGATCTCGGGCGCGACGATGGCCTTCCATCCCTTGTGCCGGTAGAGGTCGACGATGCGGCGCAGCAGCTGGCGCGGGGCGAGGTCGACCGGGCGGCGGTCGCGGTGATAGGCGTCGTGGATGACCTGCGCGGTCGGGTCGGAGGCCCACGGCACGACGCAGAGCGTCGAGCAATCCGGCACGAGCATGATGTCGCCGTCGGCCGGATCGAAGCTGAACTCCGAATCCTCTTCCGGGTAGTCGCCCGTGATGGTCTGCAGGAAGATCGAACCCGGCATCGACATGTCGGGCGCGTCGATGAACTTGCCGACCGGCATCATCTTGCCGCGTGCCACGCCCGACATGTCGGGCACGATGCACTCGATGTCCTCCAGGCCTCGCGCCTCCAGCCAGTCGGCCGCCTCGGCGATGTTCTTCACACCGCGCGCTTCCTGCTTCTTGCCGACCCGCTTCTTGCCCATGATGGCTGCCATGCCTCTCAATTTGTGATCACATTTTGGCAGCGGATGGTCCTGGCGTCAACTCGGCTGGATCGAGGTCAGCCCGGCCGGCCTCGGTTCCTGACGTCAGCGCGGACGCGCCGATGATGCTCATGCCGTCGAGAATGTCGGCCCGGATCGCCTCGCGCAGCTCCGTCTCGTCGCCCGCCTCGACCGCTGCGACGGCGCGCACGTGCTGGTCGACCAGGATGGCCGTGCCGACGCGCCCGTAGACGGCCCGCATGAAGGGACCGAACTGGATCCACAGGCTTTCCACCATGGGCAGGAGCACGCTGGACGGCGCGGCCGTGTAGATCTCGAAATGAAATCGCCGGTTGGCGGCCATGTAGCCCTCGACATCGCCATTGGCGAGCGCGGCCTCGATGTCATCGTCCGCCATCCGGATCCGGTCCAGGCGCCCGGAATCGATGGCGTGGAGGGCCCGGCCGGCCAGTTCCGGCTCGAGCAGCGTCCGCGCCCTCACCAGCTCGTCGAAGCGGCCGGCGGTCATGGGAGGGACGTAGACCCTTCGGTTCGCGCCGACGACGAGCCCGCCCTCTGCCGCCAGCCTCCGGATGGCCTCGCGCACGGGCATGGGCGAGACGTCAAGGCTCTCGGCGAGTCCGCGCAGGGTGACGCCGCGGCCAGGCACGATGCGGCCACTGATCAGCGTGTCCCTCAGGATCCTGTAGACCTGATCGTGCTTCGGACCTCCCGCCGCCGGCTCGGACGGCCGAAGGCGCGCAACGCTGCCGGCCTGCCTGCGCGTCTCGGCCTTGGCAGCCGTGGTCTTTCTCGCCATTGTAGTGCCCGACCCTTATTTCGCGTCCTGCGCATGTGCGATTGACACCGCAGAACCGGTGTGATCACATTTTCACAGGATGGGGATCCGGAGCAAGCCGTTGCTGGAGGTGGTGGCTCGTCGCGGGTGACGGACGGGCGACGCATGGCACGCGTCTTGCCAAACTGGGGCAAGCCTGGGCACCCCGGCCGGATCGACGGGAGAAGAGGTGGAGACATGAAGCGCTTTCTGGCCGCGGCCGGCTTCGCCGCGGTTCTCGCTGCGGGCGCCTTGCCTGCGTTCGCGCAGGACAAGGTCGTGAACGTGTACAATTGGTCGGACTATATTGACCCCAAGATCCTGGAGGACTTCACCAAGGAGACCGGGATCAAGGTCAAGTACGACGTCTTCGATTCCAATGACCTGCTGGAGACCAAGCTGCTCGCCGGCAAGACGGGCTACGACGTGGTGGTGCCGTCGGCGAACTTCCTCGGCCGCCAGATCCAGGCCGGCGTGTTCCAGAAGCTCGACAAGTCGAAGCTGCCCAACCTCGTCAACGTGTGGCCCGACATCGCCAAGCGGCTCGAGACCTACGATCCCGGCAACGAGTATGCCGTGAACTACATGTGGGGCACGACCGGCATCGGCTACAACGTCGCCAAGGTGAAGGAACGGCTCGGCGACGTCCCGCTCGACAGCTGGAAGATCCTGATGGATCCCGACACGGTCGCGAAGCTGAAGGACTGCGGCGTCATGATGCTCGACGCGAGCGACGAGGTCATCCCCGCCGTCCTCATCTATCTCGGGCTCGATCCCACTTCGACCAAGCCGGAAGACCTCAAGGCCGCGGTCGAGCACTTCAAGAAGATCCGGCCATACGTCCGCAAGTTCCACTCCTCGGAATACATCAACGCGCTCGCCAACGGCGAAGTCTGCGCCGTCTTGGGGTGGTCGGGCGACATCAAGCAGGCCGCTTCGCGAGCCGAGGAAAAGAACAAGACCGTCAAGGACGACAAGAAGAAGGTCGAGATCAGCTACATCATCCCCAAGGAAGGGGCGATGATGTTCTTCGACAACTTCGCGATCCCGAAGGACGTAGAGCACCCTGACGAGGCGCTGGCCTTCATCAACTACATGATGAAGCCGGAGGTTGCGGCGAAGGCATCAGACTTCGTCCAGTACCCGAACGGGAACCTTGCTTCGCAGAAGTTCATCGATCCCGCGATCCTGAACAATCCGAGCATCTATCCTCCCGCCGATGTCATGGCGAAGCTCAAATCCTACCCACAGCGCAACCAGAAGGAGCAGCGGGAGCTGACCAGCGCGTGGCGCGACATGAAGCGCAAGTGACAAATCCATCGGGCCCGGCGGCAATCGCCGGGCCTTTTTTTTGAGCCAGCGCCCGGGATCGTCATGGCGACCAAGTCTCTCGGACCCATCCGCCGCAAGTTCGCGCCCTGGGAGGATCCCGCGGCGAAGCCGCTGATCGAGTTTCGCAACGTGGTGAAGCGCTTCGGCGACTTCACGGCCCTGGCCGGGGTCAGCCTGGGCATCTACGAGCGCGAGTTCTTCGCCCTCCTGGGTCCGTCCGGCTGCGGCAAGACCACGCTGATGCGCATGCTCGCGGGCTTCGAGCAGCCCACGGAGGGGCAGGTGCTGCTGGGCGGCGTCGAACTCACCGGCATGCCGCCGCACAAGCGGCCGGTGAACATGATGTTCCAATCCTACGCGCTTTTCCCGCACATGACCGTGGAAAAGAACATCGCCTTCGGGCTGGAGATGGACAAGCTGCCCAAAGGCGAGATCGAGAGCCGCGTGCAGGAGATGCTGCGCATGGTGAAGCTCGAGGCCTTCGCCAAGCGCAAGCCCAACCAGCTCTCCGGCGGCCAGAGGCAGCGCGTGGCGCTGGCCCGGTCGCTCGCCAAGAAGCCGAAGGTCCTCCTGCTCGACGAGCCGCTCGGCGCGCTCGACAAGAAGCTGCGCGAGGAAACGCAGTTCGAGCTCATCGACCTCCAGATGAACCTCGGAATCACCTTCCTGATCGTCACCCACGACCAGGAGGAGGCGATGACGCTCGCGGACCGGATCGCGGTCATGGACCAGGGCCGCCTCGTCCAGGTGGCGCCCCCGAGCGTCATCTACGAGCAGCCCTCGACGCGCTATGTCGCGGACTTCATCGGCGACATCAACATTCTCGAGGGGGCCGTGGCGGGCACAGACCGCCCGGGCCTGATCCGGCTGGACGGCTGCCACACCGGCAATCCGGTCGAGGTCGAGACCGACGTCGCGGCGCCGGCCGGCGGCAAGGCATGGTTCGCGGTGCGGCCCGAAAAGGTCCGCATCAGCCTCGATCCGCCTGCCTCCGGGCCCGTCAATACCGCCCAGGGCGAGGTCTGGGACATCGGCTATATCGGCGACGTCTCCGTCTACCATGTCCGTCTCGCGGGCGGAGCGACCGTTCGCGCGACGGTGGCCAACACGCAGCGCCTCGTCGAGCGACCGATCACCTGGGAGGACAAGGTATGGCTCAGCTGGACGCCCGATTCCGGCGTCCTGCTGACGCGCTGAGGCCGCCGCCATGAAGGTACCCGCGCGCAACTGGGGCCGGTTCTGGGTCACCGCCATCCCCTATGCGTGGAGATCAGCTTCTCGACTTCCGAGATTGCCCAGCCGCCCTATGTCCCGGCGCTCGAATGGGCGGACGGCGTCTCCGGCTGGTGGGAGAAGCTGCAGGACCTCACCACCGACAATTACCGGCGGCTGGTCGAGGACAGCATCTACATCCGCTCCTACCTCTCCAGCATCCTCATCGCGGCCATCTCGACTTTCCTGATGCTGCTGGTCGGCTATCCGCTGGCCTACGGCATGGCGCGCGCGCCGCGCAGCTGGCGCACGACGCTGCTGATGCTGGTGATCCTGCCGTTCTGGACGAGCTTCCTGATCCGCGTCTATGCCTGGATCGGCATCCTCTCCGAGGAAGGGCTCCTCAATACCGCCCTGCTCTGGCTCGGGATCATCGACGAGCCGCTGGTCATCCTGCAGACCAACGTCGCCGTCTATATCGGCATCGTCTACTCCTACCTGCCCTTCATGGTGCTGCCCCTCTACTCGACGCTCGAGAAGATGGACGACACGCTTCTCGAGGCGGCGCAGGACCTCGGCTGCACGCCGTTCCAGTCGTTCTGGCGCATCACCTTCCCGATCTCGCTGCCCGGCGTTCTGGCCGGCTGCTTCCTCGTCTTCATCCCCGCCATCGGCGAGTTCGTCATCCCCGACCTGCTCGGCGGCTCCGACACGGTGATGATCGGCAAGACGCTGTGGGAGGAGTTCTTCAACAACCGCGACTGGCCGGCTGCCTCCGCCGTGGCGATCGTGCTGCTGGCGGTCATCGTCGTCCCGATCGTGATCTTCCAGAACAACCAGGCGAAGCTGCAGGAGGGCGGGCGATGAGGCGCTTCTCCTGGTTCAACGCGGTGTCGCTGACGCTCGGCTTCGCCTTCCTCTACATCCCGATCCTGATCCTGATCCTCTACTCCTTCAATGCGGGCCGCAGCGTCGCCGTGTGGGGCGGCTGGTCGACCAAATGGTACGCGGAGGTGTTCCGTAACCAGCAATTGCTGGACGCGGCCTGGGTGACGCTGAAACTCGCCTTCATTTCTGCGACCGCATCGACGATTCTCGGCACGCTCGCGGCCCTGGCGCTGTCGCGCTACGGCCGCTTCACCGGCCGGTCCCTTTTCTCCGGCATGGTCTACGCGCCGCTCGTCATGCCGGAGGTGATCACCGGCCTGTCGCTGCTGCTGCTCTTCGTGGCGGTGGGCTTCGACCGCGGCTTCTGGACCATCACGCTCGCCCACATCACCTTCACGCTCTGCTTCGTCGCCGTCGTCGTGCAGTCGCGGCTCGTCACCTTCGACAGGAGCCTGGAGGAGGCGGCGATGGACCTCGGCTGCCCGCCGGCCAGGACCTTCTTCCGCATCACCCTGCCGCTGATCATGCCGGCCATCGTCTCCGGCTGGATGCTGGCCTTCACGCTCTCGCTGGACGACCTCGTCATCGCCAGCTTCACGACCGGCCCCGGCGCCACCACGCTGCCCATGCGCATCTATTCGGACGTGCGCCTCGGCGTGAAGCCGGAAATCAACGCCATCTGCACGCTGATGATCCTGGTCGTGACCGTCATCGTCATCATCGCCTCGGTCGTGACCAAGCGCCAGGAAGCCGAGCGAGAACGCGCGGAAAGGCTTGCGGCGGCGGCGCCGTAAGGGGGGAGCGCTTGCGTCAGCGGGCGGACATGGCCGAGGGCACCTGCGCTTCGCCCGGGAACTCGTTCCAGATCCGCCCGCCCAGCAACCGCCCGGCCGCCTTCTTGTTGGTCCCGCCCCATTGCTTGAAGTGGAAGGCCACTCCGGCCGCCACGCACCGGTCCCTGATGTCCTCGACCCACGGCGCCTCGATCGGCCGCGCCCCGGGGCCGCTCTCGCCTCCCACGATGACCCAGTCGATCCCGTCCAGATCGAGACGAGGCAACGGGCCGAGCAGCGGCTCGAGGCTGAGGAAGCGCAGCCGCGCCGGTACCCGGCGCAGGTCCTCGATACGCCCGGCCACCTCCTCGTTCTCGACGCTCACGCCCATCCAGACGTTCGCAGGCCAGTCCAGCCGGTCCCCGACCTCCCGCAAGCGCTCACTGCGCTTCGTCAGCACCTGGTAGGTGTGGCGCGGCGTGGCTCGCATCACTGCAAAGACCCGCTCTATGAAATCAAAGGGCACGGCGTCGTGGAACAGGTCGGACATGGAGTTCACGAAGATCAGCCGGCCCTCGCGCCAACGAAGCGGAAGAGCAAGGCTGCCCTCGTCGAGCCGCACGACACCGGTCCATTTCGGACGGCCGCCGGACTTGCGCGTCGTCCCCGAATACTTCGCCTGACCCATGGCCTGCAGGCGGGCGGCCATGCGCATCGCATAGCAGTTGGTGCACCCGGCCGAGAGCACTGTGCACCCAGCAACCGGATTCCACGTCGCCTCGGTCCATTCAATGGGGGAGGAGGAAGCCATCACACTGGATCTAGAAGCGCTGACTGAAGAACCAACAATGGAGTTGATGGAGAACCATCACGGTATCTTCCTGGTCCGCTAAACAAGTCCACGTACGCAATTTTCCCGCCGCTCCTTTCACGTTTTCTGGACATAATTTTCGCCCAGAACGCGAAATATTTGCTCACAATCTTTGCCTTCACCAAAGATTGCTGGGATTGTCGCTCAAAGAACGATCGCGTCATTGCGATAAGCCGTGAAATTGAAATGCGACTGACAAGGCAATGATTGAGATCCTAGAACAATCCCGGAACAAAGCAATTGCAAATTCCGGACATCCTTGACTCCCGCCCTCCCTTACCCTATAGGCTGCCCACTT
>JAESFG010000634.1_pt1 | contig 12886 bp, 13 predicted proteins | sample 9269371 | NCBI WGS metagenome assembly JAESFG01 (sample SAMN14506227, study PRJNA617093) | algae metagenome | isolation source: Aetokthonos hydrillicola CCALA 1050 (B3-Florida) and co-occurring... | place: USA: South Carolina | collected 2013-01-01 | reverse complement strand
ACAGGTCGGCCAAGGCGCGTAAGGACGCGATAGCGAAACCCGGGCCGCGCATAAGGAACCCGTAAGGACGCCACGGACCCCTTCGCGAAACCGTTGGGACTGGATAGCTTTCTTTGCATGAGCGAGGGAGCGATCGAAGGTCCGCCAATGCCGGAGCGCCGCTGGCCACCGGTTTCGGCGGCGGCCACGGTATGCGCCGTCACGGCCGCGGCGATAGGCACGGGGCTCGCTCTCGAGGCGGTGCTGCCGCCCGACAGCGTTCCCCTGGTCTTCCTGCTCGGCGTGCTCGTGGCTGCGGCAGCGCACGGCGTTTGGGCCGGGGTCGCCGCCGCGATCCTGGCCTCGCTGTCCTTCAACTTCTTCTTTATCCCTCCCGTCTTCACGCTGTTGGTCGCCGACAGGGAAGAGCTCTTCGCCCTTGCCGCCTTCCTGGTTGCCGGCATCCTCACGGGAAGCGTAGCGGGGCGGATGCGCCAGCAGGCCGACAGGGCGCGCCGGCACGCGCAGACCGTCGAATCGTTGAACGACTATGCCGGACGGCTTTCCGGCGCGGACGATCGCGCCGAGATCGTCGGGATCGCGGGTGCCCAGATCGCCCGCACGTTGCACACGCCGGTCGTCGCGCTCACGCCGGATGGCGACCAGCTCCTGCCTGCGGGAGCGTGGCCGGACGGGGCGGCTCTTTCCGCCGAAGACTGGCAGGCGGCCGGGCGCGCCGCGCGCACGGGCGGTGTGGCGCGGCGCCCCGCCGAACCCGACGCCGGACAACGGTTCGAGTTCCACCCGGTCGCGGGTGCCTCCCAGCTCGTCGCCGTCTTCGGAATCGCGCGCCCGCCGGACCCGCCGGCCAGCGACGAGCCGGCGCTTCAGGCGCTCCTGCGGCACGCCGCCATCGCCTGCGCGCGCCTGGAACACGCCGAGGAAGCGGCCGCCGCCCGCGCCGCCGCCAGAGAGGAGCAGTTGCGCAACGCCGTTCTGTCGTCCCTCTCCCACGACCTTCGCACGCCCCTCGCCACGATCCTGGGCGCGGCGTCCAGCCTGCGCGAACTCGGCCCTGCCCTGTCCGACGAGGCCCGGGACGACTTCCTCGGCGCGATCGAGGACGAGGCTCGCAGGCTGTCGCTCTATGTGAGCAACCTCCTGGACATGACGCGAGTCGAGGCCGGGGCCCTTTCGCCCGCCCTCGACTGGGTCGACGTGGCCGACGTGCTTCGCCTCGCGGCGTCACGGGCCCGGAAGGATCACCCGGGGCTCGCTCTGTCGGTTGCGATCCCGGCCGACCTGCCACTGCTGCGCACCGACGCCGCCCTGCTGGGACAGGCCCTCTTCAACCTGCTCGACAACGCGGCGAAGCACGCCGGCGCGGGCGGCCCCGTCCTTCTGTCCGCCATCCCCGAGCAGGCCACGGTGGCGCTTGCCGTGACCGACAGCGGGCCGGGCATTCCAGCTGCCCTGCAGCCGCACGTGTTCGACAAGTTCAGGCGTGGCGTCCAGCAGGGGTCACCGTCTTCCGGGAGCGGTCTCGGCCTCGCCATCGCCCGAGGCATCGTTGCGGCGCTCGGCGGGGAGCTGGTGCTGGAGAGTCCCGTGGAGGCGGGGCACGGCAGCCGCTTCACCATCCGGCTCCCCTTGGCAGTCTCGAAGACGGAAGAGCCATGACGTCACCGGTGCAGCCCGTCGTGCTCGTGGTCGACGACGAGCCGCAAATCCAGCGCTTCCTCGGCCCTGCCCTCGCTGCGGCCGGATACCGCGTGATCACGGCGACGACGGCTGCGCAGGCGATTCGCCTGGCGCAGACCGGGGGGCCGGCCGCCGTGATCCTCGACCTCGGCCTGCCCGACAGGGACGGCAAGGAGGTGATCGAGACAGTGCGCCGCGACAGCGACGTGCCGATCATCGTCCTCTCCGCCCGGGACCGGGAGGCAGAAAAGATCGCCGCGCTCGACCTCGGCGCCAACGACTTCGTCAACAAGCCCTTCGGCATCGGCGAGCTCCTCGCCCGTCTGCGCGTGGTGACAAGGCCCCGCGGTCCCGCCGCCGATCCCGTCACGGTACTGGTCTCCGGGGATCTGACGGTCGACATCGCGGCCCACAGGGTGACGCTTTCCGGCGAACAGGTGCACCTGACGCCCAAGGAGTTCGACCTGCTCGCCACGCTCATGCGCCATCCCGGCCGGGTGATGACGCACCGCCAGATCCTCGGGACGGTCTGGGGCCCTGCCCACGTCGCCGACACGCAGTACCTGCGCGTCTTCATCGGTCAGCTGCGCCAGAAGATCGAGCCGGACCCGGCCGAGCCGCGCTGGATCTTGACCGAGCCCGGGGTCGGCTATCGCTTCCGGGACTGAGCCTTTCGCGGCGTGACCTCCGCCGCTGCGGCGTCGAGGCTGCCGCGGAGCTGGGCGGCAAGTCCCCTCGCCTCCCCGTGCTTGGCGATCAGGTCCCCGAGGGCCTCCTCGACAAGGTCCTGGAAGTCCCGGCCCGTCCGCTTCGCGAGGAGATCGAGCACCGACCAGGTCTCGTCGTCGATGGTCACGCGCTTGCCGGGCATCCTCGCCTCCGCCATTGCACGAAAACGGACGGAGGGTGCGGGAGTTTCACTCTGCTCCGGCCTCGGCGCCGGCCTTGGCTACGATCTGGCGCATGATCTCGGTATGGTCGGCACTCGGGCCGAGGTCGCGGGCCGCCTCGGTCCACTGCTCGGCCGTTGCAGCCAGGAGAGGCAGGGACAGCCCGAGGCTGCGCGCGAGGCCGGCGGCGATGGCGAGGTCCTTGGCCATCAGGCCGATGGAAAAGCCCGAGCCCCAATTCTCCGACAGGATGAACTGCTTCAGCTTCACTTCGGTGGCGTTGCTGCGGCCGGTGGAGGCGTTGAGGATGTCCGTCATCACGGCGGGGTCAAGCCCGAAGGCCCGGCCCGCCACGATGGCCTCCGATGCGGCGGCGGTGCCGATCGCGGAAAGAAAGTTGTTCAAGCACTTCATGGCGTGCCCGGTGCCGAGCTTGCCCGTCGGGAAGATCCGGCTCCCCATGGCCTCCAGCAGAGGCCGGGCTTCGGCGAGGTCCGCCTCGGCGCCGCCCGCCATGATGGCGAGCGAACCGTCCACCGCTCGCTTCACGCCGCCCGAAACCGGGCAGTCGATCATGCGCAGGCCCCGTGCGGCGAGGTCGGCGCCCAGCGCGACGGTGTCGGTCGGCGCGGAGGAACTCATGTCGATGACGAGGCCGCTCGGCTTCATCGACGAGGCAGCGTCACCAGAGCCGAGGAGCGCGTCCCGCACGATGCGTCCGTCCGGCAGGATCGTGATCACGACGTCGGCCTCGGCGGCGGCCTCCGTCGCCGACGCAGCGACCTTGCCTCCGGCGGCAGCGAACGCCTCGCGCGCGCCGGCCGACAGGTCGGTCGCGCATACGGTAAATCCGGCCGTCAGCAGCCGCTTCGCCATGGGGAGGCCCATCTGGCCCAGCCCGATGACGGCGATCTTCATGGTGTTTTCTCGCGCCATCGAGTCACCTCCCACCGGTCCGCCGGCGACACTAGGAGGCCGTGATTGCGCCGGCAACGCCACCCGTCTGCCGGGCCGGGAATGACTGTCATGCCCTGCGGCGCCGGTCCCGTTGCAATTCCGATGGCCGTGGTCCACGCTTCGACCGCGCGTTGCAGACCGGCCGTCCGATGCAGGCATCCGGCGCCGCGCAGGGGGAAACACCTTGAGCGCGGCCATGTCCGTGGACGGGGACACGACGGCGCAGGACGCTCAGGCGATCCTGTCGTTCCGGCACATGTCGAAGAGCTTTGGCGGCACCCGCGCGCTCGACGACGTGTCCTTCGACGTCGGCGCGGGCCAGATCCTCGCGCTGCTCGGCCAGAACGGGGCCGGCAAGTCGACGCTCATCAAGATCCTCGCTGGCGTGTACTCCGCCGATGCGGGCGAGATCGCACTCGGCGGCCGGCCCTACCAGCCGGGCGTCACCAGGGGCGTCGCCTTCATCCACCAGGATCTCGGCCTCATCGAATGGATGACCGTGGCCGAGAACATCGCCATGGCGCAGGGCTATCCGCGGCGCCTCGGCCTCGTCGACTGGGCGGAGGTGGACGCGATGGCGCGCCGCTCCCTCTCGATGATCGCCTATGACATCGACCCGCGCCGCCGCATCTCGGACCTGACGCGGACCGAGAAGTCGCTGGTCGCCATTGCCCGCGCGCTGGGCGTGCAGGCGCAGGTCCTCGTGCTCGACGAACCCACGGCGAGCCTGCCGCAGGGCGAGGTCGACCTGCTGTTCGGCGTGCTGCGCGGCCTCAAGCGCCAGGGCGTCAGCATGATCTACGTCTCGCACCGGCTCGACGAGGTGTTCGCCATCTCCGATACGCTGGTCGTGTTGCGCGACGGCCGCCTCGTCGACCGTCGCAAGACGTCCGATGCGGAGCCGGAAGGGCTCATAGCCTCCATCATCGGGCGGCGTCCGGAGAGTGTGTTCGTGCGGCCGCCTGCACCGGCCAGGGACACGGCCCTGCTGTCCTGCCGCGGCGTCGTGGTGGCCGATGTCGGCCCGCTGACCTTCGAGCTCTATCCCGGCGAGATCCTCGGGCTCGTCGGCCTGCGCGGTGCGGGCCAGGAGTCGGTCGGCCGCGCGCTCATCGGCGACGACCCCGCCACTGCCGGCGAGGTTCGCCTGGCCGGCAGTTCGCCCGACCTGCGCACGCCCGAGACGGCCATCCGCTCCGGCGTCGGCTTCGTCGCCGCCGACCGCGTGGCCGAGAGCGTGGCGCAGGGGCTCACCGTCCGCGAGAACATGTTCATCAATCCCGGCGCGAGCGGGCGCCGCCCCCTCGCCTTCCGCCAGCCCTCCGACGAGGCGGCCGAAAGCATGGCCCTGGGCCGCAATGTCGGGCTGTCGCCGAACTCCCCCGAGGCTCCCATCGAGACCCTATCGGGCGGCAACCAGCAGAAGGTCGTGATGTCGCGCTGGATGCGCATCGGCCCGCGCGTCCTGGTGCTGGAAGACCCGACGGCGGGCGTCGACGTCGGTGCGAAGGCGGAAATCTACCGGCTGCTTGCGGGCGCGCTGGCGCGCGGCCAGGGCGTCCTGCTCGTCTCCACCGACTTCGAGGAAGTCGCCGCGATCTGTCACCGCGCCCTCGTGTTCAGGGGCGGCATGATCGTCGCCGAGATCGCCGAGAAGGATCTCGGCGTGGAAAGCATCACACGCGCCACGTCGCTGGCGGGACCGGAGACGGCGGCGCAGGCCGGAGCAGGCGGGCACATCGCATGAACTCGATAAAGTCGACCGCCCTCGAGCCGACCGCGGCCGAGCTCCAGCACATGAGCCTCGGCCAGAAGATCATGCGGCTGGCGCCGGTCTACGGCCTGCCGATCTGCACCCTGCTCCTCATCCTGATCTTCTCGGCCGTCCTGCCAGAGACGTTCCCGACCATGCTGAACCTGAGGTCGATCCTGGGCGACAAGGCGATCATCGCCATGCTGTCGCTGGCCGCGATGATTCCGATGATGGCGGGCCGCATCGACCTCACCGTCGGCTACGGCATCGTCCTCTGGCACATCCTCGCCATCGCGCTGCAGACGAAGATGGGGCTCAGCTGGCCCGTGGCGTGCGTCATCGTGCTGATGCTGGGCTGCCTGCTCGGCCTCATCAACGGCTTCCTCGTCGAACTCGCCCAGATCGACAGCTTCATCGCCACGCTCGGCACGGGCACGACGCTCTACGCCATCGCGCTCTGGTACACCCAGGGGCGGCAGATCATCGGGTTGCTGCCGCAGGGCTTCACGAGTCTCTACACGTCCATGCCGCTCGGCATCCCCATAGCGGCCTATTACGTCATCGCGCTGGCCCTGATCCTCTGGATCGTCACCGAGTACCTGCCCATCGGCCGCTATCTCTACGCCATCGGCGCGAACCCCAGTGCTGCGGCGCTGAACGGCATACCGAGCCGCCGCTTCGTCATCGGCGCCTTCGTCGCCTCCGGCTTCCTCGGCGCGCTCGCCGGCATCGTCCTCGCAGCGCGGCTGCGCATCGGCCAGGCCAGCGTCGGTCTGGAGTTCCTGCTGCCCGCCCTCGTCGGCGCCTTCCTCGGCTCGACGACGATCAAGCCGGGCCGGGTCAATGTCTGGGGCACGATCATCGGCGTCGCCATCCTGGCGGTCGGCATCTCGGGCATCCAGCAGCTCGGCGGCGAGTTCTACGTCGAGCCCCTCTTCAACGGCATCACGCTCCTCATCGCGATCGGCCTCGCCGGTTACGCGCAAAGGAAGCGCGGCGCGGTCCGCCACACGAAGGCCGCGCCGTCACCAGCTCCCGAACCGCCGAAGACCTGAGCGTCCCGGCGGCAAGGAAAATGCGCCCCGCCCGCTCACGAGGCGGGGTTCGACAACCGGAGGAAGACGTTCCATGAAGATCACGCATCTCATCGCGGCGCTCGCCGCAACGACGGCCCTGCCGATGATGGCGGTCGCGGCCCGCGCCGACGCGGTCGCCGACGCCAAGAAGATCGTCGAGGCCACCAGCACGCCGAACGCGCCATGGAGCGGCCCGACCTCCGGCCCGAAGGCCGTTCCCGGCAAGACGATCATCTACGTCTCGACCGACCAGAGGAACGGCGGCGCGCTCGGCGCCGGCGAGGGCGTCCGCGAGGCGGCGCAGAAGATCGGCTGGACCTACAAGGCCATCGACGGCCAGGGTTCCGTCTCCGGCCGCGCCTCTGCTTTGGCGCAGGCGATCGCTTCCAAGCCCGACGTCATCGTGCTCGGCGGCATCGACGCCACCGAGCAGGCGACCGCCATCGAGGAGGCGGGCAAGCAGGGCATCGTGCTGATCGGCTGGCACAGCTACGCGAAGTCTGGCCCGCACGACAAGCTGCCCATCTTCAACAACATCACCACCAACCCCCTGGAGGTCGCGGCCTCCGCCGCGTCCTACCCCTGCGCCACGACGGGCGGCAAGGTCGGCGCCATCATCTTCACCGACTCGACCTACGAGATCGCGGTCGCCAAGTCGAACGCGATGGCCGAGGTCATCAAGAAGTGCGGCGACAGCAAGGTCCTGGAGATCGTCGACACGCCGCTCGCGGACGCGGCGAACCGCATGCCGCAGCTCACCACCGCGCTGCTGCAGAAGTACGGCAAGCAGTGGACGCACGCGCTCTCCATCAACGACCTGACCTTCGACTTCATGGCGCCCGCTCTCGCCGCGGCCGGCATCAAGGGCGACGGCAACCCGCTCGCCGTCTCCGCCGGCGACGGCAGCGAAGTGGCCTTCCAGCGCATCCGGCAGGGCGAATACCAGGCCGGCACGGTGGCCGAGCCGCTGAACCTGCAGGGCTGGCAGGTGGTGGACGAGGCCAACCGCGCGCTCTCCAAGGAGAAGCAGAGCGGCTTCGTCGCACCCGCCCACCTCTTCCTGCCCACCAACATCAAGGCGGACGGCGGGCCGAAGAACACCTACGATCCCGACAACGGGTATCGCGAGGCCTACGCCAAGATCTGGGGCAAGTGAGTCCCGGGCGGCGGCTCTCGCGCCGCCCCGATTGAAACGGCCGGCCCGCGCGCGATCGCGGGCCGTTCCACTTCAGCCGTCAAGAAGGAGGCCGGAATGGCCAGCCAGGACCTGCCGAAGCCCGACTATGCCCACCGCATGAAGCTGATCGGCCACTCCGACCAGGGCGGCCGCCCCGACGGCGTGCAACTGATGGTCAACAAGGGCCATGCCTTCGTCGGCCATATGTTCTCCAAGGGCTTCAGCGTCATCGACTGCACGGACCCGCGAAACCCGAAGCCGGTGACGTATGTCGCCGCGCCTCCCAACACGTGGAACATCCACCTCCAGACCTATGGCGACCTGCTCCTCGTCATCAACGCCAAGGACATGTTCGCCGCGGCCGAGTTCCAGGACGAGAAGGCCTACTACAAGGGCGCGCTGGGCGAGAAGGTCGGCACGGCCAAGCAGACCGGCCCGGCGGCGCGCGACTGGACGGCCGGCATGGCTGTCTACGACATCAAGGACCCCAGGAACCCGCGCCAGATCGGCTTCCTGCCGGTCGAAGGCGGCGGGGTGCACCGCATCTGGTACACGGGCGGGCGCTGGGCCTATGTGTCCGTGCTGCTCGACGGCTTCACCGACTACATCTTCATGACCGTCGACCTCGCCGACCCGGCGAACCCGAAGGCGGGCGGCAGGCTCTGGCTGGACGGCATGAACACGGCGGCGGGCGAGAAGCCCTCATGGCCCGCCACGAAGCGCATGGGCCTGCACCACGCCACGGTCAGCGGCGACCTCGCCTTCGCATCCTGGCGCGACGCCGGGCTCGTCATCATCGACGTGAAGGACCCCGCCAACCCGAAGCTCGTCGTGCACCGAAACTGGTCGCCGCCCTTCCAGGGCGGTACCCACAACGCGGTCCACCTGCCCGACCGCGACCTGCTGGTCGTCGTGGACGAGGCGGTGCTCGACGATTTCGAGGACGGGTTCAAGCCGATCTGGATGTTCGACCTGCGCGTGCCGTCGAACCCCGTCAGCATCTCGACCTTCCCGCAGCCGGCGGAGGCGGACTACAGGCACAAGGGCGGGCACTACGGCCCGCACAACATCCACGAAAACCGGCCCGATGCCTTCGTCAGTTCGGAGACGATCTTCGCCACGCTGCAGAATGCGGGGATCCGGGTCTACGACATCCGCAACGAGTACCGGCCGGAGGAGATCGCGGCCTTCGTGCCGCCCAGGCCGCCGAAGCTCATCGACCACCGCCCCAACCGTCCGCTCGTGATCCAGTCCTGCGACGTGTATGTCGACAAGCAGGGACTGGTCTATTCCAACGACTACAATGGTGGCCTCTACATCCTCGAAGCCGACCTCTGAACTTTGCCGGCAGGACGAGGGCGCGCCGGGCGGCCGGCGCGCCCGTCCCGCTCAGTAGCGGCAGACCTTCTTGTAGCCGTAGGGCGTCGCGCGCGTGACGCAGCGGGGCGCACCAGGCTTGGCGTAATAATAGACAGGCGGGCCGTAGGGCGGGCCGATATAGTAGGGTTTCGGATAGCAGCGGCCGTAGGGACCCCTGTAGAATTGCCCGCCGCAGCCGCCTTCGACCAGCACGATGTCGCCACCTGCGCGGACACCGTCCGGCAGCGCGGCCCCCGGAGCGGCCTGCGCCGGTGCCATGGCCAGGCCGAGCAGTAGCGCTCCGGCCGTTAATCCAACCCCTTGCATCGAATCCCTCCACCAGAGTGTCTTTGCGGATGCAGGATAGGCGGATCGCGTGTGCCGTTGATTAGCATAAGCTATGTTAGTCTCAGGATTGCGTGAACACGTCGGACATCTGGTCGTCTGGAGCCGGCCATCGCCGTGTCGCATGATGCCGAACCGAGGAGATCCCCCATGGCTTCGTCATCCCCCGTCGTCATCGTCACCGGCGCATGCGGCAACCTGGGCCGCGCCGTGGTCGCCGCCCTCGCGGCGGGTGGTTCCGTCGTCGTTGCCGTCGATCACGCGACGGGCGGCGATGCCAGCGCAGCGGCCACCGTGCTCGGCGGCGTCGATCTCACGGACGAGGCCCAGGCCGCTCGTGTCGTCGACGCGGCGCTCTCCGCTCACGGCCGCCTCGACGGATGCGTCCATACCGTCGGCGGCTTCGCCTACGCCAAGGCCGCAACGAGCGACGCGGCGCTGTTCGAACGGATGTTTCGCCTGAATGTCCTGACGACCGCCAATCTCTTCCGCGCCGCTCTAGGCCCCATGCGCGAGTCGCGCAGCGGAAGCCTTGTCGCCATCGGCGCGGGCGCTGCCCTAAAGGCGCCTGCCGGCCTCGCGGCCTATGCCGCCGCCAAGGCCGGCGTCCTCAGGATCGTCGAGAGCTATGCGGAGGAGGTCAAGACCGAAGGGGTGCGGGTCAACGCGGTGCTGCCCAGCATCATCGACACGCCGCAGAATCGCGCCGACATGCCGAAGGCCGACCCCTCGAAATGGGTCCGCCCGGAGCAGCTCGCGGGCGTCATCGCCTTCCTGCTGTCGGATGCATCCTCGGCCATCACCGGAGCGTCCGTGCCGGTTCCCGGGCGCATGTGAAGCGGGGCGGCCACCGGCCGCCCCGGTCAGAAATCCTTGCGCGGATTGTCGACGCCCCGCTCGCGCCACTTCTCCATCAGCGCGCGCAGATCGTCGCCGGCGTCGGGCGGCAGCACGATCTCGAGCGTGACCAGCAGGTCTCCTGCCCCGTCCTTTGCGGGAAACCCCTTGCCCCGCAGCCGCAGCGTGCGGCCAGAGGAGGTGTTGCGCGGAATGGTGACCTCGACCGCTCCCTGCAGCGTCGGCACCCGGACATGGCCGCCCAGGACGGCCTCGTCGAGGCTCACCGGCAGGCGCAGGCGCAGATCCTTGCCTTCCAGCGTGAACCGCCTGTCCGGCTTCACCTTCACCGTGACGAGCAAGTCGCCGGCGGGACCACCGGTCGGACTGGGGTGCCCCTGACCCTTCAGCCGGATGACCTTGCCGTCGGTGACGCCGGCCGGGATCTTGACCTCGATCTCGCGGCCATTGCTGAAGGCGAGGCGGAGTTCCGTGCCCTTCGCGGCGTCCGAAAGCGTGATCTCGGTCTCGCTGCGCAGGTCCTCGCCGGCGCGAGGGCGGCGCTGGCCTCCGGGGCCACCCCGCGCCCCGGCCTGGCCGAAGAGCTCGGAGAAGATGTCTCCTGGATCGACGCCCGGCCCGCCGCCACGCGCGCGGAAGCCGCCGCTCGTCGGGTCGAAGCCGAATGAAAAGCCCTCGAAACCTGCCCGCTGAGCGCCGCCGGCGCCCGCGCCGAAGCCCTCGAAGCCGGCAAAGCGCGGCTTGCCGTCCGCTCCGATCTCGCCGGCATCGAACTGCTTGCGCTTCTCGGCGTCGCCGAGGATCTCGTAGGCGTTGTTCAGCTCCGAGAACTTGTCCCGGGCCTTCGGATCGTCCTTGTTGCGGTCGGGGTGATACGTCTTGGCAAGACGGCGGAACGCCTTCTTGATCTCCGCGTCGTCGGCCGACCGCGGAACGCCCAGGACGTCATAGGGATCGCGCATGCGCAGAACACCTCCGGATGGAAAGTGTGGCATGCGGGCTTCCCGCCAGCGACCCTGCCGGGCCGGCCGAATCCCCACGCCACCGAATTCAAGATCTCATGTGGGGTGAGTGTTGCCGTTTGGCAACGCCCGCAACTCAGCCCTGCGCCTCTGCCCTGGCCTCGCGAACGGCCCACGGTCCGGCTCCGACACGGCAGGCCGTACCGGTCATCGCACGGCTCGTCCCTTCCGTTGCGACCTCGGCCCTGTACTTGCGGCACAGGCGGTCATCCTGCACGAACGCCTCGCCCTCGGCAACGAAGTGGCCCGACAGGCCCGAGGCCGGGTTTCGCCACGAAGCCGTCTTGCCTTCATGCGCGGGGTCGAGCGCGTCCTCCAGGGCCGGGCGCGCAGCGTCCCAGTCGGCATTGGTGGAGCCCGGGCCGAGAGGCGCGAGCGCCGGTGTGATCGAGCCTGTCGTCTCGACGTCCGCCATGAGCGGCGGAAGCGGAAAGCTCATCGAGCAACCCGCCGCGGTCAGGCCGAGAGTGGAAAGTGCCAAGATCAGCCCGCAAGTACGCACGAGCCCGTTCCCTTCCCCGAGGTTTCGCCCCATAACTCAGCCTGTCCGGCGGCGGCCGAGCCGTCATCCGCACAATCCGATCGACACGATTAAGCCCGTGGAAGCGTTAATGTCCGGTGACTTCTCCGGGGTCGACGACCCCTTCGCGTTGTTCGAGGAATGGTTCGGCGAGGCACAGGCCGCCGAGCCCAACGATCCAAATGCCATGGCACTCGCCACGGTGGACGGGGACGGCCTGCCCGACGTCCGGATGGTGCTGCTGAAGGGCATGGATCGGCAGGGCTTCGTGTTCTACACCAACACGCAGTCGGCCAAGGGCCGCGAGCTCGAAACCAATCCGAAAGCCGCGATCGTGTTTCACTGGAAGAGCCTGCGCCGCCAGGTGCGCGTGCGCGGTCCCGTCACACGCGTCAGCGACGAGGAGGCCGACGCCTACTTCCAGTCACGCCCCCGCGACAGCCGGATCGGAGCCTGGGCGAGCCAGCAGTCCCGACCGCTCGAGAGCCGCTTCGCGCTGGAGAAGGCCGTGGCGGTGTACGCTGCCAAGTACGCCGTCGGCGAAGTCCCGCGACCGCCCCACTGGACCGGCTTCCGCATCGATCCCATCTCCATGGAGTTCTGGCAGGATCGTCCTTTCCGCCTTCACGACCGGGTGGTTTTCCGGCGCCCCTCGGCCTCTGGCGGCTGGTCCCGCGAGCGTCTGTATCCCTGATCCCTGCGGCCGCCCGGCGGCCGCCGAAGCAGCACTGGACACGACATGCCCACCACGCAGACGGACAATGGCGTTCGCCGCACCATGCTGCTGACCGGCGCGAGCCGGGGTATCGGCCACGCCACCGTGAAGCGCTTCTCGGCCGCCGGCTGGCGCGTCATCACGTGCTCGCGCCATCCCTTCCCGGAGAACTGCCCCTGGGAAATGGGCCCCGAGGACCACATCCAGGTGGACCTCGCCGATCCCGACAACACGGAGGAGGCGATCGCCGAGGTACGCCACCGGCTCGAGGCGGGGCGCCTCGACGCCCTCGTCAACAATGCCGGCATCTCGCCGAAAGGACCCAACGGAGCGCGCCTCGGCACGATCGAGACCAAGCTCTCCGACTGGCTCAAGGTGTTCCACGTCAATTTCTTCGCGCCGGTCATGCTGGCGCGCGGCCTCGTCGAGGAGTTGAAGGCTGCGAGGGGCTCGGTGGTGAACGTCACCTCGATCGCCGGCTCGCGCGTCCACCCGTTCGCCGGGGCGGCCTATGCGACCTCCAAGGCTGCTCTC
>JAESFG010000633.1_pt1 | contig 12894 bp, 12 predicted proteins | sample 9269371 | NCBI WGS metagenome assembly JAESFG01 (sample SAMN14506227, study PRJNA617093) | algae metagenome | isolation source: Aetokthonos hydrillicola CCALA 1050 (B3-Florida) and co-occurring... | place: USA: South Carolina | collected 2013-01-01 | reverse complement strand
TATGTTCCCGGCGGTAAAAGAAACTTCCGCTTCTTTGGCCACCCAGATTTGGGTACCATTAAATTGTCTGAGTTTACAGACAATATTGACATTACCGGTAACGGTGCAGATGCTGCCACTCCTCCATTTACGCCTACGCTTACCAATGCTGCTTCTGCATTTACCTATAACACCAACAACGGCAATGCGTCTTTAGCTTCAGATCCGGGCTGGACTGCAGCCACTTCTGCCAACAACAACTTTACTACGCCGGTAAGGGTTTTGGTTAGGGGTTCAAAAGCTCAAACTGGGTCTTTAACCGGTGGTACTTATACACCTGATGCAGTAACCATAGATTACGTATTCCCTATTGGCACAGGCATAACCTTCAGCGGTTATACTTCTGTTCAGTCACTTACTTATGTAACTGGTAGTGATAGTTATAACCTGCTTTCAAACCCCTGGATGTCGGCTATCAATATGAACCTGGCAACATTAACAGGCAGTGTAAACAACAATTTTTGGGTATGGAACCCCAACATTGGCAACAAAGGCGGTTACCTTTCGTATTCTTTTGACGAAGATTATGCCTTACCCATGAACGGTGCCTTTTTTGTGAGGGCCACAGCTCCTGGTACCAATGCCGTAACCTTTACAGAATCGGTTAAAGTAAGCCCTTCGCAGGATACCGCTACTTTGTTTAGGAAAAGCAATAAAAGCAATACTTATAAACTGGAACTGGATGTTTACAGTAATGAAGTTTTATGGGACAACTTTAAACTGGTATTGAAAGACAGAAGTTCTGCAGCATTAGACATCAACGATGATGCCACCAAAATGATAAACCCTGAACTGAATTTCTACAGCCTTTCAGCCGACAATAAAGCACTGTCTATTGACAACAGGCCCAATACAGATGAACCTATTGCCATGTTGTTTACCACAACACAAAAACAGCAATTCACCATTAAGGTAAAAGCTTGCCTGTTACCTCAGGGTATGGAACTTTACCTGCACGATAAATGGCTGAACGAATGGGTATTACTGGGTAATGGCATCAACTACACTTTTGACGTGAACGATGCACCACAAAGCCAGGGTAACAGGTTTGAGCTGGTACAAAGAAAAAGAGAAGCTTTGGTTCAAACAGCACAGGTGAAGGTGTTCCCTAACCCTGCTACAACATCAGCTACAGTTCGTTTTAGCAATGAAAAAGCAATAGCCACCACTATCAACATTACCGATATAGCCGGCCGCCTGGTTCAAAGCATACCGGTTGGTGTAGTGCAACAAGGCAGTCAGGTACTAAACCTGAAAAACTGGGCTAAAGGAATGTATTTCATTACTATCAACAGCGAAAAACAAACAACTACGGCATTGGAAATAAAATAATTAAGCCCATTGCCAGGTATTAAAAACAAATACTGTATTTTTACTTTACAGAGTAATAACCGAAATTGAACTGAAATGAAAATAAAATTAACTGTAATTACGTCCTTAATCCTCCTGATTGTTATGATGTTGCCCGTTTTAGTACATGCTCAGCCCGGTTTTGGTGACGATGTAGATGACGTTCCTGTAGACGGTGGCATTAGCTTACTGGTAGCTGCAGGTGTGGGATATGGAGCCAAAAAGCTGCGTGATAAACGCAAAACCTCTAAAAAATAGCCTTTACTAGTTTTGTTAAAATAGAAAGCCTGCCTGTTTACAAGCAGGCTTTTTCTTTCCAACTGCTCCATTATTACCTTTCGATATATGGAATAAGCCATATAAACCCACCGGTTTTAAAAGCAAGGTTGCCCTTAATGCAGTAGTTTTGTATTTACAAATAATATAAGTTCCGTTATGTTGAAATTGCCCATTTACTTAGATAACAACGCTACCACGCCCATGGACCCCCGCGTGCTGGAAGCCATGATACCATTTTTTACCGAGCATTTTGGAAACGCTGCCAGCCGTAACCACCCTTTTGGCTGGGAAGCTGAAGAAGCGGTAGACTATGCCCGTGGCCAGGTAGCTAAGCTGATTGGTGCAGACGCCAAAGAAATCATTTTCACCAGCGGTGCTACCGAAGGTGATAACCTAGCTATCAAAGGCGTTTTTGAAATGTATGCTAGCAAAGGCAACCACATCATTACCGCAGTTACTGAACACAAAGCCGTACTGGATACCTGTAAACACCTGGAAAAACTGGGTGCAGAAATTACTTACCTGCCCGTAAATGCTGATGGCCTGGTTGACCTGAAAGAACTGGAAGCCGCCATTAAGCCTACCACCATCCTGGTAGCCATTATGTACGCCAACAACGAAACCGGCACCATTCAACCGGTTAAAGAAATATCTGCACTTGCCAAAAAACATGGCGTATTATTCTTTACCGATGCCACCCAGGCTGTAGGTAAAATACCTGTGGATGTACAAAAAGACGGCATTGACCTGTTAACCTTCAGTGCACATAAAATGTACGGTCCTAAAGGCATTGGTGCCCTATATGTTCGCCGCAAAAACCCACGCGTTAAGGTAACTGCCCAAATGGATGGCGGTGGCCACGAAAGGGGTATGCGTAGCGGTACATTAAACGTTCCGGGTATTGTGGGTTTTGGTAAAGCCTGCGAAGTTGCCGCCCAGGATATGGAGGCCGACACTAAACGCATTAGCCAGTTAAGGGATAAACTTGAAAACGCCCTGATACAACTGGAAGAAGCCTACATTAACGGCAGCAAGGAACAACGCCTGCCACATGTTACGAACATCTCTTTTAAATACGTTGAAGGCGAAGGCCTGATGATGGGCTTTAACAAAAACATCGCCCTTAGTTCCGGCTCTGCCTGTACATCTGCTTCGCTGGAGCCTAGCTACGTATTAAAAGCCTTAGGCCTGGGCGACGACCTGGCACACAGTTCGCTGCGTTTTGGCCTGGGCAGGTTCACTACCGAAGAGCAAATTGATTATACCATTAAAGCGGTTAGCGAAACCGTATTGAAACTGAGAGAAATGAGCCCCCTTTGGGAAATGTTTAAAGAAGGCATTGACCTGGACACCATTGAATGGGCTCACCACTAATTTTTAACCTTTACAATTCATAAACTATGGCATACTCAGATAAAGTAATTGACCACTACAGCAACCCTAAAAATGTAGGTACGCTGGACAAAGCCAGCAAAAACGTTGGCACCGGCCTGGTGGGTGCACCAGAGTGCGGAGATGTGATGCGTTTACAAATTGAAGTAGACGAAACAACAGGTGTTATCAAAGACGCCAAATTCAAAACCTTTGGTTGCGGCTCTGCCATTGCATCTTCTTCACTGGCAACAGAATGGCTGAAAGGCAAAACCGTTGATCAGGCCGTGAACATTGACAATATGGACATTGTAGAAGAACTGAACCTGCCACCGGTAAAAATCCACTGCTCAGTTTTGGCCGAAGATGCCATCAAAGCAGCCATTAACGACTACCGCAAAAAGCAGGGTTTGGAAGAACTGGTGTTCCAGGAAAAAAGCGTACACTAAAATAAACAGTTATGGTAGCTACAGATAATGCGATATATGTAAGCAACAAAGCCAAGGCCAAAGTCATCAAGCTGATGGAAGAAGCCGGTATTGCCAACGACCCTTCTTATTTTTTAAGGGTAGGCGTAGTTGGCGGTGGTTGCAGCGGTTTAAGCTACAAGCTGGACTTTGACAACGAAACCAAGCCCATGGACCAAGTGTTTGAAGACAATGGTGTAAAAGTGGTTACAGACCTTAAAAGCTTTTTATACCTGGTAAATACCGAGCTGGATTTTAGCGATGGCCTTAATGGCAAAGGTTTTTATTTCAACAACCCCAACGCCAGCAGAAGCTGCGGCTGCGGAGAAAGTTTCGCCGTATAATTTTATTGGGTTCAAATAGTACAAGGCCGGAAGCTCTGCTTCCGGCTTTTTTGTTTGCGTAACACGCGGTAACGTTTGGCTTTTTTCAGGAGACCAACTGCAACAACACTATTCATCGTTCCTTGCGTCGCACACTTGTACTGCAGATGCTTTGGGCATCTGCAAGTCAGTAAGCCAGTAGTCAATAAGTCAGTAAAGAATAGGTGTAACCGTGCGGTGTTTTACTTATTGACTTACTGACCCATGACGATATGACTTCCTACAGTACAAGTGTGCGACGCAACCGGTGTTTCATAGTAGTACAAAAGCCCTGGTTCATAAAAAAAGCCTGGCTTGTTTTACTGCCACCGAAAGCCTTGTAATGCCCTGCCATATATTTCAATGAAAAAAAAATCTATATAAACTCTGGCCGGGCAATTCTATGTTTTTTTATGCAATTGTTAAGGAAAGTATAAAGGCCAGTGCTTATATTTGCTACTCATTCAGGTTAAATAGCCACATGTTTAATATTATTCTGTTCGGCCCTCCGGGTAGCGGTAAAGGCACCCAAAGTGAAAAACTGATTGAAAAGTATCAGTTAAAACACCTAAGCACAGGCGATTTGTTACGCAGCGAGATTGCGGCACAAACACCTTTAGGACTGGAAGCAAAATCGTTTATGGACCGCGGCGAGCTTGTACCCGATGAAGTGGTGATTGGCATGATCAGCTCTGCCTTGGAAGCCAACCCGCAGGCCAAGGGCTTTTTGTTTGACGGTTTTCCGCGTACGCAGGCCCAGAGCGAGGCTTTGGATAAGCTGCTGCAACTGAAAAAAACAGCCATTGGCGTAGTGCTGGCCCTTGAAGTGAGTGAAGAAGAACTGATTAAACGTTTACTGAACCGCGGGCTTACCAGCGGCCGCAGCGACGATACCAACGAAGCCGTAATTAAAGCCAGGATTGGCGAATATCATAAAAAGACAAGTGCGGTAGCCGCCTATTACAGCCAGTTTGATAAAGTGGTAAACATTAAAGGCGAAGGAACTGTTGAAGAAATTTTTTCTGCACTATGCAGCGAAATAGACAAACGCTTGTCTTTATAATGCAAACTTTTGCAACCAATACCAACTGCCAGAGCCCCAAATAATCATTTGGGGCTTTTTTTATGCTTTTAGTTTAAGGCTTCTACTGTTTTTTCAATCTCGAACTTGTCGCTCAGCTCTTTAATGCTGTTCCATCCGCCGGTAACATTACGCAGGTTGTGAATGCCTTGGCGTTTCATTAAAGAGGCTGCTATTACACTGCGGTAGCCGCCTGCACAGTGTACATAAATGTTGTGGTTTTCATCCAGGTTGGCCATGCTGCCGGGGTCAGTCAGCTCATTTAAGGGAATATTAATGGATTGTTTCAGGTGGCCATCTGCATACTCGGTTTCTTTTCTTACATCTACCACAACCAGGTTATCATCAAAAGGTATGTCCATAGCCAGTTCATCGGCTTCAATATCAATCAGCATGTCAATGGGTTCGCCTGCTGCAACCCATGCATCAAAGCTGCCATCCAGGTAGCCAGCAAATTTTTCAAAGCCTACCCTTGCCAGGCGTGTAGCGGTTTCTTTTTCTTTACCCTGCTCGGTAACCAGCAACAGGTTTTTATCAAAAGGCAGCAGGCTGCCAGCCCACTCGGCAAAGCGGCCTTCCAGGCCTATAAAAATACTGCCGGCTATAAAACCACTGGTAAACAACTGGGCATTACGTGTGTCTACTACAATATTGTTCTCGTTGTCTTTGGCAAGCTTAAAAGCCTCAACAGATAAGGGCTGCAGGGCTTTTTCCAAAACCGCATCAATGGCTTCATAGCCTTCCTTGTTAATTTTGGCATTGATGGGGAAATATTGTGGCGGTGCTGTAAGGCCATCTGTAACCGCTTTGATGAATGATTCCCTGTCAGGCTGTTGCAAAGCATAATTGGTAGCTTTTTGCTGGCCGATGGTACTGTGGCTTTCGGGCCCCAGGTTTTTACCGCAACTGCTGCCGGCACCATGTGCCGGGTACATGATTACATCGTTTGCCAGGGGCATTATTTTGTTATGCAAGCTATCGTACAACATACCTGCAAGATCTTCCTTAGTAAGGTCTTCGCCCTTTTGGGCTAAATCGGGGCGGCCCACATCACCAACAAACAAAGTATCACCGGTAAACAGGGCATGTTCTTTACCGTTTTCATCCAGCAATAAAAAGCAACTGCTTTCCAGCGTATGGCCGGGGGTATGCAAAACCTTGATGGTAAGTTTACCTACGCTAAATGTTTCTTCATCTTTGGCAATATGAACAGGCAGGTTGGTAACGGTATCGGGACCATAAACAATGGTTGCACCGGTAGCTTTGGCAAGGTCTATATGGCCGCTAACAAAATCTGCATGAAAATGGGTTTCGAAAATATATTGAATGGTGGCATTACGTTCTTTGGCCATGGCCAGGTATTGGTCAATATCACGTAATGGATCTACTACTGCAGCAACACCTTCACTTTCTATATAATAAGCGGCCTCGCTAAGGCAACTGGTATATAACTGTTTAATAAACATAGCTTAACACAATTTAACTGCAAAGATAGCCATGTTAAAGCATGTGACCTTACGACATAGGGATAACAAAAAAGCGGCTCAAAATTGAGCCGCTTTTTTTATTGGTAAATGATGTGGCCGGGCCTCATCATCTTAGTCTAATAACTCATCTACAAACTTAACTACATCGTTAATGCGGGCGTAGTTAACAGAGTAGTAAATGAATTTGCCATCACGCTCGGTAATTACAATACCTGCACGACGCAGTATTGCCAGGTGTTGTGAAGCTACAGACTGCTCTAAGCGAAGCTTTACATACAATTCTGTTACCGTTATCTTTTTGTAATCGTCTATCAGCTTAATCATTTGCTGACGAAGCTTGTGATTAACAGCCCTTAAAATAAGGGCCGCTTTTTTGGTACGCAGGTAATCAACCTTGATTTGCTGCTTACCATGGGTTAGTGTTACAGATGTTTGACTCATAAATAAACATTGGGGGATTAGATGTTCAAATTTCCGTTGTAAATGTAAACAAATGTTAGCCTACATGCAAGTTGCAATAATTGTTTTATATTTTTTTAATGCAATGTTATGGCTGCAAGGTAGAGTAGAATTCTTTAAGATACAGAGGCTCGCAATAGGCCAGGCTGTTAAATTTCCCATTGCGAAAATCATTATATGCTAAATCAGCCAATTGTAACGATGAATGCTTTACATCAGTAAACAACAAATGACTGTTTGATGACAAAATCTCTTTTGCCTTTATGTTTCCGCTGCCGCTTACAAGGATTTTATGGGTTGTTAATAAAGCCTTAAAACTATCAGCATCCAATACTTTTGCAGCTGGTTTTTCAACTTCTTTTAATGTATGATCGTATACAGCTGTAAAAACTTCTTTACGCCGTGCATCAATCATGGGGCAATACAACATAGTATTATCCACTGTTTGCCCATAAGCTTTGATGGCTGCATAAGCCATTACCTGGAGTGTATTTAATGTAATGATGGGTTTGTTTAGTGCATAGCAAATGCCTTTGGAAGAAGCTAGTCCAACCCTTAACCCTGTATAACTACCGGGACCAATAGTTACCGCAACTGCATCAATGGCCGAAAGTTGTACGCCTGCTTCATCACAAATGGCTTTTATGGCAGGTTGCAGAAATGAGGCATGGCTTTTTTGGTCTTCGTTGCTTTTTATAACAACCAATTCGTCTCCCTGCGTTAAACAAACAGAAGCATGTTCTGTGGCGGTATCAATGCTTAACAATAAAGGCTTCATCCGGCTATAGCTTTTAGTTCCTGCTCCAATAAAGGTGCAGGTGTATAACGTTTATCTGTAGTAGTTAATTGAACAAGCAATTGGTAAATGCGGTGCAGGCCAATAAGCGATGCCCACTCAAACGGGCCGTAAGGGTAATTGGTGCCCAGCTTCATGGCAATGTCTATATCTTGCCTGGTGCTTACACCATCGCCTAAGGCAAAATAGGCTTCATTGATAATCATGGCAACAGGCCTGGCGGCAATCAAACCTGTTATATCGGGCACTTCAATATACTTCCATCCCAATGCGTCCATTACAGGGCCGGCCAAAGCCATGTTACCGGCAACCTCCCAAACACTACGCTGAAAAAAAGTATTCCATGCATTGATGCGTATATAATTGGCAGGTAATACACCTTTCACATTCAACACAGCACTAACAAATACAGGCTTTGCGGTTATACCCGCAAACACATCACCTTCCTCTTCAAACAAAAGGTCAAAATAAGCATCTGCATCCGGCACATGGGTATCTACCCATTGTATGGTTACATGGCTTGTAGCAAGATTGGCTAAATGTGTTTGTTGTAACGGCGTAGCCCTGATAGCAATAAACATGGGGGCAAATGTAAGCCATCATATCTTTTTTGGTGTTGTTAAATACTACATGCCTGTATGCTTGGCGGGCTGGCGTAAATATGCTTACTTGCCTAAAAAGTTGTTTATGCCTAAGCAAATCATTCGTACAGAAAAAGCCCCCGCACCTATTGGCCCTTATAACCAGGCAGTTAAAGCAGGCGGGCTATTGTTTATCAGCGGCCAGATTGCCATTAACCCTGCAACAGGCGACATTATTACTGACAACATACAGGCAGAAGCAACCCTGGTAATGAACAACATTAAAGCCATATTGGACGAAGCCAGGCTAACGTTTGAACATGTGGTAAAAACAACCATCCTGCTTAGCGATATGAGCCTTTTTGCAGCCGTGAACGAAGTGTACGGCTCTTTCTTTTCAGGCGATTACCCTGCCCGCGAAACCTTTGCCGTAAAAGGCTTGCCCAAAGGTGTGAATGTTGAAATCAGCATGACTGCAGTAGTTGACCTGTAAACAGCTGCGGTACTTTGCGTGAGGGATTGCAGCGGATACCCCGCAGTGGCCAGCCTGATAAGGCGGCCACGAGGAGTAGCAGCGAAAAGCCCGACCCTGCGGCTGCATACAACAGCCCTGCATTAAAGCCATGCCGCAGGGGCACGCCCTTATCCTTTTATGTTAACTGATAACTGGTTGCAAAACTGTATGTTTTACCTGGCTGCAACTGTAACAAGCCCATACCATTGTTAAAGGCATCGGGTGCTGCACTCAGGTTTTCTATAGCAATGCTTTGCCTGTGGTTGGGCGTATACACCTGCAAGTAACCATATTGCTGCAGCGGTTGTATGGCCAAGCATATACGTTGGTTGCTGAAAGTGCAACCTGCCTGTGCATGGGGTTTTAATACAAAACAGTTGTCTAGCTGTATGCCTTCCATTAAAACGCCCTGTTCAAAACGGGTATCTTGTATGGTGTTGCCGGTAGGTATCAAGGTATCATCAAACTCAAGCATGGTGTCGCTGTCAAATTGCAGTATGCATTCGTCTACAGGGCAGCCCAATGTAAAGTAAGGATGCCATCCGTCTGCATAAGGTACAGGGCTGTTGTGCAGGTTGGTTACCTGCGTATATACACGTAGCGTATTGTTGTTGCCCAACACCCAGGTAATGCTAAAGCTTAAGGAAAACGGGTAGCCTTTGTCTGTACCTGCATAGGTGTACGCTAAGGTTACACCTGCAGCATCATCGCCATCAAAAGTATCTGTAACAACAAAGCCTGCATTGTACACAAGGCCATGTATGGCATGTGGCGGCAGGTAAAATTTTTCAATGGTGTAGTTATTGCCTTCATGCACGTAGCGGCCATGTTGCAGCCTGCAAACAAAAGGGCTGAGCTTTGAGCTTTTGAATGCGGGTGTCATGTTTTGCATGGCATCTGCTACCGATGTAAAGCCATCTATTACGTTGATACGCTCGCCTTCTTTTTCTATGCTAAAGTGATTGACGATGGCACCAAAAGCATAGATGCTGGCAACGGCAGTTCCGGCATTGTCTGCAAGCGTAATTTGCTGGTAAGGCTGCTGGCCGCTTACGGCTACACTAAATGACATGGGCTTGTTTTTCTAAGCTTGATGGTATCGTTTTAAAACTGCTGTACCTGCTGTTATACAAACAGGTTGGGCAAACCGCCTGCATTGTTGAGGGGGTTTTTACCTAAGTGGTTATAGGCTTTCAGCGTTACTTCGCGGCCGCGGGGTGTACGTTGTAAAAAGCCTTCCTGTATCAAAAATGGTTCGTACACTTCTTCCAGTGTGCCGGGCTCCTCGCCTACTGCCGTAGCAATGGTGGTTATACCTACCGGACCGCCTTTGAACTTTTCTATAATAGCCGTTAATATACGGTTGTCCATTTCATCCAAACCATGTTCATCTACATTCAATGCTTTAAGTGCATGCTGTGTAATGCCCAGGTCTATGTTGCCATCGTTAAGCACCTGTGCAAAGTCGCGTACACGGCGTAACAAACCATTGGCAATACGTGGTGTACCACGGCTGCGGCGGGCTATTTCGCCTGCTGCATCAGACGATATATTGCTGTTGAGGATGGCCGCACTTCTTGTTATAATTTTTTGCAGCGTTTGGGCATTGTAATATTCCAGCCTTGATTTAATACCAAACCTTGACAACAAAGGTGCTGTAAGTAAACCGCTACGCGTAGTTGCACCTATTAAAGTAAAAGGGTTAATGTTCAGTTGTATGCTTCGTGCATTGGGGCCGCTGTCAATCATAATGTCTATCCTAAAGTCTTCCATGGCGGCGTACAGGTACTCTTCTACCACGGTACTCAGGCGGTGTATTTCGTCTATAAACAAAACATCGTTGGGTTCCAGGTTGGTAAGCAGGCCTGCAAGGTCGCCGGGCTTTTCAATTACCGGCCCGCTGGTTTCTTTAATGTTTACGCCCAACTCATTGGCCACAATACGGCTTAACGTAGTTTTACCTAAGCCCGGAGGGCCATGAAACAACGTGTGGTCCAACGCTTCACCGCGTATTTTGGCGGCTTTGATAAAGATGATGAGGTTTTCAATCAGTTGTGGCTGACCGGAAAAATCATCCAGCACCGATGGCCGTATACTGTTTTCAAACTCCTGGTCGCCGGCATTCAGTTTTTCTTTGTCACTATTCAAGTTGGGGTTTGCCATGCTGCTAAGATAAGCATAGGCTACAAACCCTGCCAACATTTCAGCCCCTTGCACATGCGGCTTTTTTCTTTTTTGCGGGAGACCAGCTATGGGAATACTATTGGGCGTTCCTTGCGTCGCACACTTGTACTGTAGTTCCTTGTTTGAGGTTTGAGGTTTGAGGCTTGAGGCTTGAGGTTTGAGGTTTGAGGCTTGAAGTTATTGGTTGCAGGTTACAGGTTACCAGTTACAAGTTACAAGTTACAGGTTGCTAATAATTGAAACTGGTAACTGGTAACCGGTAACTGGTAATTGGTACCCACAAACAACTGCAACAATTACCCGCATGCTATGTGGTTGCTTACTATTTTTACCAAAATTCTATTGCTATGTTGCGTATGCTTGCCCTGGCTGGCCTGCTGTTTTGTGCGGTTGCCCTTAATGCCCAAACCTATACTACCCCAAACGGCACCTGGAAACTGGTGCCTTATGCAGCCAACATTATTAAAGCCATTTATACGCCCAACGGTTATACCACCAACGAACTGGTTAGCGATGCGGTAATGGCCAAGCCCAATGCCACCGCATGGAAGGCAAGTACGGCATTGCGTAATGATACGTTGTATGTAGCCAACAAACTGGCTATTACCACCATGTATAAAGACGGCTACCGTGGCTTTAACATACAACTACAGCCCGGCGAAAAAATATTTGGCGGCGGCGAAAGGGCTTTGCCTTTAAACAGGCGTGGCTACCGCTTTAACCTGTACAACAACCCCTGGTATGGTTACAGCGAAGGGGCAGACAACCTTAATTATTCTGTACCCTTTTTTACTTCATCTAACGGGTATGCCTTGTTTTTTGACAACCCTTCCAAAGGTTATGCAGACATTGGTAAAACCAACACCACTGCTTTTGAAGCCGGCTTTATGAGCGGTGAACTAAACCTGTACATATTGCTGGGCGATTATAAAACCATACTTGCCAGTTATTTTCAGCTTACGGGTACACAGCCTTTGCCGCCGGTATGGGCCATGGGTAACCTGATGAGCCGTTTTGGCTACACCAGTGAAAAGCAGGTAACCGATATATTGAATAAAATGGATAGTGCCGGGGTTCCGGTGGATGCGGTGATTTTTGATTTGTTCTGGTTTGGCGACAGCATTAAACAAACCATGGGCAACCTAAGCTGGATGAACAAAACCAAATGGCCAGACCCCGCAGCAATGCTGGCCGGGTTTGAAGGCAAACGCATTAACTCTATACTGATTACCGAGCCTTTTGTGGTAAAACAATCTGCCAACTACGATTCATCCAAAGCCTTTCATGCTACCGACAGTGCGGGAAATACTTACCTGATCAAAGACTTTTATTTTGGCGAGGCGGGCTTGATAGACATTTTTAGAAAAGATGCACAGGAATGGTTTTGGCGTAAGCACCAGCCACAAATTGCCATGGGCGTAAAAGGTTGGTGGGGCGATTTGGGCGAGCCCGAAAAACACCCTACAGACATATACCATAACCTTGCAGACCTGGGCTTTAAAAGGCTGTTTAAAGCAGATGAAGTACACAACCTGTATGGCCACACCTGGACAAAAATGCTGTACAATTTTTACGCAAAAGAATACCCCGACCAAAGGCTGTTTACACTGAACCGCAGTGGTTTTGCCGGATCGCAGCGTTATGGCATACTGCCATGGACGGGTGATGTAAGCCGTAGTTGGAGCGGCCTTAGGGCCCAACTGCCTTTATTGCTGGGTATGAGCATGAGCGGTGTACCTTATGTACACAGCGATGCAGGTGGCTTTGCCGGCGGTGAGGGTGATAACGAGCTGTATGTACGCTGGCTGCAGTTTGCTGCCTTTACACCTATTTTCAGGCCGCATGGCACAGCTTTGGGCGATGTTGACAAAAACGCCTACAGCTTTGCAAGCGAAGTGGCATTGATAGATACACCGTACCAGCA
>JAESFG010000632.1_pt1 | contig 12970 bp, 12 predicted proteins | sample 9269371 | NCBI WGS metagenome assembly JAESFG01 (sample SAMN14506227, study PRJNA617093) | algae metagenome | isolation source: Aetokthonos hydrillicola CCALA 1050 (B3-Florida) and co-occurring... | place: USA: South Carolina | collected 2013-01-01 | reverse complement strand
CCCGCCGCAAGGGCCAGAGCCTCCCGCAGCTCCGCATGCATGGTCGCCGTGAAGGCGTTCAGCTTGTGCGGCCGATCCAGGACGATGGTCGCCGCCCGGTCGCTGACCGAGTATCGCAAGGTCGTGAAGCTCAAGGCCGTTCCCCCCCGAGGGCCCCGCCGGCCACCGCCTGCCGCACCCTGCCCCGCAACACCGGCAGCACCTCCGCGGCGAACCACGGATTCCGCTTCAGCCATCCCGAATTGCGCCAGGACGGATGAGGCAAGGGCAACACCCCGGTTCCGTCGAGGATAGCGCGCCAGTTCGCCACCGTCGCGCCCAGAGTGGGCCCGAGAAGGTCCGGCCTCCCGAGGCGCCGCAGATGCCACGCCTGGGCATGGCGCCCCAGTGCCACGAGCAGGAGCGGCCGGGGAAGCAGTGCGAAGACGCGAGCATGCCAGGTCCGGGCGCATTCGGGCCTGGGCGGCAGGTCGGAGCCCTTGGAATCGAGGCCTGGGAAGCAGAACCCCATCGGCACGATGGCAACCCTGTCGGCATCGTAGAACGTCGCCGCGTCAAGGCCGAGCCACTCCCGAAGCCGGACACCGGAAGGATCGTCGAAGGGCGTGCCGCTGGCATGGACCCGGGTGCCCGGCGCCTGCCCAGCGATGACGAGGCGGGCCGTGCCGGAGCCCAGGCGAAGGACGGGGCGCGGCGCGTGCGGCAGCGACCGGCCGGACGGTGCCTCGACGCACACCCGGCAGGCCGCGACGGCAGCCGCAAGGTCCTTGCCGGAGACGAGCGGCCCGCCCGGCGGAAACGCCGCCGACGGGCCTGGCGAAGGGACGGCCGGATCGTGCATCACCAAGAGCTGGAGCTCCCGTCCCCGCGGGTCAATGCCGGGCCACGATGCGGCAGGCCCGGCATGCGGCAACTTCCATATGCTTTCCCTTCGCATACAGCTCCAAGCTGAATCATCATCTCAACGCGGCGCCTCGCGGGGATGTGTCGCACGCCAGTCCACCGGAAGATCGAAGGCGGTCTTCCAGAGGCCGACGGCCTCCCGCCGCGCCGCCGCCTGCTCGGCGGCGTAGGGCCCCGTGTTGATCGCCTGCCCGCCGCGTACGAGAGCCGCGTTGATCTCTTGCTCGCCGGCCCGGCAGCGGGCCAGGCGCCGGCCATAGGGGTCGGAGCCGTCGGACTCGCAGCGCACCTCCCGGCCCGAGACGAGGGCGGCCAGGGCACTGCGGGCCTCCCGACCGCACGCGATGACGCCGGTCTGCGTCCTGCAGGTCTGGGCGAGCTCGGGCGCGTCGATGCCGGCCAGCCGGATCTCGGAGCCGCCCACGCGAAGCGAATCGCCATCGATCGCGACGGCACGCCCGGCCAGGATGTCCCTGTCGCGCTTGAGCAGGACGGGCCCCGCGAGCCCCGCGAGGAGGCCCGCCAGCGCGGCCATTGGGACCCCTCGCAGCCACCGGGAGCGACGCGACCGCATGGCGGGACCTACGCGCCGGGCCTGGGGCGCACGCGCAACACAGGCGCGAGCATCACGGGGAAGTGCCTGCAAGTTCTCGGAAACATCGGAATTTCGGTGATTCCGTCAGTTTCGCATTAACGGTTGGGGCACAGGATGCCGCCAACGGGCTTCCCCGTCGACGTCGCGAGCGCATGACCGAGCTGACCCCGGAGATCATCCAGCGCGGCCGCGGGGCTGACCCCGAGGCCGTGGCGCAACGGCGCCGGGCGACGCGCGAGCTGCGCGCGCTTCGCGAGAAGCTGACCTCCACCACCGGGCTCGAGCGCGCCTTCGACCAGGAGTTGCTGCGCCTCTTCGCCGAGACGCATCGCAACGCGTCGACCCTCCTCCTTCTTCTGGCCATCGCCATCGGCGCAGCGTCCAGCATCTGGCTCGACCTCGCCAGGGTGATGATCTGGCTCACGGTCGTCTCGACCAGCACGAGCCTGATGCTCGTGGTCTGCCGCCGCTTCCTCAGCCGCAAACCGGACGACCGCACCGTCGCCAGCTGGCGGCGGCGGTTCGTGCTGGCGGAACTGGTCCAGGGGATGTCCTGGGCGTTCCTCCTCAACATGCTTCTGTCCATGCAGGCGGATGCCGCGCGCACCTTCCTGCTTTTCGTGGCGCTGCTGATCACCGCTGTCACGGTGATGCTCGCCTCCTCGATTCCGCTCGCGGTGTACGCCGGAATCCTGCCTCTGACGGCGGTCATTGCGGGCTATCTGATCCCCTCCGACAACATCGAATGGGTGACGATGACGCTCATGGCGGGCGGCGGGCAGCTCTACTTCCTGGTTCTCGCCAACAAGCTCTACAGCACCACCGTCGCGACGCTGGAGTTCCGGGCCGAGAAGGATGCGCTGATCGCCGAGCTCGAGCAGGCCATGGCTAACGCGGACTTGGCGCGCCGGCGCGCCGAGGAGTCCAACATCGCCAAGTCGCACTTCCTGGCCACGATGAGCCACGAGCTGCGCACTCCGCTGAATGCCATTCTCGGCTTTTCCGAGGTGATGAAGAGCGAGCTGTTCGGCCAGCATCAGGTGCCCGCCTACCGGGAATACGCGAACGACATCCATGCCAGCGGCCAGCTGTTGCTCGACATCATCAACGAAATCCTCGACCTCTCCCGCATCGAGGCCGGGCGCTACGAGCTGAAGGAAGAAGCGGTCAACCTCGCCCATGTGGTCGACGACTGCCGCCACATGCTGCAGATGCGCGCCAAGGCCCGCGGCATCCTCATGACCGAGGCCATCGAACCCAATCTGCCCCGCCTGTGGGCGGACGAACGGGCCGTGCGCCAGATGGTGCTGAACCTGCTCTCGAACGCCATCAAATTCACGCCCCAGGGCGGCGAGATCCAGCTGAAGGTCGGCTGGACGGCCTCCGGAGGACAATATCTGAGCGTGAAGGACACGGGGCCGGGCATCCCGGAGGAAGAGATCCCGATCGTCCTGCAATCCTTCGGGCGCGGATCCCTGGCCATCAAGACCGCGGAACAGGGCACCGGTCTCGGCCTGCCCATCGTCAAGGGGCTGATCGACATGCACGGCGGCACGCTCGTGCTCAGGTCGAAGCTGCGCCAAGGGACCGAGGCCGTCGTCACCTTCCCCGCCTCGCGCGTGATGGACACGCTGGCCGCGGTCGCCGTGCCCGAGACGCAGAGGCCCCCTCCAGGACCCCAGTCCGGCCCGCGCGGCGGCCGAAGGGCGGCCTGAGCCGGGCGCGCCCGCCTTACCCTTTGTCCGAAACGCCCGCCTGCGCGAACGTCGCCATGCCGGAATGGGTGGCCGCGGCGGCCTTGATGACACCCATCGCCAGCGCCGCGCCGCTGCCCTCGCCAAGCCGCATGCCGAGGTCGAGGACGGGCTTCTTGCCCAGCCGGTCCAGCACTTCGCGGTGCGCACCCTCGGCCGAGACATGCCCCGCAATGCAGTGGTCGATGATGTCGGGGTTCTCGGCGTGCAGCACTGCCGCGGCCGCCGTCACGACGTAGCCGTCGAGCACAACCGGGATCCGTTGCACGCGCGCAGCCAGGATCGCCCCTGCCATGGCCGCGATCTCGCGCCCGCCGAGCCGGGCCATGGCCTCGAGCGGCCCGTCATACTGTCCGGCATGGGTGGCGAGCGCCGCCTCCACCGCCGCCACCTTGCGGGCGAGGCCGGCATCGTCGACGCCCGTGCCGCGGCCGACGAAGCGCTTCGCGTCCCCGCCATAGAGGGCGGCATAAATGGCGGCGGCGACCGTGGTGTTGCCGATGCCCATCTCGCCCAGGCCGAGCAGGTCGCAGCCGTCGGCCACGGCCTCCATGCCGAAGGCCATGGTGGCGACGCAGGCCTTATCGTCGAGGGCGGGCTCGACCGTGATGTCGCCGGTCGGCAGGTCAAGCGCGAGGTCGAACACCTTGAAGCCGATGTCGAAGGTGGTGCAGATCTGGTTGATGGCGGCACCGCCCGCCGCGAAATTCTCCAGCATCTGCCGGGTGACGGCCTGCGGATAGGGCGACACGCCCCGCGCCACCACGCCGTGATTGCCGGCGAAGACGCAGACCAGCGGCTTGTCCACCCGCGCCGGTGCCCTGCCCTGCCACGCCGCGAGCCATGCGGCGATCTCCTCCAGCCGCCCCAGGCTCCCCGGCGGCTTGGTGAGCTGCGCGTCGCGCTCCCGCACCGCCGCGGCGGCCGTCTCGTCGGGCCCCGGCGCGAGCCGGATGATCTCGCGGATGTCGTCGAAGGGGCGGGCTTCGGAGCCTGTCTGGGTCATCGGGGGAAGGGTCCTGCGGGCGGCCCGCGATTCTCGGGTCGGCGCCTGCTATAGCGGTCCGGTCCGCCCGGGAACAGCTCATGTCCGACCGCAATCCAGACCCGCCCGACCCCGCGCCTCCGGCGCGCCACGGCGACGACCTCGCGCGGGCGCTGCGCTTCTTCTCGCGCCTTCCCGTGCCGGTGCTGCCGGGCGAGCGCGATCCGCATGCCGCGCCGGACTTCGCCACCCTGCCCCGCGTCCTGCCCGTCGCCGGTCTCGTCATCGCGCTTCCGGCCGTGGCGGCGCTGGCGATCGGCGCATGGTTCGCCGTTCCGCCGCTGGCCGCCGCCGCGCTGGCCGTCGCCGTCCTGATCGCCACGACGGGCGGGCTGCACGAGGACGGGCTCGCCGACACGGCGGACGGCTTCGGCGCGCCCGGCAACGTCGAGCGGCGGCTCGCCATCATGGCGGACAGCCGCATCGGTGCCTTCGGCGCGGCGGCGCTGGCGCTCGCGCTCATGATCCGCGTGGCCCTGCTCGCGGCCCTTCTGGAGAAGGCCGGCGCGTCCGCCGCCTGCGCGAGCCTGCTCGCCGCCTCAGCTGCATCGCGGGCGGGGATGGCCGTGCCGCTCTGGCTGCTGCCCTCGGCGCGTCCGGGCGGCCGCTCGGCCAGCGTCGGCCGGCCGGGCGGGACGGCGATGGCGGTGTGCGCGGGGCTCGCCGCCGCGCTGGTGCTGGCGCTCTCGGCCGGGTGGGCGGGCCCCGCCCGCGGGGCATGGGCCATCGTGCTGGCGGGCGCCGTCGCGCTCTCTTTGACCGCATGGTCGCGCCGGATGCTGGGGGGACAGACAGGCGACGTCGCCGGAGCGACGCAGATCGCCTGCGAGATCGCGGTGCTGCTCGTGCTCGCCTCGGGCTGAGCTCAGAGCAGCTGGAACAGGAACCGCGCCGAGACCAGCAGCAGGAAGATGCCGAACGCCGTTTCCAGCCGCCGCTTCGACAGCCTGTGCGCGAGGTTGGCGCCGATGGGCGCAAAGGTGATACTGGTCGGAACCACCAGGGCCACGCCGAGCAGCGAGATGTAGCCCAGCGACAGCGGCGGCAGCACGGCCTCCGGCGAGACGTTCAGCCAGTCCGCCATCTTCGGCCAGCCGGCATAGACGTAGCCCAGCGCTCCGGGGATGGAGATGAGCACGCCCAGGCCCGAGGAGGTGGCAATGGCCTGGTGGATCGGCCTTCCGAAGAAGGTCATGAACAGGTTGGAGAGCTGCCCGCCGCCGATGCCCATGAGCGAGGACAGCAGGCCGATGACGAAGCCGTAGGCTTTCGTGACGAGACCGCCCGGCAGGTCGGAGCCGAGCTTCCAGCTGTCGCGCCCGAAGAGCAGGCGCACCGCGCTGAAACCGGCCACCACGACGAACACGCCCTTGAACAGCGCGGGCGGCGCATAGCGCGCCACGAGGCTGCCGGCGAGGACGCCGGCGACGACGGGAACCGCCCAGGCCCGCAGGATGGAAAGATCCACCGCCCCCTTGCGCTTGTGCGCCAGGAAGGAGCGGATGGAGGTGGGAATGATGATGGCGAGCGAGGTGCCCACCGCCAGCGGCATGCGCACCTCCTCCGGAATCCCCAGCAGCCGGAAGAGCTCGTACAGCACGGGCACGATGACCGCGCCGCCCCCGACCCCGAACACCCCCGCCAGCAGCCCCGTCACCGCCCCCGCCGCCAGAAGCCCCGCGGCGAGAAGGGCGAGCTCGCCATAGCCGGCGTCATGAAACATGGAGAAGGCTCCGGATGCGGATCCGGCCGGGGCGAGGTGTCACCGCCCCGGCAGGGAGGGAAACGCTCCATGTGGGAAAAAGGGGGGTGGGGCAAGGAGGGGAAGCGGTTGGGAGAAAATCATCCTTTGTAGGTCGGGTCCCGGCGCTCCAAGGCGATGCTCGCATCAACGGATTGCGGTCGCTTGTTCGAGGCGGCAATCTCGCGGAACACCGCCAGCGAACCCTGCGGATCGATGTCGTAGACGTCGTAGGCCGTATTCATCCGTAGCTGTAGGTTGGGGTGAGACAGAAAGGGCTTGAGGCGCAAGCGAGCATCAGGGCCGAATGTGTCAAGCTTCTCGACAGTTTGCCTCCATTGCTTGAAGAGCTTGTTGTATTTGGTTACCGTATCATTAAGAGATTCGTCGTACATCGCCACGCCGATTCTTTCATAATTTGACAAAAGTGAAGCGATATCGCCTGGATCAGAATCTGTCATCTCAATACTCCGAATTTCCGCAGCGCCTTCAGCCCAAATTCTACACGAGCGTCCCAAGATTTCCCTCGAAGATATTCTCTAGGACTTTTGTTTCCGAAATCCGGATTGCGCCTCGAATACCACCCGTTGATCTCGTAATGCTTCAGCGTCGGGATCCTTACGATGTTATCGGCCCCATCGACGCGGTCCTTACTGAAACCGTCATCGTAAGCAGATTGCTGCTCTACGATGTGGTGCAACTGGTAGCCCAGTCGGGGCCGGGACGCGTTGTCAAGGAGTTCCTCGAGGTCTTTCGGCTCGTCGGCATCGGCGTGGATCTCGTGAACCCAACGGACACTCCACTGCGCTGCCTCCAGCCATTTGAAAAAAGTTTCCAGCGGAAGATCGAGAGACAGTCTTCGCCGCACCTCCCGCGAGAGTTCACGTTGTCGCCTGGTTCGGGCATCGGACCGATCGGGCGGCCTTCCGGGAAGGTCTCCGTCGGAACTGATCCGGCGGATGACCGTGGAGCCCGAGGACCCTCGGCCCTCATCAGTCCATTGCCCGCCATCTGGATTGCCCGCGGGTACCCTAAGTTGGTCGGGGCGGAACTTTCGGTACCAGATGATACGGCGGGCGGCGCGGACCCAGCGCTGCGTGGAGTCCAATTCCGCCCGGATTGCCGCAAGAACGCGGAGGTCGGGATCTACGTCCCGATGATTTGGAAATCGCATCTGAAAAAGCCCAGCTTGAAATGCCGGGCATAATATAGGATTTTTTTCTTAGATCAATTCATGAATGGGCGAGATTGCCGGCGTCGTTCCTTACAACCGCGACGCCCCCCTCACGCCGCCTCTACCCTCTCCGGCCCCACCAACGCCACCGCCTCCCGCAACACCTCCAGCCCCGCGCCCGGCTTCACTGCTTCGGTCGCCAGATGCCGGCGGAAGGCGCGGGCGCCGGGGCGGCCGGCGAAGAGGCCCATCATGTGGCGCGTCCAGCCGTGCAGGCGCGCGCCCTCGGCGAGCGAGGCGGCGATGGCGGGCTCCAGGCGCTCCAGAGCCTCGAAGGCGTCGGCGGCCGGGGCGGGCTCGCCGAACAGATCGGGGTCCACCCCCAGCAGCAGCTCGGGCTCCTGGTAGGCGGCGCGGCCCAGCATGACGCCGTCGACATGCCGGAGATGCGCCTTCGCCTCCGCCAGGGTGCGGATGCCGCCGTTGATGGCGACCGGCACCTGGGGCAGGCGCCGCTTCAGGCGGTACACCCTGTCGTAGTCGAGCGGGGGAACGTCGCGGTTCTCCTTCGGCGACAGGCCCTGCAGCCAGGCCTTGCGGGCGTGCACGATGAGGGCGTCCGCGCCGGCGGCGACCACCGCGTCGGCCAGCTCGTCCAGCGCCCGCTCGGGGTCCTGGTCGTCCACGCCGATGCGGCATTTCACGGTCACCGGCACGGCGACGGCGGCCTTCATGGCGGCCACGCTTTCGCCCACCCTCGCCGGCTCGCGCATCAGGCATGCGCCGAAGCGCCCGTCCTGCACGCGGTCGGACGGGCAGCCGACATTGAGGTTCACCTCGGCATAGCCGAACTCCTCGCAGATGCGGGCGGAGCGCGCGAGGTCGGCCGGCTCGCTGCCGCCGAGCTGGACCGCCACGGGCTGCTCGGCCGGCGAAAAGCCGATCAGCCGCTCCCGGTCGCCATGGATGACGGCGCCGGTGGTCACCATCTCGGTGTAGAGCAGCGCATGGCGCGTCAGGGATCGGTGGAACGCCCGGCACTGCCGGTCCGTCCAGTCCATCATCGGGGCTACCGAAAATCGCCAGGGGCTCGCATTGCCCGCCGTCATCTCTGTGGTGCCTCGCAGCGTGTGTGCCGGCCGCCGCGGGCCGAACTCGGCCCGACATAGTCCGAAACGCCCGGCATATCCACCCGCCCCACGGCATGGGCGTGGTCCGGACGGTGACGCACGCCGCGCCAGCCGCGAGACGCCGTGCCGGCCGGGCGGCATGCTGAGTATCTTGATTAACGTCGAAGCTTAAATTAAGCGCTTGCCTCGCAAGATTGGATCCGCGCCGGCACCGATTCTGTCGCTGACGAAGGCCATCACGGCCATCACCGGGGCGGAATCGCCGCGAGGTGCCAGTGTTGCAGCCGCGCTCACATGGCGAAAAAAATGGCAAGTAAGTTGAGTTAACGTTTCCAACCATTCTGACATTATGGTTAACGTCCGGCAAACGCAGAGCCGGATGCATGTTACGACACTCCCTTCTCGTGGTCGCCCTCCTGTCCTCTGCCGCACCCGCGGCCGCCTGGACATACCGTGAGTATACGGGCGGCACGCCGATCGACGCGGTGAAGTCGGCCCTTGCGGAAAAGGGAGGCTCGCTCGAGCTCGTTGCTGCCGCCAGCCCCAGCGGTCCCACGGACGTCTACGTGGTCCAGCCCGCGAGCGTGCCGGTGCTGACCTTCTGCCATGGGCGGCTTTCCGGCTATTCGGACCGGATCACCGGCGACATCAGCGACTTTATCCGCCGGGCCGAGGAGGAAAACCGCAAGCGGACCTCGTCCATGCCCCGCTACCGGCTCGACCGCGACAAGGACAGCGCCTACGAGCTGACCGAGGTGCGATGGGAGCTCGAACCGGGGACGCAGCTCAACCTGTCGTGGTCTGCCGCCGGAGGCACCGGGATCGGCCTGGAGACTGTCACCCAGGACTGCCCCGAGGCGCCGGCGCCGGCCGTTGCACAGGCTGCCCCGGCCGACGCTGCGGAATCCGTGACGCTTGCGCCCTCTCCCGCCCAGGAACGGCCGGCGGCGGACATCGCCGAGGCGCCCGGCCCGGCACCGGGCCAGGCCACGGGCGAGAGCCATCCCGACGCAGACGAAGCGCTGGCCGGGACTCTCCACACTCCGGGTGTCGACGTCCCCGCTCCCGGCGAGATGCCGGCGGCCCGGACGGCGGAGACCGCCGCGTCCGAGGACAAGCATGCAGTGTCTCCGCGGAATCCGGCGGACACCGCGGCGGAACCGAAATCGGCCGAGGCAGTCCCCGCCGAATCCACGTCGTCGCCCGCCAGCATTGCATCCGAAGCGCAGCCTGCGCCCGTGACCGCGTCCGCGCCGGAGCAAGCCGACGAGGTGCCGTCAGGAACCCCGGCGATTGGGCAGGCCCAGGGAGCGGCACCGGATGCGGGGCCGTCGCCCGGCGTGGCGTCAGCGACGACGCTCCCCGCCTCGCCGGCGGCCGACACGCAGGCCCCCGCGGCGGACGTGGTGGTCCAGGTTCCGCTCCCGCCGGAGGCGCCGGTGGTGATCGCGCAGCCGGCACCGGTCCGCGACTCGCAGCAGCCCAGTGTAGAGCAGCTCGCCGTGGTCGTGCCTCCTCCTCCGGAGGTCCCGCCACCCGCTCTCGACCGCATGAATCCCGACGGCACCGCCTCCATCCCGGCCGTCGCCAACGTCCCGCTTCCGCCCCCCCGGCCGCCGGGCCTCGCACCGCGCCATGCCTCGTCCCCGGCCGTTTCCCGGCCACAGGGAAAGACGCAGCCCGGCGAGACGGGCTTGGCACCCGACGTCCCCGCTATGCCGGACGTGATCGTCCCCGGCACGCTCGCCGTGCCGCCGGCCGAACCCGCCGCTGGCAGCGCCGATGCGGAGTTCGACCCCGCTCCGTCACCCCGCCCGCCCGCGAACGTCGGAACGGGCCAGGCCACACTCGCGCCGCCGACGGTGGCGGTGCCGGTGGACGGCGAGGGCGACTCCGGAGGTGATGGCGTGACGGAGCAGGCCCAGGCGAAGCCGGCCGGCGGCCCGAGCCCCGAATCGACCTCCTCGGTCACGCGGCGGTGGCCGCCCTCGACACCGGAACAGTGCGCTGCCGCCTTCCGCTCCTACGACCCGGTGACGCGGACCTACAAAGCCATGAGCGGCGCCAGGAGGCAGTGTCCCTGACGCCCTCCGGCTAGCGCGGCGAGGACAGCGCCTCGCGCAGGCTCGACAGGTCCGTGGTGCGCGCCGGCTTCGGGGCGAGGTCGAGATCGGCCTCGACGTGCCTGAGATGTTGCAGCATGAGCGCGGCTGCGCGATCGCCGTCGCACCGCTCCACGGCTGCAAGCAGGTCGGCATGCTCGTTCGTGCCGCAGGACGAGGCCTTTGTCGTCCCGTAGAGCGCAATGACGAGGGCCGTGCGGGAAACGAGTTCCCGCAGGAAGTCGAACAGCACGTCCTGGCGCGCCAATGAGGCGAGGAGCAGGTGGAAGTCGCCGGACAGGCGGATCGCGGCCGGGCGGTCGCCCGCGGCAAGGGCCCGGCCCTCCTCGGCGAGATGGCGGGCGGCCGTGTCGATGTCGGCTGGGGTGGCCCGCGCCGCCGCCTCGCGGATGAGCGCCGCTTCCACCACCCTGCGGGCCTCGAAGACCTGGCGGGCCTCCTCCACCCCGGGCGATGCCACGAAGGCGCCCCTGTTTGGGAGAAGCACGATCACCCTGTCCTTCGCCAAGGAGCGCAGTGCGGCCCGCACGATCGTCCGACTGACGCCGAACACCGCGGCGAGATCCTCTTCGGAGAGCTTCAGCCCGGGCGGCAGGCGCTGCTCCACGATCGAGGCCGTCACCGTACGCGCGATGACGCCGGCCCGGTCCGTGGCCGCTTCAGACCTGCCCGCCCGCGCGGATTGCATGAAAAGACCGCCGTGATCCATGGCTTGCTCCCGGCCACAGAATGGCACGAAACAGCGTCACCTGTGCTGCTGATTTCGTATACAATCGCGCTTTCCGATTGTATCCAATTGCCTCTTTTCTAGGCGACTTCGGGAGGCGCCCGGCCTGCCTCCATTGCGGACTGCCCCGCCCGGCCCCTTGAAGGCGAACACGTTTCGAGGCGTTCCGCCCCCTTGGCCGGCACCGCGCTGGCCATGGCACGGGGCTTGTATTGCCGCATCCGGACAAGGAGCGGCGCGTGAAAGGCTCTGAACTCGAACTGGCCGGCGTCACCAAGCGCTACGGGACCACCGTGGCGGTCGACCATATCGACCTGAAGGTCAAGGCGGGCACCTATTGCTGCCTGCTCGGTCCCTCCGGCTGCGGCAAGACCTCGACGCTCCGGATGATCGCGGGGCACGAGAGCGTCAGCCAGGGCGACGTCGTGCTGGGCGGGCTGAACGTCACCGACCTGCCGCCCGCGCGGCGCGGCACGGCGATGATGTTTCAGAGCTACGCGCTCTTTCCCCACCTCTCCTGCGTGGAGAACGTCGCCTTCTCTCTCAAGATGCGGGGCGTCGACAAGGAGACGCGCCGCTCCAAGGCGATGCAACTGCTCGAACTCGTCGCCATGACGCCGTACGCGGAGCGGCTGCCGGCGCAGCTCTCTGGCGGCCAGCAGCAGCGCGTCGCGCTCGCCCGCGCCCTCATCACCGAGCCGCAGATCCTGCTGCTGGACGAACCACTCTCTGCTCTCGACCCGTTCCTGCGCGTCAAGATGCGCGCCGAGCTCAAGCGCCTGCAGAAGGAGCTCGGCATCACCTTCGTCCACGTCACCCACGGCCAGGACGAGGCCATGGCGCTTGCCGACCTCATCGTCGTGATGAACCAGGGCAAGATCGAGCAGGCCGGCAGCCCGCGCGAGGTGTTCAATGCGCCGGCGACCGCCTTCGTCGCCCGCTTCATCGGCGGCCACAACGTCTTCCAGCTGCCCGACGGCCCCGTCGCCGTGCGTGCCGACCGCCTGATCCTGACGCCGATCGGCGGACCCGGGGATGGCCCGATGCCGGCCCGCGTCCGGACGGTCGAGTACCAGGGCACCTACGTCCAGCTCGGTCTCGACACCGGAGACCGGGAGATCACCGCGCATCTCGGCGAGGACGCCTACGACGCGCAGCCACTCGCCCCCGGCGACCTCGTCGCCGTGAGCTGGAGCGAAGCCGACATCCACAGATTGCAACCCGGCGCATGAGCGGCCGGAGAAGAAGGAGAGGGGAATGACACGGAAATCCGAGACGAAGGGGCTGTCCCGCCGTTCGGTCCTCAAGGGCGCCGGCGCGCTGGCCGGTGCGGCTGCCGGCTCGGGCGCCATCACCGGCTTTCCGGCCGTGTGGTCGCAGGAAGCCAAGGTGCTGCGCTATCTCGGCACCGCGGTGAACCAGTCCGACGACATCAACAAAAAGCTGAAGGAAGACACGGGTATCACGCTCGAGTACATCTCGGCCACGACGGACGACGTCACCAAGCGCGTCATCACGCAGCCGAACTCCTTCGACATTCTCGACACCGAATATTTCAGCCTGAAGAAATTGATCCCGTCGAAGAACATCCTTGCGCTCGATGCCAAGAAGATCAAGGAATTCGACAACATCACCCCCATCTTCACCAAGGGCGAGCTGCCCAATGGCAAGAAGATCGGCGACCAAGGCACCGCGCCGAAGAAGGTGATGTTCCTCGAGGGCAAGAATTCGACGACCTTCGCCAAGGGCGTGACGGAATGGGTCACCCTGATCCCGAC
>JAESFG010000631.1_pt1 | contig 12983 bp, 11 predicted proteins | sample 9269371 | NCBI WGS metagenome assembly JAESFG01 (sample SAMN14506227, study PRJNA617093) | algae metagenome | isolation source: Aetokthonos hydrillicola CCALA 1050 (B3-Florida) and co-occurring... | place: USA: South Carolina | collected 2013-01-01 | reverse complement strand
CCCAGCGTGTCCAGCGTCGCCGACAACGGGAACACCCCGTCCATCGGCCAGCGTCCGCCGGAGGTCTTGTAGCCGACGACGCCGTTGAACGCCGCCGGGATGCGGACCGAACCGCCGGTGTCGGTGCCGATGGCGACGGGCACCAGCCCCTTGGCGACGGCAACCGCCGAGCCGGAGGACGAGCCCCCGGGCACCCGGCCATGGCCGTGCGGGTTGACCGGGGTTCCGTAGTGCGGGTTGAGGCCGATGCCGGAGAAGGCGAACTCCGTCATGTTCACCCGGCCGACACCGACCATGCCGGCAGCCTCGAGGTTGCGCACGAGCGCCGCGTCGCGCGCGGCAGGTGGCGCGTCCGCAAGCACGCGGGAGCCGGCCGTGGTCGGCACGCCCTCGAGGTCGAACAGGTCCTTGTAGGCGACGGGCACGCCGTCGAGCAGCGAGAGCGGGCGGCCCGCCTTCTGCCGCGCGGCCGACGCGGCCGCGAGCGCGGTGGCGCGCTCTGGCGTCGGCAGGGTGAAGATCGCCTTGTCGTCGCAGCCCGCCATGGCCGCCAGCGTCCGGCGCGCTCCCTCGGAGGCGTCGAGCACGCCCGAAGCCAGGAGCGCCGCCCATTGCAGCGCGGAGCGGGAGGAGAGGTCGTGGGGTGAGCCGGACATGGGCGTCTCCGTTCGGCGGGGATTACGGTCGCCTCGGCGGCCGGGTAGACGGTCCTGCGGATGAGCCCTTTCGTAAAGGCCGCGGTGGCCTAGTAGCGTCCGACCAGGAGCCCGCCATCGACCACCACGACCTGCCCGGTCATATAGCGGGCAGCCCTGGAAGACAGGAAAGTCACGACGTCGGCGATGTCGTCGGGCTCGCCGAGGCGCCCCATGGGGATCCATGCCGGGGCCTGCTCCGCGCCTTTCGGCCCGAGCGAGTCCTCCGAGAGGAGCTGCGCGGTGCGGATGTAGCCGGGAGCGATGCCGTTGACGCGGATGCCCGACTTGGCGAGCTCCACGGCAAGCCCGCGCACGAGGCCGACCACGCCGTGCTTGGCCGAGGAATAGTGCACGTGCTCGTCCCATCCATAGGCGACGCCCATGATGGAGGAGATGCAGACGATGTTGCCCTTGCCGGCCGCCTTCATCGCCGGGACGGCCGGGCGGACCACGCGGATCATGCCCTTCAGGTCGACGTCGAAGGTGTGGTCCCACTTCTCGTCCGTGAGCCGGTCGAGCGGGACGCGGTGGGCGATGCCGGCATTGCAGACGAGCGTGTCGATGATCCCGAAGCGGGCGATCACGTCGCCCACCACCGCCTCGGCCTGCTCGGTCGAGCAGACGTCGAGATGATGGAACTCGGCCGCGCCGCCGGCTGCCCGGATCTCGGCCGCAACCGCCTCGCCCTCCTTGGCGAGCACGTCGGTGACGATCACGCGCTGGCCGAGCTTCGCATAGGCGAGGGCCGTCGACCGGCCGATGCCGATCCCGCCGCCCGTGATGAAGACCGTCTCCGTCATCCCACTCCCCTCCCGCTCAGAGCATCACGTCGCCGGAGTTCGGCCCAAGCGTCTGGCCGACGAAGAGACTCGCCTCCGGGGAGGCCAGGAACGCCACGGTGGCGGCCACCTCGTCGGGCTCTCCGTAGCGGCCGAGCGGCAGCTCGGCCGCCTTGGCCTTGCGCCACTCCTCCGAAATCGAGAGAGCCAGGGGCGTGTTGATCGGTCCGGGCGCGACCGCGTTGACGCGCACGCCCTGCCTGCTGACCTCGCGCGCCAGCGACTTGGTGAAGCCGATGATGGCTGCCTTGGCCGCGCTGTAGTGGACGAGCTGCTGCCCGCCGATCTGGCCGAGCTGGGAAGCCGTGTTGACGATCGCGCCTTCCCTGCGCGCCAGCATCCCGGGCAGGACCGCCATCGTGAACAGGAAGGTGCCGCGCACGTGGACCGCGAACATGCGATCGACATCGGCGATCTTCAGGTCCTTGAACCACGCCTGGTGGACGTGGCCGGCATTGTTCACGAGAACCGTCGTGGGCCCGAACGCCGCTTCGGCCTCGCCGACGACCCGCGACACGTCCGCCTCGCTCGAGACGTCCGCCTGCCAGGCCTTTGCCGCGCCCCCCTCGGCTGCGATTTCTGTGACGACGGCCTCGGCCTTCGCGCCGTCGAGGTCGACGACGGCGACGGAGTGCCCGTCCCGCGCCAGCCTGTGGGCGACGGCGCGCCCGATTCCAGATCCCGCACCCGTGACGATCGCAAGTCCCACGCCCATCACACGTCCTCCTCAATGGCGACCCGCTTGGCCCGCCGCAGCGCCGCACCGTCCGTGACCGGGTCGTCGGTCCGTTCGGCGAGGCCGGAGGCAATGTTCTCGAACACCCCGAGGTGCGGGACCAGCGCGTTCTGGAAGACGAAGCCAATGCCGCGGCGAGGGACGGGAAGCGTGTCGATCCTCCGCCGGCCGAAATGCACCGCCACTTCGTCCGGCGTACCGAAGCCGGCGGTCACGCGCAGGAGAACGGTCTTGCCGGACCCGCTCGGCCCCAGGATGGAGATGTACGCGTCGCCGGGCATGGCGAGGCTGACGCCATCGAGCGCCGCCTTTCCGTCGGTCCGCTTCGTAAAGTCGTCGTGGCGAAGCATATCGGCGCCGCTGTGCGCGGCTCCGGCAACGGCAAGGCGAGGCTCCGCCATGGCGGCCATCGATCCCCTCACTCCCCGGCCCGATATGGGGTCAGATCCCCGGCGCCATGAACGCTAACGGCAGTGTCTTTTGTATGCAAGCTCAGTTTGAGGGCGAAACAGCGCTCACCGGCTGGGCACATGCATATGCTCCGGCCCATTCAAACTCACGCCGCTAGGCCTTTCAGCAAGGGAAGTCCAGTTGCACGGTATGCAAACGACATTTTAAGCTGGCAGAGACGGAGAGGGGCGAAACGTGCGATCCATCGCAGCTCAGGATGCCGGGCGGACTGCCAGGGGGACGGCAGCGATGAACGCGTTTCGCGAGCAGCCCTTCGAGAAGCGATACGAACTCGTCGAGCGCGTGCTGCGCGACAACATCGAGAGCGGCCGGCTCCCGGTCGGCCTCGTTCTGCTCGAGGGCCCGATCGCCGAACTCCTCCAGACCAGCCGCGCGCCCGTGCAGAAGGCCCTGCAGCTGCTCGAGGCGGACGGCCTCGTCCGCCGCTTTGAGGGACGGGGATTCCTGGTCTGGGGCGCCGGGCAGGAGGCCGCGCCGGAGCCGCGCCGCCTCGACTTGCGCCGGCTCGGCCTCGCCGTCCCCGAGGACGTGGACGAGGCGCTGCAGAGCAGAGGGTCGTGGGAGCGCATCACCATGGCTGTCGAGGACGCCGTGGCGTCGTGCCTCATCTTCGGCGAGTACAGGATCATCGAGACCGAGATCGCGCAGCACTTCCATGTCAGCCGCACGGTGGTGCGCGACGTGCTGGGGCGGCTGCAGGAGCGAGGCCTTGTCCGCAAGAACCACAGCTCGCACTGGGTGGCGGGGCCACTCACCGCCCAGTCCATCAAGGAGCGCTACGAGCTCCGGCGCATCCTCGAGCCGGCCGCCCTTCTCGAGGCGGCTCCGCTGACCGACCGCGAGGCGCTCGCGGGGCTGCGCGTGTCGGCCGAGGCCGCGTCGGAACGCGACGACACCGGCGGTTGGGAAGAAATCGAGGCGGCCTTTCTCGACCTCTGCATCCTGACGGCTCCCAATTCCCGGCTCGTCGAGGCGATCCGCCACAACCAGCTTCCGCTGCGGGCGGCGAATCGCCTGCTCGGCCATCTCGGCCTGCCCAGCGACCGAGCCGCGGTGTCAGAGGTCAGAATGGTGATCGACCTGCTGCTGGCCGATGCCGTCCGGCCTGCCGCCGAGTTCTGGCGCGACCACCTCGCGATGGCCGAGCAGCGCAGCATCGCCCGCCTCAAGATCGTGGCGGTGATCCCCGAGCCACAACGCCTCGCACCCTACCTCACGCCGGTCGAATAACCCGCCCGCCCGCCGGGACCGCGCTTGCGGGCGGCGGGCGGCCGGCTAGGATCGCAGGAGCGGGCCGTCGGGTCCGCGACCGGACACGTGGCAATGCCCCCTTCCCTCGCCCATCTCGAAGCCCGCGGCATCCGCGTGTCCCTGGACCTCGAGATCGGCCATCTCGCCGCTCTCGAGATCGACGCAGGCGACCGCACCCTGAAGCCGTTGCACCGCGCCCCCTGGGCCGACGATGAAGCCGTTCGCCGTGACGCGTCGCTGCTGCCGAACCTGCGCGGCCTCTCGGGCGATTTCTTCTGCGCGCCCTTCGGCCTGTCCGACGTGGAGGAGGCGCCCCCGCACGGCTGGCCCGCCAACAGCGCGTGGCACAAGCTCGACACGCTGAAGGTACCCGGAGGCGTCACCGCCCGCTTCGCGCTTGAACGGCGCGTGATGGGCTCGCGCCTGACCAAGGAAATCACGCTCAGGGACGGTCACCCCTTCGTTTACCAGCGCCACATCTTCGAGGGCGGCCAGGGCGCGATCTCTGTGGCCCACCACCCCATGACGCGCTTTTCCGGGCAGGGGAGGCTGAGCTTCTCGCCCAAGCGCTTCGTCGAGACGCCGCCGGCGTCGCTGGAACCTGATCCCGCGCTCGGCCGCTTCGCACTGGCCTATCCCGCGCGCACCGACGCACCCGGGCCGTTCCCGCTGGCGGCGGGCGGGGAGACCGACCTGCGCGACTATCCGGTCGCCGACCGGCACGAGGACTTCGTCGCCCTGGCGGAGGCTCCGCACGGGGGGCCGGGCTGGACCGCCGTGCTTCGCGACCCCGAGCGCGACGTGCTCGTGATCCTGAAGGATCCCGCCGAGTTGCCGGTCACCCTGCTCTGGTTCAGCAATGGCGGGCGGGACTATCCCCCCTGGAACGGGCGGCACACGGGCGTGCTCGGGATCGAGGACGCCCGGTGCTACTCTTCTCTGGGCCACCGGGCATCCGCCATGTCCAACTCCTGGAGCGAGGCCGGGATCCCCACCGCCTTCCGCCTCGCCCCCGGTACGCTGGTGAGCGTCAGGCATATCCTGGGAGCCTTGCCCGCCGGCCAGGGCTGGACCGAAGTGACCGGCCTCGAGGCGGGCGCCCGAGAACTGCGGGTCGACGCATCCGCGGGTTCGGCCACCCTCCCCTTCGACGGAACCTTCCTGGCGCACACCGCGTGATCAGTCGCCCCGGCGCCGGCGCGCGGCGCGGACGGCCCGCCACACGGTGGCCGAGAGGGCCAGGACAGCCAGCGCGGTGAGCACCGCGCTGGCCGCCGTGTGGCCCACGATCAGCTCGGGCAAGGCATAGCCAAGCACACCGGCGCAAACCAGCACGACGAGAGTAGCCCGATGAAGGGGGTTACGCAGGAACCGGGTCATGACCGGACAAGTCCTGCGTGGGTCTGCCGTTCCGCGCAACTTGAAACGTGTGTTCCCGCGCACGTCGCGGCGTCGATCTGCCGGCGCGCGGGACAAACTGTGAAGCCCTTCACAGAAGCGGCCCGTGGAGGGGTTGAGGATCGTGCGCAAGAGGCCGGAAGCGGCCGTCGCAATCTGGAGGGCCTGCCATGACCAACCGCCCCGCCACGCCGGCCACCGGCGCCGATGCCCAGCTGAAGGAGACCATTCGCTCTGTCCGCGGGCCGATGATCGGGGTCAGCGTCATCAGCTGCATCGGCAACGTGCTGATGCTGACCGGGCCCATGTTCATGATGCTGGTCTACAACAAGGTGCTGACCAGCAAGAGCATGCCGACCCTGATCGCGCTCAGCCTCCTGGCCCTCCTGCTCTACGTCTTCTACGGCCTGCTGGAGGGGCTGCGCGGCAAGGTCATGGCGCGGGTCGGCATCGCCTTCGACCACCGGCTCGCGCCGATGCTGTTCAACGCGACGTTGCGCCTTCCCCTGCAGTTCGGTCCGCATGCCCGCGAGCACGACCCGCTCCAGGACCTCGCCGCCATCCGCAATTACCTGATGGGCCCTGGCCCTGCGGCCCTGCTCGACCTGCCCTGGATCCCTCTCTATTTCGGCATCCTGTTCCTCGTCCACCCGATCCTGGCGCTGGGCGCCGCAGGCGGGGCGCTGTTCCTGGTCATTCTCAGCATGGTGAACCAGCTGCTGACCAAGGACACGATGTCGGCCGCCCAGCGCCAGCACTTCTCCACGCTCACCCTCCTCGTCGACGCCAAGCGCAACACCGAGGCGGCCGCCGCGATGAGCATGGGCGACGATCTCTGCAAGCGCTGGGGCGCGGGCTATGTCGGAGCCATCTCGCAGTCGCGCGACCTCGCCGACCAGGCGAGCGTCTTCGGCGCCATCTCCAAGACCGCCCGCCTCGTCCTGCAGTCCGGCATGCTGGCGCTCGGCGCGTTCCTCGTCATCGAGGGCGACATGTCTCCGGGCGCCATGGTGGCGAGCTCGATCATCCTTGCCCGCGCCCTCGCGCCCATCGATGCGGTCATCGGGCATTGGCGCGGCACGTCGATGGCCCTGAACGCCTACAAGCGCCTGCGCACCCTCATGTCCAGGCTTCCGCGCACCAGCGACCGTCAGCACTCGATGCCCCGCCCGAGCCATCGTCTGTCGGTGCGCGACATCGCCATCGTCCCGCCCGGCTACCCGCTGGCGACGGTACAGGGCGTGTCCTTCGAGATCGAGGCTGGCGACGCCCTGGGCATCATCGGCCCCAGCGGCTGCGGCAAGTCCACGCTGGTCCGCGCCCTCGTCGGCGCGTGGCCGACTGCCCGGGGCGAGGTGCGTTTCGACGACGCGCTGATCTCGCAGTATTCCGCCGAAACGCTCGCCGACTGCATCGGCCACCTGCCGCAGAGCATCGAGCTCTTCGACGGCACCATCGCCGAGAACATCGCCCGCTTCCGCAAGTGCGCCAGCACCGAGCAGGTCGTCGAGGCGGCCCGCCTCGCCGGCGTGCACGAGATGATCCTGAGCTTCCCGCGCGGTTACGACACGCCGGTCGGCGAAGGCGGCATGGTGCTTTCCGGCGGCCAGCGCCAGCGCATCGGCCTCGCACGCGCCGTGTTCGGCAACCCCTTCCTGGTCGTTCTCGACGAGCCGAACTCCAATCTCGACCCGCTGGGCGAGCAGTCGCTGAACGAGGCGATCCAGCGCATGCGCCAGAAGGGGCACATCGTCGTCATCGTCGCCCACCGTCCCAGCGCCATCTTCGCCGCGAACAAGATCCTCTCCCTGCGCCATGGCCGCGCCGAGATGTTCGGACCAAAGAAGCAGGTGCTCAGCGCGCTCTTCCCGCACATGGGCCAGCCGCACAGGCCGGCGGCGGTGGTCGAGGCGGCGAAGGAAGCCACCCCGGTCGACGCCCCCGTCGTGCAGGACCAGCTGCCCACCGGAACGGTGCTGGCCCCGCGCGCCTTCGCTGTCGCGCCGGGACAGTCGGCGGCCGCGACAGCCGCCCAGACGGCACAGTCGGCTCAAATGGACGCTGCGGCGGCCCTTGACCAGACGCGGGTCAGGATCGCTGCCGCATCGGCGCTGTGAGGCCCTTCACAGACCCTGACGCGCCGCCGCGCGAGTGTCTCCCCAAGGCCCTCCCGAAACTCCGGGAGGGCGATCCGAAAACCAAAGCAGGGGAAGCCGCCATGACCGAGTTCGACAGCGATCTCGACACCAACCAGACGTCCCTGCGGCACCTCATGCGCGTCTTCACCGTGAGCTCGCTCGCCGTGCTGATGTCTGTCGGGGGGTGGTCTGTCGCCGCCAAGGTCGACAGCGCCGTGGTGACCGCCGGCACCTTCGTCGTCCAGTCCAGCGCCCAGGCCGTCCAGCATCTCGAGGGCGGGGTCGTCGGAGCGATCCTGGTGAAGGAAGGCCAGCTCGTCCAGGAAAACCAGGTCCTCGTCAAGCTGGATGCGCAGAAGGTGATCGCCGAGACGGCCATCCAGGAGCGCAAGCTGATCGACCTCGCCGCCCAGCGCGCGCGGCTGGAGGCGGAAAACGGCAACCGCGACAGGATCACCGTGCCCGCCCCGCCGGTCCCGGGCGATCAGGCCGCCGAGGCCTTCCGCCTCGCTGTCGCGCAGCAGCAGAACCTGCTCGAGGACAAGCGCTCGACGCGCTCCAGCCAGGTCTCGCAGCTGCAGGAACGCAAGCGCCAGACCGAGAGCCAGATCGAGGGCCTGCGTGACAAGCTGAAGTCTCTGCAGGAGGAGTTCACGCAGGCCTCGGCCGAACTCGCCGACATGCGCATGCTGGAGTCCAAGGGCCTGATCCGCCGTCCCGTCCTGCGCCAGTCGGAGCGCGACGTCAGCCGCCTGCGCGGCGACATGGGCGACGTCGAGTCCCGGATAGCCAGCGCCCAGTCGCAGCTGGCCGAAACCGAGTTCAAGATGGCCGAGGTCACCCGCAGCGCCCGCTCCGAGATCCTTTCGCAGCTCACCGAAATCAGCGCGCAATATGCCGACGCCGAACAGCAGCGCCTCGCCGCCCTGGACAGGATGCAGCGCCTCGAGATCAAGGCGCCGCGCACCGGCTACGTGCACGAGCTCACCATCCACACGGTTGGCGGGATCATCAGCCCCGGGCAGACCGTGATGTCGATCATCCCGAGTACCGACTCGCTGGTCGTGAGCGCCAAGGTTCGGCCGGACGAGATCGACCAGGTCCATGTCGGCCAGGCCGCGATGATCCGAATCAGCTCGTTCAAGCTGCCGGTCGCGCCGGAGCTCGACGGGGAGGTGACGAGCCTCTCCCCGGACAAGGTCGTCGACGGCAAGACGGGCGAGGCCTACTTCACCGTCAAGATCGCCGTCCCGCCGGAGGAGCGTTCCAAGCTGCACGGCAAGGAACTCACCCCCGGCCTGCCCGCCGAGGTCCTGATCAAGGGCGAATCCCGCCGGGTCATTACCTACCTGACGAATCCGCTGACCGAGAAGATCGGGCTGGCGTTCCGGGAACGGTGAAGCGGGCCCCTGGCCTTCGCATCACGGCCGGGCATCGTCACGGGCACCCCCGGGGACTTCCCCGCGGGTGCCCCCTTTTCTTGTCACTCCGGCTGGCGTGAAGCGGGCAGAGGGAACCTGGACCCCGCTGGCGTGGCGGCGCGGCTCTCCGGACCCGCATTCGAACCCGTCCGGGGACGGCGCGCCGGACGACACGCGCTCTGGAAATGCCGTTCCTGTGAACACCTTCACAGCCGCAAGCCGCGAAGAGCGGGACACTGGCCTCGTCGGACAGGGTCCGTGGCGAGACCGGGACCCCAACCGCAGGAGGCTTCCATGGCCAACCGCATCGACTTCGACACGCACCGGATCGTCCGCCACGCCGCCGCCCGCAACGAGATCTCCTCGCTCCTCGGACGCGCCCTCTCCGGCAGCCCCGCGCCCCGGCTGCAGGCTCCCGCTCGTGCGCAACGCTCCGCCGCGCCCTCCATCCAGGACGGCCCGACCTGGTGAACCACGGCCTCTGCGAAGGGGCCCACGGCGTCCAGCCCCGCAGGGGACCACCATTCCTGCATCGCCAGGACAAACCCGGAGGAGGGAACGATGATCGCAGCGTCCGTCACCCGCCTCCGCGCCGGGCTCGCTGCGCTTCCGGCCCGGAACCTTTGGGCTGCCGTGGCGATCCTGCTGAACCTTTTGACATCCTCCGCCATGCCCTCGAAGGCCGCGCCTCATGCGCTTCCGTCTGCTGCCAAGGTGGCCGATACAGCCCCATTGCCGGGGATCCGCGGTGCCTGCGAGCCCGGCGCGCCCTGCGTCGTCGATCGGATGCAGGATCCCGCGCGGCCATTCTCGATCAGGCCGCCCTCGCGCACCCGCAGCTGGCGATACAGGGCCGTTTTCGGCTGACGGTTCAAGCGATGCGGCAATCCGGTGCCCGACCTGCGCCTCCCCGCTAGGTCAGCTCGGCTCTTGCGCGCTAGAAGAGCGGCGACAGTCGACGGGCGGCATCCGGACCGCCCTGCGGCGCTGAAAACGCGGGAACCGCCATGGGTATCATCACCTACCTCACCACGATCCGCCTGGGCGAAGGTTCTCTCCGCGAGGTCGGTCAGGACCTCTCCGACCTGAATGTCGCGCGGCCGCTGATCGTGACCGACAGGGGCATCATCGCCGCGGGGCTTCTGGACCGGCTGCGGACGGCGTCAGCGGGGCTCGCCTCCGCACCCGTGTTCGCCGACGTTCCCACCAATCCCACGGAAGAGGCGACCCTCGCCGCTCTCGCGCTCTACAGGCGGGAGGGGTGCGACGGCGTGGTCGCATTCGGCGGCGGCTCGCCCATCGATCTCGGCAAAGGCATCGCCCTGCTGGCCACCCATTCCGGTCCGCTCGAGCAGTACGCCGTGATCCTTGGCGGCCTTGGCCGCATCACGCCCGCCGTGGCACCGCTGATCGCCATCCCGACTACAGCTGGCACCGGCAGCGAGGTCGGCCGCGCCGCCCTCATTACGCTGGCTGACGGGCGCAAGCTCGGATTCATCTCGCCCCACCTGATCCCGCGCCGCGCCATCTGCGACCCCGAGCTGACCTGGGGCCTTCCGCCCGTCCTGACGGCCGCGACCGGCATGGACGCGCTGACCCACTGCATCGAGACCTTTCTGTCGCCGCGCGACAACCCCACGGCCGATGCCATCGCCCTGGACGGGCTGCGCCGTGCCGCGGACCACATCGAGCGCGCGACGAGGGACGGATCGGACGGCGCGGCGCGGCACGAGATGATGGTGGCGGCGCTGCACGGAGGCCTCACCTTCCAGAAAGGGCTCGGCGCCGTCCATGCCCTGTCGCATCCCCTCGGGGGGCTGAAGCAGGTTTCGTTGCACCACGGCATGCTCAATGCCGTTCTGCTGCCTCACGTGCTGCGCTTCAACGCCGACGTCTCGGGCCCGCGCTACGATGCACTGCGACACGCCATGCGGCTGCCGGACGGCGCCGACATAGCCGATGCCGTGTACGAGATCGTCGGTCGGCTCGGCCTGCCGCGAAGCCTCGCCGAGATGAAGGTGCCGGCAGAGGCTCTCCCTGCAATTGCCGAGTCGGCGGTGCTGGACCACTCCAGCGCATCCAATCCTCGCAGGGCGGACGCCAGGGATTATGAGTCCATTCTCCGCAGCGCCATGAATTGAATGTCAACTTGATGAGTTGAAATGACGAATGGCGCAGACGTATGCGTCCGCTTCAGTCGAACACGTCAGTTTTACACCAAGCCGATGTAGATGAATCTACATCGGATCGATGTCATACCATCGTCCAATGCGGCGGGGACGTGACAACATCTTGACGCCCTGCGACGGGCACCCACCTGACGACGACACCCCCGATGGGCGGGGGCAGGCGACGCCGGGGGGGATTCGTCAGGGGAGGCGCATCGCGCCGCCCGTGGAGTCTGCCTGCCCGGCGAAACGGAGGGTTTCGCCATGTCGGTACAGGCGGCGACAGCCGATATAGCCGAGCGAAAGCGGCCGATGACGCGAGAGGAGAAGCGCGTCATCCTGGCTTCTTCCGCCGGAACGGTCTTCGAATGGTATGACTTCTACCTCTACGGATCGCTGGCGGCGATCATCGGCGCCCAGTTCTTTTCGTCGTTCCCCGAGGCGACACGCAACGTGTTCGCCCTGCTCGCCTTCGCGGCGGGCTTCCTTGTGCGGCCATTCGGCGCCTTGTTCTTCGGACGCCTTGGTGACCTGGTTGGCCGCAAATACACATTCCTGATGACGATCCTCATCATGGGCGTGTCGACCTTCGTGGTCGGTCTGCTGCCCTCCTACGAGACGATCGGATGGGTTGCGCCCGTTGTGCTCATCGCGCTGCGCATGCTGCAGGGCCTCGCGCTCGGCGGCGAATATGGCGGCGCCGTCGTCTACGTGGCCGAGCACGCCCCGCGCAACCGGCGCGGCTTCTTCACCTCCTGGATCCAGACGACCGCGACCCTCGGCCTGCTGCTCTCGCTGATGGTCATCCTGGCAGTGCGCAGCTGGACCGGCGAAGAGGCCTTCGCCCAGTGGGGCTGGCGCGTGCCGTTCCTGCTTTCGATCATCCTGCTCGGCATTTCCGTCTGGATCCGCCTGCAAATGGAGGAGAGCCCGGCCTTCAAGAAGATGAAGGCGGAGGGTGCCCAGTCCAAGGCGCCGTTGTCCGAGGCTTTCGGCCAGTGGAAGAATGCCCGCTTCGCGCTCATCGCCCTGTTCGGTCTCGTCGCAGGCCAGGCGGTGGTCTGGTACACGGGCCAGTTCTACGCCCTGTTTTTCCTGCAGAGCATCCTGCGGGTCGACATGTTCACCGCCAACGTACTGATCGCGTGGTCGCTGGTGCTGGGAACGGCCGGCTTCGTCATCTTCGGCTCGCTGTCCGACCGCATCGGCCGCAAGCCGATCATCCTCGCGGGCTGCGTCCTGGCGGCGCTGACCTACTTCCCGGTCTTCAAGTTCATCAGCTCCACGGCCAACCCGATGCTGTACAACGCGCAGCAGTCGACGACGGTGCAGGTTGTGACGGACCGCAGCCAGTGCTCGTTCCAGTTCAACCCGACGGGCACGTCGAAGTTCACCAGCCCCTGCGACGTCACCAAGGCCCTGCTGGCGCGCAGTTCCGTGAACTACACGGTGGTCGAGGCGCCCGCGGGATCCCCGACCGTCGTCAGGATCGGGGACAAGGAGATCCCCGCCTATGATCTTTCCAAGCTGTCCGGCGACGAGGTGAAGGCCGTCCCCGCGGCCTTCACCAAGTCGGTCAACGAGGCGCTGGGCGCGGCCGGATACCCCGTCGCGGGGGTCGCGAACCCCGATATCGTGAAGCTCTCGGGGTTCTTCGACATCTTCCGGGCCCAACCGCTGGCGCTGGTCCTGGTCCTCACCTATCTCGTGGTGCTTGTGACCATGGTGTACGGGCCTATCGCGGCGGCGCTGGTGGAACTGTTCCCGACGCGCATCCGCTACACCGGCATGTCGCTGCCCTACCACATCGGCAATGGCTGGTTCGGCGGGCTGATGCCGGCGACGGCCTTCGCGATGATCGCG
>JAESFG010000630.1_pt1 | contig 12997 bp, 8 predicted proteins | sample 9269371 | NCBI WGS metagenome assembly JAESFG01 (sample SAMN14506227, study PRJNA617093) | algae metagenome | isolation source: Aetokthonos hydrillicola CCALA 1050 (B3-Florida) and co-occurring... | place: USA: South Carolina | collected 2013-01-01 | reverse complement strand
TACGTAGTTGCACTTACCGCGTGTAACATGTGTAACGTAACGAACACCACAAAAAAAGCCGGCCGCCTTACGGCAACCGGCCTTGTGTTTGAGAAGGGTGCAAAACTATTCGGTTACTTTAACCCAACGGCCATTTACACCACCGCTGATGGTATTGTCGTACATGGCCTCGCAATACACACCAGGCCAGTAATAGCGGCCTGGGTAAGCAGCATTGAGCTGTACATAATAAGTAAGTGTTTCATTTTGACTGATGTTGAAATAGTGGTACACCCTGTCGTCGCGTATATCCATATACTGGCTGGGCGATGACTTAAAAGCCCCCTCGCTGTTGTACAAACGGGTGTTCAGAATTTCCCATCCACTGGGGAATACCTGCGTTAAAGCCATTTGGCTGTACATACCCCGATAACCCGGATTTTTAACCGTAACCTTTGCAACAAAATCAGTACCCTGCCGTATGCTATCGGGATTAATGGGGTTGCCATTGGCAGACAAATAGGCAACGCTAACTACCAGTGTATTGGGGTTGTTGTTAACCGGCATAACCTGGTTGCTGAATGGCTGGCCCTGGTTGATAACGCGTACATACAACAGGTTATCGCCATTGTTGGTTAACTGGATATTGCCCTTGCCGGACTGCCAGCTTACATTGGCCTGGGAAAGTACTGCCTGTGCGTTTAAGCCAATGGACCTGCCATTGATTTTTGCGGTGGCATTTACTTTTTTATTGTCTTTGTTTTGGCCGCAATATTTGGCAATAGCGATTAGGCTATAGGCGGTGGTTTGTGTGCTGTACCAGTTTTCGGAACTGAGGCCTGCCGCAACAGAAGTAACCAGGTTGGCTGCCTCGTTTTTGCGGTTCATGAGCGAGAGTGTTTCCAGCACCATAGCCTTGTCTCGCAGGTCGCTACCAAAAGTAATACCCGGGCTAACCCTGGCCGGGAAGTTGACAGGCAAGCCACTGATTAGTTGTAAAGCCACCTGCGACTGGCCACTGATGTGGTATGCTGCAGCCAGCCTCCACTTGGCTTCGGGGGTAATGAACTTAAACTCCTTTAAGCGGTTCATGGCACCCATTTCGGGGGCTTTGGCCAAAGCCAGCAAGTAAAGGCGGTAAGCCTGCACCAGGTCAGAGCCATACCAGGGTGCGGAAGTCATGTTCCAGTCTAAGGCTTTGCGGCGTTGATATGCTTTCCATTGCTGCAATATTTGCGAAGGCACATTGTAACCCCGTGCTGAGGCTTCCAGCAAAAAGTGGCCTGCGTAATTGGTGCCCCATTCGTCGCTTTCGCTTTGGCCTGGCCAGTAGGCAAAGCCACCATCTGCGGTTTGAAAGTTTTGCAGTTTTTGAATAGCGGTACGAATGTTCCTGTCTATCTCTGCCTTACGCTGTTCGTTCAGTTCCATTAGTTGGTTGAGCACCAGTTGCGGGAATACAGAGGAAGTGGTTTGCTCGATACAGCCGTGCGGGTACTGTATCAAATACTGCAAACGCTTTTGCAGGTTAATGGCCGGCAGCGAGGAAACTTCCAGCACCGCCTTACTGCTGCTGCCACTACCAATCATGGCCACGGTGGTATTCCAGTTTTGGTGCGGTTGCAATACATATTCGGTAACCTGTGTAACGGGCGGGTTAGGGTTGCGTATGTCTATTTCCACATCAACGCCTGCTTTTTCGCTGCCGCCGGCTGCCGTAATTTTTATATTGCCAATGCCCGTGTTGTTTTTGACTTTGGCGGTAAAGTACACCAGTTGTTCACCCGGCTTGGCAAAGCTGATGTTTTGCGTACCCCCCGCTTCAATAAACGGATTGCTTTGCAGTGTAAGGTTAACGCTGCGTAGGTTGTTTTCGGTAGCAAAAACAGTAACGGGTATCTTCAGTTCTTCGCCTGGCCCCAGCACGCGGGGCAGTGTTGCCAGTAGCATCAAGGGCTTTTTAACCGTTACAGCTTTTTCGGCGGCACCATAGGCCCCTTTCTTTCCTGCAATGACCATAGCCCTGACACTACCCATATAATTGGGCAGTACAAACTGGTGTGTTTTTTTACCGCCATTGCAGGTAAAAGGCCCCATAAATTTTACCACGGGCTTAAACCTGTTGGCACGGCGGGTTTTGGCTGCCAGGTCTGCTTCGGCATCACCACCAATGGTAAGTATGCGTTCCAGCTCGCCGCCCCATGCACCAATTACATAATCGTACACATCCCAGCTTTTAACCCCCAATGCTTCGCGGGCATAAAACGCTTCGTGCGGGTCAGGTGTTTTAAAACGTGTAAGGTCTAAAAGGCCCTCATCAACTATCGCAATTACATAAGTCATGTCCTTACCATCTTTTTCTGAAACGGTTATGGAAGCATTGGTTTCCGGGCGTATAGTCTCTGCCATTTGTATTACAGGGTGTAACAGCGTATTCTTGTCTTCAACCGTTACAGGTATTACGCCATACATACGTATAGGCAGGTCGTTTACGGTTTGGGCATGGGGTTGTATAAGGGTAACATTAACGTAAACGTTAGGGGCCATATCCTTATCTACCTTAAAGCTGTATTTGGTTTCGCCCTTGGTGGTTTTTGTCCAAAAGGTTTTAATCACTTTGCTGCCGTTTTCAATACTGATCAATGCCTTACCACCTTCGCTGGTGGGGATGGTCAGTTTCACTTCCTCCCCTACATTGTATTTGGTTTTATCTGCGGTAAAAGAAAGCATGGCTGCTGCACTGGGGTCGTTGTTGTCGCTACGGCTTTGCCAGTCGTAATCTTCCACATAAAAGGTTTTGCCGGTTATGTGCCCGCTACGGGTATCCTTTAGTAGTAACAGGTAGCGGCCATATTCACCATTGTTCAGCTTAAGGCGATAGCTGCCCTTGCCGTTGCTGATGGCAAAGGTTTCTTCCTTAACCAGTTTGTTGTAGTTGTCCTGGGTAAAATTGCTTAGGTCATCACCACTGTTATCCCACCACCAACGCCATTGAATCTTATACAGTTCCGCTTCAATTACAGTATTGCCGCTTACAGGGCTGCCATTGGTGTTTACATCTGCAATGTTGAAATAATGTTCCTTACCGCTTTGCAGGTAGCCCCAATTCTTGTCGCCCTCGGGTACTTTAACACCCACATAAGAACTGTAGGGATGGTAAGGCATAGAGATGTTGTCTATGCTAAAACTGCCGCCCGGTTCAAACACTTTTACCATCAGGTTGGCAACCAGCATACCGGGTGGTTGTTCGCCTGCCTCAAACTGCGGGTTAACGGCAGCTTTACCTTCCGCATTTAAAGTGCCATCAAAAATGGTTTTGGATTGTGCCGAAAAAGAAGCGGTAGGGTTATCAAATGCATAATCGGGGTACTTTTCAAAAGTGGTAACCTTTTTATACAATTGTGCATCTACACGGGCTTTCAGGTTTTGGGCAGTAGCTCCAAACAGCCAGCGGGCACTCAGCGTACCACTGATGTTGGCATTTTTGCCCAATGCCGTTAAGCTGCCAAAATTCAGGTCCACTTTCAGTCGGTTAGGCATTACGGTTTCTATCTTTAGCCTTTTCTCAAAAACGCTGCTGCCAACTTTCACGGTGTACGTCCAGTTGCCGGTAGGGGCACCGGCATCGGTTGCTGTACGAAACACATTAAAGCCATCCTGTGCATTGGTGGCCACCGTACGTTTGTACAATTGCCCGGTAGGCGTATGTAGCTCCATCTCAATAGGATGTTCTTTAGGCAACTTGTTTTGCTTGTCTTCAATAATGCAGCCCAGAAACAGGCTGTCACCCGGCCTCCATACGCCACGTTCACCAAACAAAAACCCTTTAATGCCGTTCTTTACTTCCACGCCGCTAACATCAAAGCGTGATAAAGGCAGTGACGAACCGTCATCCAGCTTCAGGTAGCTTTTTTCATTGCCTTTTTTGGCTACCAGCAAATAAGGTTTACGTTTCAGTTCAAGCATGGCTATACCATCGCTATTGCTGCTGCCTTTACCAATTACCTGGTGCTGGTAATCCAATACCTGTAATTCCACACTGCCTAAAGGTTCTGTAGTGGCAATATCGTTTACGCTTACAAAAAGGCTTTTATCGTTACCTCTTTTTGCGGTAAGGCCAATATTGGTGGCAATAATGTTTCTGCTGGCAAAACGTTCACGGTTGTAATATGCCTGGTGGCAGGGGTTGTCTCGTTCATTCCATTCGTAGCCGTAAGGATAATACTGGTCGTAGCGGTTCCAGAACTCCGCATCGTCGTCTACATCTCCATCATAACCATATTCATCATAATAATCCTGCATACTGGCTTTCAACATTTCAGTACAGGCATATACGGAGTATTCGGGCCTAAAGCCAATATGCACACGATAAATGGCTCCCGGTTCTGTTTTTACATACTTATCCAGGTCTAACGTAAAACGATTTTTGCGGTGCAGGTTAATGGTTTTATCATCATCCAAACGTACAACGGTTTGTACCAGTGGCTTGGCCACCATACGAAGGTTGTTTTCACCATCCAGGCTATTGTATTGCAAAAACTGGGGAATATTATTCTCGTAAATTTTTATGATGGACACATCCACCGCTTTCAAATTGGTTGCTTCAAAAGGTAATACCACTTTGCCACTGGTTAAAGGCAGTATCACACCTTTACCATGAATACTTACAGCAGGTAATCGGTTCTCAAAAAACAGGTTGGCCGAAAAAGATTGCTCCAGCTTTTTACCCCACTGGTTCTCAATACCAGGATTAACCGTTACCGCATAATTGCCTTCCAGCTTGTTGCCGGCATATACTTTTACCTCACTGCCCAATATGGTATAACTGGGGTTTTCTACATTACTCACGGCTATCAATCCTTCCAGTTGCTGGCCAATGGCAATCAGGTCGCTAAACTGTACCAGTACATACTGTTCTCCATCCTGAACAGCCCTTACATCCAACACTTTAAACACATCCAATGCAGGCACTTCCAACTCTTTGCTGTCTTTATTTTTTATGTTTAGCGGACTACCATCCCACTGTAACAATAGCTTACCCGTAGTACCACGTTTTATTTTTTCTATTACAAAACCATGCGTTTTATTGGCTTCATTGTGTTGCCATGTAATAGCTACATTATTGCCATTGTAACTGGCTGTTAATAGTTTTTCTACATTGGCACTTGCTTCTACATCGGCGGTAAGCACTTCGCCGGTTAATTGCATCTGGTCTTTGCTGGTTGCCACCAAACCATTTTGCGTTACACTAAAATTGGGCTTAATGGTTTGTATGTTAAACCTGAAGTTTTTAAACTTAGATGGCACATCCATCACTTTACCCAAATTAAATTCCACTTCATACAATTCGTCGGGCTTCAGGTCTTGGGCTGGTTTAAACTCTATGGTACGTGCATCCACCCAGTAGGCTTTACCTTCTACCGATGGAGACAAGTCAAACAGTTCTTCCGAAATGGTTTCATTCAGTGTATGCGTGGTCTTGGCATCACCGGCCAGTTGTATGCGTATGGCACTACGCTTAGATACTACGCCAGAGCTATAGGCATCAATGTACCTGCTAAACTCCGGGTCAACGGCAATGATCTTTTTTTTGCCACACGCAGTTAATAAAAGAAGGGTAAACAGCCAGCCTAAGCTATAAAGCAGCTTATGTTTTTGTGTATTCATAATAGTTGAGATGTACAGGTATTATTATGTTAAGGTACAATACTTGTTTGCTGTAATAAAAGCAAATCTTTTGTTATAGTTCAATGGTTACTATCACTGTCTTTTCTTTTTTTAGGGATACCAACAGGAGAACATCTATGGAACACCTGTTGCGTCGCACACTGCAACTGCAACAATGCTAATCAACTGTGGGTTCAGTATGCAGTCAGGTTATCGTTTTTGCATTTACTAATCAGGCAAAAAAAGAGGTTTCAAACACCATTACCAAACATACTTTGCAAAAAAATAATAGCTTGCAGCTATACCTATAATCATAGCAAGATGAAAAGACTCTTATTCCTTTTTCTATTGGCCATTGCCCTGCCTGCAGCCAAAGTTGCAGCCAGCGATTCTGCCAAACTGTACAATCCGCAGGCAGACGCCATGAAAGACATTAAGGCGGCTGTAGCACAGGCAGCCAAAGAAGGCAAACATGTATTGATACAAGCCGGCGGCAACTGGTGTAGCTGGTGTTTACGCTTTAATAAGTTTGTACACGATGATGCACAACTAGACTCGGCTGTAAAGAAAAATTACATCGTTTACCACCTCAACTATAGCCCGGAGAATAAGAACGAAGCTGTTTTTAAAAAATATGGCTTTCCGCAACGTTTTGGCTTCCCGGTGTTTATTGTATTGAATGCAAAGGGCGAACGTATACATACACAAAGCTCTGTTTACCTGGAAGAAGGCAAAGGCTACAATAAAAAACGTGTGTTGGAGTTTTTTAACGACTGGACACCGGCGGCTTTAGATGAAGCCAACTACCAAAAGTAATACCCGTACATATTGTATAAACATAGGGCCGGTTCAAATGAACCGGCCCTATGTTTATATATGGTTATGCAGTTAATGATTTTGTATAAACAGCCCAACCTTGTTACTGCAGTTGAAGTGTGCGACGCAACCGGTGCTTCATAGCATTGCTTCAGTTGATATCCAAAAAAAGAAAAAACTGTATTGCCCGCGTGCAACACAAACGTTTGTATTAAACGCTGGCCAGGGGCATTTCGAGCGTAAAGCAACTGCCTTTGCCCAGGGTACTGTCTGCCTTAATGCGGCCTTTGTGGGCATCTACAACGGTTTTTACATAGCTCATGCCCAACCCAAAACCTTTTACGTTGTGTATGTTGCCGGTGTGGGCACGGTAAAATTTTTCAAACACCCGCTTAACGGTTTCCTTGCTCATACCAATGCCATTATCGTCTAGTTTAATAACCAGGTATTTGCCGGTATTATCCGTACTTACGCGAATGAGCAGGTTTTCTTTAGAGTATTTGATGGCGTTGTCAAACAGGTTAGAAAGCACGTTGGTAAAATGCACTTCGTCGGCCTCAATCATATCATGTTTGGCCAGCAGGTTCATTTCAACCTTGGCCTGCTTTTCGTCTAACTGCAGTTGGTAATTGTCCAGCACATCGGTAAGCAACTGGTGTACGTGTATTTTTACCAGGTTTAGCTGCAACTCCTGCTTTTCCTGCAAGGCGGCCTGTAAAATGGTTTCCACATGTTTGTTCATGCGTTTGTTCTCTTCCTTAATGATATCGCTGAAGTACTGCATCTTTTCGCGGTTGCTTTGCACCTTCTCGTTACGCAGGGCATCTACGGCCAGCGAAATGGTAGCCAGCGGCGTTTTAAACTCGTGCGTCATATTGTTGATGAAATCGCTTTTGATCTCGCTCAGCTTTTTCTGGTTGTACAAGGTTTTGAGCGTTACATAAAAAGCCAGTACGATAACCAATGTAAAAAGGCCTGCACCAATCAATATCCACCGCAGGCTACGCCAAACCTGTTTGGTAAAATCGGGCACAATCAGCATCAGGAGTTCGGGCGAGGCAAGGCCTTCAAACTCGGTAGCCGTTTCGGGCACGATGGCAGTAATGATTCGATGGTTGTTGATGGTATCGAAGTATTCGTTGTAGTAACCGGCAGACTGCATTTCGTAACTGCCTTCAGGATCGACAACAGCAAATTCAAATTTTAGTGAACGCATGCCCTGGTCGTTAAGGGCCTTGCGTACTTTTTGGTACACCTCGTGGGGGGTAAATTTTTCTTCAACGGTGGGGGGCTTCATTAAACGCATGGCCAGCTCGCTGCCTATACGCATGCCTTTACGTGGAAAGCGTATGCTGGGGCTTGCATACAGGGAGTTGTTAAGTTCTACCGCCACATTACGGCCAGCCGTATGCACTTTGCTAATGAGTTCACCTTTCCTTATTTCGAGCAGGTTGTTTAACCAGGAAGCCTGTAAAATAATGAGGCCCAGCAACGAAAGAGTGATTAATGTTACAATGAGGGGTAACGTTCGCTTCATTACAACAAATATAATAGTATGCTGCCAAGTGAAGCTTTTTGTAAAAAGTTTACCAGCTTTTTAACGGGCAAAAAAACAATGCCTTATTTTTCCGGCGTATTAATCGTTTTGTACTAATTTTCGTTTATGGTTGATATAGCACCGGGTATATTACTGATATCTGATCCGTTTTTGAAAGATCCCAATTTTGTGCGTTCGGTAGTGCTGGTATGCGAGCACCATGCAGAAGGCAGTTTTGGCTTTGTGCTGAACAAACTGTACGACCAGCAACTGGGCGAATTGGTAAGCGACCTGGAAGCATTTGAATTTCCCCTGTTTTATGGCGGCCCTGTACAAATGGATACCGTTCACTTTTTGCACAAAAGGCCCGACCTGCTGGATGATGGCGTAGAAATTATTGACGGCATTTACTGGGGTGGCCAGTTTGAAGAAGCTGTTAGCCTTATCAAATCTGGAGACCTTACCCAAAACGACATTCGTTTTTACCTGGGCTACAGCGGCTGGGGCCAGGGCCAGCTGGAAGATGAACTGCGTACCAAAAGCTGGATAACACGCGATGGCAACAAGCAACTGGTGTTCCACCAACAGGCCGAACAACTTTGGAAAGATGCCATGAAAAGCCTGGGCGGCGAATATGCCCAAATGGCCAACTACCCTATTGACCCTCAACTCAACTAATTACAGCAACAAAACACTGCCTGCAATTGTAATTACAGCATACCTCTTTTGCAAAGCATTTCAAAACTTACCTGCATGAACATAAGAAAGCTGCTTACAGCTACCTGTATTGCCATTGGCGTATCTGCCAGTGTAGGCTGCAACCAGTTAAAACAACTGGCCAGTGCATTGATACCTTCTGAATACGAAATGGCCCTGGCCCTAAGGCAGGCCCTGGAACAAGGGCTTACCAAAACTTTTCAGGAATACAGCAACCCCTCTGCCAATACCCTTATCGGTTTTGCTTTTCCCGGCGATGCCGATAAGGTCATCAGCACCATGAACAAACTGGGCCTCAGCAGTTACGTAAACCAAACCACCACCAAATTCAATAAGGCCATAGGCAGTGCTTTTACTGCAGCCAGGCCCATATTTACCGATGCCATAAAGAAAATGAGTTTTACAGATGCAGCTAAAATATTGCTCTCCGATAACCAGCATGCTGCAACAGATTATTTTAAAGCCGCCACCAGGACACAGTTGATGAACGCCTTCAGGCCTATTGTAGACAGTACCATAAAACTGCAGGGGGCAGACAAAGACTGGAGCAAGATTGCCAACGCCATCAACAGTGTGCCGTTTACCTCGTTTAAGGTAGAGACCAGCCTTACCGATTTTGTGGCTGCCCGTGCCGTAGATGGCATGTATATACTTGTAGCCAACGAGGAACAAAAAATACGTACAGACCTGAACTTTCGTACCACAGATTTAATGAAGCGTGTATTTGGCTATGCTGACGAGCAAAAGAAAAAACAGCAATAACTATTGCTTTGCTTAACCTGCTGTTAAAGCCCCTGTATATCGTGGGCAGGGCTTGGTATTACCGGCATATTTCAATTAATTTTACCCAGTTTAACCATCCTGATATGAAACTGATGTTTTTATTGGCCGCCCTTATTGGTTGCCACGCCGCTTTTGCACAATGCCAAACGTATAAGCTTACACGTACAGGTGATACCATTAATTGTGTAGACAAGAATAACCTGAAACAGGGCAAATGGGTAGTACATGTAGACCCCCTGCGTGGCAACCCCGGCTACGATGAGGAAGGGGAATTTAAAGACGATAACAAAGAAGGCATTTGGAGAAGGTACAGCACCATGGGCGACCTGCTGGCCATTGAATCGTACAAATGGGGCAAAAAAAACGGCGTTTGCCAGTACTATACCATTGCCGGCTTGGAACGCGAAGAAAGCTGGCTGGCCATGGACCCTAAAAAGAAATACGACACCATTGATGTACCCCGCCTGGACGACCCCAATACCTATGACCCCGTTGTTGTTGAAAACAGCGGCAAAAGCTACAAGCACGGCAGTTGGAAATGGTACAGGCCGGGCTCTAACACCATTGTACGCAACGAAATTTATGTGCTGAATAAATTGCAGGAACCCGAGCCCAAACCCGATGCTGCCGCTGCAGACAGTACCGCCGCCGCCAAAAAAGAAGAGCAGAAAAAAGCCAAACCCAAAGAAGTAGCCGAATACGAAAAAAAGAATTCAGGCAAAACACGCAAGGTTAGGGACGGCCGTGTAGGCTATTAATAACCATGTAACACGCTGGTATTACCAGCTTTTTTTGGGGGAGACCAGCACCGGTAATACTATGAAACACCGGTTGCGTCGCACACTTCCTCTGAAGGAATGCTATTGAGCAATGAAAATAGAGTTTTGGCTTATTCTTCATTTGCCTGTGTGTAGCGTGGCTTCATGGAGGATTGTACTGCAGAAACAGCCTCCCCAACCCCTCCGAAGGAGGGGCTATAAAACCAGGGCTGCAAAGTCCCTCTCCTTTGGAGAGGGATTTAGGGTGAGGCTGTTGTTGCAGTACAAGTGTGCGACGCAACAGAAGCCTCATGGTTGTTCTATAGCTCACTCCCAAAAAATTAAAAACAGTAAGGGCGTTCCAAAGGAACGCCCTTACTGTTTAGGGTAATGGTTTGCGGGCTTTTACCATACGGTCTTTACCCTGCATGTCTTTACGTAGTTCTACCAGGTAGCCGGCACTTTCAAAAAGGGCAACGGTTGCATTGCCCAATGCCTGGTTAATCTCCAGGTAAATGCTGCCATCATCGTTCAAATGCGTAGCGGCAAACTCGGCAATATTGCGGTAAAACAACAGCGGGTCATCATCGGGCACAAACAAGGCCAGGTGTGGTTCATAGTCCAGCACATGCTGTTCCATATCGCGGCTTTCGCGTTGCATAATGTAAGGCGGGTTGCTTACAATGATATCAAACATATCCAGCGAAGCCCTGTCTGTAATATCCAGGATATCCAGCCGTACGGGAAATACGGCTTCCGTATTATTCATTTTGGCATTCAGCGATATTACTGCTAAAGCATGCTCGCTAATGTCTGCCGCTGTTACAATAGCAGAAGGCAGTTCGGCAGCAATGGAAACAGCAATACAACCGCTGCCTGAGCCTATGTCTATCACTTCCAGCACATTTAACTGGTTGCTGTAATCTTCTACAATCAAGTTCACCAGTTCTTCTGTTTCAGGCCGGGGTATCAGCACATGCTCATCAACATAAAAAGGCATTTTATAAAACCAGGCTTCCTTAAGCAGATACTGCACCGGTTTGTATTGCTGCAGTTGCCCGGCATAATGTTGCAATTGCTCCAAATGGCGTGCGTTAACGGGCGTTTGTCCGTTAAGTATGCGGTCCATCTTATGCAGGCCGGTTACCTTTTCTATCACCATATTGGCTATCTGTTCGGCTTCAGGCGGCTCGTAAAGAGCAACCAGTTGCTGCTGCAATTGCTGAAAACACTGTTGTACAGTCATACCGCAATATAACGCCAATCGGTTTACTTTTGCCGCTGTACAAACATGCTCAGCCTTCACGAAACATACATGCAACGCTGCCTGCAACTGGCAGCCCTGGCAGCAGGCCAGGTAGCCCCCAACCCTATGGTAGGCTCGGTACTGGTGTATCAGGGCCGCATTATTGGCGAGGGGTACCACCGGCAATATGGCCAGGCACATGCCGAGGTAAATTGCATCAACAGCGTAGCTGAAGCAGACAAACACCTTATACCCGCTTCTACCTTGTATGTTTCGCTGGAACCCTGTGCCCATTTTGGCAAAACGCCGCCTTGCAGCAACCGCATTATTGCAGAGGGCATACGCAAAGTGGTGGTAGGCTGCCGCGACCCATTTAAAGAAGTGAATGGCAAAGGCATTGAACAACTGCGGGCAGCAGGTGTGGAAGTGGTACTTCCGGTATTGGAGAAAGCATGTATAGCCCTCAACAAACGGTTTTTTACTTTTCATACACAGCAAAGGCCTTATATAGTGCTGAAATGGGCACAGACTGCAGATGGCAAAATAGCCGCCCCTCCCGGCAGGGAAAGGCTGCTTATTTCTAATGTTTATACCAACAGGCTGGTGCACCAATGGCGTAGCCAGGAAGCCGCCATACTGGTGGGTACCCATACCGCTTTGCAGGATAACCCTATGCTCAACAACCGCCTTTGGCATGGCAACAACCCTGTACGGTTGGTAGTAGATAAGCAATTGCAATTGCCCCAACACCTGCATGTGTTTGATGGCAGCCAGCCTACCATAGTATTCAACAGCTTACAACAGGGCATGCACAACAACGTGCAATACCAGCAATTAAACCCGGCCAGTAACCTGCTACAACAAATAAGCGATGCCTGCTACCGGTTAAACCTGCAAAGTGTACTGGTAGAAGGTGGTGCACAATTGCTGCAATCGTTTATTGACCAGGGCCTGTGGGATGAAGCCCATATTATTACCAATACACAGTTGTATGCAGGCAATGGCTTGCAGGCCCCGCAACTGCCGGGCCTACACCTGCAACACGAAGAAAAAATTTTCAGCGACCTTATTCAATACTATCTTGCCGCCCCATGATGGAGCAGGATTTCTTTCAAACCATTTCTCAACCTTCTACAGCCGAGTTCAAAGACAGGGGAAGCCGTTTTATTGCGTACGCCTACCCTATTGAAACCACAGATGATTGCAAAAAACATTTGCAGGAACTGAAGAAAGAACATTCCAAAGCTGTACACCATTGCTTTGCTTACCGCCTGGGGCTGGATGGCAACAACTTTCGTGTAAGCGATGACGGCGAACCTTCGGGCAGTGCCGGCAGGCCTATACTGGGCCAGATTGACAGCAAGCAGCTTACCAATGTGCTGGTAGTGGTTGTACGTTATTTTGGCGGCACCTTATTGGGCGTTCCGGGTTTAATCAACGCTTATAAAACCACCGCTACGCTGGCCTTACAAACAACACCTGTTGTACAAAAGC
>JAESFG010000629.1_pt1 | contig 13094 bp, 4 predicted proteins | sample 9269371 | NCBI WGS metagenome assembly JAESFG01 (sample SAMN14506227, study PRJNA617093) | algae metagenome | isolation source: Aetokthonos hydrillicola CCALA 1050 (B3-Florida) and co-occurring... | place: USA: South Carolina | collected 2013-01-01 | reverse complement strand
CGGATCGGCTCCGGCCTAGCCCGGTGTCTTGACCCCGGCATAGCTCCAAGCGCCGCATCATCGTCCATCAGCATGAACTCGCAGCCGCTTCTCACCCCCGCAAGGTGGAGCAGGCACATCGCTTACGCCACACCCCCAAAGCGCCGCTTTGTTCCGCAACATCAGCACCATGCACCAGCGAGGCCTCGCGTAGGGTGTGCCGGTTGTAACTCACTCCAATGCACCGATCCGGGGACCGGGCCTGATTTGCGGATCAAGGCCTCCAAGATCGAGCCGGTGGCTAGCCCAACTCGACGTCGATCCCTGCCTTGATCCGTGCCAACGTCGAAGCGACATCTCTCCCGTCCTCCTGACGGTACGATTCTGCCACGTGTCTAGCCAGGTCGGCAAGCATGATCCCCCACGCGGCAGGGTCTTCCCACACCCCACTCCGCAGACTGACTTGCTGCTGATTGCTGGCAATCCAGACCCTCAAAATTTCAAAGGCATGAGCGTCAGCCGTAACAGCTTGCGGGATTTCGAGACGATGTTGATCTGGCATTTTCATCCTTGGCTTTTCTGCGCAAAGTCTTCGCGCTTGTGAGAGTAGTGCCTGCGGTTTTGGAATGACACCTTGGATATGTTCGGGTGCTCAAAAATCGCTCGCAAGTCGCCATCGGCAATGTTCGTCGATTCATAGAACAGAACGCTGCTTAGATGCGGAAGCCCTCGTAGCGGGACAAGACTGTCCAACTCCCCATTGTTGCTGACATTCACTTCTATCAAATTGGTCAATCCGGAAAGCGGTGATAGGGACTTGACGGATCGGCAGGTCTGCATTTCAAAGCTCTCCAATCGACATAGGTTTTCGATTCCCTCGATCGATTTGAGCGATCTGAGGCCAGCTATGCGCAACGAGCGAAGGTGATGGAGTTTGCAAAGGCCTTGCAATTCGGCAATCGAGGAGTTCAAAATTGCCAGCGTTTCCAAGTTCAACAACCTACCAAATGGCGAGCTGCTTTTGCCCTTGTAGCGATTTACGAACAGATCGGTGAGGGTGATGCAATCAAACAGAGATTCCGCCCCGCTTCTCCACTCCAAGGCACAATGCCTCAAGTCACTAAAAACTGTGAAATCCAATTTTGTATTGCAATAAGTTAAGACATCCAATTTTATCAAATTCCTTAAACTCATCAAAGGAGATATATTTTCTATTTTCATATCTATTATTATGAAAGATAATAGCCATCCATAGCTCTGTATGAATTCTATATCGCGCCCACACCAACCTTTCGAGGTATTCAATTCCAACTCATTTGGCCTAACCCGCATGATTTCCTGATGCGCAGATGAAGACCAAGGCGCGATCAAGGTGGCCCTCGTACCAAACTCTCCCTCTTCAAACCGGACGACCTCCCGTGTCATGGGAACCACCTCGGATCATCTGGGATCAAATGCTTGCGAGCAGGGCCAATCGGATTTCTCACATTTTCCAAACCCTTAACTCCATTGAGTTCATTAATCCGAAGCTGTTCGGCGACTTCTCGGGCAGTCTTGCCCCCAAGAACTTCAGTCCTCGTGACGTTAGGCAGCTCCGCTTCCAAGAGCTTGCCGGAAGCAATGTGCTGCTCCAGGCGTGCAGCGATATCGCCGGACTGCCCAACGTAAGTCTTACCCGAACTCGCCGTGAATTGGTAAATGCCTTCGTTCGCGACAGTACTCTCTGCGGCTCTAGCCGCCTTGGATGCTCGATAGGCTCGCACAGCTTTAGCGGCAAGAGCGCCCACGATCAAGCCGGTGAGCACTCTCACGCCCCACGCGACACCCTCCCGATCGACCGAGTTGACAGAGGTGCTGTCGACGTCGAGCAGAATACCTCCGCCCACGCCGCCAACGAAATCTTCAGCTTTGGAGAGGCCTTGAGCGAGCGGCCTCAGCAGATTTTCCGGCAAAAGTCCAATAGCAGCGGATATGCCTTGTTGCACCGCATATTGAAGAAGAGGGGCGAGTCCGCCCGTTGCCACGGCTTGAAGACCTGCAATAGCCAATCTCGCATAGTTACCGTATTTCGCTTCCAAACCGCGACCGTAGTTCAGCGTGTCCACGGCCACCCGGCCGATTGTCGATTCCGCCCGAACGCGATTGGTGACTCGGCGACCAACAACCGTGATCTCGCTCAAATCTGCGGGCGTTGAAGACGCAGGTGGCGCGCCTTCATTACCTGCCAGCAATTTGACGACCTTGTTGTCGGTTCCGATCGTTTCGCCCGCCGAGTGTTGGAAAGCCTTGCTTCCATAGCGAATGTTAGCGGCCCGGAGAACGATAGCTTGATCACGTGCAGCGATCATCGTCTCAAGTGTAGCTTTGAGCTGTTGAGCACGCTCTGTATCGCCTGCTTTCAACGCAGCTTCGTACTCCGTGGATTTCCCATCTATGGCTGCGTCTATTGGCTTGGCGATCAGCGCTGTGGCCTCGTTCTTATCCGCCTGGTCTCCCTTGAGGAGGTGGCGGAGCCGTTTCAGCAGCTCTATAAACAGATCAGGATCAGCGCGACGCCAGGGACAGCCCGTCCGACCGCGTCTTACAATGTAATACAGACAAGCCGTTGATCCGGCTCGCTTTACCCACCCCGCATTACTTTGTCATACCCAGTCAGACAATGCGTATCACAATGTTTACGGCGTTATTTCAATAGCTTGATCCGCCAACCACACCCACGGGCGCCGTGTAGGGTGTGCTTGTCAGACAACCACTCCCACACACACGCGCCCGCCACTCTGCCGGGGGATTTTCAGCCATCGGGACGGGCCTTCACAGTGATCCGTGCCCGCTGCAAGGCGACCCGGATGTGATTGGCAAGGCCCGCCGCAGAAACCGGCGCGATCACAAGCGCTTATCCCCGTTCCAGGTCGGATTTGACGGGCAAGTCAGTTCTGACGGAGATGCTGCCACCCATACAACACGCCGTTTTACCGCGCCAGATCAATGTCATAGCCCAGAGACCCGTCGCGTAGGGTGTACCGATTGTCACTCACTTCCGGGTCACGGCCAGACACCGCGCCTGATCTCGATCCAAGGTCTTGCAAGGCTGGCCTGGCAGGGCTGCGCCTGCGCGCCGTGGCGTAGTCCTGGCGCAGCGCACCGTGCGCCGACTGGCCGCGCACCGCCATTTCCGGCAAGGTCGCACATTGCCCCGCGATGCCGCACATTGCAGCGGCGCACGCGCGGACCCCAGAACTCCGCCATTCCCACAACCCCAACCGCCAGCGCACCGTGCCGCCTTTTATCCTGCCTTTGCCCGATCGCCGCCCTCCGACACACCGTCACCCATGGCACCCGGGCAGGAACCGCAGAACTTCGGGGTTTTTCTACGAGAGCCGCAACGTTCTGGGTGACAGGGGTGACAACAGCCGCGGCCAGCGGGTGACATGGCACCCGCCACAAGCCTTTGGAGAAGCGCCGCTTTCCAGCACAGCACCCGTGCGTACGGTGCATTACGTTTTCGGCCTGTAGGCCGTGAGTGCCCCCCCGCACAAGCACGAGAGTGCGGCCGGCAAGGATAGTGAAGGTGGCATTTGAGAATATTATTCGTGGATCATATCCAGAAATGCATTAAAGTCAGGTGCAACAAAAAGTGGCTCATAGGGATCATCCTGCCACGCGCCGCCCCATTCAAAATAGACCACCGGGAAGCCTTTTCCTTCTTCGAGATCGATGCAGAATATACTTCCTCCGGAGTCAGTTGCTATCGGAAGAACATGTTTGTTTGGGTACCCCTCTCGAAGAATATCCAGATTAGAAGCGATTGTATTGCTCTCTTCTTCGTCACGTATCGCCGTAAACCAAGCAATATCCGCCTCTTCTCCCGAGAATCCCACAATGTCCACACCGCTAGGTTGAGGTCTTCCCCCGTTATTTTCTAACAAAAAAGAACGGTATGGTTCAGGAATGACAATTTTCAGTCTTGCCTCGGCCACCCTTAGATCGTCAGAGGTTATGGATTCGCCTTTTTCACATATTTTGATCATGGCTTATCCTTCAAGCCAACGCCGCCTGTGTGCCCAGTCGCACGGTGGATGTCGCGAGGTATCAATTGCATTGTCGTACCATCCTGGTGATGATGCCAAGTATATCCCTTTGGCGTAGCCCTTAAGCCTGCGGCAGCGTTCGCCAGACGTTCATCCACCCCCCGACGCCCGGTCTGATTTATTGTCACGGTATGCGTTGCATGAGCCGAGAAGTCCGGGAAACCATCGCTGTCGAAAGGCACATCGGTCTTGGGGTGGTTACCTCCAGCGAGATGGGCGTTCCTGATCGACCCCATCCCTGAAAGCAGGATGCTACCCGCCAACGTGACACCGGAGGCACCATCACCGGACTGCACTCCAGTATAGTCAAGGCCCGCGAAGGCGCCCTCAAGGCGGGTCTGAATGCCGCCCTTGACGCGTTCATAAACCCAACCACCGGCAGCACGGAGCGGTCCACCCCAGATCGTCATCGCGGTATCGGCGGCTTGGATCGCAAGACCAAGGCCAGGGCGCTTTGCTATCTCATCAGCCAGTGCGCCACCAACACGACGCACTGTCGAACCCAATACGATGCTGCCGCCATCAAGCAGCTTCGACGTCACGAAAACTTTCTGGTTCGGGTCAGCAATGACGTCAATCACAGGTCCATCGGCAACGCCCGAACCGCCCACTGCAAGCTGCGGCGACGAGAATTGCTCATCGACCAGATCGTAATAATCGTCCACCATCGCGCGGGCGGCAGGCGTCTTGGCTGAAGCCTCAAGTGCCGCCCTATACGATTGGTCGAGGCGGCGACTTGTTTCGGCCGAAAGACTGATCTCACCTGCCTCTGCGCGGCCGTCTGCTTCTCGACCTGCCAATCTGACCTCGCGGTCATATGCTTTCAGGGCCGCGCGGTCCTGAGCGCTGAGATCACCTCTCGAAACACCAAGCTGATCAAGAATCTTGTCTGAAGGTCTGCCATTCCCCGCGACCTGATCCGCGACGAGATTTCCGATGGTATTGCCGATCACATCGGGCAGCGTGGCGAGGACGTTGTCGCCAAAGTCGGTGCCGTCGAGGGCCGAGCGCGTGGCGGCGCCGGCGATGGCGCCGGCAGCGCCCGACAGGGCGGTGTTGACCTCGTTGGCCGGCTGATAACCCTTCGTGCCCCAGGTGCCCGTCGCCTTGTTCGGCAGCGAGCGGCTGATCGCGCCGGTGACCCCGCTCACCACCCCGCCGACCGCCACGCCGGTCCAGTCGAACTTCGACTGCAATCCCGTCGCGATCGCCACGCCTTGCGTCAGCGCGTTCGAGACCGCGCCACGCACGACGTCGGTGACGAGCTTGCTGCCGCCGATCGCGCTGCCGTTGAGGCCGCTCAACTTGCCGACACCCCCCGACACCGCGCCCGAAATGGCCGCAAGGCCGACCGCCTTCCAACTGAACTTGTCCTGGATGCCGGTGGCCAGCCCCACCACCTGGCTTGCGACCGACGCCACCGCGCCCGTGATCGCGCCGGCGACGATCCCCGCGCCGATCGTCGCCGCCGTGCCTGTCGCCGAGCCCAGCACCGCCGAGAACACCTCGGGCCCGACGAAGTAGCTCACCACCGCCGCCACCACCACCAGCAGGATGGCCCCGAACACCCCACACCCCTTCGCCTTGGGCGGAGCGGGTTGTGGCGGGAGCGTCGGGAGTGTGTCGCCGATCGCCTCGCCCGGGTTGTAGGGGCGGAAGGTGGTGGCGTTGTTGTGGAGGTTGGCGACCTTGTTGGGGATGCTCAGCGACTGCCCGGCCTGGAGCGGGGCGTCGGCGCGCATATAGCCGTTGGCATCGGCGATGAGGTACCAGAGCGCGGCATCGCCCCACATCGCCGCGGCGATCGTCGCGAGCGTGTCGCCGGTGCGCACGGTGTAGCTGGCCGGCGCAAAGGCGGGGTAGCCCGCGTTGATCGGCTGGTAGCTCTCGTCAAAGTCCGCGCTCGACACCGGGCCGCCGTAGCGGAAGGTGCCCTGCGGCCGGCCATCCGCCTTCTTGGCGTCCTCGGCCAGCTGCTCGGCATAGTCGATCAGGCTCTTCGCCTTCCCGTCATTGCCCACATCGCCGATCCGCCGGCCGTTGAAATAATAATAAAGCTGGCGCGGCCCCAACGTGGCACCCATCCGCTCCTCGCGCACCAGCACCTGTCCGTACGCGTCGTTCTCGTAGACCTGCGTCCGGTTGCTCGCGGTGTCTACGAGCTTGGCCAGGTGACCGTTAACGTCATAGGATAGGCTGGAATAGCCGGGCTTCCATTTGTAGCTGTTCGGGTTCTGGTCGTTCGAACCCTTGACCTGAATGGCGCTCTGCTTCGCCTCGTCATACCAGACATAGTCATAGGCGGTATCGACCGTGACACTGCCGGTGACGGCGCGCGTGTGGGTGACCACGCCCTGGTCGGCGCCATAGGTTGTCCCGCCAGCCCTATCGAAGAGCTTGTAGTCGTAACTGGTGTTCGTCGTCTGATTGTTGACATTGTCCAACAGCGTATCGGTCTTGAGGCGGCTATCCTTGTCATAGGTCATATCGCGCGACAGCATGACACTGCCGGTTGCGTAGGCGTTGTTCCAGTGCCAAGTTGAGACGTTATACTCCTTGTAACTGGTCACCCGGCCATAAAGGTCGTTCACACGCTGGGCGCGCGTCTGGCCGCCGATTGCCGTCTTCGTGAGATAACCGTCGGCGGTGTAGGCATAGTCCTCCCGGTGGCTGTCGGATCCCCCATAGGTCGCCGAGGCCCGCCGGCCGGCCGCGTCATAGGTCAGCTGCACGCCATCGGTGCCGAGCACGATGGCTCCGGCCGACAATGTGCCCATCGTCATGGTGAAGCGGTCGGCGAAGTCATACATATACCAGTAATCCTGCACCGTCTGGGCACTGGTAACGGCGTCCTTGTAAACCGCGTTGATGTTCCGCTTGTTGGAATTGGCGTCATATTTGTAATTTATGATTGCCTTGACATCACTGAAAATCTTAATTCTGTTAAGTGAGTCATACGTAATAACGGCGTTCTGATAGAAACGTGGATTGGTGTCCGTGGAGTTATACGTCTCCAGTGTCCGATTGCCCTGATTGTCATAGGCAAAGGTCGATTTCATATGAAGGGCGTTGTCCGTGATGCTCTTCACATAGCCATTCGAATAATAGTTGAAGCTGATACTCTGGCCGCCTGTCGCCCCGAACTGGCTGACGATGTGACCGGCCCTGTCGAACGTCCACCAGGTCTCATGCCCGCCAAAATCCTTCTTATAGGTCATGTGGCCGAAAACATCCCTGTTTTCGTAGCTCAGAAGGCCGGCACTGTTGGTGGTGATCGTCTGCCAGCCACCGAAATTGCCCAAGCCGGCCGTTGGGATGGCGGCAGTCGGGGTCGTCGGGTTGACGCCTGGATACCACTGATTGGCGTAGGACGTGGTCAACCCCTCGAAATCCACTGTTCGGATGATGCGCCCCTGGGCATCATAGTCAGTGGTCTCGGTCTGGAGCGAGCCTGCGACCGTTGCGACCGTGGTGCTATTCCACACCTGCATTTGGTGCGAAATACGCTGACCCAGGCCGTCATACCAGAAATAGTCATAGCGTTGCTTGTTGTAGTCCGAGGTCGACGATGCATCGTCACGAACGGCAAAATTTTGCTGGAAGAGACGCCCGCCCCGGTCGTACCAATATCCATCATACTTGCCGAGTTCATTGATCCGGTACTGTAAATCACCCTGCATCGTGTAGCGGTTTTCGATCACACCGCCGTCGTAATGAAACTCCTTGAGCACCTTGGCATCCTCGCCCGGCTCATAGCCTGATCCCGCCAGCAAGGTGCGCGATGTGACGAAGAGATTGGGGTTGCGGGTGGCGACCAACCGGCCTGATTTATCGTACCAATAATGTTCTTCGGGCCGAACTTGCGTTGTGACTCCCTTGTCGTCCGTAACGTCGACTGTCGGCGAAAGCTTGGACGTCAGCCGCCCCATGGTGTTGTAGGCGAAGTTGGTAACGTTGCTATTGCCGTCCATCTCCGTTACCACCTCGCCAAAGGCGTTGATGCCCTGTGCACGATGGATGAGGAATGGCGCGGCGCTGGCGAATGACAACGACCAGCTTTTCTGGACATTGCCCACGCTGGTCCGGCTGTATGAGGTGGCGCTGACGCTCAGCACGCCACGGGCATGATCTTCCCCCGTCACCGGCGGAATGAGGATGCCGTTCCCGTCATAGACGTCGTAATAATATTCGATCGTGCGCGTACTGCCAGGCGCGGGCCGAACGCCGCTGACGTCCCAAAGGAAACTGCCGGCGCTGCCGTAGATGTCGACCGGGCTGAACGTGTCCGCTCCCCTATCGCGCCAATAAAGTGTAATTCTGCTGGCGCCACTTTGCTGAACATTGAAGGCGATCTTGGGCGGGACGGTAATGGCATTGTTGATGTTGCTGACGCTCTGACCATTATAGCCCAGCGTCAACGTGAAGGTCGTGTCGGACAGCCACGCGCTTGCATCGCCCGTCACATATTCGATGTCATAACTGTAGCTGCTGTAAAGGTCGGGCGCCAGGCCGCTTGCATCATAGGACCAAGTACCCGTGGCGCCATAATTGATCCACGCCGACCAGTTGGCGGCCGATGAACCCGTGGCCTTATATCGGAACCACTGGTTGGTCAGCGGCACGCCGGACGGCGGCTGGAAGTTGATCATTCGGGCGTTGGCGACGTCACGATATTGGACCAGGGCTGAGGGATTGGCGCCGATCGTATAGGTGCCATAGGACTTGACGGCCGTGTTGCTCGTGTCCTGATATTCCACCCAATATTCGATGTTGCCCGCGGCAGCTGCAAGGCTCCACCACCCTTTCTGGCCGCGATAACTGCCGGTGAGCGTGCCGGTGGTCCAATTCGTTGATCCGATCGTCCGATAGCGGATCGTGAGATTGCCCGCGTTGTAAGTCGGGGAAAGGCCCGAGATCACCAGATTGCCATTCTCAATCAGCGCTTGGCCCGGGCCACCCACGCTGATCGCGGTGAAGGCGGACGTCGTCGGAAGCCCGCTGGCGTCGAACGTCAGCGTGCCCTGTTTCGCGTCATAGATCGTGCCAGCATCGTCCATCGCGTAATAGACGATGTCCCAGGATGTGTTCGCCTGTCCGTTGAACGGAGCTTTAGTCAGATCATAAGAAAACCAGCCCTGAATATCCGCGCCAGCTGTATTCTTGGACACTGAGGCATCATATTCAGCGTATGAACCGGAAGAGTTCAGAGGACGAACCATCATATGAACTTTAGAGACGTTAGCGCTTTCTGAATTTATCTTTAACGATTTTGGTTCTCGCGCAAATGCAATGACGGTAGGCATGCTACCGTTATCCCCTGCTGTAGTTGTTGTAGAAGTAATAAAGAACCTTCCCGTGCCAACTGGCGCATCCTTGTAAACTGATATTGTGGAGCCTATCGGAATATTACCCTGATATGGGCCATTAATTTCGACAGATCCGACATAATAATGATAAGGTGAAGCGTTCGCCGCAGGTGCTCCATTTACCATCAACCAACTCTGGCCGTTCTGATAAGTATAGACTACGGAAAAGTTGAACGAACCTGAGCCCTCAGCGCGGACATTATTTAAGGGTGCATTAACCGGAGAAGCGCCATTGAGACCCGTTGCCGTGCGGGTCGTGGAGGATGTCACAGCCGCCCCACCATCGTAATATATCGCGCCACTTCCACTCGTCGACGTATCGCCCCACACCGCCTGAACCCCGGCATTCTGTGCATCCTCGACCTTGATCTGGTAGGTGTGGTTGAGGAAGTTCCGCACATCGTACAGACTAATGGTCTTGTTGAGCGTGTTATCCGCCATGACGGCGTTCATATCGGCATAATTGCTCTTGAGATCCTGCGTGCCAGTTGCGAGGACGAGCAGGGTCGCGTTGCCATTGGCGTCATAGCCATAGATTTTGGTGACGCCATCCCCGCCCATATTGGTGCGCCAGACCCGCCCGGCGGCGTCGAATTCGGCGAACTCCTGCGCCTTGGTGACGTCGCCGCCGGTGTTGATCCCCTTCGCCTTCACCTCGCCAAAGGCATTGTAGAAGGTGTCGGTGGTATCGCCCTGCGTCCAGGTCGTTGCCGATGCCTTGACGGCCGTCGTTCGGCTGGTCTCGCGACCCACGGCATCATAGCTGACGATAATCGCGTCGGTTTCGATGCTATTATCGCTTTTCTTGCGATCATAGCGGGTCAGGATCAGCCGGCCCGCGACATCATAGTCATAGTTTTTGACAAACCAGGTCGTCGTTGTTTCGCCGACCAGGCCGACCGTGCTGCTCTCGGTCTTGACGCGTCCCTGGCTGTCATAGGTAAAGGCCGTTATCCGATCCTCGGTGCCATCGGCGCGCTTCCCCTTGACCGTCACGCTCCTGACGCGGTTGAGCGCGTCATAGTCGTAGACCGTGCGCGGGGTGACCGTGGCACCATCGGCGTCGGTGAAGCTCTGGCCCAATTCTTCCTTGATCCGTCCGAAATTGTCGATGACCCAGGATTTTGTATCTCCGGTCGCCTCGGTCTTGCCGCTAGCTTGGTCGAGTGCGTCGTATGCGAAGCGAATCTGGGCGTCGATGGTCGAATCGGTGGCCGTCGCGCCGCTGATGTTGCCAATGACGACAGCTTGGCGCGTTTCGCTGACGCGGTTACCATTACCGTCATATTTAAAGGTCGTGACCCGGTCGTCGGCGGACGTGGCGGGCGTGGCGGGTCGCACGGCCGCCGAAAAAGGCCCCACGAGTTGATTGGCGTATTTCGTCTCGGTCTTGACGTTGCCGTTGGCGTCTAGATCCCACTTGATCACCGCACCGCCACGGTCGATCTGCAGTGTCCTGCGATTATTCTTGTCATAATAGTAATACTGAGTTTTGCCCCGACCATCGGTTTCACTGACGACGTTGCCGGCCTTATCATATCCGGTGTACGCCTTGATCTGCGCAAGACTGGTATTATACGTTACCTGATCGGGAACGCTGTTGTAAACGCCGTCCCCGACATAGACGTTCTGGCTGGTCGTCTGAACAAGACGGTTGTTCTTGTCATAATCGAAGATGGTCTCGCGAAAGGTGCCAGTTGGCGCCAACGGCAGCGTCCCGCCAGGATTGGCCGGGAGCGCGATGAGAGTCTCGTAGACCGTCTTCTTATGGGTGTTACCATTCTTGTCGAGGTCCAATTTCGTGAACGCACCGGCGGCGTCCACTTCGGCGATTTTCCGGTCGCGAAAGTCGTAAAAGGTCAGCGAGCGGTTGCCCAAAGCGTCCTTGGTTTGAACCCGGTTGCCGCGACCGTCATAGCTATAGGCCTCGATCACATTGTTGACGTCGACGGTCCGCGTGGCGTTGGTAACGGTGACAGTCGATCCGCTCAGCGATGTCGACACGATGGCGAAAGCGTTGCCATTGCGCGTCGCCTTCAGCCGGTCGCCGAGGTCATAGTCATAAATCGTCGTTTTGGCGTCGGTTGTTCCATAGGCCTCGGTCATCTGGATGCGGTTGCCGCGCGCGTCATAGAGATAGCTCGTCACCACCTGATCGGTGGTGGTCGCTAGCGAGCCATCATAGTTGCGGGTTTCGGTCTTGAGATTACCGACCGCGTCATAGTCGTCCTTGATGACCGCCAGCTTCTTATTGATGGTTTGAACACGCTCACCAAAGGCATTGTAGCCATATTGCTCGGCATTCGCGCGAGCGTCCGTCTGCTTGGTCAGCTGGTCGAGCTTGTCATAGACGAAGCTGGTCTTGGCGTCCTCGGCATCGACGACCACTGTAGGCCGGGTGTTGACATCGACCGTATTGGTCGCCCGTTGGGCATAGCGGATGATTGTGCCGGCCTTGTCACCAAGGTTATAGTCGGTGGTCCTCGTGACGAATCCTTCAGGATCGACTTGCCATTCCAGCCGCCCGAGCGCGTCATAGAAGGAGTAGCCGACATTGCCGTTCGGATCGGTGATCTTGATGACGTTGCCGAAGGAGTCATAGCTGAACAGCGTGTCGGCGGTGTCGCTGCCGCTAAGTGGGGCACTCTTGTTGGTGACCCGCCCCAGCCTGTCGAGCGTGAAGGTCGTTACATTGTTGAGAGCATCGGTGGACGCGACGACATGCCCTTGCGCGTCATAGCTCGTGCCGGTGGTGGCCTCTTCGGCTTTCCCGAGCGCCTCGGTGACACCGATGACCTGGCCCAGCTTGTCATAGGTGCGGCGGGTTGTGGCGACGTCGGCGGTTCCGCTGGCGACCGTCGTGTCGATGAGATTGTCGGCAGCGTCATAGCTATAGGTCGTGATGATCAGGTTGGGATCGGTCTGCCGGATCAATCGATCGTTCTTGTCGTAAGCATAGGCGGTCACGGCGGCGGTGGCGGGAACCGTGCCCGGCAACAGAGCCTTGATGCCGGCGAGCGTCGCCTGAGCATCGCTCGGCGCGATGGCGTCGGCATAGCGCGTCGTGCTGGCGACATTGCCATTCGCGTCGTAAGCCCGCGCCACGACATAGCCGGCGGCATCGACACTGTAGATGGCTCGGCCATTCTTGTCGTAGATCGTGCGATCGATCCGGTCCGAGGCGCTGGCGCTGCTTGTTGCCCAGGCCGACATCGCGCTGAAGGTCTGATTGCCTGCAAAAGTGCTGGCGTTTACGAAGCGGGTGACCTTGGTCGTGTGTCCGGTGCCGTCATAGGCATAGCGTGTGACGTAGCCCAGGGCGTCGATCGCGAATGCGAGACGTCCATTCTTGTCGTAGATCGAGCGGCTCTGGCGATCATTGCCGCTGTCCAGAACAATTTTCGCGGCAATGGCGGCCACTGAGTAGGACGTCAGACCCGAGACCGTCTTGTTGTACTCTACGACCCCAATGACTTGTCCAAGGCCATCATAATCATATTGCTTGGCCAGGTTCAGCGGATCAACCGAGTAAATCAGCAGCCCTCTTTTATCGAAGGCATTGTAGGTGGTTCCGCCGAGTTTGTTGGTGACGGCGGTGCGGTTGCCGAACGCGTCGAGGGTGTACTGCTCGAAGAAGCCTTCGGCGTCGGTGGTTTTGGTG
>JAESFG010000628.1_pt1 | contig 13107 bp, 10 predicted proteins | sample 9269371 | NCBI WGS metagenome assembly JAESFG01 (sample SAMN14506227, study PRJNA617093) | algae metagenome | isolation source: Aetokthonos hydrillicola CCALA 1050 (B3-Florida) and co-occurring... | place: USA: South Carolina | collected 2013-01-01 | reverse complement strand
ATCAGCCGCGGCGGGCGCGAGAACCCGGAGTTCAACGCCAAGGTCGTCGCCCGGATCCCCGGCGGCGAGTGGGCCGAGCCGGAGGACCTCGCGGGGACGGCGATCTTCCTCGTTTCGCCCGCCTCGCGTCTCGTCAACGGGGTGACCATCCCGGTGGACGGCGGATTCTGCGCGAGCTGAGTGGCGCGAACTCCCCCGCGCAACCCGGACTGACTTGCATCCGTCGATGAGGGACAAGCCACCATGGCCACCATGCATGCGGAGATCGGCGACACCGTCCGCTTCTCCAAGACCGTCTCCGAAACGGACGTCTACCTCTATGCCGGGATCACCGGCGACTTCTCGGGGAACCACGTCAATGAGGAGTTCATGCGCAAGTCGAGATACGGCCAGCGCATCGCCCATGGCGCTCTGATCGTCGGCTTCTTCTCCACCACGTCAACGATGATAACCGAAAGGAGCCTCGCCAAGGGCGTCGACTGCACCCCTGTGTCGCTCGGCTACGACCGCATCCGCTTTCTCGCCCCGGTGTTCTTCGGCGACACCGTGACGGTGACCTACACGATCAGCGAGGTCGAGCCCGAGCGCCGGCGGACGCGCGGCAAGATCGAGGCTCACAACCAACGCGGCGAACTCGTTGCCGTCGGCGAGCACCTCTTGAAGTGGGTCGAGAACGAACCCGAGGCTGACGCCGTATCCCGCTGAGTCTCCGCGCGGAGACTGCTGCTCCTTCCGTGTTCCCGCCCTGCCGGACGCTGATCGGTGCGACTTGGCGGGAGCGGCCGAAGACGACCGACCGCGGTCCTCCGGCTCGCCCATGTGGCAACGATGAAAGCGTTCTCGAAGCACGGCTCATGCGTTGCGGTGAGCCGGGCAATGGCGAGGGTCCGCGCCCGGCTAGCGGGCGATTCTCAGCGTGCTCACGAGACCGCCCGCGAGCGCCAGGACGGCACCGACGGCGAGGTCGATCCGCGGGCTGACCTCCGTCGACATGAGCGAGAAGAGAAGCCCCATGATGACGGCCCCGGCGGTCTGGCCAACGAGGCGCGCCGTTCCCTGCATGCCGCCCGCCGCGCCGGCCCGCTCTCGCGGGGCCGCGAGCAACATGTTGCGGTTGTTCGGCGTCTGGAAAAAGCCGAAGCCCAGCCCGCACAGGACCGTGAAGGCGATCAGCGGTCCCGGCCAGCCGTGGAGCGGCCAGGCGGCCGCCAAGGCGAGGCCCAGGCTGAGGCACAGTCCACCGGCCGCGCACAGCCATGCCGTGGAGATCCGGTTGGAGAGGCGGGCCGAAATCGGCGCCGCCACGGCGACCGTGAGCGGCCAAGGCGTCATGTAGAGCCCCGTGGCAAGCGCGCTCTGCCCCAGCCCATGCTGGAGGTAGAAGGGCAGGGCGACGTAGCTCACCATCTGGGCCGTGAAACAGCAGACCGAAGCGATGACGGAGATCCGAAAGGGAGGGCTGCGCAGGAGGTCGAGCGGGATCAGCGGAGCCTCCCGCGGCATTTCACGCCGGACGAGAACGACAAGGCAGGCGAGCGACGAGGCGACCATCGCGGCGGCGATCAGGGGCCTGCTCGCCAGAAGATCGACCCCGACGACGAGAGGCGCGAAGACGCCGGCGTTGAGCGCCACGCTGACGAGGTCGAGCCGCCGCCCCGTGCCGGCCGTGTGGGGAAGGGACCGGGACGCGGCGAGAACGATGATCCCGACGGGAATGTTGACGGCAAAGAGCCAGGGCCAGCTCGCGAAGGAGAGGATCGCCGCGCCGATGGTCGGACCAGCGGCGGAGGAGAGGGCGACGGTCAGCGCGTTCCATCCGATGGCGGTGCCGAGCATCCGGTGCGGGTAGGTGAAGCGGAGCAGGGCCGCGATCAGCGACATGATCGCGGCGCCGCCGAGCCCCTGCAGGAATCGCGCTGCGACGAGCCAAGGCAGCGATGGCGAGACGGCGCAAAGGGCCGAGGCCGCCGTGAAGAGCACGACCCCGCCGACGAAGACGCGCCGGTAGCCGAGACTCTCGCCCAGCGCCGCGCAGGGCAGCAGCGCCATGACGAGGGCGATCTGGTAGCCGGTCACGATCCACACCGCCGCGGCCGGCGAGACGGCGAGGACCGTCGCAAGTGTCGGCAGGGCCACGTTGGCGATCGCCCCGTCGAGGACCGCCAGCACGATTGCCGCCAGAACGGCGCCCGCCGCGATGTAGCGCCGGGGAACGGGAAGGCCGTCGCTCTCCTGATCGGGGGTGGACTTCATGAAGCGCCTTGTCTGCCGGACGGCGGCTGCTGGGTCTCCGGTCGCGGCGTCGGATGGACGTGCCGGAGGAACCCGTCCTGTCCGGCTCTGTCGCCGGCGGGCTCGAGCGACGAACGGGCTTCCAGCATGAGTGTTTCAGATCGAGCGATTCGGCGGATGCCGCCTGCGCGACGCGTATAGCCGCCGGCGCGACAGGATCGGCCGATGGCGGTGTTTCCAAGGCCCAGCATCGGACTCCCGCGTCCTTCTCCCGCTGCTCTTCATTCTCGAGGATACACGGGCGTTTCTGCCCCGCCCCACGCCAAGGCGGCCCGGTCCAGCGTGTGGCAGAGGATTCTGCGGAGCATCAGGCGCGGGGCCGCCGAGGAAACCGGGCGCAAGGCTGTCCCGTGGCCATCGTGGCGGCTTGCGGCAGACCACCTCGCGGAGGATCATGACGCTCGTGACGGCCGAAGAGGTCACGCCGAGAAGCGCTGCGGCCAGCCTCCATGCTTCGGGCCGCATCCCGTCCAGCAAGGGTTGCCACGATGAAGATCCCGCTCAGCCCGCTCGAATTCGGGCGCCGCGCTCGCCGCCTGTACCCGGACCGCCTCGCCGTCGTCGACGGGGACCTCCGCCTCACCTACCGGGAGTTCCTCGACCGCTGCGACCGCTGGTCGGCGGTCCTGCAGGGCATGGGCATCCGGCCCGGGGACCGGGTGGCCTATATCGCGCCGAACACCCACGCGCAGCTCGAGTCGTTCTATGCGGTGCCGCAAACCGGCGCCGTGCTGGTGCCCCTCAACTACCGCCTCACAGCCCGGGATTTCGCCTACATCGTCAACCATAGCGGCGCGCGGGTGCTGTGCGTGCACTCCGATTATCTCGACGCGGTGGACGGAATCCGCGACGACATCCCCGGTGTCGAGCGGTATGTGGCACTGGAAGGGGCCCGGGAGGGATGGCTCGACTACGAGGCTCTGCTCGCCGCGGCCGATCCCGCGGGGTTCTCGCCTCCCGCCATCGACGAGGACGACCTCGTCACCATCAACTACACCAGCGGCACCACGGCGATGCCGAAGGGCGTGATGATCACGCACCGCAACGCGGCGTTGAACGTTCTCGACACGCTCGTCCATTTCCCGATGTCCCCGTCCGACGCGTATCTGTGGACGCTGCCGATGTTCCACGCCAATGGCTGGACCTTCACCTGGATCGTCACGGCACGCGGAGCCGCCCACATCTGCCTGCGCAAGGTGGATCCGGCGGCGATCTTCGAGCTTATCGGCCGCGAGAAGGTGACGACGCTCTGCGCCGCCCCCACCGTTCTCATCGGCATCGCCAATGCGCCGGAGGAACTGAGGGCGCTCGGCAGGGGGCAGGTGGTGCGCCTTCTCACCGCCGGGGCCCCACCCGCCGCCGTGACGATCGAGCGCGTCGAGGAGGGTCTCGGCTGGCAGGTGACACACATCTATGGCCTGACGGAGACGTCGCCCATGATTCTCGTCTGCGAGGCCTGGCCCGAGCACGCCGCGCTGTCGCGCCGCGACCTCAGCACCGTTAAGGCGCGCCAAGGCGTGGAACTCGTGAATTCCGGCGAGATCCGCGTGGTCGGCGACGGCGATCGCGACGTCCCGCATGACGGCGAGACGCTGGGCGAGATCTGCGTGCGCGGCAACGTCGTGATGAAGGGCTACTTCAACGACCCGGAGGCGACGTCGCGCGCCATCGTGGACGGCTGGTTCCACACCGGCGACGCTGCGGTCGTGCACCCCGATGGCTTCGTCGAGATCCGTGACCGCTTCAAGGATGTGATCATCAGCGGCGGGGAGAACATCTCCTCCGTCGAGGTCGAGGGCGTCCTCCTTCGGCACGAGGCGGTCCAGGAGGTGTCGGTGGTCGGCATGCCCCATCCGAAATGGGGCGAGGCGCCCCACGCCTTCATCGTCCTGCGGCCGGGAGCCTCTGTGACCGAAGAGGAGCTGAAGCAGTTCGCGCGGGACAACATGGCGCATTTCAAGACGCCGCAATGGTTCAGCTTCGTCGAGGACCTGCCCAAGACCGCGACGGGCAAGATCCAGAAGTACATCCTTCGCGGGCGCGGTGCGGCGATTGCGCGCCAGTGAGGGCACGGCAGCGGCGTGCGCGCCTTCTGGCGCGGGGACCGTTTCACGCGCGGGAGACGCTGGTCGGGGACAGCGCCCCGATCGGCCGGTGGCGCGGCGCTGCCGAGGATCAGGTCACCGAAGTACCGGGCCGGGCCTCTTCCTCGAAGGAGACGGCAACCTCTCCGGTCGCCGAGAGGCGCACGCGGTCACCCTCGACCTCGGCCACGAGACCGACCGGGATGAAGTGATGGTGGCCGCGGTGCGCGCCTTCGCCGCTGTCCGCCTTGGTTAGCTTGATTCGATCTCCCTCGACCCTATCGACCGTGCCGACATGGGCCCCGTCGGCGCCGATCACCTCCATGTGCTCCCTGATCTGGTCGATGGCTGGCATGAAGCTCTCCTGCGTGCCGTTCCGCCGAGGGTGAACGGATGGCGCCGGAGAAGGTTCGCTCGCTCTCACACCGAGAGCGGCATCCCGAGCCTGCGCGCGGAGCCGAGGATGTGGGCCCGCATGGCCGCAGCAGCGGCTTCGGCTGACCGGTCGCGGATCGCCGCGAGGATGGCACGGTGCTCGTCCAGCGTCTCGGCGAGGGAGACCCTGGACGCCATCGGCGCGCGCTGGGTGGCTTCCATCGCCTCGCGCGCCGACCTGTACATGGCGGCAATCAGCGGGTTGCGCGCGGCGTCCATCACCACGCCGTGGAACACGCTGTCGGCACGCGCCATCGCGACGAGGTCGCCCGCCGCGACGGCGGCCTCGAGCGCGTCGACGCTCGCCCGCAGGCGGAGGAGCTCGGGCTCCTCATGCGCCTGTGCGGCGAGGGCCGCAGCCATCGTCTCCAGGGCGAGGCGTGCCTCGTAGACATCGCGCGGTCCGTAACCGGACTGGGCGAAGTGTCGCAGGGGCGGGGTGGGTGCCTCCGAGACGAACACGCCGAGCCCCGGCCGGATGTCGACGAGGCCGAGAGTCTCCAGCACCGAGAGCGCCTCCCGCAGCGAGGCGCGGCTGATCCCCCATTGTTCCGAAAGCGCGCGCTGGGATGCGAGGCGCTGCCCCGGCTCCAATTCGCCGGCCCTGATCTGATCCTGGATGCGCGCCGCGACGTCATGCGGCACCATGCTGGCCGACCGCCTGCCGCCCTTCGAGAACCCGTCCAGCACGTGCGGCCTCCCCGCCGGTCCCATTGCCCAACTCTGCGTCTCCGCGCCGCCTGCAGCGCCCAATGAAGCAGCTTGACCGGCTCCCGCGCGGACGGTCAACTCAACTGGTCAGACCGGTCTGACCGGGACTGTCCAAGCGTTGCTGTGAGAAGGGAAGGGACCGCATGCTACGCCACCTGAAGTCACTCGCCGTCGGGCTCGCCATCGCGACCGCCCTCGGCTCCGCCGCGCTGGCCGAGGGCACACTCAAGGTCGGAGCCAATGTTGGCAACGTGCCCTGGGAGTTCCAGGACGCCAGCGGCAACATCGTCGGATTCGAGGTCGATCTCGTCAACGAGGTCGGCAAGCGCAACGGCATGAAGGTCGACATCGTGAACATTCCCTTCCAGGGTCTGTTCGCGGCCGTCCAGTCGGGCCAGATCGATGCGGCCGTGTCCTCGATCACCATCACCAAGAAGCGGCTGGAGAACGTCTCCTTCGCGCAGCCCTACTATGACAGCGACCAGTCTCTCACCGTGACCGCGGCCTCCGGGATCAAGAACCTCGCCGGCATGGAGGGCAAGACCGTCGGCGTGGACACCGGTTCGACCGGAGACATGTGGGCGACCCAGCATCAGGCCGAGACCAAGATCAAGGAGATCCGGCGCTACGAGGGCCTCAACCCGGCGATGCTCGACCTGGCGGCAGGCCGCATCGACGGCTACATCTCGGACATCCCGGCGCTGCTCTACTATGTGAAGGACAAGCCGCAGTTCGCCGTCGTCGAGCGCATCAAGACCACCGAGCAATACTCGGTCATGACGGCGAAAAACTCCCCCTATCTCGCGAAGATCAACGACACGATCACGGCGATGAAGAAGGACGGCTCGCACGCGGGCATGGCGACGGCAACGGTTCTCGACATTCCCAAGCTCTGACGCCATGAGCAGCGTAGCGGCCGCAGGATCCTCCGGCGGTCGCGACGCCGCCGGCCCCCGATGAACATCTTCGACACCTTCCTCAACCCGCGCGTCTTCGTCGAGACGCTGCCCCTGATCCTGTCGGGGTTGTCGACGACGATCCTGCTGGGCATCGTGAGCATCGTCTGCGGCTTTGCGATCGGACTCGTGCTCGCGCTGGCGCGGCTCTACGCGCGGCTTCCGCTGCGCTGGCTCGCCATCGCCTATATCGACTTCTTCCGCGCGATCCCCATCCTCGTCCTGCTCATCATCGTCTACTATGCGCTGCCCTTCGCCGGGCTTCGTCTGCCGGCCTTCGCAGCGGCGGCGACTGCCATCTCGATGGTGGCGGGTGCCTACAGCGCCGAGATCATCCGGGCCGGCATCGAGGCGGTGCCCAAGGGCCAGTTCGAGGCGGCGCGGGCGCTCGGCCTGCACCCCTGGCTGGTCATGTCGAAGGTGGTGCTGCCGCAGGCGCTGCGCATCGTCGTTCCGCCCATGACGTCGAACGCCATCAACGTCCTGAAGGACACGGCGCTCGCCTCAGTCGTCGCCATGCCGGACCTCCTGAAGCAGGCCACCCAGGCGCAGGCGCTCGCTGCGAACCCCACGCCGCTGATCGCGGCCGCCGCGATCTACGTCGCGATCCTCCTGCCTCTCGTGCGCCTCGTCGGCCACATGGAGAAGGGCTGGGCGAAGGGACGGGCCTGAGTACGGCCCACGCCGAACCGCGGCTGCCTCCACGACGTTCCCGACCACGCATCTGATCGGACATGCCATGACCGCCATCGCAACCCCGGCCCCCAACCTCGACCTCGGCTTCGTGCGGTCCCAGTTTCCGGCCCTGCAGGCCAGCGACTGGGCCTATTTCGACAATGCCGGCGGTTCGCAGGTCCTGCGGGTCGTTGCCGAGCGCGTCGCGGACTATCTGCTGACCACGAGCGTCCAGCTTGGCGCGAGCTACGAGCCTTCCGTCGCGGCCGGAGCCAAGCTTCGGGAGGCGCGCACGCGAATCGCCACGCTGCTGGGCGCCGCGCGGCCCGAGGAGGTCGTGCTCGGCCCTTCGACCACGCAGATGATGCGCAACCTCTGCGCGGCGATGGTGAGCCAGTTCGCCCCGGGCGACGAGATCGTGCTCACGAACTTCGACCACGAATCCAATATCGGCCCTTGGCTGCCGCTGCAGGAGCGCGGCGTGATCGTGAAATGGTGGTCCATCCGGCCCGACATGCGGATCGACCTGGCCGACCTCGACGCGCTGCTCACGGAGAGGACGCGGCTCGTCTGCGTGACGCACACCTCCAACATCCTCGGGACGATCAATCCGGTCCGTGACATCGCGGCCAGGGTCCATGCCGCGGGGGCGAGGCTTTGCGTCGATGCCGTGGCCTATGCGCCGCACAGGGCCGTGGACGTCGTGGCGTCCGGAGCCGACTTCTACCTGTTCTCGTTCTACAAGGTGTTCGGGCCGCATTTCGCGGTGATGTGGGGGCGGCACGAACACCTGCTCGAGCTCGACGGGCTGTATCACTGGTTCTATGGGCGCGAGATGGTGCCCATGAAGCTCGAGCCGGGAAACACGAACTACGAGCTCGCCTGGGGCAGTGCAGGCATTGTGGACTATCTCGAGGCTCTCGGCGGCGGCTCCGGCCGCGAGGCCATCGCCCATGCGTTCGACGCCATAGCGGTCCACGAGGAAGGGATCGCGAGCCGCCTTCTCGATTATCTCGGCTCGCGCAACGACGTCACGCTGGTCGGCGAAAGAACCGCGGACAGGGCCGTCCGCGTACCGACGATCTCGTTCAAGGTTCAGGGCCGCGGATCCGGCGACGTGGTGCGCGGGACCGATCCGCATCGCATCGGGATCCGCTTCGGAGACTTCCATTCCCGGCGGCTCGTCGAGCATCTTGGCCAGGCTGGGGAAGGCGGGGTCGTCCGTGTGTCGATGGCCCACTACAACACGCAGGAGGAGGTCGACAGGCTCATCCTGGCACTGGAGCATACGCTGCGCTGATCGCCGCCGAGAGCACCGGAACTGCAGCCGGATGGTATCGTTGTCGTTGTCGTTTCGGAGGGTAGGCCATGACCCGAGTCGGCACAGAGCGACTGCTGACGGTGGCCGTGGGCGACGTCCATGGCCGGGCGGACCTGCTCGACATCCTGCTGCGCGAGATTCGCGCGCGATGGGGCGACCGGCTGGCCGCCATCGTTTTCGTCGGGGACTATGTCGACCGCGGTCCCGACAGTGCCGGCGTGGTCCGGCGGCTGAGGGCCCTGGAGAACGCTTTCCCTGGCGTGGTTCACTGCCTTCGCGGAAACCATGAGGAGATGCTGCTCGCCTGCCTGCAGTACCCCGAGCTCCAGGAAGAATGGTTGCAGCGCGGCGGCCTGGAGACGCTGGACAGCTTCAGGGTGCCGACGGTCGCCGCCCTGCCCCAGGACGTCCTGGACTGGCTGCGGCGTCTGCCGAGCCAGTGGGAAGATCCGCTGCGCTACTACGTCCACGCGGGCTTTCATCCGGGCCTGCCCGTCTCATGGCAGAAGGACCAACACCGCCTCTGGATCCGCGAACCCTTCCTTTCGGCCGATCATGATTTCGGAAAGCACGTCGTGCACGGTCACAGCCCCGTCAAGGCGCGGCGCGGCAAGCGTCCACTGCCCGATGCGCGTCGGTTCCGCACGAATCTCGATACCGGTGCGGTGTTCAGCGGTGTCCTTTCCGCTGCCCTGTTCGACAATGCCGGGGCGGAACACATCGGCGTGCTGCAGGCCGTCGACGGCGGCGCGGTGGACTGGCTTCCGGCGGCAGACGCTGCCCATGCCGATCGTCGCGCTGGCCGCCGGCGCTTCGTTGCTGCTGCACTCGTCGCGGCTGGGCTGGCGGGGGGCGCGGGCTTCGCGATGCTGCGGCCGGCTCCGGATGCCGGAACGGACGGAACCGTGGGTGCGATGGTCGCCACCGCGACAACACCGGAACAGGCGAGCGCGGCCGAGCGCTCCCGTGCGGGCGACACGGAGCCCCTGAACGATCCCGATCCGCCAACGGGAACCGTGCCCGACGGTCGGCCGGGACCGGAAGGCCGCGCGACGGCGCCCGCCATCGATCCACTTGCGGCGGCCCTCCTTCCGTGGTCCGCGCCGGCGGACGGTCGCGCCGCCGCCGTGCCGCCCACAGAACAGGCCGGGACCTATCCCCTCTCCGGCAAGGCCAAGCCTGAGCGGTCGTCCGGGACGCAGTTCACGGAGGCGGACGCGCATTCGCCGGCGACCATGCCGGTGAAGGCCGACAAGGAGGAGACCACGTTCGCGGCCTTCGATCGGCGGGCCATGGACATGGCGGCGGCCCTCGCAACAGCGGACAGCGCGCCGCGAGACGAAGCGATCCGTCGCGAAGAGCCGGGCGAAGGTGCCACTGCTGCTGCGGCAGTCGATACCTCGCTTCCACACATCGCCGAGTCAGCGGCTCCGCGCGCCGAACAGGCGCTTCGAGGAGAGGCTGCGGCCGCGGCGCCGGCCCCGGGCGGGAATGCATCGCCAGACGCGGTGGACGCGGCAGGGGGCCAGCTTTTCGCCCTGGCGGACCTGATCCCGCCTGTGGCCGGGCTCGCGGGGCTCGAGCCTCCGGCGCCAGCCGCTCCCCTAGGGGCGCACGCCTCCGGCGCCGGGCCCTTGCTTCCGCAGGCCGCCGGGACTTCCGCGCAGGCGACCGGCGAGGTCGCCGCGGATGAGGTGGCGAGCGACGGTCCCGCCGCGGCCAACACCGCCGTGCGAGAGGGGCGGGATGCGGCGGCGGGCCAACCGGCCAGCCCCGCCGACCCGTCCGTGGTCTCTGCCCTTGCCGATAGGGGCCGGACGGGGTCGATCGCAAAAGCGGAGCCTCTTGCGACGGAACGGGTTCCCCAGGAACTGGCAAGGCTCCTGGAGCAGGTTCCGCCTGTTGCCGGGCCGGCCGGGCTCGATCCTGCCGAGACGACTGGAGTGCCCGACGGCGACCCGGCGCGGGCGGATCTGGCAAAGGATCATGCCCCGGCCGAGGCAGCGGCACGGGCCGGACCCGATGAAGTGATGGAGGTGCTGGCCGGTCTCGTAGAGTTGGTTCCGCCCGTCGAGACCTTGGCGGGGCTGGAGCCCGACGTCCCCGCTGGCCCGCGGGCTACTGAAACGGCCGCGGCCGCGGCCGAGCCGGCGTCCCCTCCTGCGCTGATGGTGTCGAGGCCGACGGCCCGCCCCTTGGGTCTCGCCGACCGCAAGGGGCGTGCCGTGCGCCGAACTCCTTCGGCACGCGTTGCCACGCGCCCGACGGACGGGTTCGGCGCACTGCTTTTCCGCCTGTTCAGCTTCGGATCCGCCGACCGACGGATCGCGGCCAGGCGCCCCGCCGATTGCGCGGCACCGCCGCGTGGGCGCAGGGATTGCGGCCTTTCGGTAGCCCGATCGAGCCGCGACTCCGTGGCGGCCGCCTTCGGCGTGGCCGATTCAGGGCGTGGGCCGGGCGCATCCGCGGGGCCGGGTGAAGCCGGTGCAAGCAGCGGTGCCGGCGCTAGCGGCGCCGGCGCGGCCGCCACGTCGGGTTCGGACACCGGAGGCAGAGGCGGGCCTGGTCGAGGCAATGGCCGTGGCAACGGCAATGGGGGCGGCAACGGTGGCGGGCGAGGCGGCCGGAATTGACCGGGTTGCGTGCGCTCCTTTCCTGCTGGCCGCCCTGTCCCCACGAAAAGGCCCGCCCGGCGATCTCGCTTCGGGCGGGCCTTTCATTCTGACCCGGTCGTCAGCGCTTGCTGGACGACGAGGTCGAGCTGCCGCCGGCCGAGGAGCCAGCAGAGCCAGTTCCGCCCCCGGTCGAGGATGCGCCGGACGACGACGCTCCCGCGGCCCGGGAGGAGGCCGACGTCCCGTTTCCGTCAGACCCGGCGGAACCGTCGGCCGACGACGCCGCGGCCGTCCCTGAATTCGCATGGCCGTGCGAATAGGCCGAGCCCGCCGACTGGTTGCTGGCGCTGGTGTCGGCCTGGTAGCTGCCCAGCGAATTCTCGTTGCTGGCCGAGGACGAGCCGAAGCCGCCGCCCGTGAACGAACCGTTGGGATCCTCGCGGTCGCTGCTGGTCACGACACCCGCTGAACCGCTCGTTCCGACGCCGGCGCTGGCAGTGCCGGTCGAGGCATCGGCGGCGCCGTTGTAGCTTCCGCTGGCTCCGCCGGTCACGGTGCCGCCGGGCTCGCTGTTCACGTAGCCGCTGCTGTAACCCTCGCCATCCGTGCCGGCCTGGCTGCTATCCCTGTAGATCGGCGAGGTGGCATTGGCAGACATTACCCCGAAAGAGGTAGCCAAAATTGCAGTAGCGGCAAAGAGGTTGATTCTTCTCATCAGTATTCGCCCTTTCTTGTGCGTCGATGTGCCCGACGCTAGGCGGAGCAAAACTGATTTGTCGATGTCCTGTTCCCCGGCCTTCTGTTTTGTCGACTGCCCTGTGTCTGGCGTATCGCACTAGCTATCGCTTGATTTGTATTTGTCTGGATGTCATCCCGATTCAATTCGTCGGCAGTGCACCAGCTGATCTGGCCGTGGCGATGGCGCCGGATGCGGCACCCGGCGCGGTGTTTGGTGCGCGGACGAGGTCTCGATAGTGGTGAGGCAGGCGCATGCACACGATGTCCTTGCGGCGAACGACGTTGGTGGGATAGCGGCTGTCGAGGTTCGTCGTGTCTACCGTGGCCACGGCAACCCCGTCGTCCTCGGTCACGATGGCTTCGCGGCGCGGGAACTCGAACGTGTCGGGGCCGAAGACGCCGCTGAGGCCGGCATATCCGCCTTTCGGGTCGCGCACATTGGCGAAGGCGAGAAAGACGTTGTTCTCGCCGGCGCGGACGCGGAAATGGTGCCAGTGATACGGATCGGCTCCAGTGGGGATCGGCCAGCTCTGGGCGACGGCCGTTCCCGGGTGGCCCGCCGAGAAACCGGCCCCGATGGCCGCCGGGCAGGCAACGATGTCGCAGCCGCGCAGCGCCAGGACGCGCGCCGATTCCGGATACAGCGCATCGTGTCCTACGAGGAGCCCGATCCGCCCGGCCGGAACGTCCCCGACGGTCCAGCTTTCGCCGGGCGTCGCCCAGCGCCGGTCGGCCGAGGACAGGTGCAGCTTGCGGTGCGTTGCGACGACGCCCTCGGGTCCGACAAGTATCGCGGCATTGTAGAGCGCGGGACCCGACCTCTCGGCGAATCCCGCCACGATGTGCAGCCGCAGCTTTTTTGCCAGCCTCAGGAGAACCGTCACCCCATTGCCGGCGACCGGTTCTGCCGTGGCCGCGGGATCGTCCAGGCCGTTGATGGCGAGTTCGGGAAACACGACGAGGTCCGCGCCGGACCTCTTCGCCTCCTCGGCGAGGCCGGCGATCCGGGCCAGGTTCGCGGTCACGTCCGGCGACGGCGCGAACTGGGCGACGGCCACCTCGCTGCGGCGACCGGGGGGCAGCGGGCGATGGCCGTAGAGACCGAAGAAGTCGAGCGGGTTCCAGAGGAAGGTGTCGGCCATCAGCTCCCTGTAGAGCTCCGGCCGGCGTCGCTCGAACACGGGTTCGCCCAGCACCGTGCCGGCGCGCGACTTGCCGAGGTCGATCTCCCCATAGGCGATGCCGTCGCCGGCATCGATCGTGGCCGAGACGGTGCCGTC
>JAESFG010000627.1_pt1 | contig 13107 bp, 24 predicted proteins | sample 9269371 | NCBI WGS metagenome assembly JAESFG01 (sample SAMN14506227, study PRJNA617093) | algae metagenome | isolation source: Aetokthonos hydrillicola CCALA 1050 (B3-Florida) and co-occurring... | place: USA: South Carolina | collected 2013-01-01 | reverse complement strand
AAATAACCCAAGTAAAAACCGCCCACGGGAGCGGTTTACAAAAAATTAAACCAGGATAACTTTAAATATTCAGCTCATGGCTTTCGGCTAATACATATTAAAAATTATTTTTTATACATAAACCAGTGATAATGCGTATTATTTATCAATCTCAGTAAAAACCGCTCTGTTAAGAGCGGAGCAAACAAGGAGTGGAAATCGAGTGTTAAGTTGTTGAATTTTAAGAACCTCTAGTAATTAGTATAATAAGCAGCTTTAAAAGCGCAGAAATCAGTAATAGTTCGCATTTTTAGCCAATCAAAAGAAGAAAATGCATCAGGCGATACGTATTTATCGCCTAATAGCGAACAGATATGGGTTTGAAACTTATGATGCTGCTGGAAAAGGCTGTGCAGGGTCACTTGTCTGACCTAGAGTGCTTGGTGCAGATTGACCATTAATCAGATTGTTCAAGTTAGTCAGCTTATCATGCAATGAATTAATCTCTGTCTCTTCTGCCCGAGCCGTGGCAGTGACAGTTTTAAGCTGTGCGGTTAGGTCTGCAATTGTTTTATCTTTCTCAGCTAGTTGATTATCTTTGTCCGCTAGCTGAGACTCATAGTTCTGCTTTTGTATTGCGAATCCAGTAAAAAATTGGATGGCGTTATCAAGAAGCGTATTAAGTTCTGTGAAATCCATAGGTCATCCTAATAATTACAGACGACGCATTTATCTACTTAAAACGAGCAACCTTGGGCAAAACGCGCTGCTTTAATGACAAAAAGTTTCAATAAAAGCCTAAAAACAGCGCGTTTTGCCCTTCCACACCCGGGAGTGGCACTTCTCAACCCTTTAATGGGGGAAGGTTGCTCGTTTTAAGCAGGTTTTTTCCACGACACCTAATAACTATATTCTTGCCATCAAATATATGTCTCTAGTAATTTACGAGTAAAAAATATTACAACAAAATACATAGATTGTTTAAGGCAATATTTTCCTTTGCTACATCTTTACAATAATTCAATATCCTTGCTGAGGGAGCTTGCATTGTATCACGTGACACTAAAAGCAACCAGTCCAAAGTATTTAAATGAACAGCTTACTTAAAAAATTTGCAATCTTGGTAGTTTTAACTACGGGTTGTAGCTCTCACCAAACTCAAACCATTCAACCAACCGAAGTATTAAGCGCTCCTAAACTTCAGGTTGTTCAAGCCAAGGAAACCTCTATTCCAGTTCCATCTAATCAATGGTTGCCAATCATCAAAACTTCAGATGGTGGTATTGTTTCAATAGAAACCGGGTCATTAACGAAAGTTTCCGATACTGTTAGTTTTTGGTCACAAGTTAACTATCCTGCTGGTTCTAATATAACGGTTTCTCGTTCATACGCTGTTGCCAGTTGTAACAATGGAGACTACCGATTATATTGGATAGCCACAGCAGGAGCGCAAGGTCAAATTTTGCAAAATAATAAAGTAGACATAGCTTCTCATGCTTTACCTGGAAGTATCCCTGGTACTACTTTGCAATATGCGTGTAACCCAGCGTTACAAGTTCAGGCAGCACAAGCCCAAATAAATCAAGTCCAACTAGAAACTTTGGCTCGTAACAACCAAACGAGCGCTGAAGCGATAAATGAAGCAATGAGGATCGGGGCTGGGATGTTCAAATGATTACAGTGGAGCCATAATGTAATCAGCTTTAAAAAAAATTATGGAAAATTCTCAATCACCATTAAAGACAGATTTTTACTTTGAACCATCTAGTTTATTTGGTAATAATAGTATAAAAAACACGTTTGGTGTGCTTGTCGATACATTAAAAAAAATTGGTCAAATTGATCAGTCTCAAGCTTCAAATGTGGCATCAAACTTAGAACAACAAAATCAATATGCCGATTACGCAACTAAAGATTTACTTAACAATGCTCTACAAGCTCAGTCAGAGGCGGGAAATATAGCTGCTAAAAATTATCAACAAAAAATTAGCACCGATAGCCAAGCGGCTTTAACAACTGCTCAAAATGCCGCAGCTATTCAAGATCGGCACGGATATTCGGGTGGAAGCTTTTCCGGCTATAGCGATGGGATTTATGATTATGAGCCTCGAATCGGTGGTATTCCTGAACATCCGATAGTCACTTATGTTCAACATCTCAGCCCTCAAGCTGGTATGATGCGACTACAATATCAACTTGGAGAACAAACCGCGAATAACCAGTTTGGGCGGGATATGGCAATTGCAGACAACAACCGCTATAACCAATCTTTATTGTCCGCCCAGCAAGGGCAACAACAATCCAGTTTATTGGCGCAGCAAAATGCTAGTAATCAAAAAATAGCGGCGTTAAACGCTGGAAGCAATATTTTCGGTTCATTGTTTGGTGGTGGTCAGTTTAACGGGAGATATTGGTAATGGCAGCAGGATATAATGCAGGGTTTGGAAGTTATTCGCCGCAACAATGGCAGGATTATTTAAAACAAAACGAATCAACTTTTCAGCGACAACAACAACTCGAAGCTTTGCAATCAAAGTATGGAATGTTGCCATCTCAAATTGCCCAACAGTCAACAGGTAATCAAAATACTGGTGATTCCTCTGGTTTTGGGAGTTTATTTGGTAATAATAGTGGATTATTTGGTGGTGGGTTTGGCGACTGGATAAACACTGCTAAAGATTTATCTAATTTTCAACTTGGTCAAAATGAAAAACTCGCCCAATTTAATCTAGGATTGCGCAACCAAGAAGCGGACTCTAATTTTGGACGACAGTACAAACTGAATCAACAAGAAATTCAAGGAACATACGACCTTAACAAGATGCAGCAAGATGCTACAACAAATAGGTTACAATCCCAGTTGCAAAATCAGTCACAAATGCAACAAGCTGGGTTTAATCAGGATAATTTATTTAGGGCGCAATCAGCAGCGCTAGCAATGCGGGGGCTGCGCTGATGGTGTCAATTCCTGATGAAGTGCTGGCAATTCAACGAATTAATCAAGATGTTCAACGGCGCTTTCCTAGCTTGGATGATATTACCTTGCAAGCTTACGTAAATGAGGTGGTGGACGCTATAGCACGGGCTAACATTGCTGTTGCCGCTGTGCTTATCGATAAAGTTAGCCCGCGACGGTTGGACGCTATTAGGGAAGAAATGAAAAAGCTAACTGTTCGCATTCCCACAAGGGTGATTATTAGTTTTTTAGATGGAAGCGTGCTGGAATGCAAATTTGAGAAATCAAAGCAAGCAAAATAAAAAAAGTTAGTTAAAAAAAATCAATATTTAATTTTTATTATTTATTGACGCTTATAAACTCAAATGTTATCATTAGTATATAAGGGAAAAACAAAATTATACCCTTATTAGGAGGTGATAACAATGGTTTATTCAGGTGGCAACGGACACAAAGAGCCAGAAATCGAGAAGACTTACGAACATCTTGATGAAGAAAGTCATTCAGTTGAAGACCGATGGGTTGAGACTGACGAAGAAACTGGCGATCGCCAAATTATGTTTGGTGATGATGTTCGTGAAGAGCTAGGAATCGAGGAAGAAGATAACCCCGAAACCTAGATTTAACTAGCCTAAAAGTCCCCAACTAGCACTTGGGGACTCTTTCTTTTCTACCCTAAGTGTATCATGGCAAGAAAAATTGTTACGCCAATTTATTATCAAATTTACAAGCGTGTTGGAGCAACTTGGATTGTAAAAGATCCAAGCCAAGTATTTTATAATCCCAGCAGCGAACAAACCGATTTACAAAAAATCGCACGCCTGTTTGATACAACAGAACAAGCAGTAATTATTGAGTTGTTTCGTCTTAATGGTGGACAGCCAGGTTATTATTTGGCAAACCTGAAAGATAAAAAGTACTACTACTGTGGTACTTGGGAAGGTGTTAAGCAAAAGTTGCTTGAATTAGGTATTGGTCGAGTTGACCCAATGGAGAAATATGATGGCTAAATCAGGATATCAACGATTAAAGGAATGGCGCGATCGCCAGTCTTCTGGAGAAGAACTCCAAAAATGTAAAATGTGCGAGCGCCCCATGAAAGGAAAGCTAAGCATTGAGCGTGGTTTCTGCTCTTACTGCTTTCCCAAAACGCCTGAAGGACAACTTTACAGAAAAGAAATAATGGAACGACATTATTCTAAGCAACAAAAACAGGAATAATATTTTTGTTTCCCTTGACGTTATAAACTGAGATGTTATCATATAGATATAGCAAGCAAGGGAACAAAAACAATGACTTACCGCCAACTCCAAATCGCACTCAAGCAACTACGCCAAGAAGGCAAAACTTCAATCAAGTTAAATCAAAAAAAAGTCATTCTTCAAGCAGAATACAACAGACTAACAAAAACCAACGTAGTTGAATCTGAATTTGAAGCATGGCTAACCAACCATGTTGAACGTGAAGAAAACGGTGTTTGCTGGATTATTCCACAAAGCATTTTTCTTCGCAATGTTACAGCCAGAACCGCAATGAAATATCAAGGAAAAGTAAAAAGCGAAGTAGTAAACGGTGGTGTCGCGTACTACCTCAACAACCACACTTACATCATCGCTGCTTAGTAGCTCCACCACCCTTGCTTATAAGGGGCTACTGAGCAAAGATTCTGCTTGAAATTGTTTAACCAGTGCGATCGCCTCCTCTTTATTCCGCGCTGTCTGTTGCACAAAGTTAGGTGTAGGAATTGGTAAAAGTGCAATTCGGTCATTTTTAGTTTTTTTCTTACTCACATCTACAGCTGTATAAATGTTGTTTTGGTAGTAGACATAAAATAATTTAAGGGACTGACGAGCATTTTCTAAATTGATAATTTTAGCCATCAGTACCAAATTCCTTCATTAAATTTCTGAGTTCAGCAATTTCTTCTGCGGTTAAAGCTCTTTTTGCGGTTAAAGCTCTTTTTAAAGCTTTCAATGCTTTCAAGCGACGACGGCGGGTTTCAGGAGAATCCATTCCATCACTGCGGCTGGTGTAAGTGTGGGTGCGACGGTTAGACATTTTTGATTTTTGGGTAACTTAACTTAAGATGCACCTAACTTGATATTCTCGCCGTTACACTTGTATAAGGATAACGGTGCTTTTTTTACACTTTATCTTGTAATGCTCTATAACCGCGCTTTAGTTGCCTTGAAAATTCCCTTGTGTTTCGATTTTTCCAAATAGGGTTTTGTTTGTCCTTAACCCAATTTTGAGGGGAATGAGCTTTGGTATGACAAGTTTTACAAATCGGAAACCAGTTGTCGCCTCGTCTATCCCCTGATTTTCTGTAGCTACTATGGTGCATTACGGTGCTTTTGCGCTTTAAGCAACAGCAGCACAACCCATTAACTGATTCATGAGCACGCGCTGCTCGCTTTCTGTATTGCTTAAGATTGCCATAGCGATCGCCCCAATTCGCCATCAATAACTCCCTCTCGTCATTGGCAGGTGCGATCGCAACCCGCTTAGACACAATTCAAAAGCATCTGCCAAATCATCATGAGCCGTTGAACCAAACTCTGTTACTTGCTGAATCAGCCTACCCATTGGCTTGCGCCCATCCGGCATACACCGACCGTACATATTAAAATATACCAACTTATTGTGAAATAACCCTGTATGCCGACGTAGCCTTTCTAACTTCCCACCGCGCCCAGATGCGGGTACTGGGCGCACGTGCCAATCATGAATTTGATTCCGCTTGATGATATGATCCTCATAGTCTCCTTGGAGGGACAACCCATAGGCTGAGGAGTCAAACCATAGCTCAAGTCCTAGTACTGGCATTTGTTCCCACTCCCCAGTTTTTGGGTTGAATCGCTGGGTTTGTGGAAGCAAATGTTTCCAAGTTTCCCACAAATCAATAATTGCATCTAGCTTGGGAGTGTTGCCCATGATACGATCTTCCCAAGAATCGATGACCCAGTACTGATTCCCCGTTAGGGATTCAAACACACCACCCAGCACCATTGCCGTGTAATCATTCGATTCTTTTAAGCCAGCCGACAAATCGACACCCAGCACCAAGGATTGAAACTGGCTTGGGAGAATGCCCCGTAAAATTTGACCAGGGTTAATTGATTGAATTTCAACCCGTACTATCTTGTTTTGACGTTGGTAGCTAAAAGTTACAGGATCTTCTTCTCTTTCCTGCTGCAACATGGATAGGGGTTGCCCCGGTTCCTCAGGTCCTTCTGGTTCCCAGTAACTAAACTCTGTACCATCATCATGAGTTAATAGCGCGGATTGCTCTTCTAATAGCCATTTAGGTTCAACAAAGGTAGTGCAGTAAATATCATCGGCTCTCATCCTGGTTCCTAGGCAGATGGCGCGGGAACCGTCAAAGCGCACAAATCGGATGACCGTGTTCCAGTTGTTGACCATGCGATCGCGCACAGTCGGATTAGCAATGTCATCTGGAGACTTGATCAAGTCGTCCAAAGCTAATAAATGGGCTCTTTTTCCAGTACACGCCCCAGCTAAACCAGCACAACATAAAGTATACGGTTCCTCTGTAGTGGGTAGTTGCGCCCACTCAAAATCAATAGCCCACTCCCTCTCCCCCCATTTCTTTTTAGAGGGTCGTATCCAAGGAAATATTTGCTGGTATTCTTTAACACTTAAAAGCTCTTGGATTTGGCGGGACTTTTGAGCAGCTGTAGTTAGCTCGTAACTGATGTAAAGGATTTTTAAACTGATTTTATGCCAAGGTGCAGCGTGTAAACCTACCTGCCAAGCAATCCATTCTGCTAAATATGTACTTTTTGACGAACCGCGAGGAGCCAGTATTAATGTATCCCTTCCGGCTACACCTCGGAGGTAACGCGAATCTTCCCCAGTGTTAAGGAGCGATTCCCAGCTTTTGTGGTGGTTGAAAGTTTTATGCTTGGCGATTAGTTTTCTAAAGTCCTCAAACGACTCCCAACATTTACGCTGCATGGGGGTGGCGTTGACGCGTGCTGTTTCATAAGTCTTCCACTCTATCCATTCCCGTTTATCTCGTCCTTTTGTCGCATTGTTGCGGTATCTCTGCTTAAGCTTGGGGTTAAGCTGACTAGGAGAGGCGATCGTCATTTTTGCAATTTATCTGTTGATCAATCAATTGCTTCAATCTTTCGCTTTCGGTAAAATGTATTTCAATACTAGGACTTATTTCTTTTTTTAAAAATTTGTTAATTTCTTCTAAAGATTCAATACTTTCAAGAAGTGAAGAAATCAATTTGATAGGAACGACCTCGCCTACTTGTAATAAACGCGCAATATATTGGCGAATAACCCCAGAATTAACAGTGGTTTCAGTGATTAAATCAGTTATCATAACTTGATAATCATTTATCTGGTTCATCAACGTATTCACTGGTTGGGTCACTGATAATAAGCCCTTCTTTCTCAACTCTTCTTGCGGCTGCGTTTACATCTATATGATACGGCAATCCAGTCGCCGCCGCTATACCCTCAGTCGCCCTACTAAGTATAAGTGACCAAAAATTCATCTCGTGGGCATTATGTGACTTGATAGCTTCTAGCTGTTGCTCAAAAGGCATTTGACGAATAATTTGCATGTGTTGCGCTTTTACCTGTATTATGCTGACAGCATAGTCCCGCGCAAGACGATGTGCCTTATAGTTAGTTGAAGCAATTTCTGAAAGTTCATCGCTTAATTTTTCAGAAGTTTTTTCAATAGTCTTCTCGCGGGTGACTGTTGCAAGCTTGTTGCAATGCTGTTCCCTTTGGCTAACCCAAGAGTCCTGTGAACTCCACATCCCAAGTGTTCTGTGAGGTTGCCCACTGTCTCTGGATAGCTGTCTAATGCCTATGTTGTCTCCTCCTTCAACATACCGTCTTCGGCATTGTTCGCGGCTCCAAGGTTGCTTCCATTTTTTCCAGAATTCTGTGGTCAAGGGCAATCACATAAATACTATTTTTGATAGTACCTGTTTGCAAGGGTTTTGAAGCATAGTGCGATCGCGTAAATTGGTATTTGGAACTATTCAATCACATAAAGATTATCAAAAACCAAGAACCGATTCTACAGATTCTATCAATTCGGCTTTTGCCCCACTACGAAGCTCCCATCGCTGCAAAATCAAATCAGCATACTCTGTCATCAACTCGCACCCATAGACAGTGCGATCGCCTGTTTTCTCAGCAGCAATTATACTCGTCCCACTTCCCAAGAAGGGGTCGAAACACAACAATTTATCTTCACAGTATTTATCCCAAAACCATGTGATCATTTCCACTGGTTTTTCGTTTGGGTGCATACGTTTTTGATTAGCAGCCTCACCTTGTTTAAGCATTCCGCACCACTGCCAGGAAAATTTACGAACAGCACTTTTTTGGTTAGTCCACGCCAATTCACAATCGGCAAAGCAAGAATCTCCATTCAATTTATCCCAAACTATCCAGCAACTACTATTAAGTAACCCTTCACAATAATGGTTTGCACCCCACCAAATTTGTACAGCTTTGGGAAAGAGTTGTTGACAAAGACGAAAAGAGGCGATCGCAACTTCAGTGGAATCATCACCAGCTATTTTAGGATATTTCTTGGTAGGGTATTGAGCGCTCCCCCCCCCCCAATAGCTCCATCCTTATGTTGGCACTTCATGCCGTAGGGTGGATCACTCCAAATTAAACTTGGTTGTTGCTCTTCAAGAAGTCGTTTTACATTCAATTGGTCGGTTGAATCACCAACTAACAGTCGATGTCTGCCAAGCTGCCAAATTTGCCCTAGTTCGCACCTTGCCTCTGGCTTATCCCACTCGTCAGATCCTCCCTTGCTACTGCTTCCAAAGAGTTTGGTATTTTCATTCTCTTCTAATAACTCTATTTCTTCTGCATCAAACCCTGCTAAATTTAGGTCAAAATCAAGGTCATTAAGAATATCAAAGTCAGCTTTTAATAACTCTGAATCAAAACCTGTATTAATGGTTAATTTGTTATGTGTAAGTCTATAAGCGATTTTTTGGGCATCAGATAGCCCAGTTATTTGAATAACGGGAATACTTCCCATACCCCGTGCTTTTGCCGCCAGTACCCTTCCATGCCCCTCTAGTAATACTCCACTCTCGTCCACAGCCACAGGGTCTAAAAAATCAAACTCCCCTATTGATGCGGCTATCTGGTCAACATGTTCTTGGGGATGCAGCTTGGCGTTATTGTCATAGGGCTGGATGCGGGACAAATCCCAGTATTCAATTTGTGAAACCTTGGGCATATCAACCATCAAGTATCAGTATTAAAATATAGTACAAGTTTATACGTAGCTCATATGTACTCTGAATACTGGCAAAACTACAATCCTGCCCAAGATTTTGACGGTTTATCACCCACGCTACCACCGTTATATAATCAACAAGCTACTGGCTCAACTTTGGGCAATGGGTTGGTGCGTGCTGGCTATGATCCATTGTGGGTGTATGAGAAGTTTGGCGATCGCCTGCGTGTTCTTCCCGCCGACTTATATGATGCAGTATTTGAAGCAATGCGGCAAGGAACTATTTTAAGTAATCAATGGGCAGAAAATGCTGTGCTGTTTTTACCAGAACTGCTCATTCAGTGATTCAAACTTTTTAAGGTAAAATTTGCTGCGCGATTATTAAGGGGACTTCGATTGGTCGCCCCATTTTGTCACCAGAAACAAAAAAAGGTTTTTGGGCAAGGCTTTAATTGCCGCTCAAGCAAGCCTGAAACTTAAATTCAATATACTCTTGTAAATCGATCTGGCGCACCTTGGTTGCTCCCATTTTTACTGCTGCAAGCTTTTTTTCTTTAATGGCACGTCTAATTTCTGCCTTGGGCATCCCTGATAAAATTGAAGCTTCTTGAATTGTCAATAGAAATTTTTGGCTCAAATTAGCCATTCGGTAATAAGCCACAATCTCACAAGAGCAAGCTTGAAATTCGTTTTGGAAAACGGATATAGCACTCGTTTGAACCAAAACACTATCATCTTCAGCAGACGGCAAGTTTTGAAGAAATTGGGCGATCGCCTCCTCCCCCAAACCCTGAGCCACGTGATATTCATCCAATCGTTTCAAGTCCTCGGATGAAACATAAGAGCGTCCTTGAATTTTAGTCGGTTTTATCTTGCATTGCGCCAAATAGTCGGCGTAAAGCTTTGATTTTCCAACGTTATATCTGCTGGTTAGTTCTGAAACTGGGTAACGATCAATTTGTGTTTCCACGGATTTCCACGGACTTCCTTATTAACAAACTCTTGATATTTAGATTACTCTGCGTGGGAAAAATTAGATTACTTAAATTAATGTATCAATGACTACTTACGTATATGAGTTTTACATCTGCCACAGACCAAGATTACACGGATGCTTTAAACTTAGTTTTGCAATACGAAGGTGGGTATACCAACGACCCCACCGATTCTGGAGGGGAGACAAATTATGGAATCATTCACAGCGAGTACGACCAATACCGGAGGAGTAAAGGATTAGCACCTCAAAACGTAAAGTATATGAAGCTAGAGGAAGCCAAGGATATTTATAGAAATAAGTATTGGCTTGGGGCGAGATGCAATCAGTTTACTCGTAGGGTGGCGATCGCCGTTTTCGACTGGCAAGTGAATTCGGGGCGTGGTGTCTCCACCTTGCAAAAATGTCTCGGAGTAAAGGCGGATGGGATTGTAGGACACCAAACCCTTAATGAATTTGCCTACTGGTTAAGCAAGCCTCAAGGGGAAGATAGGCTGCTATCGAATTACTTCGACAGCAGAGAAAGTTCCTACAGAGCTTGGGGGGTGGGTAATCAAGCTTGCTTCCTTCAAGGTTGGATGAATCGGCTTAGAGATTTAAAAAAATATTTGGGGGTCAAATGAACACACAAACACTGCACGCCATCACCCCTTTATTTTTAGCTTCTATTGGCGGAGTGATAACCATTGGGATGTTGTTTTCCCCAAAACTCAGTGACACACAATGGACAGCAGGATTAGGTGTAGCTTCCACTGCGATCGCAGGAGCAGCAGGCTTAGCGCAAACTTCAACAAAAGAAGATAAAAGCCAAAACTAAAAAATGACTCAGGATTCAGTTACTTGAATTCTGAGTTGAAAAAAATGCGTAATTGTGTCAATTATGAAAACTATAATAACGATTAAGATAAATAACGCTGATTCTTTAGCAAATTTTTATTTATTTGAGCATTATTTAATTGGCAGTGACAAACAAAAATGCCAAGAAATTTTGCTGTCATTTAGTAGTCCGGTTGAATTAATAATTTTAGAGCATCCAAAAATTTCTGGATTCCATTGCACTTTGTACAAAGATAACCTTGGCTACTTAATTATTGATGGCTGGAGTAAATATAAAAGTAGAAATGGAATTTATGTAAACGGGAAAAAGACCGAATGTAAATTTTTGACTAATAATGATGTCATTTTTTTAGGATGTTCAGAAATTACTCTTCAATACAAAGAGGAATTATCAGAAAATGAAATACCAGAATATTAAGAATCATTTGACACTAAAATATTATAGGTACGAAAACTTCCTATTATCACTAACCTCTACATGGATATTTTCTGTATCTTGTATGTGGGTGGGACAATGTATTTTTAGAATCTACCCAGCCATCAAAAGTTGGAATATTTTTCTACAAACAATTGGAATACTTAGTTTTTTAGTGGCAGTAGCTTCTTTTTGGCTCTCTTATAAAACAGAACAAGATAAATCTCAGCAAATTTTATCTGCTAAAAGAGAAGAGAAAATTGATGCAGCTTTAGAAAACCAAGAAAAAATTTTATTAGAACATATTGCTAAAACTCATACTTTTGAGGAAATCCTTACGGCTACTCAAAGAGATGTTGATAATTTACAAAATCAACTATGGAGATTAACAGCCCAAGTTCAACAAACAGATGCCGAAGCAATTATGCTCCGTAAAATAAATTTGATTGAAAATAAATTAACTCGTTTAGAAGCTATTCAAAAATGATTAACAGGTTATAATAAATTTGTCAACTGCTGTTAAATTACAAATCTAACTTGTTGTTGTTTTTGCCCATACTTAACAATTTTTAGGTGTGGGCTTTTTAAAATTAAATATTCAAAATAAAACCATTAATAATTAAACTATTAATGGCTTATTAATTAAATACTGAAGACAATTATTAATTTTTTGTGGTATGGTTGATTTTCTTCTCAAAAGTCAAAGCAACAAAGCTATTGGTAGATGGTACTTGACCCAAAAAGGCATCTTTGCGGATGCCTTTTTTTAATCATCTTCTTGCAAACTTGCGCGATCGCCCACGTAGAATTAGATTAGCCTATTTCAATCCCGCTCATGGGATTTATTTAAACAAAAAACGAAAACAATATTTTTATCTGACGTAATCCTCCCCTAAGTCCCTAGCTAGGGATTCAAGGTCGCATGACCGCATGATATTCCTAGGAACTATTTCACCTACCATATATAGATGTTCAAGTTCTTTGGGTAAGAATATTATTTCTCCATCTGGGAAAAGAATTCCCATGTCAATGGCTTCAAGTTTTTTACTAGCAAGGGCTAGGACTTCACCATTTTCTCTACATATTCTAAATCTCATTTCTTTTTCCTTGCTAACTTACGTGGTCTTCCAAGTTTGGGAGCATTGACTCTCCCATCTTTTCCGATCTTGATACTCATTCCTCCATCTACAAGGGCATTGATCCTTTGTTGTGCTGTTTGAAAGTGGCAACCCAAAATGTCTGCTAACTCGTAGTGGTTTAAAGATTTACTTTCTATTTCATCTAAGATGCAATAGAAAAAGCAATTAACCCTTATCCATATCCTTCATCTACTGGCTTCATCAAGGAAATTTGGCGACTTGATATCGAGGTTAGTTGGAGAGGATACAAAACTTATACTGAGCAAGCCGACGGAACTATTGAGGTTGTAAAAGGAGAAAAATGTGCAGCTTGAACTGGATATGGAATTTGAAGAAGTAGGGGTGCTGGTGCAACAATTCGCGCTGTATCGTCAGCGCAGGCAGTTAGAAGCGATGATTTAAGACAAATTTAAGACAATCTTTTTAACGCTTTCCCAAAAGCCTCGACCACAATACATTTAAGCAATTCATAGCCGACTTGTAATCGGAAGGTCGTCAGTTCAATCCTGACTGCTGGCTTTTAAATT
>JAESFG010000626.1_pt1 | contig 13120 bp, 7 predicted proteins | sample 9269371 | NCBI WGS metagenome assembly JAESFG01 (sample SAMN14506227, study PRJNA617093) | algae metagenome | isolation source: Aetokthonos hydrillicola CCALA 1050 (B3-Florida) and co-occurring... | place: USA: South Carolina | collected 2013-01-01 | reverse complement strand
CCACCGAGTAGTTCCGGGTCACCCCGGTGACCATGGCGTCCGCGTCGCCGAGCGCCACCATGGCGGCGGCGAAATGGTTGCGGTCCTGGTTGATGAGGCGCTGGCAGTCGCGGAACAGGAAGCCCTTCCGCTGCAGGCGCTCGTAAAGATACTGCGCATAGGCCGAGTTGCGGTGGGACAGGCGGGCATTGTGGACCTCGATCTGGTCCTTGCCCTCGAGGTCGATGCCGGCGAAGGCGGCGGTCTCGAAGATGCGGTCCTCGCGCCCGACAAGGATCGCCTTGCCGAGCCCCTGGCTGACGAAGGAGACGGCGGCGCGGATGACCTGCTCCTCCTCGCCCTCGGCGAAGACGACGCGCTTGGGATAGCGCCGCACGCGCTCGATGGTGCGCTGCAGAGCGCCGGCGATGGGGTCGCGCCGCGCCGAGAGCTGCGCCCGATAGGACGCCATGTCGACGATCGGCTTGCGGGCCACGCCGGTGTCCATCGCCGCCTGCGCCACCGCCGGGGGAATCACCGAGATCAGCCGGGGGTCGAAGGGCACTGGGATGATGTAGTCGCGCCCGAAGCGGGGGCGGGAGCCCTGGTAGGCCACCGCCACCTCGTCCGGCACGTCCTCCTGCGCGAGTTCGGCCAGCGCCCGGGCGGCGGCGATCTTCATCTCCATGTTGATCGTGGTGGCGCGCACGTCGAGCGCGCCGCGGAAGATGTAGGGAAAGCCCAGGACGTTGTTGACCTGGTTGGGGTAGTCCGACCGGCCGGTGGCGATGATCACGTCCTCGCGGACGGCATGCGCCTCCTCCGGCGTGATCTCCGGGTCGGGGTTGGCCATGGCGAAGATGATCGGGTCCGGCGCCATGGAGCGCACCATCTCCGCCGAGAGCGCGCCCTTGGCGGAGAGGCCGAAGAACACGTCGGCGCCACGCATCGCATCGTCCAGCGTGCGCGCGTCGGTCTCCGTCGCGTGGGCCGACTTCCACTGGTTCATGCCCTCGGTGCGGCCCTTGTAGACCACGCCCTTGGTGTCGCAGAGCAGCACGTTCTCCGGGCGGAAGCCCATGGCCTTGATCAGCTCCAGGCAGGCGATGCCCGCCGCGCCGGCGCCGTTGCAGACGAGCTTCGTCGTCGCGATGTCGCGGCCCGTCAGCTGCAGCGCGTTGAGGATGCCGGCCGTGGCGATGATCGCCGTGCCGTGCTGGTCGTCATGGAACACCGGGATGTCCATGAGCTCGCGCAGGCGCTCCTCGATGATGAAGCACTCGGGCGCCTTGATGTCCTCCAGGTTGATGCCGCCGAAGGAGGGTCCCAGATAGCGCACGGCGGCGATGAAGGCGTCGGGATCCTCGGTGTCGACCTCGAGGTCGATGGAATCGACGTCGGCGAAGCGCTTGAAGAGCACCGCCTTGCCCTCCATCACCGGCTTGGAGGCGAGCGCGCCGAGATTGCCGAGGCCGAGAATGGCCGTGCCGTTGGAGATGACGGCGACGAGGTTGCCGCGCGTCGTGTAGTCGAAGGCGCGCGAGGGATCCTCGGCGATGGCCTTCACCGGCACCGCGACGCCAGGCGAATAGGCGAGCGACAGGTCGCGCTGCGTCGCCATCGGCTTGGTGGCGACGATCTCCAGCTTGCCCGGGCGCCCCTGCGCGTGGAACTGCAGCGCCTCCTGGTCCGAGATGGTCGGGCGGCTACGCTTGGCGGGCTTCTCGGTCGGCTTGCGCATGGCGGGTCCAGTGGGGCGACGGCGGGAGCGCCACCCTAGAGCACGCCGTGCGCGCAAGGAAAAGGGTTTCGCGTGAAACACATCGGGTGAAGGCGGTGGGCCAGCGCGCGAAAGGCGTGGATGGCGGGCATGCCGCCGTGCGCCGGCGGGCCGGCTTTGCTAGCGTGCCGGCCATGAACGCCCTCGCCCCCGACCGTCAGGAGCCGCAGCCCGAGGCCCGGGTCACGCCGATGATGGCGCAGTACCTCGAGATCAAGTCCGCCAACACGGACTGCCTGCTCTTCTACCGGATGGGCGACTTCTACGAGCTCTTCTTCGAGGACGCCGAGATCGCCTCGCGCACGCTCGGCATCGTGCTGACCAAGCGCGGCAAGCATCTGGGCGACGACATCGCCATGTGCGGCGTGCCGGTCGAGCGGGCCGACGACTATCTCCAGCGCCTGATCGCGGCCGGCCACAAGGTGGCCGTGTGCGAGCAGACCGAGGATCCCGCCGAGGCGAGGAAGCGCGGCGCCAAGTCGGTGGTGCGGCGCGAGGTCATCCGGCTCGTCACGCCGGGCACCATCACCGAGGAGATGCTGCTGGAGCCTGGCCGGGCGAACCTGCTGGCCGCCGTCGCGCGGGTGAGGTCGCCGGACGGCGGCTGGCTCTACGGCATCGCCACGGTCGACATCTCGACGGGCCATTTCGTCGTGGCCGACTGTGCCGAAGGCGAGCTCGGCGCCGAGCTCGCCCGGCTGGAACCGCGCGAGATCCTCGTCCCCGACGCGCTGATCGACGATCCCGGCCTGCGCGCCCTGTGGCGGGAGACGCGCGCCCAGGTCACCCCGCTCGCCCGCGACGGCTTCGACGCGGCCTCGGGCGAGCGGCGGCTCGCCGGCTTCTTCGGCGTCGCCACTCTCTCGGGCTTCGGCGCCTTCTCGCGCCAGCAGGTGGCCGCCGCCGCCGCCATCGTCGCCTATGTCGAGCGCACGCAGAAGGGCGCGCGCCCGCCGCTTTCGCCGCCGCGCGCCGAGGCGCCGGGGGGCACCCTGCAGATCGACGCGGCCACCCGCGCCAACCTCGAGCTCACCCGCACCCTCTCCGGCGACCGCGCCGGCAGCCTGCTCGCCACCATCGACCGCACGCTGACGCCCGCCGGCGGCCGCCTCCTCGCCGAGCGCCTCGCCGGGCCGCTGACCGACGCCGCCGCGATTGCGGCCCGCCACGACGCCGTGGCGTGGTTCCTGGACGATCCCGTCCAGCGCGGCCGGGTGCGCGACGTGCTGAAGCGGGCGCCGGACATGGCCCGCGCCCTCTCCCGCCTCGCCCTCGACCGCGGCGGCCCGCGCGACCTCGCGGCGCTGCGCGACGGGCTGGCGGCGGCCCGCGCGGTCGCCGCGCTGCTGGCCGGCTCGCCGCTGCTGCCGGCCGAGCTGGCGGAGGCCGCAAGGCGCCTGGCGCCGCCCGACGACGCGCTGGAGCGGGAGCTGCTGGCGGCGCTGGCCGAGGACCTCCCGCTCAACCGCCGCGACGGCGGCTTCGTGCGCGCCGGGTTCGACCCCGCGCTCGACGAGGCCCGGGCCCTGCGCGACGCCAGCCGCACCGTCGTCGCCGGGCTGCAGGCGCGCTACGCCGAGGCGACCGGCTGCCGCACGCTGCGCATCAAGCACAACAACTTTCTTGGCTGGTTCATCGAGGTGCCGCAGGCGGCGGGCGAGACCTTCCTCAGGCCGCCGCACAGCTCGGCCTTCATCCACCGCCAGACCATGCAGGGCGCCATGCGCTTCTCGACGGCGGAGCTCGCCGACCTCGAGAGCCGCATCGCCCGCGCCTCCGACGAGGCGCTGTCGCTGGAGCTCGCCCATTTCGGCCGGTTGTGTGCGGCGGCGGTGGAGCTTTCCGCCGCCCTGCGGGATGTCGCGGCCGCCCTCGCGGTCGTCGACGTCGCCGCCGCGCTGGCCGAGACGGCGGAGGCCGGCGGCTGGGCGAGGCCCGAGGTCGAGGATGGGCTCGCCTTCGCCATCGAGGGCGGGCGGCACCCGGTGGTGGAAGCCGCGCTGGCGAAGGCCGGCTCGCCCTTCGTCGCCAACGACGCGGACCTCACCGGCACGGCCAAGGGCGGGCGCATCGCGCTCGTCACGGGCCCCAACATGGCGGGCAAGTCGACCTTCCTGCGCCAGAACGCGCTCGTCGTCGTGCTCGCCCAGGCCGGCAGCTTCGTGCCGGCCCGGCGCGCCCGCATCGGGGTCGTCGACCGGCTCTTCTCGCGCGTCGGCGCCGCCGACGACTTGGCGCGCGGACGCTCGACCTTCATGGTGGAGATGATCGAGGCCGCCGCCATCCTCAACCAGGCCACCGAGCGCTCGCTCGTCATCCTCGACGAGATCGGGCGCGGCACCGCGACCTTCGACGGGCTGTCGATCGCCTGGGCGGCGATCGAGCACCTGCACGAGGCCAATCGCTGCCGCGCGCTCTTCGCCACGCATTTCCACGAGCTGACCGTGCTCGCCCGCCGCCTGCCGCGCCTGGTCAACACGACGGTGCGGGTGACCGAGTTCAATGGCGACGTGGTCTTCCTGCACGAGGTGGTGCCCGGCGTCGCCGACCGCAGCTACGGCATCCAGGTGGCGCGCCTCGCGGGGCTTCCCGCCGGCGTCGTGGAACGCGCCCGCGCCATCCTCGACGAGCTCGAGGCCTCCGACCGCATGGCGCCCGTGCAGCGCCTCGTCGACGACCTGCCGCTCTTTGCCGCCGCCCGGCCCGCGCCCCCGCCGGCCGCCGCCGACGCCTTGCGCGAGGCGCTCGCCGGCATCGACCCCGACGAGATGACGCCTCGCGAGGCGCTGGAGGCCCTGTATCGGCTGAAGCGGGTGGACAACTCAAAGTAGAAACAGCCGCCCGGAACGCAGACCGGGGAGCAAGAAGTCGTATTCGGGCCGCCTATGGCGCGTCCGGAGACTTGCAATCTGGCGTCCATTACGATCCGCTCTCCTCCGGACTCGACGGAGGAATGGCGGCCGATGGTGATCCGCGTCGCGACGGTGGCGTTCGACGGCATCGAGGCGCGTCCGGTGGACGTGCAGGTCCAGCTCATCCCGGGCAACGTCGTCTTCACCATCGTCGGGCTCGGCGACAAGGCGGTGGCCGAATCACGCGAGCGCATCCGCTCGGCGCTCATCGCCTCCGGCCTCGCCATGCCGGCGCGGCGCATCACGGTGAACCTCGCCCCCGCCGACCTGCCCAAGGAAGGCAGCCACTACGACCTGCCCATCGCGCTCGGAGTGATGGCGGCGATCGGCGCCATCCCCGCCGACGCGCTGGAAGGCTACACGGTGCTCGGCGAACTGGCGCTCGATGGCACCATTGCGCCGGTGGCGGGCGTTTTGCCGGCCGCGGTCGCGGCGAACGCGGAGGGGAGGGGGCTCGTCTGCCCCGCCGGATCGGGACCGGAGGCGGCCTGGGCGAGCCCCGACATGGACATCGTCGCACCGCGCTCGCTGATCCAGCTCGCCAACCACATGCGCGGCGTGCAGGTGCTCGGCCGTCCCGTCCCCGCCGTGCGGGCGGCGTCGGGACCTGCGCCGGACCTGCGCGACGTCAAGGGCCAGGAGAGTGCCAAGCGGGCGCTGGAGGTGGCTGCGGCCGGTGGCCACAACCTGCTCTTCTGCGGGCCGCCGGGCGCCGGCAAGTCGATGCTCGCGATGCGGCTCCCCTCGATCCTGCCGCCGCTCAGCCCGCCCGAACTGCTGGAAGTGTCGATGATCCACTCCGTCGGAGGGCTCCTGGCCGACGGTGCGCTCACCGACAGGCGGCCCTTCCGGGCGCCGCACCATTCGGCGTCGATGGCCGCGCTGGTGGGTGGCGGCGCCACCGCCCGGCCGGGGGAGGTGTCGCTTGCCCATCACGGCGTGCTCTTCCTCGACGAGCTGCCCGAGTTCCAGCCGCAGGTGCTGGACAGCCTGCGCCAGCCGCTGGAGATGGGCGAGGTCGCCATCGCCAGGGCCAATCGGCGCGTCGTCTATCCCGCGCGTTTCCAGCTGGTCGCGGCGATGAACCCTTGCCGGTGCGGTCACGCCAACGACCCCGGCTACACCTGCCGGCGCCAGGCCAACGAGCGCTGTGTGGCGCAATACGCGGCGCGCATCTCGGGACCGTTCCTCGACCGTATCGATCTCGCCCTCGACGTGCCGGCGGTGAGCGCGGCGGACCTGATCCTGCCGCCGCCCGCCGAGGGCTCGGCGGAGGTGGCCGCCCGCGTGGCCCAGGCGCGCCGGCTCCAGGCCAGGCGCAATGCCGCCGCCGGCCTCAGGGAGTCGACGACGAACGCCGCCCTACCCCCCTCGGTGGTGGAGACCGTGGCCGCGCCCGACAGCGCCGGTGCCACCCTGCTGCGGCAGGCCGCCGACGGCCTCCGGCTCAGCGCCCGGGGCTTCCATCGCGTGATGCGGATCGCGCGCACGCTGGCCGACCTCGACGGGCGCGAGACGGTCGGCCGCGTGCACCTCGCCGAGGCGCTCTCCTACCGCGCGACGGTCGAGGCGAGGCGGGGCTGATGCTGAACGGTTTTGAAACGACGTTCGGGGCAGGGTGGGCCCGTTCTGGCATGGGATCGTTGGCGTGACGGCGGTTTGGGTGTTTCAGGGCGTCGCGGTGGCTGCCTTCCTGGCGGTCTGCGCGACGGCTGCGATTGCGCTTGCGCAGGTGGCGCGCGGCAATGTGCGCCTGCGCCGGCGGCTCGCCGTCCTGCGCGAGGAGCTCGAGCGGGCGCAGGACGCGGCCTGGGAGGCACGCGAGCGCGAGGAGCGGTATCGCAGCCTGGTCGAGGGCCAGGGCGAGCTCATCGTGCGCCGCGACGCGGCCGGCCGGATCGTCTGGGCCAACGACGCCTACGTCGCCTTCTCCGGCCGGAAGTTCGAACAGCTGATCGGGAGCCCTTTCGGCCTGCCGCTCCGGCCTGCCGCCGAGCCCGGGGCGCCCACGTCGTCACAGGCCTGTGACCAGGAAGTCGAGACGCCGCAGGGCACGCGGTGGATCTCGTGGATCGACACGCCGGTGCGGGGCTCGGGCGGGGTCGCCGAGACCCAGTCGGTCGGCAGGGACGTGACCGAAAGACGCCGGGCCGAGGCGGCGCTTGCCGCCGAGCAACGCCGCGCCGAGGCGGCCAGCGAGGCCAAGTCGCGCTTCCTCGCCTCCGTGACGCACGAGCTGCGCACGCCGCTCAACGGCGTGCTCGGCATGGCCGACCTGCTGTCGGCGACCGGCCTGACCCCGGAGCAGGCGACCTACGCCTCAGCGATCCGCTCCTCCGGCGAAGCGCTGCTGTCGCTGATCAACGAGATCCTCGACTTCTCGAAGATCGAGGCCGGCAAGATCGAGCTCGTCCATGAGCCCTTCGACCTCGTGGCGCTGGTGGAAGGCACGGTCGAGCTTCTTGCCCCGCGCGCGCAGGACAAGGGCATCGCGCTCGCGGCCGGCATCGCGCCGGACGTGGCGCGCGTCGTGCTGGGCGATTCCGGCCGCCTGCGGCAGGTGCTCACCAACCTCGCCGGCAATGCCGTCAAGTTCACCGAGTCCGGCGGCGTCGGCGTGTCCGTGGTGTCGCACGAGGGCAGGCTCGTCTTTTCGGTTTCCGACACGGGTGTCGGCATTCCGGCCGACCGGCTCGCCGGAATCTTCGCCGAGTTCGAGCAGGTCGACGCCTCCGCGACCCGCCGGCACGAGGGAACGGGGCTCGGCCTCGCCATTTCCCGCCGGCTCGTCCAGGGCATGGGCGGCGAGCTTTCCGTGGAAAGCGTGGAGGGCCGCGGCTCGGTCTTCCGATTCGCCTTGTCCCTGCCCGCCGTGCCGGACGCGCCGGCCAGGATCTCCCTGCCCGCCGAGCTCGCCGGGCGAACCGCGCTGGTCGTGTCGCCCTCGCCCTTCGACCAGGCCTTCCTCTCCGACCGGCTCACGGCCGGCGGGGTCGTGGTGACCGTGGCGGACGACGCCCCGGCCGCGCTGGCTGCGCTCGCCTCCTCCGGGCCCGACGTGCTGCTGGTCGACGGCGCGCTGGGCGAGGCCGGCGTGCGCGCCCTCGCCGCTTCGGCGCGCGACGCCGGCGTGGCCCGGCGCATCGTCCTGCTGTCGCCGTTCGAGCGGCGGGCCTTCGGCTCGCCGGCGGCGGCCGGCTACGATTCCTACCTGGTGAAGCCGGTGCGCGAGCGCTCCCTTGCCGCCCAGCTCGGCGCCCGGCCGGTGCCCTCCGCCGGCGAGACGGCCGGCAGCGGCAGGACACCGGCCGCGAGGCCCGTCCGTGTGCTGCTGGCCGAGGACAACGAAATCAACGCTTTGCTGGCGACCAAGCTGCTCGAGCGGTCCGGCGCTTCGGTGACCCGCGCCGCCGACGGCATCGAGGCGGTCGACCTCTACCGCGCCGCCTGCGAGGACGGCGCCGGCGGCTTCGACCTCGTGCTGATGGATGTGCGCATGCCCGGCATCGACGGGCACGAGGCCGCCCGCCGCATCCGCGCCGTGGAGCGCGACCATGGCCGGCGGCCGGTTCGCCTCCTCGCCCTCACCGCCAATGTCTCGGAGGAGGACCGCCGCAGCGCGGCCGCCGCCGGGCTCGACGGCATGCTCGCCAAGCCGCTCGACGCGGCGCAATTGCAGGAGCTGCTCCGCGGGGCCGGCGGCAGCGGCGTCGCCGCAAAGGCCTGAGGCGCTTGCGTCTGTGACAGCCCGCCGTCACAGTGTCATACGCGCGTCAGACGACCTTATCAGTGTGACGCAAGTCGCCGGGGGGCGGTGGAGCGGAGCCGGTCGGACCCGTGTCGCCCGGACGGCGCGGAAGTGCGCGCACAGCCATGGACACCGTGCCCTCCCGCCTGTGGTCGGCCGCCTCATCCTCCCCTTTCGCCAGCCGCCTGATCGGCGGGCTGCAGCGCTCCCGTTCGATCCTCGTTCCGCCCGGCCTGGCGCCGGCGCCGCGGCCCCGCCCGGCCCCCGGGCTCGGCCCGGTGCTCGGCCGCATCGGCAGCCTCGAGGTGCGCCTCGCCGTGACCCGCAAGGACGTGGTCCGCGCCCAGAAGCTGCGCTACCGGGTCTTCTGCGAGGAGATGTCGGCGGTCCCCGACATGATGTCCCGCCTGAAGCGGCGCGACATGGACGCCTACGACGCCGTCTGCGACCACCTGCTGGTCGTCGACCACGCCCGGTCCGGCCCTGCCTTTCCCTTCCGCGCGGGCGCGATCGGCGCCAAGGCGAAGCCGCGCGTGGTCGGCACCTACCGCCTGCTGCGCCAGGACGTCGCCGAGCGCCATGCCGGGTTCTACACCGAGGCGGAGTTCGACATCGGCCGCCTCGTCGCCGCGCGTCCCGGCAGCCGCTTCCTCGAGCTCGGCCGCTCCTGCGTGCTCAGGCCCTACCGCGACAAGCGCACGGTCGAGCTGCTGTGGCACGGGATCTGGGCCTATGTGCTCCACCACCGCATCGACGTGATGTTCGGCTGCGCCAGCCTGGAAGGGACGGATCCCGAGCGCCTCGCCCTGCCGCTGTCCTTCCTGCACCATCATGCCCGCGCCCCGCAGGAGTGGCGGGTTGGCCCGGTGGCTGGGCGCGGCGTCGCCATGAACCGGCTGCCCGCCGCGGCCATCCAGCCACGCGCGGCGCTGCACTCGCTCCCGCCCCTGATCAAGGGCTACCTGCGGCTCGGTGCCTTCATCGGCGACGGCGCCGTCGTCGACCACCAGTTCGGCACCACCGACGTGCTCGTGGTCCTGCCCGTCGACGCCATCAACCCCCGCTATATCGGCCATTTCGGCGCCGACGCCGGTCGCCACGCCGCGTAGGGTCGGCCCCGGGCGCAAGCGCCGCCGTGCGGCGGGGTGCGTCTGTCCCGGGGCGCGTGCGACGGCGGCCCTGGCCAGGGCGGGAAGGTGGCCGGCGATCCTGAAGCCGTTGACGATTGATAAATCCGGCGCGACCATCATTTGACACACACGAGCCCCTCGCGCGCAGGCCGCGAGGGGCTTCCCGTTTTCGGCCGATGGCCCCGGATCGCGTCCCATGTCGGAGAACCGCTCCACCCATATCCGCCTCACCTCGCATCCCGAACCGGGCGCGCGGGCGCGCCGGCAGCTGCTGTGGGGCGCCGCCGACCCGCTGCAGCGCGGGCCGGTGATCGGCACCGTGACCAATCCCGCGGACCGCAACGTCATCGGCGCGCATGGCGGCGCCTATGCCATGTACAGGGCGCTGGCCGTCTCCTCCGGGGCGCTCAATCCGATGGTCAGGCCGGACCTGCACAACACCCATCCGGTGGTCGGCATCGGCCCGCATCCGCAATGGAGCGAGCCCGGCCGCATCGTGGCGCTCGACCCGTGGGGGCATCTGGCCGGCGAGGTGTTCGCGGAGGCCATAGCCGGGGGAACCGACATCCGGCCCACCATCGCCATCACCAAGGCGCGCCTGCAGCTGCCCGAGATTCGCCAGGCCATGAAGGCGAGGCGGCTCAAGGCAGACGCCTCCGTGCTGCACGCCAATGGCGACATCGCCGTCACCAAGGTCGCGGTCGATCCCGTCTGGCACCTGCCCGGCATCGCCGAGCGCTTCGGCACGTCCGAGACGGCGCTGCGCCGCACGCTCTTCGAGCAGACCGGCGGCATGTTCCCCGAGCTCGTGACCCGGCCGGACCTGCAGGTCTTCCTGCCGCCCATCGGCGGCACGACGCTCTACATCATGGGCGATCCAGCCGCCCTGTCGGACGGGCGCCGCCGGGTGACCTGCAGGGTGCATGACGAGTGCAACGGCTCGGACGTGTTCGGCTCCGACATCTGCACCTGCCGGCCCTATCTGGTGCACGGCATCGAGGAATGCGTGCGCGAGGCGCAGCGCGGCGGCGCCGGGCTGATCGCCTACAACCGCAAGGAGGGGCGCGCGCTGGGCGAGGTGACGAAGTTCCTCGTCTATAACGCCCGCAAGCGCCAGGAGGGGGGCGACCAGGCCGCGACCTATTTCGAGCGCACCGAATGCGTGGCCGGGGTGCAGGACGCGCGCTTCCAGCAGCTGATGCCGGACGTGCTGCATTGGCTCGGCATCAGGCGGATCGACCGCTTCGTGTCCATGTCCAACATGAAGCACGAGGCGCTGACCGCCGCCGGCATCGAGATCGGCGAGCGTGTTCCCATCCCCGACGAGCTCATCCCGCCCGACGCCTCGGTCGAGATGGAGGCCAAGAAGGCGGCCGGCTACTACGCGCCGGGCGGAGCGCCGGACAAGGAATCGCTCAAGGAGACCGTGGGCCGGCCGCTCGAACGCTATTGACAGCGGGCAGGCGGCGGGCGAACCCCTCGCCTCACGGGCGCCCGCGGGGACAGCCCTACAAAGGTCCGGCACGCAGCGATGCCCGCTCTCAACGACTCCAGGACAGGGCCCGGCGAGGCCGCCCTCGCCCGCGGGCTCCTCACGGCCGCGGCCGTGCGGGAGCGGGCGCATCGCCTGCTCGACCTCGGGATTGCCGGCGGGCTGCTCCATTTCAGGGTGGATTCCGGGCGCCTCTTGCGCTGCGCCGACTTCGTGCTGGACACGATCCGCCGGAACTACCCGACCCTCGACGTGCCGTTCCATGCGCGCTGGCGCCACTTCGCCGCCGGTGGCTTCGACCGCTGGGCGACGCTGGACCGGGCCACCGCCTGGCCCTCCACGGCCGCCAGGGCGCGGGCGGCCTTCGACTTCGCCATCGTCAGCGTGCTGCTCGACGCCGGTGCCGGGACGGCCTGGCGCTACACGGAGGCGGCGAGCGGGGAGACCTTCGCCCGTTCCGAGGGGCTGGCCGTGGCGAGCTTCGACATGCTGGCGGCGGGCGCCTTCTCCGCCCGGCCGGGCGATCCGCTGCGCGCCGACGCCTCGAAGCTCGCGGCGCTGGACGAGCCGGCGCTGGCGGCGGGTTTCCAGGCCGGACCGGAGAACCCCCTGCTCGGTCTCGCCGGCCGCGCCGCGCTGATGCGGCGCCTGGGCGAGACGGTGGCCGCCCATCCCGGCGTGTTCGGGCGTGCCGACGATCCCCGCCCCGGCGGCCTCTTCGACCACCTCGCCGCCCGGGCCAGCGGCGGCGTGCTTCCGGCCACCGCCATCCTCGAGGCGCTGCTGGAGCATCTCGGCCCGATCTGGCCGGGACGCCTGTCGCTCGGCGGCATCGACCTCGGCGACACCTGGCGGCATCCCCTGCTGCAAACCGACGACGCGACCAGCGGCCTCGTTCCCTTCCACAAGCTGTCGCAATGGCTGGCCTATTCGCTGATCGAGCCGCTGCAATGGGCAGGCATCGGCGTCGCCGGCATCGACGGTCTGACGGGGCTGGCCGAGTATCGCAATGGCGGGCTCTTCGTCGACACGGGCGTGCTCATTCCCATGGACCCGGAGGAGGCCGCGAGGCCGCAGCCCGTCGACGGCACGCTCGTCGTCGAATGGCGGGCGCTCACCGTGGCGCTGCTTGACGACGTGGCGGCCATCGTGCGCGACACGCTGGGGATGACGGCCGAGGCCTTTCCCCTCGCCAAGGCGCTTGAAGGTGGCACCTGGGCCGCCGGCCGGCGCATCGCCCGGCAGAAACGCGTGGATGGCGGGCCACCCATCGCCGTCGTCAGCGACGGGACGGTGTTCTGACCGTACACCCGCTTGCTAGGATCCCCCGAGATCCATTCCCGTGTCCGGCCGAGGTTCGACCCATGGAAGGCGTCACTGTCGTGTCCCACCCGCTGGTGCAGCACAAGCTGACCCTCATGCGGGACAAGAAGCGCTCGACCAAGGGGTTCCGCCAGCTGCTCAACGAGATCGGCATGCTGCTCGCCTATGAGGTGACGCGCGACCTGCCGCTGGAACTGGTCGAGACCGAGACGCCGATCACGACGATGATGGCGCCCACCATCGCCGGCAAGAAGCTCGTCTTCGCGCCCATCCTGCGGGCCGGCGTCGGCATGCTGGACGGCATGCTCTCGCTCGTGCCGTCGGCCCGCGTCGCCCATATCGGGCTCTACCGTGACCCGGAGACGCTGACGGCGGTGGAGTACTACTTCAAGGCGCCGTCAGACATCGCCGACCGCCTTGTGGTGGTGATCGATCCCATGCTCGCCACGGCCAACTCCGCCGTCGCCGCCATCGACCGGCTGAAGGAGCGCGACGCGAAGGACATCCGCTTCGTCTGCCTGCTCGCCGCTCCCGAGGGTATCGCCCGCCTGCACGGCGCCCATCCCGACGTGCGCATCTGGACCGCGGCGGTGGACGAGCGCCTCAACGACCACGGCTACATCGTGCCGGGCCTCGGCGACGCCGGCGACCGGATGTACGGGACAAGGTAGGGCCGGGCGGGCCTCTCACACGGGAGAAAGGCGCGGGAACCCTCCCCCGCCTGCGGGGGAGGGTAGGGAGGGGGGAGCCACGGCT
>JAESFG010000625.1_pt1 | contig 13158 bp, 13 predicted proteins | sample 9269371 | NCBI WGS metagenome assembly JAESFG01 (sample SAMN14506227, study PRJNA617093) | algae metagenome | isolation source: Aetokthonos hydrillicola CCALA 1050 (B3-Florida) and co-occurring... | place: USA: South Carolina | collected 2013-01-01 | reverse complement strand
CGCGCAGCGAGGCCAGCGTCGCGGGCTTTCCGTCCGGCGCCGTGAAGGCGAGGTCGGGCAGGGGGGCTGGCGTCTTGGCCACCTGGACCGCCGCCACCTCGCCGCGGGCGAGCGGGCGCATGGCGTCGGCGCGGGCCTGCGCGGCAGCGCAGGCCTGGCCGGCATTGCCGGATCCCCCCTTCGTCCCGTATAGGACCGCCGATCCCACGGCGACGAGGACCGCGAGGGCGGCGATCATGCCGACAAGGCGGTTGCGCTTCGGCGCGGGTGAGGGATTGGCGTTCTGGCTGTCTGTCATGGGCGTATTCGCTGCCGGTCGGGGTTCGAGGAGTCGTCTCGGGGCATGAGCAACACGATGTGGGGAGGCCGCTTCGCCAGCGGCCCCGACGCCATCATGGAGGAAATCAATGCCTCCATCGCGTTCGACAAGACCCTGTGGCGACAGGACATCGCCGGTTCCCGCGCCCACGTGACCATGCTTGCCCGCCAAGGCATCCTGACCGAGGCGGACGCCGTCGCGATCACGCAGGGTCTAGCGGCGGTCGAGCGGGAAATCGAGGCCGGAACGTTCAATTTCTCGCGGTCCCTCGAGGACATTCATATGAACGTCGAGTCGCGGCTGGCGCAGATCGTCGGTCCGGCGGCCGGGCGGCTGCACACGGCCCGCTCGCGCAACGACCAGGTCGCGACCGACATGCGGCTGTGGGTGCGCGACACGGTCGATTCCCTGGACGAGCAACTCGCCGACCTGCAGCACGCTCTCGCGGACAAGGCGCTGGCCCATGCGGGCACGGTGATGCCGGGGTTCACCCACCTGCAGTCGGCGCAGCCCGTCACTTTCGGCCATCATCTCCTCGCCTATGTCGAGATGCTGTCGCGCGACCGCGGCCGCTTCCGCGACGCGCGGGCGCGCATGAACGAATCGCCGCTCGGCGCGGCAGCGCTGGCCGGCACCTCCTTCCCGATCGACCGGGAGGCGACGGCCCTGGCGCTGGGCTTCGACCGGCCGACCGCAAACTCGCTCGACAGCGTGTCGGACCGCGACTTTGCCCTGGAGTCGCTGTCGGCCGCGGCGATCTGCGCCGTCCATCTCTCGCGTTTCGCCGAAGAGATCGTGATCTGGACCACGCCGCAGTTCGGCTTCATCAGGCTGTCTGACCGCTTCACCACCGGGTCGTCGATCATGCCGCAGAAGCGCAATCCCGACGCGGCCGAGCTGGTGCGCGGCAAGGTGGGGAGGATCGTCGGGGCCCTCGTCGGCCTGCTCACCGTGATCAAGGGCCTGCCGCTGAGCTACGCCAAGGACATGCAGGAGGACAAGGAAGGCACGTTCGACGCCCTCCAGTCGCTCTCCCTCTGCATCGCGGCCACGGCGGGGATGGTCCGCGACATGGAGCCGGAGCCGAAGGTCATGCGGAAGGCCGCCGGTGTCGGCTATGCCACCGCAACCGATCTCGCCGACTGGCTGGTGCGCACGCTGAAGATGCCCTTCCGCGAGGCCCACCACGTCACCGGGCGCATCGTCGCCCTGGCCTCCGCCCGACATGTCGGGCTGGAGAAGCTGAGCCTCGCCGAGATGCAGGGCGTCGAGCCGCGGATCACGCAGGACGTCTTCGAGGTGCTCGGGGTGGAGCGCTCGGTCCGCAGCCGCACCAGCTATGGCGGCACGGCGCCGGCCAATGTGCGCAAGCAGGCCAAGCGCTGGCTGGCGCGGCTGGCGCGCGATGCGAAACGGGTCGCGGCGGTCTGAAGCGGCCGCTTCCGCGCGACATTCTGTGCGCTATGATGCGCCGCCCTCCGGAGACCGACCTCGTGCAGAGCCGTCCCAACCGCGTTTCGCCCGTGCTGTTGCGGGCCGCCCTCCTCTGCGGCGTCCTCGCCCTGGGGCTGGCCGGCTGCGGCCGCAAGGGACCGCTCGAGCCACCGCCTGCGGCGGCCGGCAAGGCTTCCTCGGATCCGATGCAGAACGACCAGATCGAGGATGACGGCGCGCAGTCGTCGGACGGAACCGGCGGCACCGGGACCGGGCAGCTGCTTCCATCCGTCTCCCCGGGGGGCGGAAAGCGCAACAAGCCGATCGTCGCGCCAAAGCGTCCCTTCATTCTCGATCCGATCCTCTAGGCGTTCCCGATGCACCATTTCGACTATAGGGACGGCGTCCTGCACGCGGAGGGCGTCGATCTCCGCGCCATTGCCGACGATGTCGGGACACCGTTCTACTGCTACTCCACGGCGACGCTGGAGAGGCACTACCGCGTCTTCTCCGGCGCCTTCGCGGACGTGCCGTCGCTCGTCTGCTACGCCATGAAGGCGAACTCCAACCAGGCCGTCCTGCGGACACTGGCGCGGCTCGGCGCCGGAATGGACGTCGTTTCGGGGGGTGAACTCCGCCGTGCCCGGGCGGCCGGCGTGCCCGGGCAGCGCATCACCTTTTCCGGCGTGGCGAAGACGCGCGAGGAGATGGCGCTCGGGCTCGACGAGAACATCCTGTGCTTCAACGTCGAATCGGAGCCGGAACTCGAGCGCCTCTCCGAGGTGGCCTCGTCGCGCGGCCTCACCGCGCGGATCGCCGTGCGCGTCAATCCCGACGTCGATGCCCGCACCCACCGCAAGATCTCGACGGGCAAGTCGGAGAACAAGTTCGGCGTGCCGATCTCCCAGGCCCGCGAGGTCTATGCCAAGGCGGCGCGACTTCCCGGCATCCGGGTCGACGGGGTCGACATGCACATCGGCAGCCAGATCACCGAATTGCAGCCCTTCGACGACGCCTTCACCATCCTGTCCGACTTCGTGCGGACGCTGCGGTCCGACGGGCACGCCATCGAGCACGTCGATCTCGGCGGGGGCCTGGGAATCCCTTATCGCGACGACAACGACCCGCCGCCCCATCCCGACCGCTATGCCGAGATCGTGAAGAAGGCGACGCGCGACCTCTCCTGCACGCTGATCTTCGAGCCGGGCCGGCTCATCGTCGGCAATGCAGGGATCCTCGTGACCCGCGTGGAGTATGTGAAGCACGGCGACGGGCGCAACTTCGTCATCGTCGACGCCGGCATGAACGACCTGATCCGGCCGACGCTCTACGAGGCGCACCACGACATCAGGCCCGTCGTCCTTCCCGAACCGGGCGCCGGACGGTTTGTCGCCGACGTCGTCGGCCCGGTCTGCGAGACAGGCGACTTCCTCGGCCTCGAGCGCGAGATGGCGGTACCGTCGGAAGGCGACCTTCTCGCCGTGATGTCGGCCGGGGCCTATGGCGCGACGCAGTCCGGAACCTACAATTCCCGCCTGCTCGTGCCCGAGGTGCTGGTCACCGGGGCGGCCTTTGCCGTCGTGCGGCCGCGCCCGAGCGTGGAGGACCTGATCGGCTTCGACCGGCTGCCCTCATGGCTCACCGTGGGTTTGCCTGCGACCCGTTGACCGCCTCGTGCGTTCGATCCGGGGGGTGGCCATGCGGTTTTCGCGTGCTACCTTTCCGAGGGGGCCAGGAAGGACCACGCGATGAGCGACGACGCGCCGGGCCTCGGGCCGGCCGCCATCTCCGAGCGGGCGAGCCGTGCGGCGGCACGCATCGAGAGCCTCGGCCGGAAGGCCGGATTGACGCTCTTCTGGGAGAACCTCTGGCCGCGTCTGGCGGCCGGCATGGTTCTCGTCGCCGTCTTCCTCGTCGTGTCGTGGCTGGGGCTCTGGACCGCCGTGCCAACCGGCGCCCGCATTGCCGGCGTCGTGCTGTTCGGACTCGCTCTTGCGGGCGTGCTCGCATGGGCCGCACGCACGCAACTGCCCGGCTGGCGCGATCGGCTCGACAGGATCGACCGCGATTCCGGCGTGCCGCATCGGCCCGCCCGGTCGCTCGATGACGAACTCGCCAACAATCCCGACGATCCCGGCACACGGCAGTTGTGGGAACTCCACCGCGCCCGCGTGCTGGAGCAGGCCGCGCGGCTGAAGGTTTCCCCGCCCCGCCCGCGCGTCGCGGAGCGCGATCCCTGGGCGCTCCGCTTCGCCGTCGTGCTCGCGGCCGTCGCCGCATGGTTCGTCGCCGGTCCGCAGCGCGACGCGCGGCTGATGGCGGCGTTCGACTGGTCAGGGGCGACGGGCGAGGCGGCCGCGTTCCGGCTCGATGGCTGGGTTGATCCGCCCGGCTACACACAGGTTCCCCCCACCATTCTCGACCTGCGGCCGAAGGACGGCGCAACGCAGGCGGCCGCTCAGGTGCGCGTGCCCGTGGGCTCGACGCTCGTCGTCAGGGCGTCGTCGGCGGAGGCGCTCGCCTTCGCACCGGAGGGCGCGCTGCAGCCGGTGAAGCCGGAGGACGCTCCCGCGCCGCCCGCCGGCGCCGGCCAGCCGACGCAGCCTGCCAAGGCCTCGCTGCAGACGGGGCCCGCCAGCGGCGCCGAGGGACGGTGGACCGTGTCCGGCGACGGCTCGCTCGCGGTGAGGCGGAACGGCGAGGTCATCGGCTCGGTCACCATCGCGGCGATTCCCGACCGGCCTCCCCTCATCGAGATCCTCGATCCGCCGGAGGCCAACAGCCGGGGAACGATGACGCTCACCTATGCGATGCGCGACGACTACGGGGTCGCCAGCGCCGAGGCGCGCTTCGCGACGCCCTTGCGCAACGGCAAGCCGATCGCCGGCTCGCGGCCGCCGCTCGTGCCGGCGCCGACGGTGCCGCTGTCGCTTCCAGGCGGCGGCGCCCGCGAGGGCGAGGGACGCACGACGGCCGACCTGTCATCCCACGCCTGGGCCGGCGCCCGCGTCCAGATGCAGCTTGCCGCCAAGGACGACGCCGGCCAGGAGGGCCTCAGCGCCTCCATGGCGGTGACTCTGCCACAGCGGCCTTTCACCAAACCGCTGGCCAAGGCACTGGTCGAGCAGCGCCGTGACCTGATCCTCGATCCCGGCGACCGTGCCCGCGTGATGACGGCGCTCCAGGCGCTGATGATCGAGCCGGCCCGCTTCACGCCCGAGCCCAGCGTCTATCTCGGCCTGCGCACAGCAACGAGCCGCCTGAAGGCGGCAAAGACCGATCCCGAACTCCTGGAGGTCGCCGACCTCCTGTGGGAGATCGCGCTGCAGATCGAGGACGGAAACCTGTCGGAGGCCGAGAAGGCGCTGCGCCAGGCGCAGGAGCGGCTCAAGGATGCCATGGAGAAGGGTGCCTCGGACGAGGAGATCCGCAAGCTCACGGAAGAGCTGCGCCAGGCCATGGACAAGTTCCTGCGCGAATTCGCCGAGCGCATGATGAAGGAGCAGCGCGACAATCCGAATCAGCGGCAGAGCCAGAACGACCGCAACTCCCGGACGATCACGCCGAAGGACCTGAACTCCATGCTCGACCGCATGCAGGAAATGGCCCGCCGCGGCGACATGGAGCAGGCGCAGCGACTGCTCGACGAACTGCGCAACATGCTGGAGAACCTGCGGACCGCCCGGCCGGGCCAGCGCGATCCCGGCCAGCAGCAGATGGAGCAGGCGCTCGACGACCTCGACAAGATGACACGCGAGCAGCAGGAGCTGCGCGACAAGACCTTCCGCGAGGGGCAGCAGAAGCGGCAGGCCCAGCGTGGCCAGCAGCAGGGCGGCCAGCAGGGCCAGCGGCAGCGCGGGCAACGTGGCCAGCAGGGCCAGCAAGGCGAGCAGGGGGGACAGGGCGAGCAGGGCCAGGGACAGGGTGACCAGGAGGGCCAGGGCATGGACGGCCTCGGCCAGAACCAGGAGGCCCTGCGCCAGCAGCTCGAGGAGCTGAAGCGCAAGATGAAGGAACTCGGCATGAGCGGCGAGCAGGGGCTCGACGATGCCGAACAGGCCATGCGGGAGGCCGAAGGCGCCTTGGGGCAGGGTGATGACGGCTCTGCAGTCGACGCTCAGGGCCGGGCGCTGGAAGGCCTGCGCCGCGGTGCCCAGGGCATGGCGCAGCAGATGCAGCAGCAGGGCGAGGGCAACGAGCAGGCCGGCGAGGAGGGTGGCCCCGGCCAGCCTGGCAACCGCCGCGCCCAGAACGGCCAGCGCAACGACGACCCGCTAGGCCGGCCGACGCCGAGCAACGAAATGGGTGACCGCTCCAAGCTGCGTCGGGCCGGCAAGGGCGGCACGCTGGAGCAGCGCGCTCGCGAAGTGACCGAGGAACTTCGACGCAGGCTCGGCGATCCCACTCGCTCCCAGGAGGAGCTCGACTATCTGCAGCGGTTGCTGCGTGCGAACTGATCCGCGGGCGGGGCACACGAGCCCTGCCAGTCCATGGAGCCTGATGTGCCTGCTGTCCTGAACGCAATGGTGCCGTTCGCCATCGGTGCCGTCGCGATCGTCCTTCTCGCCGGTTTCATCAACATGTTTCGTGGCGGGAGTCCCAATACGTCGCAGCTGCTGATGCGCTGGCGCGTCGGTTTGCAGTTCCTTGCCATCGTCATCATCATGGCTGCCATCTGGGCGCGAACCAGGTGAAGCTTGGCCATTGCAAGTGTTGCCGATTTGCCATCGCTTGCAAAACGAATGTCCCTGGTTGCCCCTCTCCGTTGTGCTCCGGGCACGGATCATCCACTCTCGATTCGGGGATCGGCAATACGTGATGACAACATGCGACTTTTGAACGGCATGCTTTTCGGAGGGATGTCGCTCGCCGCCTTCGCCTCGTCCGCCTGGTCTGCCGACCTCCCCGCGCGGTCTGCCCCTCCGGCGCCTCCGCCACCCGTGGTGGGTTCGGTTCCGGCACTGGGTTTCCTGAGCGAGGCCCGGATCGGCGCAATGGCGCACGACCCCTGGAGTCCCGAACATGACGGGGCCGTCGATCTCAACCTCGAATTGCTGACCGTGAAGCCGTTCCACACGTCCGACCCGTCGTGGGACTGGCTCGTGCCGCGGTTCAACGTCGGCGGGACCATCGACTTCCAGGGCTACACCAGCACGGCCTATGCCGGTCTGGCCTGGACTTACGACATCACGCCCGCGCTGTTCGTCGAGGCGACGTTCGGCGGGGCCATCCACAATGGCGAACTCGATCCCAGGCCCGGCTCCGACATGAACGCGCTGGGGTGCCGCGGACTGTTCCGCGAATCGGCGTCGCTCGGCTGGCGCTTCACCCGGAACTGGAGCGTGATGGCGACGGTCGAGCACTATTCCAACGCCGGCCTCTGCGACAACAATCGCGGACTGACCAATGCCGGCGTGCGCGTGGGCTACACGTTCTGAAGCACCGGCGCCCCGGAAGGGGGCGGCTGACGGAGCCCACCCGGCCTCCTGCGACACCCGCGCCGTCTTTCGTTTCCCGCGTTCCACCTGTATCTGGAGGGCTCGCAAGGGGAGCCCCATGGTCGCGCTGAACCGCATCTACACCCGCACCGGAGACGACGGCACCACGGCGCTGGGCACCGGCGAGCGCCGGCCAAAGTTCGACCTGCGCGTCGAAGCCTACGGCACGGTGGACGAGACCAACGCCACGATCGGGCTCGCACGGCTGCACACGGGCGGCGACGAGGAACTCGACGCCATGCTGGCCCGGATCCAGAACGACCTCTTCGACCTCGGTGCCGACCTCTGCACGCCGGAGAACGGGCGCAAGCTCAAGCACGAGCCGCTTCGCGTCGTGGAAAGCCAGGTCGAGCGCCTCGAGCGCGAGATAGACCAGCTGAACGCCGGCCTGCAGCCGCTGCGCTCCTTCGTGCTGCCAGGCGGCAGCGCTGCGGCGGCGGCCCTGCACCTCGCGCGCACCGTCAGCCGTCGCGCCGAGCGGCTGATGGTGCAACTCGCCTCGCAAGAGGGCGAGACGGTGGGCGGGCCTGCGCTGCGCTACATCAACAGGCTCTCCGACTTCCTGTTCGTCGCCTCCCGCCATGCGAACGCGAGGGGAGAGGGCGACGTGCTCTGGGTTCCCGGCAAGACACGCTGAGACCGGGGCCGGCGATGTTCCTTCCCCTCTACGACATCGCCCCGCTTCGTCGCCTGAAGGCCGCCCACGTCAACCGCGCCATCATGGTGCTGACGGTCCTCGTCTTCGTGGCGACCTGGGGCAGGCTGACACCGGGCGGTGTCGATCTCGCCGCGATCGTCGGCGGCTCGATCCCCGCTGTGCTCTTCCGCCATGCCGTGCTGCCGCCCGAACTCGCCTGGATCCCGGCTCCCGTGACCCTCGTGACCAGCATGTTCCTGCACGCGGGCTGGCTGCATCTCCTGGGCAACATGCTGTTCCTCCAGGTCTTCGGCGACAATGTCGAGGACGCGATGGGCCATTTGCGCTTCGTCGTTTTCTATCTTGCATGCGGCATGGCGGGGGCGTTCGCGCATGCGGCCATGAACCCCTTGTCCGAGCAGCCGCTGATCGGCGCCTCGGGAGCGGTGGCCGGCGTCATCGCGGCCTATCTGGTCCTGCATCCGAGGGCGCGCGTCTTCGGGCTCCTGTTCGGCATGGTGCCGCTCAAGGTCTCCGCCTATTGGGTGCTCGGCCTGTGGGTCGCCGTTCAGGTCTGGCACATCGTGGCGCGCGACGAGGTCGAGACCGCGTGGTGGGCGCATGTCGGCGGCTTCCTGGCCGGACTGGCGCTGGTGTTCCTGCTGCGGCGCAAGCCGGATCCGCTGCCGGAGCCTCTGGGCTGACAGGCCGTGTCATGCACCGGAAGGAGGGGCCGCCGGGCCGATTCCGCGCGTTGACAAGCCTTCCGGGCCCTGATTACGGTCCCCGCCGAGGTCGACCGTCGCACCCGCAGCAAGGCCGCGTCGTGTTTGCGCAAGAGGCCGCGGCCTGAACGGACGAGTGTCGCCGCCGGGTGCGCCTGCTTGGCGCAAGGGCCTGCCCGGATGCCGACGGCCCCGTGCGGGCCGCCCCTTGCGGGGGTCTGGAGGAGAAACGATGAAGATCCTTGTGCCCGTCAAGCGGGTCGTCGACTACAACGTGAAGATCCGGGTCAAGCCGGACGGATCGGGCGTGGAACTCGCCAACGTCAAGATGTCGATGAACCCCTTCGATGAGATCGCCGTCGAGGAGGCGATCCGGCTCAAGGAGGCCGGCAAGGCGACCGAGATCGTCGCGGTGTCGATCGGACCGGCCCAGTCGGCCGAAACCATCCGGACCGCGCTGGCCATGGGCGCCGACCGCGGGATCCTGGTGAAGCACGACGGCGTCGTCGAGCCGCTGGCCGTGGCCAAGATCCTCAAGGCCGTGGTCGAGGCGGAAGGCCCCGGCCTCGTCATTCTCGGCAAGCAGGCGATCGACGACGATGCCAACCAGACCGGCCAGATGCTGGCCGCGCTGCTGGGCTGGCCGCAGGCGACCTTCGCCTCCAAGGTCGTCGTCGGCGACGGCTCGGCCGAGATCACCCGCGAGGTCGACGGCGGCCTTCAGACCGTGGACGTCAAGCTGCCGGCCATCGTCACGACGGATCTCCGCCTGAACGAGCCGCGCTATGCCTCGTTGCCCAACATCATGAAGGCGAAGAAAAAGCCGATCGACGAGAAGACTCCCGGAGACTACGGCGTCGATCCCGCGCCGCGGCTCACGGTGCTCAAGACCACGGAGCCGCCTGGCCGCAAGGCCGGCGCCAAGGTGAGCTCGGTGGAAGAACTCGTCGGCAAGCTGAAGAACGAAGCGGGAGTGATCTGATGGCGACCCTGCTCCTCGCGGAACACGACAACGCGACCGTCAAGGACGCGACAGCCAAGGCCCTCACGGCCGCGGCCGCGCTCGGCGGACCGGTGCACGTGCTGGTTGCCGGCTCGGGCGCGCAGGCGGCGGCCCAGGGGGCGGCGAGGCTCGCCGGCGTCGACAAGGTCCTGCTGGCCGAGGCGCCGGCCTACGCGCACGCGCTAGCCGAGCCTCTCGCGGCGCTGATCGTCAGCCTCGCCGGCTCCTACGACGCAATCGTCGCGCCCTCCACCTCCACGGGCAAGAACGTGATGCCGCGCGTCGCCGCGCTGCTCGACGTGATGCAGGTGTCGGACATTACCAAGGTGCTCGGGCCCGACACGTTCGAGCGGCCGATCTATGCCGGCAACGCCATCCAGACGGTGAAGTCGGGTGACGCCAAGAAGGTGATCACGGTGCGCACAGCCTCCTTCGCGGCGGCGGGCGAGGGCGGCTCTGCCCCGGTCGAGACTGTTCCGGCAGCAGCCGACCCGGCGCTGTCGACCTTCAAGGGCGAGGCCGTGACGAAGTCGGACCGCCCGGAGCTGACCTCGGCCAAGATCATCATCTCCGGCGGCCGCGCCATGCAGAACGCCGAGAACTTCAAGACCTACATCGAGCCCGTCGCCAACCGGCTCGGCGCCGCCATGGGCGCCTCGCGCGCCGCCGTCGATGCCGGCTATGCTCCGAACGACTGGCAGGTCGGCCAGACCGGCAAGGTGGTCGCGCCGGACCTCTACATCGCGGTGGGCATCTCCGGCGCGATCCAGCACCTTGCCGGCATGAAGGATTCCAAGGTCATCGTCGCCATCAACAAGGACGAGGAGGCGCCGATCTTCCAGGTTGCCGACTACGGTCTTGTCGGCGACCTGTTCACCGTGCTGCCCGAGCTCGAGAAGGAACTCGCCAAGCACGGGCAGTAGCATCGGCGCTCCGGGCCGTCCGGAGCGCCCCACCCCTCCGGACGGCCGCAGCGCCAGGCAGGAACCATGTCCATCGCCATTCGCAAGATCGGGATCATCGGCGCGGGCCAGATGGGCACGGGCATCGCGCAGGTGTGCGCGCAGGCGGGCTATGACGTGCTCGTCAATGACGTCAGCGCCGACCGGGTGAATGCCGGCCTCGCCACCATCAACGGCAACATGGCCAAGCTCGTGCAGAAGGGCATGCTGGACGAGGCGGACCGGCGCCGCGCGCTGGAGCGCATCGGCGGTGCGCCGGGCTACGAGGATCTCGGCGATTGCGACCTCGTCATCGAGGCCGCCACGGAGAACGAGGAGGTGAAGCGCAAGATCTTCACCTCCGTCTGCCCCGTGCTAAAGGCGGACGCGATGCTCGCCTCCAACACGTCCTCGATCTCGATCACGCGGCTCGCCTCCTGTACCGACCGTCCCGAGCGCTTCATCGGCATCCACTTCATGAATCCCGTGCCGCGCATGCAGCTCGTCGAGCTCATCCGGGGCATCGCCACCGAGGACCCGACCTTCGAGGCGGCGCGCCACCTGATCGCGGCGCTGGGAAAGACGGCGACGGTGGCCGAGGACTTCCCGGCCTTCATCGTCAACCGCATCCTGCTGCCCATGATCAACGAGGCGATCTACACGCTGTACGAGGGCGTGGGGTCGGTGGAGGCGATCGACACGGCCATGCGGCTCGGCGCCAACCACCCGATGGGGCCTCTGCAACTCGCGGACTTCATCGGGCTGGACACCTGCCTGTCGGTGATGCAGGTCTTGCATGAGGGCCTCGCCGACTCCAAGTACCGGCCCTGTCCGCTGCTGGTGAAATATGTCGAAGCCGGGTGGCTCGGCCGCAAGACCAAGCGCGGATTCTACGATTATCGCGGCGAGAAGCCCGTGCCGACCCGCTGAGGCGGGTTTTCTGGGCTGCATCAACGGTTTCGCAAGGCGGATGGGCGCAGACTGACGGGGTCGACCACCCGGATGCCGTCATGTCCGACCTTGCCCTTACTGCCGTCGCCATGCAGTCGCAGCAGGCGCGTGACGCCATCGCGATCACCGTGATGAGGCAGAACGCGCAGGCGGAACGGTCAGTCGCCACCATGCTCGAGCAAAGCGTCAGCGAGGGCGAGGCCCTCGCCCGGGCCGCCACGCCTCCCGGCGTCGGCACGAGGGTCGACATCTCGGCCTGAAGCGTCAGCCGGCAGTGGCCGCCAGCTCCTTCTCCACCGCCGCGACAACCCGCGAATCGGTCGGCTCCACCGGGGTCGCGAACACGGCGGCGATCCGGCCGTCGGCGCCCACAAGATATTTGTGGAAGTTCCAGCGCGGCGTTTCGCGCGGGCGCTCGTCCGCGGCCCAGCGGTAGAAGGGATGGGCCTGCGGGCCGGTGACGCGCGCCTTGGCCGCCATGGGGAAGGTGATGCCGTGTTGCACGGCGACGGCACGGATCTCCGGGGCGCCCGCCGCCTCCTGTCCGCCGAAGTCGCCCGAGGGCACGCCGACCAGCAGAAGTCCACGCGGCCCGTGGCTGGTCCACAGCGCCTGGAGCGTGTCGAACTGGGAGGCGAAGCCGCAGAACGATGCGGTGTTGACCACCAGCACCGGCTTGCCCGCATGGTCGGCGAGGCGGATGGGCTTCCCCTCCAGCCCGTCGAAGGAGAAGGTCCAGGCCGTGCGCCCACTCATCTGGGCGGCTCTGGCGGGGGCGGCGAGCGCGGCGGCGGCGATGCCGGCGCCAAGGCCCAGGACGTCGCGTCGAGTGGCGGGGATGCGAAGGCCGAATCTCATGGCGGGACACTCCTGTCGGCTGGCCATTCCAGGTACGGCGTCCGGCCCCTGCCGGTTTCAGGGTGCGGCAGAGTGCCTCCGTGTCGCGCGGCGTGACGGACCTGCCGCGCCGGCACGCTCACTCCTCCATGTAGCGCGCGAAGGCCTCCTTCCAGTCGGGGTGCCAACGCGACAAGGCGGGACGGTTCTGCACGATGTCCTCGGCCGCCCACCGGATGCGCTTCTCGTCGACGGCGCGGGTGACGTCGTTGTCGGGACACAGGATGTAGAAGTCGCCGCGCCCGAGAGCGTCCAGCATGAAGTCGACGACCTGCTCCGGCGTCCAGGCCGCGTCGGGCTTCACCTGGGTGCGCACGCGGGTGAAGCCGGTGAAGGTGAAGCCTGGTATCAGGAGGTGCGCGGTGGCGCGGCAGCCTTGGGCATTGCGGAATTCGTGCGCCAGCGCCTCCGTCACGGCTTTCACGCCTGCCTTGCTGACATTGTAGGCCGTGTCGCCGGGCGGGGTCGTGATGCCCTGCTTCGATCCCGTGTTGACGACGACCGAAGGCGCCTTCTGCGCGACGAGGACAGGGCCGAAGGACTGGACGCCGTTGATCACGCCCCAGAGGTTCACCTCGAGGATGCGACGCCAACGTTGAGGGTCCCCGAAAAGCTGGCCACCACCCTCCGTGCCGGCATTGTTCATGACGAAGGCGATGTCGCCGAAGCGCTCCAGCGCGTGGTCGCGCAGGCGGTCGACCTCCTCCCGCCGGCTCACATCCGCCGTGACTGCGTCCACGTCGCCGGGGTCGC
>JAESFG010000624.1_pt1 | contig 13313 bp, 18 predicted proteins | sample 9269371 | NCBI WGS metagenome assembly JAESFG01 (sample SAMN14506227, study PRJNA617093) | algae metagenome | isolation source: Aetokthonos hydrillicola CCALA 1050 (B3-Florida) and co-occurring... | place: USA: South Carolina | collected 2013-01-01 | reverse complement strand
TCAATAAGTTTTTTCTCCGTAAATTTGATGTCCATAAAGGGTTATGTTTAGTGTTTTATATCTTGTCAATACAAAACTACTTAAATATCAACCCTTTATATCTCTTTTAATCCATAGTTCACGTTAATATATTTTATTGCTGTCGGCAAGCAAGACTATAAAAGCGTTGGATTCTTTTAGTTCTGGTGGGTTCTCATTTTTATCTTTCGGTTTATCAGGCATATTGATTTCCATTACTCTTGGTTTAATAAAGGTACTTACTATCATAAATATTAACCCTATTGTAGGAAATGCTATTAAGAAAAGTATAGAAGCTAAAAATATATTGCCCCTTTTATTGTTGTTTTTGGTCATAGCTTTTGTAAATTATTTTTCATAAAAAACCCTTTGCAAACTCAAATTTGCAAAGGGTTGAGGAAAAACACAACAACAGTTATTTTCTTTCTGCTTTAAAATTGCCGTTGGGTTGCTGAAAAGTAAGGGCTGTGGCTGCATTTTTATCATTTACTTCAAACAAAACGCTATAACCTGATAAAATTTTCAGATCAAATTTATGCAGTCCGTTGGGTACGAGTTCGTATTCGGGTTGTCCCGGCACAAAAACATACAAAGTCTTCTCATTTTTGATATATGCTTTTACGACGGTTCCTGCCAATTCATATTCACCTACATATTTTTCGAGGTCTTTTTTGCTAAGTTCGGGTGTTTTTTCACTGCGATTAAAAATTACCGGTTCGCTCAAAGTGGGTTCTATACCATAAATACTTATTGATTTAATATTACCGTCTAAACCTGTGTCGAACTGAAAACGAACTGGGCTTTTGTCGGTAGTATCGATTTGGGGCTTGGTATCAAAAATCTCAAAAATGTCATAATGAACTTGACGAATCCAGTATTTTTGTTCTTTAAACTGGGCAAACAGTGAATCACTTTTTACTGATACTTCAAACTTGCCATAGCCATTATTACTATATATCCCCGCCATTTCTGCTTGGGTATGAGAAAGTTTAGTATTAGACTTACGATTGCTTGAACCCAATTTTTGAGATTCTTGTCCTGCTTTTTTTGCTTTCTCTTTTGTTTTCAAATTATCTGCATTCCAGTCAAAATACTTGATTCCCAGCATTCGGTCGACTATCAAATTACGAATAACGCCGGGAACATCTGAGCCATTTTGGTTGGTAAGTACCACTATTCCAAGACTATCGGTCGGGAAAAAACAGGTGCTTGCACTGAATCCATCAATATTGCCCCCATGTTCTACCCAATAATGACCTTTGTAATTTGCCAGAAACCAGCCAAAACCATAATTCAAAAATGACACATCAGGCTTTTCTTTCGTTGGCAAACCACCTCCAATAATCATTTGAGAAGAAATAGCTTCTTTTATGTATGAAGCTGGTAAAACTTGGGTGTTATCCTTTTTCCCGCCATTAATCCAGAGTTTTACCCATTCTGCCATATCTATTACAGTGCTGTTGATGCTTCCTGCCGGTCCCATACCCTCAATGTTGTAGTAATCCAATTTTTGTATGTTTTCATTATACAAACCGTGCCCAATGGCTGGTTCCTGATATTGAGCCATATCTTTTACCGAAAAGTTGGAATGAGTAAAGGCAAGGGGGGCAAAGATTTTCTCTTTTACATTAGCTTCCCAGGATTTTCCGGTGAGTTTTTCGGCAACTACACCTTGTAGCATAAACATAAAATTATTGTATTGCCAACGTTGACGAAGTGGGGCAGAGGGTTTAAGATAAGCAATACGCTTGACAAGCTCACTACGGGAATCGGGACTGAGGTACCACGAATAATCATGACGGGGCAAGCCGGTGCGGTGGCACATCATGTCCCGAAGGGTTACCTGCTCGGTAAGCTGATTTTCGGAAAACTTAACGTCAGACAAATAGGTAGTTACGGGCTTGTCAAATTCCAGTTTGCCGTCATTTTGCAAAATACCCAATAAAGCACAGGTAAACGCTTTGGTACAGGAACCAATAGCAAATTGGGTATTCACTGTAACCGGAAGTTTTTTCTCAATATCACGGTAACCAAATCCCTGAGCAAAAATCACTTTGTCTTTCAAGACTACTGCCACAGCTGCACCGGCTGCTTTCTGGTCTTTGAGGACTTTATTAATTTCAAGGTCAATTTTGGCAAGACGAGCATCAGGCTTTTGTCCGAAGACACCAATTGAAATAAAGAAACAAGCTAATAGAATTTTTTTCATAAGAGCAACTATAATTTAAAAGTTGTCTAAATGTAGAGAAATTAGCAATCAGTTCATCATTTAGTGTAATCACTTCCCCAAACCTAAATGATGACTATAGCAAAATATTAAAGCTAGTCTGAATCTAAAATAAGTGAGTGAAAAGAAAATATTCTCTGTTTTGTAGCAGCAGTCATCCTCCAAGTTTTGAAAATATATTCATTTCATCCTGTCGCATCTTTGTCTGTTACATTTTCCTGACTGGTTTCGGCAGGTGGGTGTTCAAAAAATGTAAGAAAGTGCTTAAATAATTAAAAGCCAGTACCCACTTGAATGTAAATTTATTTAAGCATTTAATAGTGAGATGATTAGGGGTAAATTTGATTCTGTATTTACATTAAGACAGTCTAAACTTATGACAGAATGATTACTCTGGCGAACACTACAATATTATAAAAAAAGCCTTAAATTTTGAAAATTTAAGGCTTTTAGTCGGGGTGGCCGGATTTGAACCGACGACCTCCAGCACCCCATGCTGACGCGATACCGGGCTACGCTACACCCCGAAAAAATTGGACTGCAAATATAATGATTTTATATTTTTTGCCACAGGCTTGTTAAAAAAAAAGACAATTTGAATCGATATGTGGGTAAAATATTGCCCACATATTAGGGATAGAGAAATGTAGAAAAACGCTTTTTCGATGAGAAAATATTGATTATGCGTATGTTATTCAGTGTTTTAAGTAAATCTGACTATTATCTAATTCTTCTCATCAACATGGCACAATGTTTTTAAGATTATGATGCAAAAGACTATTATTTAACTCTTTAATCATTAAAACTATGTTACGCTGGAGTCTAACTTTCTTTGTGGTTGCAATAATTGCAGCTATTTTTGGTTTTGGTGGGATTGCTGCAGGTGCAGCCTACTTTGCTAAAGTCCTTTTCTTTGTTTTTCTGGTATTATTTCTAATTTCCTTAGTTGGAGGCTTATTCCGGAAAGTTTAAAAAAATAACTTGATATTGATAAGTGCCATGTACTGGATTGAATAGATTCAGCTGGCACTTATTTTTTTGTAAAAGGTATTTTATAAAAGATATAGTAACTCATACCCAGTTGTACACTTTTATCCGGCTTTCCATAACCCAAAATAGTGAGGGGCTGATAGTCGCCGAAACTACTGAAATAAGCTTTGAATTTAACTCTAACTGTGTAACCCATATAAAAATTTTGCCAGAATTTTACTTTTATACCTCCCACTCCTTCCAACCAGTGAAGTTGGAGATTACGGGTTGCTATATTTTCAGCAGTTACTACTCCCCAATAAGGGTCTTTGATTGTAATATTTTTTGTCTGATAGGTCTGCATACTAAAGGCATATCTAAAGCCTACAAATAGGGCATCATCTCCTTTTCTGGTATTTTTTTCAATACCCAGCTTGGTATAAAAGCCATTGTGTGCGTAATCATAGCTTTCCTGCTGCTGATTTTTTCGGGCAAATCCTATTTCTGCTACATAAAAACGATTTTTTTTACTCCAGTCTGCCGAAAATTCAAATTTTTGGTTACTCACTTTGGCAAATCCCATTACGGTACCACCAATATCCCAACCCAGTCGTAAACCATCTGTTACCAATGTGTCACTTCCATTTTGAGCAAAAGCTTGCTGACTAATCAATAGAATAAGAGCTTTGAAGAAATAACATATCTTTTTTGTTTTTTTCATATACAAGACTCCTTTCACGTTTTCAATAAAAATACAATTTGACATGGGTAACTTGTCCGTTTTGATTAACAGAAGAAGTTTCTATTCTAACCGAATCAATTTCTTTATAAATCTCTTTGTAAAGCATTTTTGATTTTATATCAGCCAGACTGTCGAAATAAGTAGCAAATCCACAGATTTCTGAAAGCAATACATTTCTGCGTTGGTATTTGACCGCCAGCGTATCAGTGTTGCCACTGTGAAAACGAATAACAAATTTTGATTGATTTTGAGCCGGAGAAAGTGGAAACAGCAAAAGATTTGAGGATGTTATTTTTAATCCTTTTTTGGCTTTGGTAGTATCTTCATAGAGAGTGCTATCAGGCTTTCCTGCCCTTATTCCAAAAATTTCATCAAAGAGAAGCGTATCAGCCGTTTCTACAAAGCGATTGCCTTCTTTTTTTAATTTTACAATTTTTACTTTCATCAGAGGTTGTGCCTGAATATCACATTCCTGCTTAGAGCACGCCTGAGAAACTAAAATGAGTATCCAAAAAAAGAAAAAGTTTCGGAAAAAATTCATAAAGGAGTAAATATGCCACCTAGCCTACAAAAGTAGTGCCATTTTTGGAATAAAAACGAGAAAATGAGACAAGTGTGTTAGTCTTTCTTTTCGGGAAGTCTATATTTTTTGGGGGCATATAAAAAACCGAATGCTTCGGCTCCTTCTTTGCTGTGTACCTTATGGTGAACATAATGGGCATTAATCATTCGCTTCAGATACGAATTTTTGGCAACAAAAGGTATTTTGATACGTCGGTGAACTAATATATCGTGGAAAAGCACATAAAAAATTCCATATCCTAAAATTCCGAAGCCAATGCCTTTTAAAAACCACAAACTGGCTACTTCAAAACCAAGCATAATTGTCAGAGCTGACGGTATGCTAAATACCAAAGCAAAATAGTCGTTTTTTTCAAAGAATCCTTCATGATGGTTGTGGTGATCCTGATGCCATACCCATAAAAATCCGTGCATTACATATTTGTGTGTAAACCAGGCTACAAACTCCATGAAGAAGAATGTAATTATTCCCAAAATGATATTCCAGAAAAGATTCATATTTTAAGTACTTCCAGTCTTTTAATATTGTAATAATTTTTCTTTTACTGCTTCCATTAACCACATAGGTGTAGAAGTTGCCCCACAAATACCAACAGTCTCGGCTTCTGTAAACCACTCTTTTTGAAGCTCGTCAGGGTTTGAAACAAAAAAAGTGGCTGGATTGGTCTCTTTGCAAACATTGTAAAGCACCTTACCATTTGACGATTTTGTACCAGATACAAAGATAATTTTGTTAAATTTATTAGAAAATACCCTCAATTCAGTATCTCGATTAGATACTTGCCTGCAAATAGTATCGTTAATTTCTACTTTCACCCCCTTTGCCTCTAATTGAAAGGCTATGTCATAAAATTTTTGTGTGCTTTTAGTGGTCTGACTGTAAAGAGTAATTTTTTCGGGAAGATTTTTATTTTCAAGTTCTGAAATATCCTGAAAAACTACTGCATTATTTCCGGTTTGACCCAGAAGCCCTTCTACTTCTGCATGACCGTGCTTGCCATAAATATAAATATTTTCATCCTTGTCGTACGAGTTTTTTATACGGTTTTGGAGTTTCAGTACTACCGGACAAGAAGCATCTATCAATTCCAGATTATTAGCAAGGGCTATCTGATAAGTAGCCGGAGGTTCTCCGTGGGCTCTGATTAATACCTTTTCGTTGTGTAAACTTGCGAGCTGGTTATGGTCAATAATTTTTAATCCTTTCTTTTCAAGTCTTTTGACTTCTTCATCGTTATGCACAATATCTCCCAGACAGTAGAGGTGACCTTGCTCATCAAGGATTTCTTCTGCCATTTCGATTGCATATACTACCCCAAAACAAAACCCGGAATGGGTATCAATAGTTACCTGTAATTTTAGCATAAGGTTTGTGATGATACTCATTTAAAACTAAAAATTACGAAAGAATGTTTTCAAAATCACTCTTCTCCGCCATTTTAAAACAGGGTACGGCTTTACTTAAACGCCATTATATATTAAGACCTCCCCCGGAGAAAAACATGATAAAACATGTACCGAAGCCAATAATTCCTATCAGGAAAGTGCTAAGTAAAAAACCAATGCCTTGCTGTTGTTTGCCCTGTACAAAATTAACGATACTGAGTATAAAGCATATAGCACAATGCAGTAAGTAGCCTCCAATTAAAAGCATTCCTTCTGTAGCTTTAAATGAAAGACCGGAAAGGATGGCATATCCGGCAAAAATGAGCAAATTAATACCTACAATTTTTCCCATGGTTTCTCTAAAAATTAAAAGGTGATGTACAGGTTGCAAAGCTTATGAGTAATATAATATTAAGAAAGCATTTATTAAAAATAATGCTTGTTTTTTTCTATCCTCGATAGTAAGTGTAAAGATTATATTTATAATGAACTGAGCAGATACTAAAAATGTCATCCATATCCCAGAATCTGAATAACTAACCCAATTGAGTCCTTTAATTATAAAGCTGTAACCCAGTAAAATCAATAAATTGAATCCAATATATTTTAGCATGGCTTTCAGGCAAAATGTTATACAATTATATTCTCATCCTATCCCGTCCTGCAAAAAGAACTGCCCACAAGTAGCAAATCCGATTATTAAAACTAAAAAAGCACTTATCAGGAAGGCAGGTCTGTTCTTTATATTTTCTTTTGAAATAGCTTGGGTAAGGTTAATTATAAAGTGAAAAAATATTAAAGCAGCTAATAATCCTATCACTGAATCATCACCTTTTAATTTTAAAAGCATACTATAACCTAACAAAATCAGCAAATTAACTCCTATAATCTTTCCCATATCTTTAAAAATGCACAGGGATTAAACAAGCTCCAAAGCCAACCAATAATACTAAAAAAGCACTAAGTAGATGAGATGGTCGGTTTTCCTTTTCTGAAAAAGCCATTATTAAATTACAAATTACATGAATAGGAATAATCCACATGAGTGTAGCCATAGAGGATAAATTACTCCATTCATTTTTGCCCCAGGCATACATTAATTTGATTGCTAAAGTATATCCTAATAAAACCAAGAGATTAGTTAGAACAATTTTTCTCATACCTGCTAAATTTCTTAAGGAGTATGTTAAATAATGCGATGTCTTCCATAGATAACCGGCATAATCCAGCAAATACCATAGCCTGTTATCAATATCAGAAAAGTACTCAAGAGCAAGCCTATTCCTAATGCTTTTCTTCTGAATAAAAATGCTATAACTGACCCCATAAAGCAAAAAATCACATGATAAAACAGCCAATTACTAACCCAGAATAATGCACCTATCCCATATAGCTGACAATATGTTACATGCAAAAAGAGCACTAAAAAATTAATGGAAATGACGGTAACAACTGTTTTATTCATTTTACTTTTTTAGCAGTAATTTTTCCTTTATGCTTTTCAATAAAACTGGTTAGGATGTCATCCAAGTATTTGTAAAGTTGATATACAGGCTCCAAATCCTATCAATAATACCAAAAATGTACTTATAAGATAATGGTTTTCTTGCTTTACATTAAGAGTTACCAGAAATATTATGAGATTTATAAAAAATTGTAATACAATAAGAATTGCCAGTGAAAATATTCTTACATCATATAACTGTACTCCCTCTCTCATCCCTATACCAACAACTATATGATAAGCTAATGATATTAATAAGTTAGTGCGAAATATTTTATTCATATCAATGTATGAGTTCTCTCTTTTCGTAGTTTTTCCAGATACTCACGTTTAGCTTCATCCCGGTAAAAAAGATTCATTGTTTCAAACGGAATAATTTTATAGTCTTTGCTTACGATATGCACACAAGATTTTTTGATAGCCCTCACATCAAAATTATAGGCATCAATAAACTGCATGATAATAATACGAAACAAATTTTCGTAGCCCAACTCCGCCGGAGCTTTGATAAAAGGCAGGCAGCACATCAGTTCTCTTACTTCCTCCGTAACAGCTTCTACTGAGTTGCCCGTACTAAACATTTTCAGTAAATACTCTTTCAGGCGTTCGTCTTGCTCATACACAATTGTATTACGCGAGTTATCCAGTAAATCGTCAGGATTGATTAAACGTGTAAGCGGTATAACCTGCCCGTCTATCTTCAGGGCATAAGCCATTGCCAGAGCATCAGGGTTGCAGGGAACCGGAATAATATCATTGGGCTTAAAAATATCACTTTGATTCAAGATTTGCTGACGAACTTCTGTAAGCGTAAGTCGGTCAGTTGCCGGATTAAAGTTTTCTACTCGTCCTGCAATTTGTGTTGGCTGAAAAGTTACTCCTCTCACACAACGTTGCTTCAGAGCAAAGTCAATTATTTCTCCGATTTCATCATCATTAAGCCCTTTTTGAAGCGTAACAACCAAAGTAGTAGATAAATTGTATTTATTAAGATTTTCCAGTGCTTTCATTCTGGTTTCCCGCAAGTCTGCCCCTCTCAAGCTTTGCAATGCACTTGCTTTAAAGGAATCAAATTGCAGATAAATCTCAAAATCAGGCATATAAGAGGCAAGTCTGGCTGTAAAATCCTCATCTTTAGCAATACGAATACCATTGGTGTTGAGCATCAGATGACGAATCGGCTTGCGTTTGGCAATATCAAGTATTTCAAAAAACTCTGGATGTACGGTGGGTTCTCCGCCACTGATTTGCACTACATCCGGCTGTCCTTCATTAGTCACAATCACATCCAGCATTTTTTCAATTTCCTCCAGAGTACGATGCCTGCCATGATTAGGGGCAGATTCAGCATAGCAGGTAGGGCAGGTAAGATTGCATCGGTCTGTTACTTCCAACACTGTCAGGCAGGAATGTTGCTCATGGTCGGGGCAAAGACCACAGTCATAGGGGCAGCCAAAATGTGTTTTTGTATTAAATTGCTGAGGCATTTCACTACGTTTGGCATAATTGCGGGTGCTTCGGTAATATTCTTTATCAGTAGCAATTAATACCTTTTCCATGCCATGCTCCGGACAGTTTTTGAGCATATATACATTGTCATCCTGAAATACAATTTTTGTATCTATTCGGCGAAGGCAATGAGAACATAAGCTAAGTGTAAAATCATAATAAATATAGGGACGTTCGGCTGGCATGTTAGTCAGTTTTTGGTGATTTTTTTAAGTAGAGATTAATTTCAAGAATACAGTAATAAAGAAGTCCTGACAGGCAGGATAACTGCAAGGTACATAAACCAAATGCATAAAAATTATTTGGCTTGATAAATTCTATAAAAAATCTGAAAATCAGATAACTTACCATAAAAATTTTAAATCTGTATCCATCAAGCAACATGTTTGTTCGTTCGGCAAGCCGGATTAGCAGCCAGAGCAAAAGCAAAAACAAGATTTCATAAAGATTGGTCGGATGTCGGAGAATGCCATCGCCCAGATTCATCGCCCAGGGTAAATCTGAAGTTACACCATAAGTACCATCTTTTACTCCTGCCAGAAAACATCCGATTCTGCCTATTATCAGTCCAAGAAGTAAAGGATAAACCATCAAATCACCGGAAGAAGTATTTACGCCTATAATCTTTTTTGTAATTTCTACTCCTGCCAAACCTCCCAGAAAGCCTCCCAGGATAGTTTTGGTTCCCATAAAGTAAATCAGACCAATACTGGAAAAATATTCGGGATGTTCAAGAATACCCAGTATGTGAGAGCCAAAAAAACCGCCGGCAGCTGCTCCTACAAATATCCAGAGTCGATTTTCGTCACTTATGGGGTCTTTTATATTTTTTCGGAGAAAAAGATAGTAACGGTAACCGATGGTATAAGAAAGCAGTTCACAGATAAGGTGAGAGTCAATTTCAAAATTACCAAAGTGAATATTTATGGGGAATCTCATAAAACAAATGTTTGCAAAATAAAATACAGCACAAGTTAAATGAGATAAGACAAATTAATATACTTTCTGCGGTAAAGAATCAACATCATGTGAAAGAAAATAATCTCAATATGATAAAAAAATACACCCGCCCACTATTAGTGAGCAGGTGTATTTTTCGTATATGCTTCCAGAGTAAACTCTTAAAAACAAACACTTACTATTTCTAACCAAACCTTATTGGATTTCATATCTTTATCCGATATCTCGTTAAAAAGTAACCATAAAATTTATTCTTTTTTCATTTTCAAAGATAAAATTTTACAGAAACAAGTAAAAACTACATTTTTTGTATAAAAATTACATGATAAAAAATCTAAATTTAAAAATTTCCGTTTGTAAAACCATCTGATTATCAATGAGCTCTCAGGATGTGTCTACAAAAATACGCACCTGTAATCTATTTTTTGGATAAAAAACAGTAATTTTGTAAATGGTTGGGTTACAATCAGTTTCATTTACAATAAAAGGCAACCATCTGAAATGTTTGACGAAAAAAGTATTCTGGCAATCAGAAACGGGGATGAAAAAATTCTGACTGAAATTTATAAGTCATTTCGTGACGAGTTTATCCGTTGGGCAAACCGTCATTATCAATGTCAGGAAGAAGTAGCAAAAGATGTTTATCAAATGTCTATTGTTATTTTTTATGAGAATATAATGTCAGGTAAGTTAGTCGAACTGAAGAGTTCGGTAAAGACTTATTTGTTTGCTATTGGAAAAAATAAAATTCTGGAAATAGGCGTATCTGACAGAAAAGTAGAGCGAATGGAAGAGAATTTTATCTATGAACCAATAGAAAATGTACCGGAAGAAGAAAGAGAAGAAGTATTTGTCGCTCTTGAAAAAGCTTTGAACGAGCTTGGAGAGCCATGCAAAACACTTCTGGAACTTTATTATTTTAAAAATTATTCCATTGAGCAAATTGCTCATTATATGAAATACAAGGGAAATGATTCCACTAAGACCCAAAAATACAAATGTTTAACCCGATTGAAGAAGATATTTTCAGAGCAAAAATCTTCCTCTCTTAATTAGCTGTTCTAAAATATGCAAGCGAATATGGAAAACTCTCCTTTTGAGCGAATTGAGCAATATCTGGAAGGCAGTATGAGTTCTGCTGAAAAAACGGAATTTGAAAGTCATCTCAATGAACCCTCATGGGGAGAAGAATTACAATCTTATAAAACTCTTACCGGAGGTATTAGGTCTGTTCAACGGCATAAAATGCTTCGACACTTACAATCTGTTGATGATAGTATGTCTAAATATGAACCTGAAAGTGAGCCGATAGCTGTTGCCGAAGGTAAAACAAGACCATTATTAGGCGGAGGTTGGAAGAATGAATTATATTACTGGGTGGCTGCTGCCTGTATTTTAGCTCTCCTCATACCTGGGTATTATTTTATACAAGACCAAAAAACTGAAAAACTTTTTACACAATACTTTTCTCCTCATCAGGCAGGAGCTACACTGGCAACCCCCTCAGAAGAGGTGATGAGAGAATACAGAGAGGGTGACTATGCACAGGCACTGCATCTACTGATAACTAACGAAAAAAGCCTGACTGAAAACGATACAACTATTCTTTCTACACTTTTTTACAAAGGCAATATGTTTCTGGCAACTCAAAAGCCTAAAGACGCTATTGTATGTTTTGAAAAGATTTTGAAAGACCCCTCTGACCGATACCGCAAAGAAAGTGAGTGGTATCTATCTCTCAGTTATCTCAAAGATAACAAGCCAGAACAAGCTAAAAAACTTCTTAAGAATATTGTAACAGATGCTCAAAATTCCCATCAAAAAGAAGCTGAGGCTATTTTAAAGAAATTGTAACCCGTTTTTTATTTAACCTATAAAAAAGGATTGACAACCATTAGATTAAGGCATGTCAATCCTTTTATTTATAATGTCGGATTGATTCGTTTATCGATAGAATCCTAATCCCTACATGATATTGACGGATTGATGAATACCAGAATTTCTGTATTTCAACATATTTCCTGTCCTGTTTGAAAAAATAGCTTTGATTTCAGCAACAATTGAGACTGCTATTTCTTCAGGAGTTTCAGCACCAATATCCAGACCTACCGGATTATGAATACGTTGCAAATCCCATTCTGAGGTTACATTAAGCTCTTCTACAAGTTTCTGCCCACGTTTTTTAGGTCCCATGATGCCGATATAAGGAATGTTGGTAGTAAGCAAGTATTCTAAAGCTGCCTTATCGTAAGGATAATTGTGTGAAATGAGTACTGCAGCCGAATATTTATTGACTTTCAGGTTTTTAGAAAAATCTTCCCGAGGACTGTAAATCAGGCAACTGGCTTGCTGAAAACGCTTGGGAGAGATATGAGCGATACAATCATCAGTAATATTTACTCTAAACCCCATAAATCTGCCAGCATTTACGAGAGCAATTGCATCATAACCAGCTCCGAATATAATTAGCTGAATATCAGGCGTTAATACTTCAAAGAGAATGCTAAAGTCCTCAAACTCTACAATTTGTGATTTTTCAGAAGATAAAATTTGGGAGGCTTTCTCATTGACTAAATCAGCCATTTTTTCATCTCTGAATCCATTTATATATTCTGGTTTTAGAATCAGGCGTTCACCCAAAGAGACTTTCTTTTGGTCTTTGGTATCAATAACTGTAGCAATTAGAACCGGATTTTCAGATGAAATATCTGAAAGAATTTCGAGCAAATTTTTTTCGCTATCAGGTAAAAGAGGTTCAATGAGTATGTGAACTATGCCATTGCAACCCAGGCTGATACCAAGTTGGTTATTGTCTTCGTCTATAGTATCATATACTATAATTTCTGCTGTCTGGTTTCGCATCACTTCCCGGGCTTTTCTCAACACATCTCCTTCCAGACACCCCCCGCTGACTGCTCCTGTCCAGTGTCCATCGTCTGTAATCAACATTTTAGCTCCCGGACGACGATAGCCGGAACCCGAAAGCTTTACAACAGTAGCCAGAGCAGCCTTTCGTTGTGAAAAATCAATTTCTTGATAGGCTTTCAAAATATTTTCCAGCTCATGCATCATAGTTTTAATCTCTTTTAGGATGTTTTTGAAAAAAATCCCAGATTATATCGGTTTGATTAATGGCATCTGAAGGCTTTCCTATCAGACTTTTGGGAAGAAAATGTTTCCCACCTGCCCAACAATGTCCCATTCCCTGCACTACATACAAAACAATTTCCGAATCTCCCTTGCAATCAGTATAAGCCTGAGCAATTACACCATTTTTGTTATGAATCTCTTTGGTAGTCTATAAGAAGTAATGCTGTTATGGAAAATTACATAAATTTATGTAAAAAATATAGTCTTATTTACATTGTATTTTGCCATGATTACTTGTCCTTCTTGTCAGAGCGAGCATATTAAAC
>JAESFG010000623.1_pt1 | contig 13423 bp, 10 predicted proteins | sample 9269371 | NCBI WGS metagenome assembly JAESFG01 (sample SAMN14506227, study PRJNA617093) | algae metagenome | isolation source: Aetokthonos hydrillicola CCALA 1050 (B3-Florida) and co-occurring... | place: USA: South Carolina | collected 2013-01-01 | reverse complement strand
AAAATGTTCCAGTTTTGTCAAGGCTGTACGGCGTTTTGCTGTTTGCGTTGTAAATAGGCTTCAATGGCCTGCTGGTAGGCTTTGGCGTATTTCAGGTGTTCGGCGTAATTAGCGGCAAAGTTGCTACCGCCTTTTAAATCGGGTTTGGCAACAAAGTACAGGTAGTCTGTTTTGGGGGCATCCAGTACGGCATCAATGGTTTTTGCCGAGGGCGTACAAATAGGGCCCGGCGGCAAACCCCTGTTCAGGTAAGTATTGTAGGGCGATGGTACCCGGGTATGCTTTTCATATACCCTGTTCATGGCAAAGTCGTTCAGTGCAAAGCGAATGGTGGGGTCGGCCTGCAGCGGCATACCTTTGGCCATACGGTTCATGTACACGCTGGCAATCTTGCCTTTGTCTTCGGCTGCATTGGTTTCCTCCTCTACAATAGAAGCTATGATGTACACTTCCCTGGGGGTAAACCCAAGGCTTTCTGCTTTTTGCTTGCGGTTATTCGTCTGCCAAAATTTGGTGCTGGCATCGTAAATGCGGGTAAACATTTTAGACAAAGGGGTGTTCCAGTAAAAAATGTACGTATCAGGTACCATAAAGGTAAAAGCGGTACTGCTGGTTACACCAAAGCGGTTGAGCGAGTCGTCGTTGTTCAAAAAGTTCAATACTGTGGCAGAGTCGGCATAAAAGTTCTTGCCAATCAGCCTTGCCAGGTCTTCCTTGGTACGCACTTTATTAATCACCAGTTTTATTTCAGCCAGTTTGCCATTGCGTAACATACGGGCAATATCCAGCAGGCTCTGGCCTTTTTTCACTTCGTATTTGCCCCATTTTATTTTTTCCCAAATATGCATTTGCGAGCCCAGCAACCCAAAGGCGGTGCCGTACTTAATAATGCCATTGTCTTCCAAAGCTTTCGTTACCGATGCCTTGTCTGTCTTACCTTCTTCAATCACTACATACCGGCTTTTTTCTTCAAAGGCGGTACCTTTTCCTAAAAACACCCCGGCGGCAATGCCACCGGCAATCAGTGCCAGTAAAAAAAGGTATAAGATCAATTTTTTCATGCGTTCAAATTAGGCTTTTAGCTGCACATAGGTATGCCCGGCAAAAATATACCGCATACAGGGTTACCCGCTATAAGTGCAGGCTTTTATTTTCAGGAAACCGGCAGTGGGAATGCTATGGGGCGTTCCTTGCGTCGCACACTTGTACGGTAGTAAAAATACTCAGCTACGAAGGCACTGAGCCACGAAGAAATGTTTTGCTGAGACAAAATAGAAGTTTACATCCTCCTTCATTTGCCTTGTGTAGCAGGCTTCATGGATGATTGTATTGAAGGAATGCTATTGGGCATTTAAAGAAATGGGGCTATGGTATACGCGTTTAGCTATTGGCATTCAGCTTATGGAGAAGCATTCAAAACTTTTTTCAAAAAAAAGCAAAAAAAATTTGGACAAACTAAAAAGATTAGTATTTTTGAACTAAATCAATTAGCTATGAGTTACGCAGGAAAAAATCTCCGTCACCTACGCAAATTAAGAGGCTGGACCCAGGAAGAGTTTGCCAATAAGCTGGATGTAAAACGCTCCCTTATTGGTGCCTACGAAGAAGAAAGGGCCGAGCCCAAACTGGAAGTACTGGAAAAGCTTTGCCAGATATTCAAACTCACCCTGGATGACCTGCTTTTAAAAGACCTTACCGGTGCAAAAGCCGTAAGCTATCTTGAGCAACGCCGTAACCTTAAAATGGATACTTCCAACGATGTGGCCAAAATTCATTTTGTGCCCATCAAAGCTGCAGCGGGTTACCTGGCCGGTTATGCAGACCAGGATTTTTTAGACGAACTGAACACTTTTACCCTGCCTATGCTGGCACCGGGCCAATACAGGGCTTTTGAAATAGTGGGCGACAGTATGCTGCCTACACCTAGCGGCAGCGTAATAGTTGGCGAAAAAATAGATAACCTGGAAGAAGTGAAAAACAGCAATACCTATGTGGTGCTTAGCAAAACAGACGGTATTGTGTACAAAAGGATACTGAAGAATACCAAAGCCAAAAATAAGCTTACACTGGTAAGCGATAACCCTGTTTATGAACCCTACAATGTAAATGCAGACGATGTTGTAGAGATTTGGAAGGCCGTGTACATTTTGCAAAAGGCAACCCTTGCCCCACGCTGGGATGTTAGCCACCTTGCCGGTATGGTAAACAATTTACAGGAAGAGGTTTCTACGCTTAAAAAGAAGTTGAACTAACCGATTGGGGGATTAGTTAGTTTCCGCAGGCCGCCGCAAAGGCGGCCTTTTTTATTATGTGGTTCGCACGTATGTTTTTTGTTTGCGTGCCTTGCTTTTTTGTATTTCCTCTGCTTCGTCAAGGGAGTGGGTGGTAAATAGGTCGCCTTCTTTTTCGGCAAGGTCTGCCAGCTTTACGTAAAACTTTTTCAGGGCCTGCAGTTCGTCTTCTGTAAGGTCTTCAATATCTACCAGGCGGTTGCTGGCGGTTTTGGTGCTGGCAATCAGTTCGTTCATTTTTAGTTGCAGGGCTAGCGTGTCTTTGTTTTGCGACTGTTGTATAATGAACACCATTAAAAAAGTAATGATGGTGGTGCCGGTATTGATGATGAGCTGCCAGGTATCGGAAAAATGGAAGATGGGGCCTGTAACTGCCCAAATAATAATGATGGAGAAAGCGATTAAAAAAGCGGTTGGGCTGCCTGTTATTTTGGTTACCCTGGTGGAGAAAGAGTCGAAAAAGCGTTTAAAGCCTTTTTTATGTTTACTACGCATACGGTTGGTGTTGTGAATGTTTCAACAAACCGTATCAATTAATGTTCCAATTGGGTGTGGGCTATTTGTGAGAGTGCGTGTAACCGCCACCTGCAGCCGGGATTTGTACAGGTGTTGCAGTGTGCGACGCAAGGGACGATGAGCTGTGTTTCTACTGTTGATTACCCAAAAAAGCCTGAAACTAAACACTGCCTGCTGCAAGGCTTTACGGTTAGGATATAATAAAAGGGAAGCCAAAGGCTTCCCTTTTATTTATGTATGCATTAAGGCTTAGCTGCCGCAACTGATACAGCCATCCTGCATGGTACAAACCTGGCCGTTGAGTTCGCTGTCGTCTGCAACGGCAGCAACAACGGGCACTACAGGTTCCATTTCTTTGCTGCCCTGTTTTTCTACGGTAAACTGAACGGCCTGGGCTGCGGCTTGCGTACGCAGGTAATACATGCCGGTTTTGAGGCCTTTTTTCCACCCGTAAAAATGCATGGAAGTAAGTTTGGCAGCGGTAGGGCTGTCTACAAACAGGTTTAGGGATTGCGACTGGCAGATAAATGCACCGCGGTCGGCAGCCATATCAATCAGGCTACGCTGTTTGATTTCCCAAACGGTTTTGTAGAGTTCCTTGATGTCTGCAGGAATCTCGTCTATGTTTTGGATAGAGCCATTGGCCGCAATGATCTTGTTCTTCATGGTGTTGTTCCATAAGCCTAGTTGCACCAGGTCTCGCAGCAGGTGCTTGTTCACAATAATGAACTCGCCGCTGAGGACACGCCTTGTATAGATGTTGCTGGTGTAAGGCTCGAAACATTCGTTGTTGCCCAGTATTTGCGAGGTGGAAGCCGTTGGCATAGGTGCTACCAGTAAGGAGTTGCGAACGCCATGTTCCACCACTTCTTTACGCAGCGTATCCCAATCCCACAGGCTGCTGGGCGTTACGCCCCACATATCAAACTGGAAAATGCCTTTAGACAGGGGTGAGCCGGGGAATGTTTCGTAAGCACCCTGCTCAATGGCCAGGTCTTTACTGGCCGTCATGGCTGCGAAGTAGATGGTTTCGAAGATGTTTTTGTTGAGCATTTTGGCCAGGTCGCTTTCGAAAGGCAGACGCAGCATGATGAACACATCGGCTAAACCTTGTACGCCCAAACCAATAGGCCTGTGACGCATGTTGGAGGTACGGGCTTCTTCAACCGGGTAATAGTTGTGGTCTATAATGCGGTTGAGGTTGCGGGTAGCGTGGTAAGTAACCTCGTATAATTTTTGGTGGTCGAATTTGCCGTTTACCACAAAGCGGGGCAATGCCAAAGAAGCCAGGTTACATACGGCTACTTCATCGGGCGAAGTGTACTCCATAATTTCTGTGCACAGGTTGCTGCTTTTGATGGTACCCAGGTTTTGCTGGTTGCTTTTTTTATTGGCGGCATCTTTATACAGCAAGTAAGGTGTGCCGGTTTCAATTTGTGCATCCAGGATAGCGAACCACAACTCCTGTGCTTTTACTGTTTTACGTGCTTTGCCTTCTGCCTCGTATTTATGGTACAATGCTTCAAACTCATCGCCGAATGTTTCGTGCAGGTTAGGGGCTTCGTTGGGGCAGAACAGGCTCCAGTCTTCATTGGCTTCCACACGTTTCATAAAAAGGTCTGGTATCCATAAGGCATAGAACAGGTCGCGGGCACGCAGCTCTTCTTTACCGTGGTTTTTACGCAGGTCTAAGAATTCGAATACATCGGCATGCCAGGGCTCCAGGTAAATGGCAAAAGCACCTTTGCGTTTGCCGCCGCCCTGGTCAACATAGCGGGCGGTATCGTTGTATACACGCAGCATAGGGATGATGCCATTGCTGGTGCCGTTGGTGCCGCCAATATAACTACCCGTAGCACGGATGTTGTGAATGGCCAGGCCAATACCCCCTGCACTTTGTGAAATTTTAGCGGTTTGTTTGAGGGTATCGTAAATGCCGTCTATGCTGTCATCCTTCATGGTAAGCAGGAAGCAGGAGCTCATTTGAGGCTTTGGTGTACCTGCATTGAACAGGGTAGGGGTGGCATGTGTAAACCAACGCTCACTCATGAGGTTGTAGGTTTTGATGGCACTCTCTATGTCTGTTTTATGAATGCCTACGGCCACACGCATGTACATGTGCTGCGGACGCTCGGCCACTTTGCCATCTGTACGCAGCAGGTAAGATTTTTCGAGGGTTTTGAAACCGAAATAATCAAAAGCGAAATCGCGGTCGTAGATGATGGTGCTGTCCAGCAGTTCGGCATTTTCGTTGATGATCTGCATCACATCGTCTGCAATCAGCGGCATTTTTTTGCCAGAGGCCTGGTCTACATAATTGTGCAGCTTACGCATGGTTTGCGAAAAGCTTTTGGTGGTATTCTTGTGCAGGTTGCTAACTGCAATGCGGGAAGCCAGGATAGCATAATCCGGGTGGGTAGTGGTTAAGGAGGCGGCTGTTTCGGCGGCCAGGTTATCCAGTTCGGTAGTGAGTACGCCATCGTAAATGCCTTCGATGGTTTTTTTGGCTACCTCATGTATATCTACCAATGGGCTTAGGCTGTACGAAAGCTTTTCTATACGTGCCGTTACCTTATCGAATTTTACAGGCTCTTTTTTGCCGTTGCGTTTGATGACATACATAATCAGTGGTCAGTTATGAATAGTGAATAATATGGTTATGGTTTGTTTTCTGTTGATTTAATCAGCCCTGTTAAACTGCCGAAGCAATTGATAATACTTTCCCCAACAGTTTGTAAATGTTCTTTTGTGGTATAATTCAAGTCAACTGCAATGTCAAGGGCTGCATCAATTTCAATGACAGACCCTCTTGCTATTTCAAAATAACGTTTTCGTTCGCCGGGTGCTTTTCTTGAGCAGCCTTCTGCCAGGTTGAGGTGTACAGATAAAGCAGCACGTTTAATTTGTTGCACTAGCCCATATCGTTCTTCTATTGGAAATGCAGCAATAGCTGAATAACAGGCAGCAACAAGTTTACGTGTATTCGTGTATATATCTAGTTTAGTGTGGGCAAGTTGTAAAAACATAAATGTTGTATATGGCTTTAATAGCTTGGGCGTTAGCCATAGGTTGCATAATGCACTTACTCACTACTGACATACTCACTACTTACTTGCTAAAAGTCCTCTTCCAGCGAAAACTGCTGGCTTTCTTTGTTGCCTGCCAGTACGCCGGCTTTTTGGTAATCGCCTACACGCTTTTCGAAGAAATTGGTTTTGCCCTGCAGCGAAATCATTTCCATAAAATCGAAGGGGTTGGTGGCGTTGAACATTTTGGGGTAACCCAGTTCTGTAAGCCAGCGGTCGGCCACAAACTCTATGTATTGCTGCATTAGTTTGGCGTTCATGCCAATGAGTGCAACAGGCAGTGCGTCTGTAATAAACTCTTTTTCAATAGCCACGGCATCACCGATGATGCTGAACACTTCCTCTTTGGAAAGCTGCTTATTGAGCATGCTGTATAATTGACAGGCAAACTCGCAATGCAGTCCTTCGTCGCGGCTGATGAGTTCGTTGCTGAATGTAAGCCCCGGCATTAAACCACGTTTTTTTAACCAGAAAATAGAGCAAAAACTGCCGCTGAAGAAAATGCCTTCCACCGCTGCAAAAGCTACCAGCCTTTCGGCAAAAGAACCGTTTTCAATCCAGCGTAAGGCCCATTGGGCTTTTTTGGTTACAGCGGGTACGGTTTCTATGGCGTGGAACAGCCTGTGTTTTTCCTGCGGGTCTTTAATGTAGGTGTCAATCAGCAAAGCGTAGGTTTCGCTGTGTATGTTTTCCATCATAATCTGGAAACCATAAAAACAGCGGGCTTCGGGCAATTGTACCTCGCTCATGAAGTTAACGGCCAGGTTCTCGTTCACAATGCCATCGCTGGCTGCAAAAAAGGCCAGTACATGCGATATAAAATGACGCTCCCCGTCGTTCAGTGCTGCCCAGTCTTTCAGGTCGCTGCCCAGGTCAATCTCTTCGGCTGTCCAAAAGCTGGCTTCATGCTTTTTGTACATTTCCCATACTTTGGGGTAATTGATGGGTAAAATAACAAAGCGGTCTTTGTTTTCCTTTAACAGGATTTCGTCATCGTGTTGCTGCTGCATGTCAAAAAATTGGTTTTCTAAGTGAGGCTGCCGGAGGCGGAGACAGAGACGGGGCCGCAATTGCAGGGGAACGGCTGGTTCCCTGGTGCGGTGGTCGTTTCTGCTTTCACCCGAAGCAACAAAACTTGTGTGTTGGTTATTGGCAGGTCTTCTGACTCTCCCTACTGATGCCTTCCCACCCGCAAAACGGGCAGTGGCGTAGGTTTCAGCAAAGTACCAGCGGTACCGGGATTACAGCTACGGGGATAGTTCGGGGTTTGCACCCGATTCCCTTTTAATACAGCTTATAGCATGGCTGTAACCAATAACCGAATGCAAGATTATTTGAAAATGCAACAGGCCAAAAATTGACTTATTAACCCCCTGTTGAAAAAACGATAACCAGTTGACGGATAAATTACAGGCTGGCTGCCGGTAGCTATTTTTTATATTCGGCAAACCTTTTTTCCCCGTTTTTGTTGTGGCAAGTTTTGTACCTTAAAAAGCGTAAAACATAAACGCCTGTTAAACCATTTGCCCAACCCTATCTGTAAAACCCCTTACTATTCTAATGGAGCCTGCTAAACCCATTGTAATTATTGAAGATGATATTGACGACAGGACATTTATTTGTAAAATCATAGCCACATTGCCTGTAAACAGGCCGCTGCTCACTTTTACCAATGGCCAGGAGGCCCTGGATTATTTTACGCATACACAGGATGAGCCGTTGCTGGTTATCTGCGATATTAATATGCCACTGATGAATGGACTGGAATTGAGGCTGGCAATGATTAAACAGGATGGTATCCGTAAAAAAGTGAAGGCTTTTGTGTTTCTTACAACAGGTGTTAGCCCGCATTCGCTGCTGTTGTCATCGCAACTGCAGGTGCAAGGGCTGTTTGAAAAGCCCACCGATTTTGATGGGCTTTCCAGGCTTTTATCTACCATTACCGGTTACTGGGAAAACTCCCTGTAGCGGCTTAGCCTCCCAGGTACTGAACAAGGGTAATATACTCCTTCATGGCAACATCTTTACTGGTGCCTTTCAGTCTTTCCCAGGCATCATATTTAGCCCTGCCCACAAAGTCAAACGGGCCGGGTTCACTTATGTTTATATCGCCTACTGTGCCTTGTTTGTACAGTGCGTACAGTTTTAATAAAGTATCGTCCGAAGGTTTTTCAGACAGTGTTTTGCTTGCGGCAACGGCCTGTTCAAATTGTTGTTGCAATTCCATAGTGTGGCGTGTTTTAAAGTTTTTTATTGTAAGCCGTCCAGCATTTTTTGTCCTTCTGCTTTAAGGGCGGCATCATCTGCAGTACGCAAGGGTAACCTTACCATTTTTTGCAAAACCTCAATGGCCAGCGTAGGCTGGTTATCCTGCTGGTAAGCTTTGGCAAGGTCTAAGTAGTTGATAACAAAGTAGGGCTCATATTTCCTGCTTTTTTCCATGTAAACAATGGCAGAGTCCAGGCTGGCTTCGGGCAGGCCGCCATAAAACACTTTTACGGCTGCTTTTTTTAAGCCAGACAGGTTTACCATTTCAAAATGCCATTTGCCGGCGGCGTAATTGGCTTTGCCGTGGTTGCCATTAATGGCCAGTGCTTTATCGGCGTAAACTTTAATGTCTTTTACAAAAGCCACTATTTTTTTGTTTTCGGTTTCTACGTCTGTCATCCTGCCGCTGGCAACGGCCATGGCATAACAGGCATCAGCATTGTTAGGGGCTGCTGCAAAAGCCCTTTTGGCAAAGGCCAGTGCGGTTTCGTATTGCAGCTTCTTATCGTTCTTGTCTTTCAGCCTGCCGCCAATGCTGCAGCTTAGTTCGGTAGCTTTTACCAGGGCTTTAATGTTGTTGGGTTCCAGCACCAAAACCTCTTTGTATTTATCCAGGGCTTCCGGTTCTTTCAGTTTAATTTCCAGGTTGTCTGCCTCTTTCAGCAAAACATTTACATCCTGTGCATAAAGGTTGATGACTGTGGTAAAAGCACCCAGCAGCAATAACGACCGCAATAACTTTTTCATGGTTCTGATATCCGTTGGTTGGGGCAATAATATTGATTTTTTGCGGGTATTTGCCTGTATGCTGCACAATTAACAATGCATAAAAAAAGCATGGTGTTACACGCCGGGGCAGCAGGTGTTTTTTGGTAACCGGCAACAGGAATGCTATGAAGCACCGGTTGCGTCGCACACTTGTACTGAAGGAACAATACTCAGCCACAAAGGCACCAGGGCACAAAGAAATGTTTTGCGACAGAAAAGATGGAAGTTTACCTCCTCCTTCATTTGCCTGTGTGTAGCGGGGCTTTATAGATGATTGTACTCAGGGAAGTCATAGCGTCATTGGTCAGTAAGTCAATAAGTAAAACACAGGATGTGTACACCTAACCTTAATGACTTATTGACTATTGACTTACTGACTTGCAGATGCCCATGGCATCTGCAGTACAAGTGTGCGACGCAACAAAAGCCCCATCTTGTTCCAGCTGCCGATATCCTGAAAAAACCAGCGGGTTACACTTGCCGGTGGTTGCGTTAAAGAGGCGTTGCAAAGCCTGGCAATTTGAATTTTGGTGACTGTTATTAAGCTTTTATTAATATTGCCATTTTAGGTTACTGGCAGTGGGTGAAAGATTAAAAAAGGGGCATTTTTTATAAAAAATTGTTGCATGTGTACTCTTTTTCAATTGATTATGCATAATTTGGGCAGATTAAGTCATCCAAAATAGCTGCTTATGCAATTTTTTACAAGAATTCGAAAGGGCATCGTATGCTGTTTCGCATTAGTTTTTTCATTTCTTTTTAATGTAAAAGCACAAGTATCCGTTACCGCTACGTCGGGCACCACAACCGGGGCCTATGTTACGGTAAACGAAGCTTTTGCAAAAATTAATGACGGCACCCACAAGGGTGATGTTGTTATTACCGTTACTGCAAGTACGCAGGAACCCGCTACCCCCACGCCATTGCTGAAAAGCGGTGGCAGTTCGTCTTACACCAGTGTTAAGATTGTGCCGTTGGGCGATGTAACCATTGCCTCTGCGGCTGCACCAACAGCCAACCGCGGTATTATTGAACTGGCCGGTGCCGACAATGTTACCATTGATGGTGACGACCCGCTAACAACCGGTACCCAAAACCTCACCATCCAGTCTGCCACCGTAACTACGGCGGGCATAGCCTGTATCAGGCTTTCGTCTACTTCTACCACTGGTGCAGATGGTGCAGACAACAACACTGTCAAAAACTGTATACTCAAAGGCCCCAGGTCATCGGGTAGCAGCACTACTGCCAGCTATGGCGTACAGTTTTCTAATGGTACTACTGCCAGCTCGTCTAGTACAGGTGCTTACGCCAGCATCAATACCCGTGTAGAGGGTAACATTATCACCAATTGTTATTATGGTGTTTATGCCTATGGTAGCTCTACCACATACTACAATACCGGTACCCAGATACTGAACAATACCATTGGCAGTGCCACCTCGGCTGCTGACAATGTGGGTATTTATGGCATTTACCTGTCTTACTCTTCTGCAGGTACAACGGGTGCGGCAGTAATAAGCGGCAACGATGTTGTTGCAGGCGATGCTGCTACCGGAACATCTAACAACATGGCCGGTATTTACCTTAGTACAGGTGCCAACGGTACCCTTATTACCAAAAACAAAGTGCACGATGTAGGCAACGGTTCTATTAACGGCTGGGGTGCTTATGGTATAGCCGTTACAGCGGCTGTTACAGGTGTAAGCATTACCAACAACTTTGTATGGGATATAACCGGGCAGAACTATTCTACCTCGGTAACTACAGCTTATCAGAACTATGGTATATTCATTAGTGCTGCAGCTACAGGATTGGTTATAAACCATAACACTGTTTACCTGAACAAACCCAACCTTACCACTTACAGCACAACGATTACAGCTCCTGTATCGGCCTGTTTGCAAATCACTTCTTCAACAGCGGTTATATCGCAGTTGTACAACAACATATTTACCAACAACCAGTCTGTAGCCAGCACCAATGCTTATGCCATTATTACGGCAGGCACGGGCAATATTACTGCTGCTGATAACAATGCCTATTATGCCGATAATGGTAAGATTGGTTATTATTCAGGCGTTGCAAGGGTGTCTTTAGCAGATTGGAAAGCGGCTACCGGTAAAGACCTGGCATCTGTTAAAGTATTGCCGGATTTTGTATCGCCCACAGACCTGCACATCATCAATAGCGGTACCCCCAACCAGTTGGAATCTGCCGGCTCTAATGCTGCTGGCATTACAACAGATATAGACGGCCAGGTACGTCCGGGCCCTGCAGGCTCAACAAATGGCGGCGGCACTGCACCTGATATTGGGGCCGATGAATTTGATGGTGCACCATTAGACCTTACAGCACCTTCTATCAGCTATACCAACATTGCCAACAATGTAAACACCACCACATTGGTGTTGAACGCGTTTGCTACCATTACAGATCCCGGTGGTGTAAACGTTGCCAGCGGCACCAGGCCAAGGTTGTATTATAAACATGCTGCCGATGCCAACGCTTACAACGACAACACTGCTGCCACACCCGGCTGGAAGTATGTGGAAGCAACCAATACCACTTCTCCTTTCAGCTTTACCATCAACTATGCCCTGTTACCCGGTGGTGCAGTGCCCGGCGAAAAGATTGAATATTTTGTAGTAGCCCAGGACAATGCCACTACACCCAATGTAGGCATTAATGCAGGTAGCTTTCCTGCTGCACCGGCATCGGTTGCTTTAACGCCCGTCGACTTTCCTATAGACGGTACATTGAAGAGTTATTATGTAACCAAAGTGTATGCAGGTACTGTTAATGTAGGTATGGGCGAGGCTATTGAATCACTCACCAATCCGGGTGGTTTGTTCGAGTCGCTCAACAACAACTTACTGGGCGGTAACCTTACTGTACTCATTACTACAGACCTTACTGCCGAAACCGGTGCTGTTATACTAAACCAGCTTACAGAGCAGGGTGCAGGTAACTATACGGTTACCATTAAGCCAGCCCTGAGCTCGCACGAAATAAGCGGATCTTCAGCTACGGCCCTTATACGGTTGAACGGTGCAGACAGGATTGTGTTTGACGGTTCTGTAAGCGGCGGTAACGATAAAAGCCTGACCATCAAAAATACAGCTACCACCGCCAGCACCAATGTTATATGGCTTACCAGTGCAAGTACTACCAATGGTGCTACGTACAATACCATTAAAAACTGTAACATAGTGGGTACTACTGGTACCAATACTACAGTGGCTGGTATTATTTCGGGCAGTGGCGTAACCATGGGCGATGATGCCCAGGCCCCCAACTCTAACAATACCATTATGGGTAACCAATTTACGGCTACACAAAACGGTATGTACTTAAGGGGTAACACCACCACGCTGGATTCTAACTGGGTAGTGAAAGGCAATACATTTGGTTCAACCAATCCGGCCGATAAACTTTCCTTCCGCGGCTTTTTGGTGGGCAATGCCAAAAACTTTTTGATTGACAGTAACCTGGTAGAGGGTGTGATGTCTACTACAGGTAGCACTTCTGCTATGTCTGGTATCCAGATAGCCCTCAACGTTGCCAATGGTGTGGTAAGCCGTAACGTGGTAAGAGACGTAAAACAGGTTAACACCACCGGTTACGGAGCTTACGGCATCAACGTATCTGCAGCTACCACCACTTCCAATATCGGTTTCTACAACAACTTCGTTTCTGATATTGCTGGCAACGGTTCAGCCACGCTGGCAAACAACGGGCATGGTATTTATGTAAATGCCGGTGGTGGTTACAATTTCTATTACAATACTGTTTCTATGTCTACCAACCAAACCTCTACATCAGGCATTACTTCGGCCATGCTTGTAACAGTGGGTACAGGTTTGAACATCAGGAACAACATCTTTGTCAACACACAAAGTGTTGGCAATGTATATGCTTTATACAGTTCTATTACTACTACGGGTAATGCAGCTTCTTATACAGCATTAGATTACAATGCTTATGGCTCGGCCAGTAGCAATCTGGCTTATTTCTCCGGTGCTGCCAAGGCAGACCTCGCAGCCTTGCAGGCAGCTTTTGCGGCCAATACGCATTCTAAACAAGTGTTGCCTGTTTTTGTAAACGACATTACAGACCTTCACCTGGCCAGCAGCCCGGCCAACCTGCCTTTGGAAGATGCTGCCACGGCAATTGCTGCGGTAACTACCGATATTGATGGTGAGGCACGTAGTGCTACCATGCCGGATATAGGTGCCGATGAACTGCCCCCTGCAACCGGCCTGGATATCAAAGTAACAGACCTGGCAAGCCCTGCTTTAAAAACCGGCTGTTACGATGCAGATTCTATCAGGGTTCAGCTTACCAACAACAGTGTAAATATGCTGAACTTTGCTACAAACCCTGTAACCGTTAATGTAAATGTTACCGGTGCACAAACCTCAACGCTTAGTGCCATCATCAATAGTGGTACATTGGCCAGTGGTGCATCTATGCTGGTTACCATTGCCAACC
>JAESFG010000622.1_pt1 | contig 13430 bp, 12 predicted proteins | sample 9269371 | NCBI WGS metagenome assembly JAESFG01 (sample SAMN14506227, study PRJNA617093) | algae metagenome | isolation source: Aetokthonos hydrillicola CCALA 1050 (B3-Florida) and co-occurring... | place: USA: South Carolina | collected 2013-01-01 | reverse complement strand
CGCATGGCGGTTCCTCCGCGTCGGGTGGTCGGACAGGGTGGTGTGGTAACTTCCCTTGTACGACCAACACGGCGCGGACGGAACCGCCACCTTTTGCGCACGCTCCCCAAACTGGGGATAGCTCAGGACATGACCACCTGGCGGCCGGGCACGGACATCGTCCGCGAGTACGCCCGCATCCAGCGCGAGGTGGAACAGGCGGTCGAGTTCGAGGGCGTGCAGGAAGCCCGCGTGCGCCGCGAGGTGCTTCCGCAGGTCGCATTCTCCCGCGGCGCGCCGCCGGAGGCCGGGCACTATCGCGTCACCGTCGAGCAGGTCGCCGCGGTCCACACCGGGCTGCTGTTCAACGGCGGGGTCGCGTGCTGCGACGGCACCGTTCAGCTTCACGACACGCTCGCGCTGACGGTCCACCAGATCGGCGCGTGCCTGGTGTCGTACACGGGGAACCAGGGCAGTTGGAGCACCCGGCTGTTCCGGCGCGACCTGCGCGAGAACAAGCCCGACCCGGTCGAGACGATGCACGCCCTCCTGGAGCGCCGCTCTCGCCGCGCCGGGCTGAACCAACCGGACCGCCGCGACGGTCTCTCGGAACTCGCGCAGCGCGCCGTGATGAGTTACGCCGAGGCGAAAGTGCTGCTCGACCACGCGACCGCGCCGTGGCGGCTCGGGCATGGCAGCCCGGCGCCTTACCAGTTGCTCGCCGGTGCGGGCAACCCGGACATGGCGATTGAGTCCATCAAGGTGCTGCGCCGGCTGATCGGGCACAAGAAGTTCGTGTACGTGGCGAGCGAGGCCGGCGACCGCGGCCTGCTTCAGTTCGGGCAGGCGCTGCGGCCGCTCGAATACCTCGTCATCGGCACGTTGGACGAGCGGATTGCGGACTTCGTCGGTGACATCAGCTTCGCCGGTCGTCCGACGGTCGATGCGAAGTGGGACGGGCAGCCGCTGTCGCCGACGCGGTGGGTCGAGCGGTTCCAGGCGGAGGCGGCGTCGCAGGTGTTGTACGGCGTGTACCGGGCGAGTTGGATGGCCGCGCCGCAGGTGTTCTACGCCCACCGCGAGCACTTCCAACTGGCCGCGGCCATCGCCATCGCCGACAGCGTTCTCTTGCCGGACCGCGGGTTCCCAATGCTCATCGACCTGGCCGACCGGGCGTGCAAGTCGGTGTACGGCGGGGGCAGCCTGCGGGAATTGGTGGACGCGGCGTACGCGAAGTGCGGGGCCGGCGTGCGGTACGAGAGCGAGCGCGCCCACCGGCCGAATTGAAGACACGACACCTCACGCCAAGCCGCAAAGCCGCGAAGAAAGCAGAAGAACAAGCTCAGAATTCATGATTCGCTGCCTCTCGCTTTCTTCGCGGCTTTGCGGCTTGGCGTGAGCTTTCTTCGGAGTTTCCCATGATCGACAGCGTCGCCAAGACCTCCACCACCCTGCTGGCCGACATCGACCGCGACGGCGCACTCGCCGGCGGCCCCATTCGGCCGCACCCGGACGACGCCGGGGCGGTCGGCAAGACGCTGTTCGACCTGCCCGGTAGCGCCGACCTCACCGTCACGGTGGTCGTGCCGAAGGACAAGCTGCACGCGGCCCCGGCGCAGTCACTGGTGCGGATCAAGAGCCGCTCCGACGGCCGCTCGTACCTCGGCGTGGTCACCGCCGGGCCGTTCGCCGAGCCGGACGGCCTCCGCGGCGACTCGCCCATGCTCACCGCGGTCGCCACCCACGGCGGCGAGTACCTCCCGCCGTACCACGGCCGATTCCAGGTCACTATTCTGGGCGAAGAGGCGGCCGACGGCGCGCTGATGCCGCCGCGCCTCCGCCCGGTGCCGAACAGCCCGGTGTTCGTGCTGAGCGACGCCGAAGCCGGGGCGGTGCTGAAGTGCGGCGGCGAGGTGCGTTTGGGGCTGGCCGTCGGGCACGAGAACGTCGCGGTCGGCGCGCCGTCGAAGGCCAAGAGCGTGTTCCCGCGACACACCGCGATACTCGGCACCACCGGCGGCGGCAAATCGACTACCGTCGCCGGCCTCATCGCCCGCGCGAGAGCGGAAGGCGTCGCGGTGATCGTGCTCGACGTGGAAGGCGAGTACACCGCGCTGCACGAGCCGACGGACCACAACGCGATGCTCGCCGCGCTCAAGGACCGCGGGTTGCCGCCGGAGGGCGTCCCGGAACGGGCGATGACGGTGTACCACCTCGTCGGCCGCGACACCGCCAACCCGGACCACCCCAACAGCCGCGAATTCTCCCTCCAGTTCGGCCGGCTGTCGCCCTACGCGGTCATGGAAATCCTCGACCTGTCCGACGCCCAGCAGGAGCGCTTCTTGAAGGCGTACGACATCGCCAAAGACGTCCTCCGCGACCTGTGCATCTTCCCCGAGAAGGACAACGCCGAGCAGTTGCGGGTCGCGCTGGAGTTGGACGAGTTCGAGCGCGGCTACCCGCGGGTGACGGTGCCGCTGCTCATCGACATCGTGAAGGCGTGCGCCGCCCGCGCCGAGGCGAAGGGTAGCAAGAAGTCGAGCAAAAAGGGCGACGACGAGGACGAAGCCGAAGCCCCGACAATCGACTTGCATTCGCGGGAACTGAACCAGCCCGGCGGGCGGGAGTCGCTGGCGAAGCGGATGCACGCGGCCAACCCGCCCAGCACGGCCGTTTCCTGGCGGGCGCTCCAGGGGCGGCTGTCGCGGCTCAACCGGATGAAGGTGTTCTTCAGCGAGACGCGGGAGGGCGTGCGGCCGATCACCTACAAGAGCCTGCTCAAACCGGGCACGGTGTCGGTGATCGACCTGTCCGACAGCGGGCACTCGGAACTCACGAATCTGGTCATCGCGGACATTCTTCGCGGCGTGCAGGACGACCAGGACGCCGCGTACGACGCCTACGAGGCGGCGAAGGCGCGGGGCGACACGTCGGCCGAGCCGCCGCGGGTACTGATCGTGGTCGAGGAGGCGCACGAGTTTCTGAGCGAGGAGCGGATGGCGAAGAACTCGGTGCTGTTCGAGCAGGTCGCCAAGATTGCCAAACGCGGGAGGAAGCGGTGGTTGGGGCTGTGCTTTGTCACGCAACTGCCGTCGCACCTGCCGCGGCAAGTGCTCGGGCTGTGCAACAGCTTCATCCTCCACAAGTTGAAGGACCCGCAGGTGGTGTCGCTGTTGCAGCGGATGGTGGGCGACGTGGACGAAGGGCTGTGGAAGCGGCTGCCGAACCTCGCCGCCGGGCAGGCGGTGGTGAGCTTCCCACACTTCGCCCGCCCGCTGCTGGTCAGCATCGACCCGAGCCAGGCCAAGCTCAAGCTGACGGACTGAGCGTCTCGTGGCCTGCACCCTTTGAGGAATCACGTCATGGAACCGATCCTGGTTGCCGCGTACCGTGAGATGCTCAAGGCGCACCCGGGGGCGTGCTCGGTCGATCGCATCCTCGAAGACCCGCGGATGCGCGACGAGTTCCTCAACCGGGTGTGGCCGGCGCTGAGCGACCGCACCGAGTTCGACGTCCTCCACACGCTCAACAACCTGCGGAAGCGGAGCAAGCTGCCGCGGCGCGCCCCGCAGAGACCGGCGGATTCCCCAATGCCCGCGAAGTCCGCTGAGGTTACAATTCGCTCCGACGACCTATAGGAGCCGCACCGTGATTCGACTCACCGCACTCGCCGTGCTCGCAATACTGGCGCACGGGGCTTGCGCCTCTCACTCGGAAGGCTCTGACAAGCCGAACGTGCTGTTCATCGCGGTCGACGACCTCAACCACTGGGTCGGGCACCTCGGCCGCAACCCGCAGACCAAGACGCCCAACATCGACCGGCTCGCCAATATGGGCGTGACGTTCACCCGCGCCTACTGCGCCGCCCCGGTGTGCAACCCGAGCCGCGCGGCGCTCATGAGCGGGCTGCGCCCCGGCTCCACCGGCGTCTACGACAACGGACAGGACTGGAAGCCGGTCATCCCCAAAGAGCAGACGCTCACCACCCAGTTCCTGAACGCCGGGTACAACGTGTACGGCACCGGCAAGATCTACCACGCCAGCGCCCACCGCGACGGCGAGTGGACCGACTACTTCGTCGGCGGCAAGGAGAAGGCCACCCCGCACCCGGACTCGAAGGACGACGGTGTCGGCGGCATCAAGTTCCGCCCGCTCACCGACGACTCGAAGTTGCAAGACGAGAGCATCGTCGATTACGGCATCAAGCACCTCGGGGCGAAGCACGACAAGCCGTTCTTCCTCGCGGTCGGTCTGCACAAGCCACACATGCCCTGGAACGTGCCGAAGAAGTACTACGATCTGTTTCCTCTGGACAAGATCGAACTCCCGCCGCACACCAAAGACGATCTGAAGGACGTTCCTCCGGGCGGCGTGAAGTTCGCCAAACCGGACGGCGACCACGCGGCGATTCTCAAGTCTGGGCGGTGGAAGGAGGCCGTGCAAGGCTACCTCGCCGCCATCGCGTACTGCGATTCTCAGATCGGCCGACTACTCGACGCCTACGAGAAGTCGCCACACAAGTCGAACACGGTGATCGTGTTCTGGGGCGACCACGGCTGGCACCTCGGCGAGAAGGAGCACTGGCGGAAGTTCGCCCTCTGGGAGGAGGCGACGCGGATGCCGTACATCTGGGTCGCGCCCGGGGTGACGACGCCGGGCGGCGTGTGCGACCGCACCGTCGATCTGATGAGCGTGTACCCGACGCTGTGCGCCCTCTGCGGCCTGCCGAAGCCCAAGCACATCGAGGACGAGGACATCACGCCGCTCCTTCGCGACCCGAAGGCCAAGTGGGCCGCGCCCGGGATCACGACCTACCACCTGAACAACCACGCGGTGCGCACCGAGCGGTGGCGGTACATCCGCTACGCCGACGGCGGCGAGGAACTGTACGACCACGACGCCGACCCGTACGAGTGGACGAACCTGGCGTCCGACCCGAAGTTCGCCGACGCCAAGAAGGAACTCGTCAAGCTGCTGCCGACGACGAACAAACCGGAACTGCCTCGCACCAAGGACAAGGAATGACCCGCACCCTCCTGTACGCGCTCGCCGTCTCAATCCCGGCGGCGGGCGCGCCCCGTGCGCGGGCCGCCGAGAAGCCGAACGTCGTCCTGATCGTCGCGGACGATCTCGGGTGTTTCGAACTCGGCTGCTACGGCCAGACCAAGATCAAGACGCCGCACATCGACAAGCTGGCCGCGGGCGGGGCGCGATTCACGCGCTTCTACGCCGGCTGCGCGGTGTGCGCGCCGTCGCGGTGCGCGTTGATGACCGGCCGGCACATGGGCCACGCCCGCGTCCGCGACAACCGGCAGTACAAGAAGGGCGAGGAAGGGCAGTGGCCGATTCGCGCCGACGACGTGACCGTTACCGAACTGCTCAAGGCCCGCGGGTACGCGACCGGGGCGATGGGTAAGTGGGGGCTGGGCAACTGGGACACCGCCGGCAGCCCCATGAAGCACGGGTTCGACCTGTTCTTCGGCTACAACTGTCAGGCGCATGCCCACAGCCACTACCCCAAGCACATCTACCGCGACGGCGAGCGGATCGAACTCAAGGACAACGACGGCAAGACCGGGAAGCAGTACACACACGACCTGTTCGAGGCCGAGGCGCTCGACTTCGTCACCAAGAATAAGGACAAGCCGTTCTTCCTATACCTGCCGTTCACGGTCCCGCACGTCGCGCTGCAGGTGCCGGAGGACTCGCTCGCCGAGTACAAGGGCAAACTCGGCGACGACCCGCCGTACGACGGGAAGAAGCTCGGCTACCTGCCGCACGACACGCCGCGGGCCGCGTACGCGGCGATGGTCACTCGCATGGACCGCAGCGTCGGGCGGCTCATGGAAAAGCTCAAGGAACTGAAACTCGACACCAACACGCTGGTGCTGTTCACCAGCGACAACGGCCCGACGCACCCGTCCGGCGGGGCGGGCTTGGACAACGGGTTCAGCTCCGCCGGCACGCTCCGCGGGCTGAAAGGCAGCCTGTACGAGGGCGGGATTCGCGTCCCGCTCGTCGCGTACATGCCCGGCACCGTCAAGCCGGGCGCGGTGTTCGCCGAGCCGCTGTACTTCCCCGACGTGCTGCCGACGCTGTGCGAGTTCGCCGGCGCGACTGCGCCGGACCACCTCGACGGCATCGGCTTTCTCCCGCTTCTCACCGGCCGGAAGCAGACGTCGCACGACTTCCTGTACTGGGAGTTCCCGAGCTACGGCGGGCAGCAGGCGGTGATCGAGGGCGAGTGGAAGGCCGTCCGCCAGAACCTGAGCAAGGGTGTAATCAAGACCGAACTGTACCACCTCGCGACCGACGAATCCGAGAAGGCCGACGTTGCCGCGAAGCACCCGGCCGTGCTGGCACGACTTGAAAAGCGACTCCAAGACGAACACACCTTCAACCCCGACTTTCCGCTGCCGGCCATCGACCCGAAAAAGTGACCTGCGGCATGAAAGCCGCAGGGCGAGCCGCGGACGGCCCCGGACGAGACGCCGAGCAAACCGGTCAGGCCAAACTGTCCGGTTGTGTCCGTGTTCTGGTCCGAGCCGCCCTTGGTTCGTTTCACCGGCCTATCGGAGTTCGCAATGCGCGCGTTCGTCGGGGAGTTCAAGAAGTTCATCCTGCGCGGCAACGTCGTTGATTTGGCGGTCGGCGTCGTCATCGGCACCGCGTTCGGCAAGATCGTCGATTCGCTGGTCAAGGACGTCTTCATGCCGGTTATCGGGGTGGCGACCGGCGGGATGGACGTGTCGAGCATGCGGCTCCACCTCCACGGCGACGCGTACCTCCTGTGGGGGAACTTCCTCCAGTCGGTCATCAACTTCGTCATCATCGGGCTCTGTATGTTCCTCGTGGTGAAAGGAATCAACGCCCTGCACAAGTACGTTCTCAAGGACGAGGAGAGCAACCCGCCCGAGCCGACCGCGACCGAGAAGCTGCTGACCGAGATCCGCGACCTGCTGAAGCAAAACGCGGGGGTGTCGCACGCGCCGACTAACACCCCGCCGCCAGTGTGATACAATACACCGAACGTCCGACCAACACCCCCCGCGGCTGCCAGACATGAATCACCTGGCGTTCCACATCCAGGCGCTGTCGATCCCGCCGCTGGCGCTGCTGCTGTGGCAGTTGTCGCGGGCGGTGCCCGGGCGGTTCCTCGCGCTGTGGACGGCCGGCTGGTTCACGCTCGCCGCCGCGCTGCTGTGCCGGCACGTCAACATCTCGCCCGACGTGGCCGACCTGCCGGCCCTCAAGCGGCTGGCGTTTTCCGGCTACTGCTGCCTCGAGTACGTGTTCGGCTTCCTACTGTGGGCCGGGTGCCGCAACCTGACGGCCGACGTGCCGCTCCGCCGCGACGTCGGGGTGCTGCTCCCGCCGCTGGCGTTCGGCGCGGTCGCCCCGTGGTTCTTCGAGGCCGATCCACTCTACGTCTTCCACGCCCCGATCTTCGGCATGTTCTTCCTGCTGGCGCTGGCGGCCACCCGCGGCTACCGCGCGAGCGACGCGCACCCGGCGCTGGGCATCCGGGTCGTCCGCGGCTGCCTGCTCATCCTCGGGGTGCTGTTCGTCCATTACGGCCCGGTCACCCACTGGGCGGTGTGGATGAACGGCGGCGTCCCGCTCGCGTACATGCACCTGTCGTCGATGTACGACGCGCTGGCCGAGGTCGGGCTGGCGTTCGGGATGGCGATGGTCGCCATCGAGCAGGTGCGGGACTCACTCGAGCAGAAGAACCGCGAGCTGGCGGCCGCGAGCGAGCAACTGGCCGTCGCCGCCCGCACCGACGCGCTCACCGGGTTGCTCAACCGCCGTGCGTTCGACGCCATGCTCAAAGAGTGGGACGGCTCGGCCCTGGCCGGCGCGGTCGCGGTCATCGACCTGAACAACCTGAAGCAGCTCAACGACGACCACGGACACGCGGCCGGCGATGCGGCCATTCAGTTGACCGCCCGGGCGATCAAGGGGCTGTTCCGCATCACCGACCCGGTGTTCCGCACCGGCGGCGACGAGTTCGTCGTCGTCCTCGAGGGCGGGCGGGCCGCCGAGATGAGTGCCCGGATGGCCACACTTGACGAGCAATTGCGCGGCCAGCGGTTGCCCGACGTCGCGGCCGCGGTCGATCTGACCGCCGCGTGGGGGCTGGCCGACTTCGCCAGCCCCGCCGAGATCCCGGCCGCGATGGACCGCGCCGACAAGCTGATGTACGCGTGCAAGGCCGAGCGCAAGACGAAGGCGCGGGCGTGAGGGCAGTGTTTCGTGTTTGGTTTTTTGTGTTTAGTGCTCAGCGGTTGCCCGGGCACACTCGCCATCGAATCACGCTGCTAAATACAAAAAACCAAAAACCAAACACCACTTATTCGGCGTCCCACACGACTACCCGCCCCGCGTCGCCGCCGGCGGCCAGCCGCAGCCCGTCGGGTGCGTACGTCGCGCAGTACACGCGGCCGATGTCCCACTGGTAGTTCGCTCGCTCGCGCCCGGTCGCGGTGTCCCACAGCCGGACCGTGAAGTCCCAGCCGCCCGTCATCAGCGTCTTGCCGTCCGGGCTGAACGCCAGCGCCGCGACTTGCCCCTTGTGGCCCTTTAGCTCCGTCAACTCGCGCCGCTTGGCGACGTCGTACAGCTTGGCCGTCCAATCGACGGCGAGGGCCATGAGGCGGCCGTCCGGCGAGAGCGCCACCGTCGGGCACGCGCCCTTCTGCGGGAAGTCGGTCGGCTTGGAGGTGGTGACGTCCCAGAGGCGGAGCTTGCGGTGACCGGTCACCCAGGCGACGTGCTTGGTTCGCGGACAGGCGGCCACGGCGCGGACGCCGTTCGGCTCGTGGAAGCAGTTCGGCGACTTGCGATCCGCGACGATGTCCCACATCTCCAGTGTGCCGGCGGTCGGCTTCAGCCGGTCACCGAATCCGAACGCGACCAGCCGCTCACTCACGACCGCCATTGACGACACTGGCCTGAGGCTCTGCGGGCCGGACGGCTGCCAGTTCTCGCCGTCGGGCCGCCACGCGGTCCATCCGAACTCGCCGCCGGCTATGACCCCGGTGCCGCCCGGCAGGAAGTCGATCGCGTGAACCGGTTGGCTCTTCAGCCCGCGGTCGCGGAGCAGGGCGGCACACCCGCCGGCGTCGCGGAGATACAGTGTGCCGTCTTTGGCCCCGGTGGCGATCCGCGACCCGTCCGGGGAGAACGCGACCGCGTACACAACGGAGTGCAGGTTGATCGCGGACGACGGTGCCCGGTGGTCTTCGTACAGCAACATCGCAAGCCCTTCACAGTCCGACGGTTGCGTGGCCTGGGGCGAAAACCGATCCCCCGGTCGTGTGGTCGTGTATCTTGGGGATTGTATCGTTCCCCCGCGCCGGGTGCGACCGTGCAGATCGAGTGGACCGACAAAGACCCGGAATCCGGGGCCAAGCGGACCGTGCGGGCGGAAAGGTTCGCCCGCCAGTGGACATTTCGCGTCCAGTTCCGCCGCTACACCAACTGGCAACCGGTCCCGCGGCCGTCGCGGGACATGCTGGAAACGCTCCTCGACGCCCTCGAGCGCCGGTTACAGCGCCGCGAGGGAGTGACAGACGACGACGTCAAACAGGTTCGCGCCGCCCTCGCCGCGCTGCCGCCCGATGAGGGTGAAAGTCTTGCGGAATAATTTGTTCGGATTGCCATTACTGATATTATGTACGTTAAATTCTGACAGTCAAGTTCGCTACTCGAAAATTTCTGATTTTTTGTCCACCTCGGTTCCGTTCTCATGCCGTACACGCCCATCCTCGCGACGCTCGGCTACGTGTTCTCGCCGGACGGCCGCCGGGTGCTGATGATCCACCGCAACGCCCGGCCGGACGACGCCCATTTTGGCAAGTACAACGGGTTGGGCGGCAAGCTCGAACCGGGCGAGGACGTCGTCGCCGGGTTGCGGCGCGAGATCCGGGAGGAAGCGGGCATCGCGTGCGACCGTGTGTTGCTGGCCGGTACGATCTCGTGGCCGGGGTTCGGCAAGCGCGGCGAGGACTGGTTCGGGTTCGTCTTTCGCGTCGCGGCTTATAGCGGCACGCCGCTCACTTCCAACCCCGAAGGGACGCTGGAATGGGTGGAGGTGGATCGAATTCCGACACTCCCGCTGTGGGAGGGCGACCGCCACTTCCTGCCGCTGGTGTTCGACCAGAATTCGCCGCAGTTTCACGGCGTCATGCCGTACCGCGAGGGTAGGCCGCTGAGTTGGACGTACACCCTTTTGACCCCATGATTCGGCCGCGGGTGTCAGAAACTGCGGCACGGCGCGTGTCCCGCACACTTCGTGTGCTACAGTTGTGAAGAATTCGGTTGCGCGCGTAGCCCCGGACCGGGTCGGGGACGCCGGTTGCCCCGCCCAGTCAGAACCGGTGGCCCCGAGGCAGAGGACGCTGTGTTGACGAGCCTCCCCAACATCCGCTCGACGACGCCCGGCGCGTTCCAGTTGGCGGTCGGCGCGCAGCCCGCACCCGGCTACCGGCTCAAGTGCGTCCGCGGCCGCGGCGGGTTCGCCGAGGTGTGGGAGTGCGACACGCCCAGCGGCCCGCCGGTCGCGCTCAAGTTCATGCCGTCGTCGAACATGGCCACGACGGCCCGCGAACTCCGGTCCGTCCAGTCGTTCCAGAGCCTCGAACACCCCTACATCGTCAAGACGCACGGCATGTGGTCGGTGCCCGGGTACATCGTCATCAACATGGAGTTGGCCGAGGCCACGCTCCTCGACTTGATGCAATTGTACCACGACGACCTCGGCCAGCCGATCGACCCGGCGGTGCTGTGCCTCTACCTGTGGCAGGTGGCCGAGGCGCTGGACTTCCTGAACGCCCGCCGGCACGTCCGCGACGGCCGCAAGGTCGGGTTCCAGCACGGCGACGTGAAGCCCAACAACATCCTGCTGTTCGGGGACGTGGCGAAGCTGACCGACCACGGCCTGGCGACGCCGACCCACGGCCCGACGACCCCCTGCTCGAAGCAGGGCACGAAGGAGTACGCGGCGCCGGAGGTGTTCCTCGGCTCGCTCTCCGACTGGTCGGACCAGTACAGCCTCGCGGTGACGTATTACGCGCTGCGGGCCGGCCGCTTCCCGTTCCCGCCGACCCCGAAGGAACTGTCGCGCAGCTACCTGCGGCCGCTGGCCGACCTGAGCGGCGTGACGGAGGGCGAACGGCCGCCGCTGGCCCGGGCGCTGTCGCCGATCCCAACCAACCGCTTCCCGAACTGCCGCGAGTTCATGTCGGCGATGTTGAGGGGGTTGGATCTGCGCGTCGAACCGGCAACCGAGAACGAGAACGGCCCGGTCCGCGTCGTGAAGGACGCCCCGCCGAAGTCCGGTCTGCGGTCTCACCAGCGCCGCCCGTCGAGTTAAGAAGATTCACCACAGAGACCGCGGAGACCACAGAGGAAGACAGGAGAAGAGTTTTCAAGAACTCTCTGTCTGTCTTCCTCTGTGGTCTCCGCGGTCTCTGTGGTGAATCTCTTGGTCTTCACGGCCCGCTTCCGCCGTATGCACCGACCTGTTTCGCCCCGGCTGCGGGCGGCGCGCCGCTGGCGTTCGCGTTCGGTGGCGGGAGGCGATCGACCGCCGCCGGTGGGATGCGGTCCGGGTCGCGAAGGCGCCCGCGGCAGCATCGACAGCAGCCCGCCAGTTGAATCGCAATCGCCGCGACGAAAACCGCCGGTATCCGCGTCCGCATTTCCCTTACCCCCGCGACCGGCACGGCTCATATCACCGGAAGGGTTTACGGGCAAGCCAGGGCGAATCGACGCGCGTTGTACTTTTTTCCTACACTCGCCGCCGGCCGACGATATCCTGTATCACTGTCCGTCGGCCGCGCCGCGGACGTCGCGGAGCTTCCCCGCAATGAAATCTCCCATCAAAGGGCTGTTCGAGCGGCTGCGGCCGAAGCCCTACAGCCGCCGCCAACCGCTCGTCCTCATCAACGGGCTGGCCGAGCAGGCGGAGTCGTGGTACCGCAACCGCAAGTTCTGGTCGCGGTTCTTCGACGTGTACGCGCCCAACATCCTCGCCTACGAGGGGGACGCGCTGCACCGCAAGATCACGGCCAAGGAGCCGATCACCGTCGAGTACCTCGTCGGGCAACTGCACACCTACCTCGACCAGTTCGTCCAGACGCCGCCGTACAACCTGGTGTCGAGCAGTCTCGGCGGGAAGGTCGCGGTGGAGTTCGCGGCCAAGTACCCCAATCTGGTGAACCGCGTCGTGCTCATCTGCCCGTCGGGCATGGGCGACAAGGAGCAACTGCCGATCATGGAGGGCGTGCGGGCCGGCGACGCCCGGGCGATGGTGACCAGCGTTTTCCACAAGCCCCGACGGGTTGATGGGGAAATGCTGCGATACTACAAGGCCAAGTTCGCGAGCCGGCAGTGGAAGAAGGGGTTCCTGCGGACGGTCAACGGCACCCTGGAGCACTCGGTCCGCGAGCGGCTGAAGGACGTGGCCGCGCCGACGCTTCTGGTGACCGCGTCGCACGACAAGGTGTGTGATCCCAAGACCGCCGAGGAAGCGGCCCGGGAATTGCCCAACGGGCACTTCCGTAAAGTGCTCAAGTGCGGGCACGCGCCGCAGATCGAGAAGCACTGGCTGATCAACCGACTGGTCGTAGACTTCCTCAGTTCTCCCACCCCGACCGCGCACCCGTCATGGACCAAACTTATCCTGGCGAAGCCCACACGAGCGAGCAAATGACGCCATCCGGTTCGACGCACAGCGCGGTTCACACCGTGGGGGCGGCCGCGCCCCACCACCCGCCGGCCGCGGCGACCTCGGACACGGCACTGGACGTGCCGGCGGTCGAGGCGAAGGCCAACCCGAACCCGCCGCTGTCGGCCCGCGCCCCGAAGGGGCCGGACTGGTGGCTGATGATGCGGGCGTTCCTGACCCAGGGCAAGAAGATCGCGTCGTTCGCACCGTCGTCGCGGTTCATGGCGCGGAAGATCATCGACGGCATCGACTGGAAGACGACGCGGACGCTGGTCGAATTGGGCGCCGGCACCGGGCCGATAACGGCCGAAGTGGTCAAGACGATGCACCCGGACGCGCGGCTGGTGGTGATCGAACTCGACCCGACCCTGTGCGGGCGGCTCCGCGACCGGTTCCGCGAGGCGCGCAACGTCGATGTGATCCAGGGCGACGCCACGAAGTTCGATCAGGTGCTGGCCGAGCGCGGGATTACGAAGGTGGATCACGTGCTGAGCGGGCTGCCGCTGCCGTCGTTCCCGGCCGTGGCGCGGGACGCGGTGCTGGATATCTCGGCCCGGACGATCGCGCAGGGCGGGACGTTCCGCCAACTGACCGTGATGCCGCTCATCTACTACAAGCTGTACCGCCGCTACTTCGAGGACGTGCGGTTCCGGTTCGTGCCGTTCAACCTGCCCCCGGGCGGGGTGTACGTGTGCCGCGGATACCGTCCGCCGGTGAA
>JAESFG010000621.1_pt1 | contig 13598 bp, 15 predicted proteins | sample 9269371 | NCBI WGS metagenome assembly JAESFG01 (sample SAMN14506227, study PRJNA617093) | algae metagenome | isolation source: Aetokthonos hydrillicola CCALA 1050 (B3-Florida) and co-occurring... | place: USA: South Carolina | collected 2013-01-01 | reverse complement strand
CGACCGCTTCGCCTCGGAGGCCCTGGCCCGTCTCGCCGCAGCGCGCGAGGAGCAGGCCCGCTCCGAGGCGCGGTTCGAGGCGCAGCGCGCCCGCCTCGCCGACGTCGTCGCCAACATCGCAGAGCGTCTGGAGGCGGCCCCGGAGGACCTTCCCGGTCTGGCCGGCCTTTCCGATCCGGCGGACCTTCCCGATTCCGCCGAGATCGAGGCGCGGCTGGACGGGCTGCGGCAGGACCGGGAAAGGCTGGGCGCCGTCAACCTGCGCGCCGACGAGGAACTGGCCGAGGTCGAGAGACAGCGCGAGGGGCTCGCCGCCGAGCGCGACGATCTAGTCGAGGCCGTCAAGCGCCTGCGCGGCGCGATCGGCAGCCTCAACCGGGAGGGACGCGAGCGGTTGCTTGCGGCGTTCACCGTCGTGCAAGGCCATTTCGAGCGGCTCTTCACCACGCTGTTCGGCGGTGGAACGGCGCAGCTCGAGCTGATCGAATCCGACGATCCGCTCGAGGCGGGGCTGGAGATCGTGGCGCGGCCGCCCGGCAAGAAGCCGCAGACCATGACTCTGCTCTCGGGCGGCGAGCAGGCGCTGACCGCCATCGCGCTGATCTTCGCGGTGTTCCTGACCAATCCCTCGCCGATCTGTGTCCTCGACGAGGTCGATGCCCCGCTCGACGACGCCAATGTCGAGCGCTACTGCGACCTCCTGCGCGACATGGCGGGGTCGACCGAGACCCGTTTCCTCGTCATCACCCACAACCCCGTCACCATGGCGCGCATGGACCGGCTCTACGGCGTGACCATGGCCGAGCGTGGCGTGAGCCAGGTCGTTTCCGTCGACCTCGGCACGGCCGAAGGCTTCCGCGCGGCCTCGTGAGGAGCATCCGCACGGAGCCGGGCGAACACGCTGCGGATCATTGTGCGCCGCAATCGCGCCTGACGGCCCCGACCTTCGTCGATCCCCACAAAAAACCTGTTATTACAGTCACTTAAATCGTGATCACCCATTCTTGACACTGGCGGGACCGGAAACTATGGTGCGCGCGACTTTCACGGGGCCACCCGGCCCCGCATCGGTTGCGGCCGGAGCGGCGTTCAGCAGGTTCCGGCAGTCGTTTCGCGCGAGCGGAACGGGGAGAGCGTCCGATGTCCGAGGGTAATTACGGTCAGGGTGAGGACCGCGACTTGCGCGAACGGCTCGACAGATTGTCGAGCGCGATCGAGAAGAAGCGTGCTAACGCCCAGGGCGGTGATGGGACTGGGGATCATGCCGTCATCGGCGGCGAGACCGGGCGGGCGATGGCTCAGGGCTTTCGCATCGTCACCGAACTCGCGGCGGGTGTGCTTGTCGGCTGCGTCATCGGATGGCAGCTCGACAAGTGGATCGGCACGAGCCCGCTGTTCCTGCTCGTCTTCCTGGGGCTCGGCACGACGGCGGGCTTCTGGAACATGATGCGGATCGGGGCGACGACGTCGGCGACGCGTCGGGACGAGCCGCCGAAGCAGTGAAGCGTGGACGTCCGGAGGATCCGGGCGGCAGAGCGAGGAGCGAGACGTGGCGGCAGAAGGCGGAACCGGGATCGATCCGATCCATCAGTTCGTGATTTCGCCCGTGCTCCATCTCGGGCCGCTGACCGTCACCAATTCCGCGCTGTTCATGCTGATCATCCTGGCGGTGGTCAGCTTCATCATGATCGTCGGCACCTCGCCGCGCGCTCTGGTGCCGGGTCGGCTGCAATCGGTGGGCGAGGTCGCCTACGAATTTGTGGCCTCGACCGTGCGCGGGTCGGCGGGCACGGAGGGGATGAAGTTCTTTCCCCTCGTCTTTTCGCTCTTCATGTTCGTGCTCACGGCGAACCTGATCGGGATTATTCCCTACACCTTCACGGTGACCAGCCACATCATCATCACCTTCGCTCTGGCCATGCTGGTGATCCTGACGGTCATCATCTACGGCTTCTACAGGAACGGCACGCACTTCCTGGGTCTTTTCGTGCCGTCGGGCGTGTCCCCGGTGCTGCTTCCGCTCCTCGTCCTGATCGAGGTGATCTCCTTCATCTCCCGGCCGGTGAGCCTCTCGGTCCGTCTCTTCGCCAACATGCTCGCAGGTCACATCACGCTGAAGGTCTTCGGCGGCTTCGTGACCATGCTCGGCGCCGCCGGCGGCTGGGCGATCCTTGCTCCTCTTCCGTTCGCGATGACCGTGGCGCTGACCGCGCTCGAATTGCTGGTCGCGTGCCTGCAGGCCTACGTCTTCGCCATCCTCACCTGCGTCTACCTCAACGACGCCATCCATCCCGGCCACTGACCGGTCGCCGGCAAGCCACTCACCAGTCGATCCCACAGGAGTTCACCATGGATCCCGTAGCTGCGAAGTTCCTCGGCGCCGGTCTTGCCGCCATCGGCATGGGTGCTGCCGCCATCGGCGTCGGCATCATCTTCGGCAACTTCCTCTCGGGCGCCCTGCGCAACCCGTCGGCCTCCGACGCGCAGTTCGGCCGCGCGTTCATCGGCGCGGCGCTTGCCGAAGGCCTCGGCATCTTCGCGTTCCTCGTCGCGATCCTTCTGCTCTTCGTCCTCTGACGAAGCAGCTCCGCACTGCGTGACCCGCCGCTGCGATGCGGCGGGGACGTGCATTCGGGGTTTTCCCGTCGGTCCAGCGCGAGACACGAGATGGCCGAGACTGCACAGCACGGAACCGAGGTCGGCCACGCTGAGGGGCATGCGGGGGGGACGGTGTTTCCGCCCTTCGATCCTTCGACCTTCGCCGCCCAGCTGGTGTGGCTGGCGATCGTCTTCGGCGCCCTCTACCTCCTGATGTCGCGCATCGCGCTGCCGCGCGTCGGCGAGATCCTGGAGAAGAGGCGCAAGACGATCGACGACGACCTCGACGCAGCGGCCCGGCTCAAGGGCCAGACCGACGACGCCATCGCGGCGTATGAGAAGGCCCTCGCCGATGCGAGGTCGCGCGCCCAGGGTATTGCCAGCCAGACGCGCGACGAGCTCTCCGCCCAGACGGAAGCGCGGCGCAAGTCGCTGGAGGCCGAGCTCGCCGAGAAGATCGGCGCGGCCGAGGCCTCGATCGCGGCAAGCCGGGACAAGGCGATGTCCAATGTGCGTGGCATCGCCACTGACGCGGCGGAGCTGATCGTCGAGCGCCTGATTTCCAAGGCGCCGACGCGCCGCGAGGTCGAGGCAGCCGTCGACGGCGCGCTGAAGGGCTGAGGAGCGGACCATGTTCGAAGCAGAATTCTGGGTCGCCGCAGCCTTCGTCGTCTTCGTCGGCATCCTCTGGTATCTCGGTGCCTTCCGTACGATCCTGGGGTCGCTCGACAAGCGCACCGAGCGCATCAGGGCGGAACTCGAGGATGCCCGCATCCTGCGCGAGGAGGCCCAGCGCGTTCTGGCCGACTATCAGCGCCGCCGCCAGGAAGCGGAGAAGGAGGCGGAGGAGATCGTTCGCAACGCCCGCGCCGAGGCCGAGCGCCTCGCCGCCGATGCGCAGCAGAAGCTCGCCGACTTCGTCGCCAGCCGCCAGCGCATGGCAGAGCAGAAGATCGCCCAGGCGGAGGCCCAGGCCACCGCGGAAGTCCGCGCCGCCGCCGCCGAGGCCGCGGTCCGAGCCTCCGAGACGATCCTGCGCCGCGAGACCGCCGGCGCAACCGCCGAGAGCCTCATCACTCAGGGCCTGAAGGACGTTCGGGCGAAACTGAACTGACGGACTACGCCGGCTCCACGACAAGCGAGGAGCCGCCCCCGGGCGGCTTTTTTCGTGGATCGGTTGACCGGTTCACCTGCGACGGAGGAACTCGTGGGTAGCCGGGTCAAGCCCGGCCATGACGACCCGGCAGAGTTTTTCTGGCCTTGGGCTTAACCCCCCGCCGCATTTCCACGTCATGCGTGGGCTTGTCCCGCGCATCCACGAGTTCAATTGCCTCGGACGGAGAAACTCGTGGGTGGCCGGGTCCAGCCCGCGCCTATCGCCCGAACCCGCCGGCCTCCGTCCTCAGCCACGCCGCGCCGCAGGCGCGGGCAAGCTCGCGGACACGCAGGATGTAGCTCTGGCGCTCCGTCACGGAGATCACGCCGCGCGCGTCCAGCAGGTTGAAGACGTGGCTCGCCTTGATGCACTGGTCGTAGGCCGGCAGCGCCATGGCGTGGCGCTCGAACTCGCCGCTGTCCCCTTTTGCGAGCAGGGAACGGCACTCCGCCTCTGCGTCTCGGAAGTGCCGAAACAGCTTCTCCGTGTCGGCGGCTTCGAAATTGTGCCGCGAATATTCCTGCTCGGCCTGAAGGAAGACGTCCCCGTAGGTCACCTTCTCCGGGCCTTCCAGGCCGTTGAAGTTGAGGTCGTAGACGTTCTCCACGCCCTGCACATACATCGCAAGGCGCTCCAGCCCGTAGGTGAGTTCCCCTGAGACGGGCGAGCACTCGAAGCCGGCCACCTGCTGGAAATAGGTGAACTGGCTCACCTCCATCCCGTCGCACCAGCACTCCCAGCCCAGCCCCCAGGCACCCAGCGTGGGGCTCTCCCAGTCGTCCTCGACGAAGCGGACGTCGTGCAGCAGCGGATCGACGCCGATGGCCGCGAGCGAGCGAAGGTAGAGGTCCTGCAGGTCGGGCGGGGAGGGCTTCAGGATCACCTGATACTGGTAGTAGTGCTGGAGGCGGTTCGGGTTTTCCCCGTAGCGCCCGTCCTTCGGCCGGCGGGAGGGCTGCACATAGGCGGCCTTCCACGGCAGCGGACCGAGAGAGCGCAGCGTGGTGGCGGGATGGAACGTGCCCGCGCCGACCTCCATGTCGTAGGGCTGGAGAACGACGCAGCCCTGCTCGGCCCAGAAGCGGTGGAGCGTCAGGATCAGGCCCTGGAAGGAACGGGTCGGATCGAGCGGATCGGTCATTGCGGCGATATCCCTGCAAGCGCGGCGCAGGCATAGAGCATTTCGGCGCGTCGGGAAACCGCGCCACCCCGTTCTCCCGCGTGCGCCAGCACACCGATCATGGTTGCGGGATCGTTAATGTCCGGGCTCAGGGACACGCGGCGCGCGGCGCTGACGGGGAGGACGAGATGAGGATCAAGCCCTTTGCGAGCCTGGTGGGACTGGCGCTGGCGCTGACGCCCGTGGTGATGATGGCGCTGCCTTCCGCACAGTCCGAGGCGACGGCGAAGACGACCCTGGTGGCGCAGCAGCAGGCGCCGGTCGTCACGGAGACGCGCGCGGCCCCGGCGCAGGCCCAGGAGAACACCGAAGCCTGTCGCCGCGTGCGCGTCATCGCCCCCGGCTACGGCGAACCCGTCGGCGAGCGCTGCGCGGCCACCCGCAGCTGATCGGAGAGGCCAGCCTCGCCACGGTGGATCGCGGCGGCGACCGGCGTGAACCGCCCGTCCTCGCCGTGCAGGACGAGTGGCGGAAGCAGGCTCAGGGGCGCGCGGCTGCCCTTCACGGCGGAAACGAGGATCCGCGAGGCCGGCTGGCCTGAACGCGGATGGACCGGCAGGATCCGCAGCCCGCCGAACTGGCGGGACAGCACGGCCAGGCACTCGGCGAGAGCGTCGGCCCGGTGGATCAGGACCAGCGACCCCTTCGGCGCGAGAAGATCCGCCGCCGCCTTGGCCCAGAGATCGAGCTCTCCGTCCGCCAGCATGTGGGCGCGGCGCCGGCCGGTATCCGGGGAAGGGCGGGCCCGCCCCGGCGCGAGCCAGGGCGGATTGCACAGCACGATGGCCGCGTCGCCGGAGGTGAGGCCGAGCGCCGCGCGGTCGCGGTGAGTTGCGCGGATGTCGGCTTCCACGACGCGGCAACGCCCGGCCATGCCGTTCGCTTCCACGTTGGCGCGCGCGAGGTCCGCCATCGCGGGATCGATCTCCACCAGGGTCAAGGGGGCCCCGGGCGCGCGCAATCCCGCCATCAGCCCCGCCGCGCCCGTGGACGCGCCGAGATCGACGACCCGGCCCGTGCAGTCGGGTGGCGCCACCGCGGCGAGCAGGACCGCATCCGTGCCGGCCCTGTGGCCGGATGGCGGCTGCTGCAGCCGGAGCCGTCCCGCCAGCAGCGTATCGAAGCCTGCCGCGTCGGCCTGCTCAGCCATGGCCGGGCCGGGGGCTCCACGGCACCAGTTCGGCCTCCAGCCCGGCGTCCCTGATCAGCCTGCGCGCCTGCGCGACCTCGTCGTCGGGCACCATCACCCGCCGCGGGAAGGCTCCGATGGATCCTTCCACGGCGCTCACATGCGCGTCGGCGACGAAGACGGAGAGGCCGGCCTGGCCGAGGATCGATTCGAGGACGGAAATCAGGACGATGTCGTTGGTGCGGACGACGGTGACCATCTCTTCTCCCGGGCGCGGCGCCGCTTTGGCCGCGCCCCCACTGTGCGACGCGTCGTCCCGTGCGGCAACGCCCTGAGTTGAAAGGCCAAGTTCGGCGTGGCAGGTTGCGGCGCGAATTGAGGCCGGCACAGGAAGGCTTGCAGGTGGGTATCGTCATCCCGATGGACGGCAAGCCGTCCGACGCTCCGAGTATCGAACCCCTCCTGCGGCTCACCGCTGACGGCATGGGCCGTGTGAACCAGCTGATCCTTTCGCGCGTCGGCTCGGACGTGGCTCTCATCCCGGAGATCGCCCGCCATCTCATTGATTCCGGCGGAAAGCGCCTGCGGCCCATGCTGACGCTCGCGACCGCCGGCCTGTTCGGCTACGACGGCGAGGGCGACGTGAAGCTCGCCGCCAGCGTCGAATTCATGCACACCGCGACGCTGCTGCACGACGACGTGGTGGACGGCAGCGAGCTGCGTCGCGGTCGCCTTGCTGCCCGGATGCTGTGGGGCAACGAGGCGAGCGTGCTGGTCGGCGACTTCCTGCTCGGCCAGGCCTTCCGCATGATGGTGGAGGTGGGCTCCCTGCAGTCCCTCGACGTGCTGTCGACGGCAGCCGCGGTGATCGCCGAGGGCGAGGTGATGCAGCTTTCCGCCGCCAAGAACACCGAGACGACCGAGGACGAGTACCTCGCCGTGATCCGTGCCAAGACGGCCGCGCTCTTCGCCGCCGCCTGCGAGGTCGGCCCGATCATCGCCGGGCGGGGCAAGGTCGAGCAGGCTGCCTGCCGCAGCTATGGTGCCAATCTCGGGATCGCCTTCCAGCTGGTCGACGACGCGCTCGACTATGGTGGAACCAGCGCCAAGCTGGGCAAGAAGGTCGGCGACGACTTCCGCGAGGGCAAGATCACGCTGCCCGTGGTGCTCTCCTTCCGCCGTGGAACGGAGGCCGAGCGGGACTTCTGGAAGCGCACGCTGCAGGGCGGCGAGGCGACAGACGAGGCGCTGGAGGAAGCGGTCGCCATCATGCGCCGCCACCGCGCCATCGAGGACACGATCGAGCGCGCCCGGCACTACGGCGCGATGGCGCGCGACGCGCTGGCGCTTTTCCCAGAGGGTCCGATGAAGAGCGCGCTGCTCGAGGTCGTCGAGTTCTGCATCCAGCGCACGCACTGAGCACCCGCCCGACCCTGCCTCCTTTCCGGACGTTGACCGGGGGCAGCGGAGGACAGGCGATGGCTCCAGGCAACGACGGCGACGAGGCGGCGGACGACGCGTCCCGGCGCAAGCCCGGAGCCCCGGCCCGTCACCCCGGCGGCCGTCACCTCAGCAGAGTCGGCTTCACCCACCATTCCGGATGCGCGGCCAGGATACCGCGCGCGGCCCTCTGCGCGGCCCGGCAGTCGTCGAAGAGGCCGAAGCACGTGGCTCCGGATCCGGACATGCGGGCGAGCCTGCAGCCGCGCGCGGCGGCGATCACGGCGAGAACGTGGCCGATGACGGGTGCGACGACGGCGGCTGGATCCTCCAGGTCGTTCCGCGCCTTGCGGAGCAAGGGCATCAGCGCCTCGCGCCCCGGTGCCGCCGCGACGTCGGGGTGGCGCCCGTAGCCGAGATCCTCGCCCGGGGACAGGCCCAGCGCCTTGAACACGGCCGTGGTCTCGACCGGCACGCCGGGATTGACGAGCACGGCAAAGACAGGCGGCAGCGCGAGAAGCGGCCCGAGATCCTCTCCCCGTCCGCGCATCATCCGCGCCCGCGCGGCGAGGCAGACCGGCACGTCGGACCCGACCTCCGACGCCGCATCATGCAGGTCGGGATCGTCGGCCGGGATGCCGTTGAGGCGGGCGAGGAGCCGCAGCGCGGCGGCGGCGTCGGACGAGCCGCCGCCGAGCCCTGCCGCCACCGGGAGTCTCTTGGTGAGGTGGAAGCGCCCGCCAAGCAGGCCGGGGCGCCGGCGAGCGAGGGCGGACGCGGCGCGGAGAACGAGGTTCGCGTCCATTGGGCCCGCAGCGCCCGCGCGAGGGCCATCCACGTCCAGGCCGGATGCTTCGCCCGGCAGCAGTTCCAGCGTATCCGCTGCGCCCGCGAAGGCGACGAGGCTTTCCAGGGCATGCCAGCCGTCCGGCCGCCGGCCGATCACGTGCAAGGTGAGGTTGACCTTGGCGGGTGCCTTCTCGACGAGCCGGACCGCCGGCCCGGAAACCGGCGCGTTCTCTCGTGGCTCCTCCCCCGGCACGTGACTCAGCCGCCGTTGGCCTTCTTCTCGGCCTCGGCGGCCGCCGGCTTGGGCTCGTCAGGCAGGCCGTTCGCGATCTTGTCGAGAATCTTCGGGAGTTCCTCGGGCTCGGGCTTCATGTCCCGGGCGTGGTTCCACTGGAAGCTCGCCTCCAGCTTGCGCCCCACGCGCCAATACGCATCGCCGAGATGGTCGTTGATCACGGGATCGCTGGGCTTCAGTTCCACCGCGCGCTCCAGCAGCCGCACCGCCTCGTCGTAATGGCCCAGGCGGTAATGCGCCCAGCCGAGGCTGTCGACGATGTAGCCGTCGGTGGGCCGCTGCTCCACCGCGCGCTGCAGCATCTTGAAGGCTTCATCGAGATTGGAGTTCTGGTCGACCCAGGAATAGCCGAGATAGTTCAGCACCAGCGGCTGCTCGGGCGACATCTCCAGCGCCTTCTTGAAATCGGCCTCCGCTTTCGACCACTCCTTCGTGCGCTCGTAGCTGATGCCGCGATAGTAGTAGAGCGACCAGAATGCATTGTCCGGCGTACCGATGGCGTCGATCGCCTTTGTGTAGACCTCGGCGGCCTTTGCGAAATCCTTGCGCGACCGATAGACGTTGCCGAGCGCCATCAGCGATTCGACGTCCTTGGGATCGGACGCGATCGCCTTCTCGATGTGGGCGACGGCCTCGTCCTTGCGATCGAGCTGTTCCAGGTTGATGCCGATCTGGATCTCGGCACTGCGCCGCAGCGGCGAATTCACGGGGACGAGATCATAGGTGTCGTTGGCGCGGGCGGGCTGCTTCAGCCGGTCGTACAGATCCGCAAGGGTGATCGCGACGAGGCCGTTGTTGGGCGCGAGCCAAAGGCCCATCCGCAGATAGAGCATGGCGGCGAGCTCGTCCCCCTGTCGGTTGCCGGCTGAGCCCAGGCCGTACAGCACCTCGGCCGCACCGGTCGCGGCATCGGGGACGGCGCTCTCGACAGGCTGGCCCTTCTCGAGCCGGTCCATCGTGTCGCGGATCACCGGGTGGCGCGGCAGCAGCTTGTCGAAGTCGGCGAGCACCTTCTTGGCCTGTTCCGTCTTGCCCGTGCGGGCGAGGAAGCGGCTGTACACGTCGACCATGCGCAGCGTGCGGTTCTCGGCCTTGTAGGCGGCCTCGAAGCGCTTCGCCGCCTCTTCCTTGTCGCCGAGCATGTCGGCGATCAGGCCGGCATGGAAGTCCCGGAAGGTCGCGATCGCGTCCTCGCCCTTCAGCTTGTCGACGGTCTGCAGCGCCCGCTTCAGGTTCTTCGACCCGGCATAGGACCAGGCCGTGAGCAGCGTCGCCGTCACGTCGGCGGCCTGGTTCTTGGTCGTGCGCTCGAGCCGGCCGCGCGCCTTGGCGTAGCGGCCTTCCTTGATGTCCTTCACCGAGAGGGCGAGCTGGACCAGCCCGTTGTTGCCGTCGCGGCGGGCGATCTGCTCGGCCAGGCGCGAGGCCTCGTCATAGGACCCTTCGACCAGCAGCGCGATGAAGGCGCGCTCCATGATGTCGGCGCTCTTGGGGTCGTCGCGCAGCGCCTCGCGGTAGAAAAAGGCGGCAGCGCTGGTGTCCCGCGCCTGTCCAGCGACGAAGGCGGACAGGTAGTTGCCGGACAGCGTCTCGCCAGCGTCGATCGTTTCCGTGTAGGCCTCGGTGGCACGGGCGGAGGCGGTGTAGGTGCCGCAGGCCAGCAGCAGCGCCGCGAGGACGGCGCGCAGGCGCCAGGAGCGCGGGGTCGGGTTCGAGAGGGTCACGCTGGTCCGCATCCTTCAGGGCGCGAGGGGCCGATAGGCCGCCCGAGTCGCACCGCAACATGGCGGTTTTGCGGAGGCTCGGCAAGGCGCGGGCCGTCGCAGCGACGCGTCCGGAGCGGCTTCGGACGTGCCTCGCCGTTCACATGTTGGGATAGTTCGGTCCCCCGCCGCCTTCCGGCGTCACCCATGTGATGTTCTGGGCGGGATCCTTGATGTCGCACGTTTTGCAGTGCACGCAGTTCTGCGCATTGATCACGAAGCGCGGATCCTTTCGCGCCTCCGGGTCCGCGTAGACCACCTCGTACACGCCGGCAGGGCAATAGAGCCGCGCCGGCTCTCCGTAGAGCGGGAGGTTTCGCTGCACGGGGATCGAGGGGTCCGCCAGCTTCAGATGCGCCGGCTGGTCCTCCTCGTGGTTCGTCGCGGACAGGAAGACCGAGGACAGCTTGTCGAAGGATACGACGCCGTCGGGCTTCGGGTACTGGATCGGCTTGACTGCAGAGAGCGGCTTCAGGCTCGCATGGTCGGGCTTGCCGTGCTTCAGCGTGCCGAACACCGAGGCGCCGAGGAGCTGGTTGGTCCACATGTCGATGCCGCCGAGCGCCACGCCGGCCACCGTGCCGAAGCGCGACCAGAGCGGCTTGACGTTGCGCACACGCTTCAGGTCCCTGCCGATGTCCGAGCCGCGCCAGGCTTCCTCGTAGGCCGCGAGCTCGTCGTTGGAGCGTCCCTCGGCCAGCGCCTGCGCCACGTGCTCGGCCGCAAGCATGCCGGACAGCACGGCGTTGTGGCTGCCCTTGATGCGCGGCACGTTGACGAAGCCGGCGGAGCAGCCGATCAGCGCGCCGCCGGGGAAGGTCAGCCGGGGCACGGACTGCCACCCGCCCTCGGTGATGGCGCGCGCGCCATAGCTGATGCGCTTGCCGCCGACGAAGGTGTCGTGCACCAGCGGGTGCGTCTTGAAGCGCTGGAATTCGTCGAACGGCGAGAGCGTGGGGTTCTGGTAGTTGAGGTGGACGACGAAGCCCACCGCCACCAGCCCGTCCTCGAAATGGTAGAGGAAGCTGCCGCCGCCGGTCGCATTGTCCAGGGGCCAGCCGAAGCTGTGCTGGACGAGGCCGGGGTGGTGCCTGTCAGGCGCGACCTGCCACAGCTCCTTCAGGCCGATGCCGTATTTCTGCGGCTCCCGCCCTTCGTCCAGCCCGAAGCGGCGGATGAGCTGCTTCGACAACGAGCCCCGCGCCCCTTCGGCGAAGAGCACGTAGCGGCCGCGCAGTTCCATGCCGCGGGTGAAGCTGTCCTTCGCCTCGCCCTCCTTCGAGATGCCCATGTCGCCGGTGGCGACGCCGGTCACCTCTCCGTTCTCGCCGAAGAGCACCTCGGCGGCGGCGAAGCCCGGATAGATCTCCACGCCCAGCGCCTCGGCACGCTGCGCCAGGAAGCGCGCGACATTGCCCAGCGATCCGATGAAATTGCCGTGGTTGCCCATGAGGCCGGGCATCAGGAGATTGGGCAGGCGCACCGAGCCCGCGGGACCCAGCAGGTAGAAGCGGTCGTCCGTGACCTGCGTCTTCAGCGGACGGACGGGATCCTCGCGCCAGTCCGGCAGCAGGCGGTCGAGGCCAACGGGATCGATCACGGCGCCCGACAGGATGTGCGCGCCGACCTCGGAGCCCTTCTCCACCACCACGACGCTCGTATCGGGCGCGACCTGCTTCAGCCTGATCGCCGCGGCCAGACCGGCGGGGCCAGCACCGACGATGACGACGTCGTAGTCCATGCCCTCGCGCGGCACGCTCTGCGCCTCCGCCAGATCCATTCCGCGCCACTCCTTCGCATTCCGGTCGGCAACGTGCCGGGTCTCGATCCTATGGACGAGCGCTTCTGCGCCCGCAAGCGCCGCAGCGCTGTCCGGCGATCGACCTTTGGACGCAACGCTGCGTCGTGCGGGCTGCGGCGTCGGGGCATCACTGCTATAGACTGCGGTCCATGGTCGGTTCCGATCCCCACGATTTCGCCGATCGCCGGCGGGCCGCGCTCGAACTGCTCGCCTGGCACATCGACGCGGGCGTCGACGGCGTGCTCGATGAGGAGCCGCATGACCGCCTCTCCGAGGCCTCGGTTCAGCTGCGCGATGCCGCGCCGGCCGAGCCGAAGGCCGCGCCGGCCCCGGCCGTCGCGCCGGAAGACGGCGCCGCCGAAGCCCGGATGCTGGCGCGCTCGGCCCCTGACCTGGAGACGCTGCGCTCCCTGCTGCAGAGCTACGAGGGCTGCGCGCTGAAGCGCACGGCGAAGTCGCTGGTCTTCGCCGACGGCAATCCGCAGGCCCGCGTGATGTTCGTGGGCGAGGCGCCGGGCGCGGAGGAGGATCGCACCGGACTGCCCTTCGTCGGGCGTTCCGGGCAGCTTCTCGACCGCATGCTGGCTGCCATCGGGCTCGACCGCACCGGCGTCTACATCGCCAACGTCATCCCCTGGCGGCCGCCGGGCAACCGCACGCCCACGCCGCAGGAGGCCGCGGTGTGCCGGCCCTTCATCGAGCGCCAGATCGAACTCGCCGATCCCGACATCCTTGTCTGCCTCGGCGGGCCCTCGGCGCAGGCACTGCTCGGCGTCTCCGAGGGAATCATGAAGGCGCGCGGGCGCTGGACCGAGTATGCCACCGGCACGCGCGCCATCCGCGCCATCGCCACGCTGCACCCGGCCTACCTGCTGCGCCAGCCCCTCCACAAGCGCCTGGCCTGGCGCGACTTCAAGGCGATCCGCCGTGCGCTGGAGGAGACGAACGGCACTTCTCCCTCCTAGGATCGTCGACGATTCCGGCTTAGCTTCCGCCATGCCGGCGCCCGTTGCCGGCGAAAGAGGGATTCCCATGACCAAACCCGCCATCGGTGGCCGCGCCCCCATCCCCGTCGACGTCAAGGCCGGCGAGACCTACTGGTGGTGCGCTTGCGGCCAGTCGAAGAACCAGCCCTTCTGCGACGGCTCCCACAACGGCACTGCCTTCATTCCGCAGGAATGGACCGCCGACCGCGACCGCAAGGTCTTCTTCTGCACCTGCAAGCAGACCGCCAACGCCCCCCTCTGCGACGGCAGCCACAACACGCTCTGACCCGGCACCCTTGGGACCGCCCTCGTCGATCCCTTCGCCCCGCTTGCGGGGAGAAGTGCCCCGATGAGCGCAGCGAAGGAGGGGCGATGAGGGGGCGTCCCGGATGAGGCGCCTCGCGGCGCCGCACCCTCATCCGTCCGGCCTTCGGCCGTCCACCTTCTCCCGCAAGCGGGCG